>Ga0209506_1001828_pt1 | contig 20687 bp, 16 predicted proteins | sample AD_JPNHG2_MetaG_FD_184409 | JGI IMG/M metagenome (GOLD analysis project Ga0209506, IMG submission 184409) | Active sludge microbial communities of municipal wastewater-treating anaerobic digesters from Japan - AD_JPNHG2_MetaG (SPAdes) (version 2) | ecosystem: Engineered > Bioreactor > Anaerobic...
AGTACTTGATCTGGTCACCATAAAGATCGTCAGTACCTTTTATTTTTTGGTACACAGTTTTCCCACCTCCGGAATTCTAATCTCTATTTGTGCTTTTGCATCCTCATCTACAACTTTCCATTCAGCTCTTACGTTCAGTTCGAAGCCTTTCTTATACACTTCCAAGGCAGTGCAATAATCTTTTCTTTTTTCGTACAAAGTACCGAGCATCAGATACGTATAGATGTGTCTATCATTGAACTGGAGAGCTTTTTTTAATAACTTTTCTGCAGTGTTCAAATCGGGAAATATTGGTACTTCCAAGTATCTAACGCCTGCCAAGAAAAAAGGTTCCCAATGGCCTTCACCATATTTCATCGCAAGATTAAGCTGGTCGTCAATTTTGCCTACAAGAGACAATGCCAGAAAATTGTTCTTCTGTACTCTATGCGACAAAACAACTGCCATTGCATAATGTGATTTCCAAAATTCTGGAAGGCTTTTTACCAATTGATCTGCAAGCTGGTATGCCTTTTCGGAATAATTATAGCCCATTCCGCCCCAACTGTACAGCTCAGTATAAGCTATTACCACATCGCATTTTTCTTCGTTAGAGAGTTTCGAAAAATCCAGTGTATTCAAATACTTAACTAAATCATTCGCCTTTCTGTTGCCAATTAGATACTGGATGTTGTAGGATATCTCGCTCTGAGCTGCAGAAATCATCGATAGACTAAAGAGAATAAACAGTGTACATATTATCCTGATTTTTCTAATGCCCATCGTCTCACCGCGTACGCTACGCCGCCTTCATTGTTCGATTTGGTTATGTACTTTGCATACATCTGTACATCTTTGTTTGCATTTTGCATCACCACTGGATATCCAACCATTTTCAAAAGTCCTATATCGTTGTAGCTATCTCCGAGGTACATCGTTTCTTCAGGCTTTACATTGAAGTATTCAAATAGGAATTTCATCGCATGTTCTTTAGAAGAATTTGGTCCGAAGACTTCGTAGAATGTTTCATTCCCAACAACGTTATTCTTGACTATACTTGTCTTATCCTTAAGCCCATCCAGCGAATTTTCCAGTGTGGTTAGGATCAATTCCTCATTTCCCACTAGTGCTACTTCCGCCAAACCTTTTTCTTTCGATAGATGTTTTGTCACATCTTCTACAATATTCAATCTCCATGAGTTTTGCTGAAGGTAGGTTGAAAAACTACCACTGTAATCTATATCTACGTACATATCCTTTTCATCAAGAAAATCACCATAAAGTATGTAAAACAATCCGAATTTTCTAGCCTCATTTATCACTCTTTCAGCAATCTCTTTTTGCAACGATGTCTGGTAAATTATCTTGTTTCCCATCCACTGGTATATAAACGCTCCATTTTGAAATACAACAGGGACATCAAGACCGAGTTCTTGAACATAAGCTTTTGCAGAATGGAAGTTCCTTCCAGTTGCAATACTCACATGTATACCATTCTCCATAGCCTCTCTTAAAGCCAATACATTCTCATTTGGTATATGTTTTTCATCATCGAGTAATGTACCATCCAAATCAGTAACAATTAATCTCACCACTTTTATTTCCTCCTGATGTTCGGCTTTAATCACCGTAAGAAATATCGCAAACTATTTTGAAACAACCACTTTGCTCAAATCTCCCGCTATTATTTGTACGCCTTTTGGTTTTCCGTCGTTTTCCAATATCTCCACTTTCTTACCAATAAGCGATGAATCTATCCTTGAAGAAAGGCTTGATATCCTTACTTCGTCCATCACGATAGAATTTTCAATCTCACAGTTTTCGATCAGAACGCCATCACCTATGGACGTGTATGGACCGACATACGCATTTGATATAGTACAGTTCTTACCAATTATGACTGGTCCACGCACAACGCTGTTTACAACTTCGGTTCCCTCGCCAACACTCACGCGACCATTGAGCGATGAACTAGCTTCTATCATACCATCTATTCGGAAATCTTCGACAACGTCATCCAATATTTTGTGGTTCGCTTCGAGCAGGTCTTCTGGTTTACCAGTATCTTTCCACCAACCATATATTATGTGTCCCTCTACCGTTCCTCTGTTTCTTATAAGCCAATCTATGGCATCTGTGATTTCATACTCACCGCGCCAAGAAGGTTTTATGTTGGCAATTCCATCAAAGATATCTTTTCTGAAGAGATACAGACCGATTATGGCAAGATTTGACTCAGGTTCCTTAGGTTTTTCGACAGTTTTTACTATCCTGTTGTTCTCTAAAACCGCTATTCCAAATCTTGATGGATCATCTACAGGCGATAACATGATGAGCGCACTCAAATCTTTCTTTTCCTTGAAATCTTCTACAAATGGCCTTATGTCGTCCATGATAAGGTTATCGCCTAAGTACATCAAGAAATCATCTTCACCGAGAAAATCGTGGGCCATGAGCACAGCATGCGCAAGTCCCTTTGGTTCTGATTGAACGATGTATGTGATATCTATTCCATATTTACTGCCATCACCGAGGGTACTTTCAAAATCTGTCTTGTTTTCCGGACTAACGATCATACCTATTTGGGTAATACCAACACTTTTGATCTTTTCGATAGTGTAAAGTATGACGGGTTTGTTTGCAACCGGTATGAGATGTTTTGCAGTTGTGTAAGTAAGTGGTCTCAACCTCGTACCTTTTCCTGCACACAAAATAATAGCTTTCATATAAAAGCCTCCTCTTTTGATGATATTTGAATGCTTCATCTTTTCTCAACATTATGTATCGATATTATACCACTTTCTCAACAATTTCAAATTACATAGTGCCTGATTTGAAAGGCAACAAGTAGATATTTGATTGATATCTTATCAACTTGCCAATTCATGAAATCGCATGAGTTTTCTTGGCATTATTTTGTAAGAAAAAGTATACTGAAGAAACAAAAAGGTTAGTACTCCATATCACTCATAGAGGCACTTTCAGAGTTCTTGATTGATTTGATGTATTGCCATATGAATGATAACATTAAACTAGCGTATTGGTAAACTGTACATACAAAGCGTCGAAAATGGAGGGGTGTCGATGAACATAGGTCAAGTATTAAAGATTGTTGATCAAGAAGGTATAGATTTTATCGATTTGAAAGTTGTAGACCTTTGGGGAAGATGGAGACATGTTACGCTCGCAAGGGATAATTTTTCAGAAAAGACGTTTAAAGAGGGTGTAGGTTTCGACGCTTCAAATCTTGGTTATGCGGATGTCTTCAGTAGCGATATGGTGATAATCCCAGACCCAGAGACGGCATTTGTCGAAGAATACGATGGTGAAAAGGTACTTTCCATGATATGCGATGTCTACGAAGTAGACAATATGCAACCATGTAGCCATGACCCAAGAACAATTTTAAAGAAGACACTTGAATCGATAAGAGATATTGCAGACGAAGTGTACCTCGGACCAGAATACGAATTTCATATTTTTGAGGATGTACGATACAAGATTTCGAGCAATGAAGTAATGTTTCAAGTCGATAGTTCCGAAGGATTTTGGAAATCTGGAGAAACGGGCGAGTACTTTGTCGGAAGGAAAAAGGGATATCACAGGATACCTCCATTTGATAGACTCATGGAAGTGAGGAACGCAATCGTTAAGAAATTAATCGAGTATGGTGTACCCGTCAAATACCATCACCATGAAGTTGGCACTTGCCAAGTTGAAATAGAACTCCAGCTCGTCGATGCACTACATGCTGCTGATTACACAATGCTCATAAAGCATGTTGCAAGAATGGTTGCAAGAGAATTTGGATACATAATAACGTTCATGCCAAAACCACTTTACGATGAGGCAGGAAATGGTATGCACGTCCATCAATTTTTGAAAAAGGATGGTAAGAATATATTCAACGGGAACAAGCTGTACAACCTTTCTCAAGAAGCGCTCTATTACATTGGTGGTATACTGAAGAATGCTCCATCGTTGATGGCTTTCACAAATCCATCCACCAATTCTTACAGAAGGCTCGTACCTGGATTTGAAGCACCTACAAATGCTGTCTTTGCACTAGCCAACAGGACGGCTGCTATAAGAATACCTGCTTATGTCAAAGATCCAGAAAAGAGAAGGATAGAATTCAGAACGATAGATGCAACCTGTAATCCGTATCTCGCATTTGCAGCTATGATCCTTGCTGGTATACAAGGAATAAGAGATCAGATAGATCCAACAACTGAGGGATTTGGTCCTTTCGAGGGAGACATGTATGAGAAAGATTTGAAACCACTTCCGAAGAGCTTAGAAGAGAGCTGTAATGCAGTCATAGCCAATGACAAATTCCTTACAACTTTTCCAAGAGAACTTACAGAACACTGGGTCAAAGTAAAACTTCAAGAAGAAAGGCAAGTATTGGCCATTCCACATCCAAAAGAATATGATCTATATTTTGACGTATAGGGCTTTTCCTCCTTCCTCATACCTCCTGCCCCTTCGATGAAGGGGCATTTTTGTTTTTTTGCAATCTTCACACAAATATTGTAAAATATGAGATGAGGTATGCGAGCAATATCTAATCGAAAGGAATGATTTAATTGAGATTCCTCCTTTTTCTCCAGCTAATCGCTGTTGTAATCTTTATCTTCATCATGTATTTCATACCAGCAAATCTCTATCTTGTATCCATCATATCGATATTTGTGATAGTAAACACAGTTGGAATAACCTATTACATATTGAGATCATGGGCCGCAAATCTGAAAAATGAAGGTACGAAATCTAAGGTGTCCTTTGCTTTCTCTTTAATTGGAGTTATTTTTGCTATTGCTTTTTTACTCATTAATCTTTCGAATTTTTGGCTAAGTAAGTATAGCTACGACAAATTCATCAACTTCACCAATGCCCTTGCGCTCGTAACAACGTTTCTCTTGGTTTCATTTGGCATATCATACGTAGCACTGAAACGAGAATTAGAAAAGCAGATAGGCGAATATGAAAAGTTAAAGAAAATAAAATTGGAAACAGAATTTCAACTTCTAAAATCAAAAGTCAATCCACACTTTCTCTTCAATTCGATAGGTACGGCAATATCGATGTTGGAGATAGGAAATGATCAAAAGGAAATAGCAGAATACCTGTCGTCACTGGCAGAGCTTTTCAGAACTACAATCGATGCTCCTGATGTGTGGGAGCTACAAGAAGAGTACGACATGATAGAAAAATATTTAAGAGTGCAAAAGGTTCGGCTCGATGATAAATTATCGTATGAATTGACACTTCCAAACGAGTGCAAAAACTTGAAAGTACCATCTTTACTTTTGCAACCTATCGTTGAAAATTCGATTGTTCACGGTATATCGAAGAGTACAAAGCCATGCTTTATCAAAGTCATATGTGAACGCTCTGATACTTACGTTATTTTAACTGTACAAGACGATGGAGTAGGCTCAGACAATTTACAAAATGGTACTGGGCTGAACTTAGTTGAGAGGAGATTGAAACTATTCTCTTCTGGAAGCCACATGGACATCTTGAGTAGTGCTGAAAGTGGAACTGTCGTAAGGATATTTCTCAAAATCTGAAGAAGGAGTTGCGTAAACATGAAATGTGTGATAGTCGAGGATGAAAAAATCCAAGCACTCATGCTCGAGAAGTTGCTTAAGGAAGAGGGAATAGATGTCCTGACTATTGAAAACGATGCTGAAAAAGCAGTTGAAGTCATAGATGCTCTAAAGCCAGACGTCGTTTTTCTTGATATAAATTTGGGAGCTTACGATGGATTCTATGTTATCGAGAACACATCGTATAAGCCTTACATAGTTTTTACTACTGCATATTCGGAATACGCAGTTAAGGCATTTGAAGAGAATGCTATCGACTATATACTAAAACCTATAAGCAGAGAAAGGTTAAAGAAAACGTTGGAAAGATTGGAACGGTTAGACCAAATAGCAACTGTTGAAGACAATGAAACAAAACGTGGTAATCAAAACGGAAAAATAGAAAGAATCATCAATCAGGTGCGTTCTGAGTCTTCTTTATCGTACAGGAGCAAGATACTGATCGAATCAGATGACGAAATAAACTTTGTAAATTTCGACGATATAATTTACATTATGTCTAATAATGCTATAACATGTGTTATAACGAATAAAGAGAAGCATAATACAAAGGAAACGTTAAAAGAGTACGAAAAAAAACTCCCAAATGATAAGTTCTTGAGAGTCCACAAATCATACATTGTTTCAATAGACCACATAAGGAAAGTACTTAAGAATTATTTAGGGTCAACGAGCTTAATGATGGACAACGATGACATCATTCCAGTGGGAAGGGTTTACAAAGATAATCTCAAAAAAATACTGCAATGAATGTAATTACAACGTGCTATATCACTCAGGCATGATCTTTACGATACCTTCGTATATACCATTTTTCATGCTCATACCAGAATAAAGTGCTGCATTTCCACTTAAAGTTGCATCGAAGAGCATTCCATATTCTGAATTGATACTGCGTTCTACAACTACAGGGTTAGAAGTCCTATCATTCAACACAAAATCACCATACCAAGGTTGTTTTGTACCATTTACATCCTTGTATCCAGCAAAGATTAATCTATCTTCCTCATCATCAGAATTGAGAACACTTATTGACTGCAACCTAACGTTTGTACCAAAAGTCTTCAGGTACTGTACTCCGCCCATATCGTTGAGTTTTGCAACAAATGCCTTTTCTACATAACTGTTGCCATTACCAGACCTTTCAGTCGTGTAACCACCAACGAATATATCCTTGCCATCGACTTTCAAGTCGAATGGCCATACAGCTTGGCCATTCACAAGCTGAGTCTTCCAAACAAGTTCACCATTGCCACTGTATGCTACTACGTATCCTTCATACCTCGTACCATCTGTGAATGAATTAGATGAGCCCACTATGATAATTGTATCACTTTCCTCTATGTATCCGATGCTGTATGCTCTATCCCATCTTATCCCACCAAAGCTCTTGTCCCAAAGAATATTTCCATTATTGTCTATCTTAACAATCCAAAAATCATGTTCACCATAATTTTCGGAAACATCTCCGCCCTTCATGTAATTATCACCAACGAAGGCATATCCACCTTTTACCTTGACTATTTTGTATGCTCTATCCCAGTCGGGCCCACCGTAAGTTTTGTACCATACAAGTTTTCCATCTTTGGTCAATTTCAAAACCAAAGCATCGTATCTTCCACGTACATTCAAAGATGGAGATGCCGCAATTCCTAAGACTATGTAACCATCTTCTTCCCCGATAATATCGTATCCCCACTCATCACCATCATTTCCAAACTCGTATTTCCACGTCAAGTTACCATTTTCATCGAATTTTGTAACGATGAGCTGATATTTTGTAGTCTGCTCCTTCATTATCGTACCGACCGATACTATTCCATCGGAAACAGCTATCGTTCTATGAAATCTGGTTTCAAGTGCTTGATCATAGACTATATCGCCTTCGCCGATATTCATCGAAGAAGTACTAGAACCATTGGAATTCTTTGAACCATTCTTTGATCCAGTAACAAAGGCAACCAAATTACCAACAATCCCAGAAGAACTTTCAGAATCCTTCTGTGGATTGAAAAAGGAAAATGCAACAGTTACCATTGCCACAACCAAAATTAAGGGCAAAATTATCTTTAAAATCATGCCACTCTTTTTTTCTCTCTTTCTTCTCTTGGACACTTTTTCTTCGTCTATCTTCAAATTATAACCCCTTTCATCTTAGCTATTTCCTTTAACAATTCTCTTTCTCTCGAAGAAACCTTTCTTGGTATGTCAACAATTATCTTTGCAACGAAATTTCCTCTTTTCCCATTACGCATGCTTGGATAACCTTTACCTTTTACAATTACCTTTTCATTTGGCTGTGTTCCAGCGGGAATCTCGATTTCAACTTCCTCGTTGTTTGGCAATGTTACAGTTACCTCTCCACCAAGGATCGCCGTTATGTAATCGATATGTACATTAGCTATTATATCATCACCATCACGTTCATAGTCACTCATTTTTCTTATATTTACATGAACGTAAAGATCTCCATATTCACCACCACTTACACCTGCGTTACCCCTTTTTGGAACTCTCAATATTGTGCCATTCTCAATACCGGCAGGTATATTTATATTAGTGGAAGTTCGTTTCCTAATTCGTCCTAAACCTCTACACGTGTGGCATACCTCACCTGGAATTGTTCCGCTTCCACCACATGCATCGCAGGTGTATTGGTTTACAAAAACACCAAAAGGAGTACGGCGTTCCTCTCTTACAACACCGCTTCCATGGCATTTAGAGCAAGTGACCCATTTACTACCAGGTTCCACGCCCTCACCGTGGCAATTCTCACATTCTTCGTAGCGTTCATAGTCGATATTCACGTTCTTTCCGGAAAAGACATCGGATTCATCTATCGTGATATTAATATTTAAGTCTTCCCCTCTTCTTGGACTTCTCTGTCCGCGTCCACCAGCTGATCTACTTTGAGTGCGTTGACCGCCGAAGAATATGTTAAAAATATCTTCATTCATGAAGTTTCTGACAACATCATCAAATCCAAACCCGTCGTATCCATTGCTTTCGTGAGAATATGGTATGTCATCACCAACATAACCAAATCTATCGTACATTGCCCTTTTTTGCGGTTCTGAAAGCACCTCGTAAGCCTCTTGAATCTCTTTGAACTTCTGCTCTGCGACTTTCTTATCGTTACCTGTATGTCTATCTGGATGCCATTCCTTGATTAGCTTCTTATAAGCAGTCCTTATATCCTCATCACTTGCGTCTCTTGAAACACCCAATATTTCATAATAATCTTTCTTTGGCATAATGCTCACCTCTATTTTTCGCGAATGACGTACACACATCGATTTGCCTTACTCAACTCTTACTCAATTTATGAAATATCCTCAGTATGTCTTAGTATAGAACACTTTACGGGACACTTTTTTGTCAGTCCTTTTTTTCTTGGTTTTCTGCACCATCATTTTCAACGTTCTTTTCTTCCTGACGTGGCTTTCTTGGTTTTACAGCTACTCTCACTTTTGTAGGTTTAACAACTTGACCATTGAATGTATAGCCATCCTCCAATATTTCCAAAATCGAGTATTCCTCAACATCATCACGCTCTTCTCTGTCTAAAGCTTCGTGATTAAACGGGTCAAACTTTCCAGATGTATCGATCACTTTTAAACCCTCATTTTCCAGAGTTTTTGTGAATTTGTCGAATATCTTCTTTGTCCCATTGTAAAATTCCTCGAGGTCGTTAGAGGTCTCATAATGTTTGAATGCCCTCTTGAAATCGTCTACAATAGGTATTAGCACTTTCATGATTCTTAGTGCAGTTGAACGTGACACATCTCTCAACTGCCTATCGACATCCATTTTGTAATTCTCAAATGAAGCCTTTATGATCCTTGCAGCGTTCTGTATCTCTTTTAGCTGCTCCTCAAGATCCGCTATCTTGTCTTTCAGTTGTTTGTTTTCTTCAGATAATTCAAGCAATTTAGCATTTGTACCATCATTGTTTAGATTGCCTTCGTTGCACATTTGTTCTGCTTCTTGAGTTTCCTCAACATCCTCTATTCTCTTTTCCTTTTCTTCCATGGTAAATACACCTCCATGAGTCTAATCATCTATTTTGACCATATTGATCATGATTGATCATACAATTTGTCTTCGATTTTACTTTTTAAATATTTCTAGATACTACGGTAAAGTACTCCGTAAGCCTATTTGTCATGAAATCAAAGCTATCTATTATGTGGTCATATTTACTGTATTTGTCAAAAATCATGGCAACCCTACCTATCATCGTGGACTCCGAGTAGAAGTTACCTATCATGACAGAAAAATCATCTAAGAATCTTAAACCATGTTCCTTACCAATATAGATATCATTATCCAATTCAAACAAGTCCTTGTAGAATGTCTCACCAGAGATGTAACTCAATATGTTATGCAATTTCTTCAAAGTGATTCTGTCATTCATCAATAGATTTGCAAGTCCATCTGTCAAGTAATCTTCGTAACTTTCAACGGATAACCTTTCCGTGATCTCCAAGAAGCCATTTTCCAAATCAACGAGATTGAAATCTTTGAAACTATTTGTCTTCATTATGATCTCTTTAAGCCTTGTTTTAAATTCATTAAGCGTTAAGCCTTTCATCATCTTGTTGAGCATATCTTCTATGTTCTCTACATTTGAGATCTCTCTATGCTGCATCGGTATCGAAGAGCTTAATCCCAGCGTTGTTACGATGTTTGCAATCGAAAAATTCTTACTCACTGGAGTTACAACGATCCTGTTGATTCTTAAATTCAACGGACTGGGCTTCTCTATGATTACCATACCCTTTGTAGAAGAACTCAGCAATTTGGCTGCACCAGCGAGCACCTTTTCCATGTCACCTATTGGAAATACGGCCGCATTATCCACATAACTACTCTTCGATTTTATCTCTTCTCTTATCTTCAAAAGCTCATTCACATAGAACCGTAAACCTTTATCCGTGGGAACTCTACCTGCCGATGTATGAGGTTGGTATATGTAACCAAATTTCATCAGCCTATTCATATCGTTCCTAACCGTCGCACTAGAACGATCCAAAGTAGCATTTTCCAGCACCTTTTTTGAACTTACTGGAGTCTTAGTATTTATGTACTCTTGTACTATACAATATAGTACCTTCTTTTGACGATCGGTGATATCCATAAGATCACCTCACAAACATAAATTTGTCTACTGCTTTTGATTTCCACATTTTTGCTATTATCACTGTTGTTAGCAAATCGACTACCATTCTGCTAAAATTATACCATTTTCTGTTCGATTGTCAACTGAGCACAAGATGATGAGCAGGGTTGTATATTTACAAAGATGCGGTAAAATTATTCTGTATTGTACGATATGCTAACTAATTGCCAGTTAAAGTGGAGGTGCAGGACTTTGAACTTGAAAGTGATATTCTCTGGCATCGCGATGTCTACCATATTTGGCCTTTCGTTTCTATTCACTAAGAACGCACTCGACTATGTTCCTGTATACACTTTTCTTTCTTACAGGTTTGGAATGGCAACTCTTGTGATGTTGCTTCTAGCCATCTCTGGAGTGATAAAACTCTCCAAAAAACCGTACTGGAAGTTGTGGAAAGTGGTACTCTTTGAACCGATATTGTATTTCATATTTGAAACGAATGGCCTGAAATATACCACATCATCTGAAGCTGGTATGCTCATTGCTATGATTCCTATCGTTGTGGTTTTGATAAGCCCAATCTTTCTTAAAGAGCGTATAAAATGGTATCAAATAATCTTTTCTATATTAAGCTTTTTGGGTGTATTTCTCATAGTGGGATACGGTGCAAGGTTTTCGGGTACCTTTTTCGGTGAGTTGTTAATTTTGGGTGCTGTCTTCTCATCTGCGTTCTACAACATATTCTCTAGAAAATACTCTTCCGAATTTTCGCCCGTGGAAATTACATTTTTCATGATGACCAGTGCATTTGTGTTCTTCACGATTGTCAGTTTGCTATCCGGCCAATTCACAATAGCGTTCAATTTGCCAGTTGTCACAAGCGTTCTTTACTTAGGCATTCTTTCATCAACTGTTGCATTCTTCTTAGCCAATTTCATGTTAAGCAAAGTCTCTCCAACTGTATCATCTCTCTTTGCAAATCTAACGACAGTCATTTCGGTCTTGGCAGGTAGTGTAATTCGGCACGAAAAGATTAGCTTGGTTCAAATAATTGGTATGATACTCATCTTAATTTCTTTGATTTTGAATTCTTATCTAAAGCAGCACGACATGAATTCAGAAGCTATCAAAAGCTAAACAAATCCCCAGCCAAATCAATGTGCTGGGGATTTTTATCTTTATTAACGTTTTATAGTACTATAGATACACTGAGAATCTTATATTTCCTCTTCATCCAGATTCTCAGGGATATTGATCTCGATCTCTCCTGCTGGTTCTTCTGTGACTACTTCAGCGGCTTCTTCAGAATAGGGTATGCCTTCTCTTCCTTCTAGATAAGCATCGGCAATCTTTGCCGTGATCAATGCAATTGCCCTTATTGCGTCATCATTTGAAGGAATGACGTAATCTATTGGATCAGGATCACAATTCGTGTCGACCATTGCTACCAAAGGAATTCCAAGGTAATTCGCTTCTTCAACTGCAATTCTTTCTTTTCTTGGATCGATCAGGAAGATAACATCTGGCAGTGACTTCATAGTCTTAACTCCGCCGAGATTCTTTCTCAATTTTTCCAGTGTCTTTCTCAATTTGCTTTGCTCTTTCTTTGGAAGTTTGTCAAGTTCACCGTTTGCTTCCATCTCTTCGAGTTCGATAAGTCTATCGATTCTACTTTGGATAGTTGTGAAATTCGTCAACAAACCGCCAAGCCATCTGTTGTTTACATAGAATCCGCCACATCTCTGTGCCTCGTTTTTAACGACCATCTGTGCTTGTTTCTTTGTACCAACAAATAGAATCGTACCACCTCTACTTGCAACATCTCTTACAAAGTCGTAAGCTTCATCGAGAAGCTTCGCAGTTTTCTGCAGATCGACAATGTAGATACCTTTTCTCTCACCGTATATGTACGGTTTCATCTTTGGGTTCCATCTTTGAGTCCTATGTCCAAAATGGACACCTGCTTCAAGAAGCTGTTTCATAGTTACTACTGGCATACCGACACCTCCATGATTTGGTTTTCCCTCCGCTCCTTTGAACCTACCGATCTTGCAATAAATCAATCGATAACCCTACAAGCTATTCGACTTATTGCAAGACACCGTGGTAGTAAAGAGGAAGCGTGTGGATTTTTCTAGATTGCCACAATGGCAAAGAAATTTTATCATAAGAGTTAGATAAGTCAAGATATATTTCCTTTCTATTGAGTTAAAATGGTATAATAATTATCGAGACAAGCAAGTGAATGAGTAGCGATGATTAGCGATAGCCGAAAGGGGGATTGTGAAATGAACGATAGAGCAAAAAACATGCTCAATGTATTGCTTTTTCCTTTGATGATAACGTTAGTTCTAACGCCCACAACAGGATTTGGCTTAAAGGTAGGATATTACGACGACTATCCGCTTTGCTATTCTGAAAATGGTCAGCCGAAGGGAATATTCATAGAGATATTGAAGGAAACTTTCGGCAATAATTTCAATAATCTGCAGTTTGTTTATGGCGAGTTCAGTAGTTTGCTTAAGATGTTATCCGATGGTGAATTGGACATAGTAACGACAGTTGCAGATACGAAAGAAAGAGATGCCATCTACTCTTTCAATAAGGAATCTGTAATTATGAATTGGGGAGTGCTTGTATCTAACGTCGGCATAAATAGCTTGGAGGATTTAAACCGCCAGAGAATTGCCGTAAACAAGGGAGATACCTATTACAAGGCCTTTAAGGATATGCTTAGTAGTTTTGAGATAGTTGTGTTTTTCGATGAATTTGACACATACTTCGATGTGTTAGATGCGGTTGATAGTGGAAGATATGTAGCTGGTGTTGTGAGTAGGTTATCTTATCTAGCAGACAGTGAGAAGTTCTCTAGAGTTAGGCAAACACCATTTGTTTTCTCACCTGTTCCACTCAAATTTGCTACTCAAAAGGGCAAAAATTTGGATGTACTGGACGATATAGATAACACAATTGCAAAGATGAAAGGTTCTGGTAAACTAACGCAACTTTTCAACTCGTACTTTTCAATTGATCGAACGGCAAACTTTGATATTTCAAACTTTTTAATTGGGTTGATAATCGGTATATTTGCTGCGCTTTTGGTCAGTGCTCTCATTTTTAGGAAGATTACGAGCAAGAATGTATTGTACTACAAAGAGGCTGTCAAGGCGCTGAATCAAGAAGGTCAAACACCATACACCGATGAGCTTGATGGACATAGTAAACATACTGAGTCAACCAAGAATGATACGAATAACGGTAGCAATATCGTGTATGACTCAACCTTAGGAAGTATATTGCTCCAGAAATACATGGAACTTGCAAGGAGAGAAGGAATTGCGCTTTCGATAATTACGTTGGAGATTTTAAATGAACATGATATAGAAAGTGATAAGTTCGAAGACATACTCTCGAGTTTTACTAAACCGGGAGACTTTGTATTCAAACTGAACAATGGTAGATACATCTTCGCCTTTTATTCATACGGTGCCATTCTATTGGAGGTCTTTAGAAATAGGATACATGAAATGGCAAGGAAAAATGGTTTGGAAATTGAGTTCATCTTAGGGTACAGCCAATTTAATCCGAATGTGCACTTGGATCAAAATCAACTGATTTATGAAAGTTTTGTTGAATTAGAAAAAGAAAGGCATTCTTATAAACAAAAATAGCGTGCAAATATCGCACGCCTATATATCCATTGATATATCTAAATTTATTAATCTTCCCTGCGACCATCTTTCTTATTGTTCTTATCGTTCTTATTGTTTTTTGAAGACTTTTGCACAAGATTTCCTTTATCGATTTCTTCCCACAATTTTCGGATTTCTTCGTTGTATTCTTTAAAGATTTCCAACAAGTGCCTTGAAAAGTGCTCTGGAGATGTTCTCCCATCGCCGTTTAGTATTATATTCAACGATTCCTCATGAGTCAATCCTCTTTTGTATGGCCTATCGGATCTCAGTGCATCATAAACATCTACAATTTTCACAATCTGTGCACTTATCGGAATTTCTTTACCCGTTAGTCCGTACGGATAACCTGTTCCATCATAGTTCTCGTGGTGGTACAAAGCAATGCTCAGTGCTTTTTCAAATCCAGGGATGTCTAGTATACGTTTTGCAAAGGTTGTGTGCTGTTTCATGATTTCCCATTCTTCTGGTGTAAGTTTACCGGGTTTCAGGAGTATCTCTTTTGGAACAAATATCTTCCCAATATCGTGCAAACTGGAGAACACTGTTATTGATTCTATTTCTTCATCTTCAAGGTTCAATTTTCTGGCAAGAAAACTGCTCAATTCCTTAACTCTATAAATATGGTGACCAGTACCTTCATCGTACCCTTCCGCAATAATTGATAGCCTTTCCGAGATGTTTATCAAAAGCGTTCTAAATTCTTCGCTTCTCTTTGAGACTTCGTTATAAACTTTTTCCAATTCTTCATTTGTAGCTCTCAGTTCTTCCATCGTAGCACTGAGTTCTTGTAAAACTGCGGCCAGTGTTTCATAAAATTCTTGCATCTCACGCAACTCAAATTCTTCTTGAGGTGGTAGGATTCCTGTGTGACCTATTTCCTTGACGGCAGTGTTCAATCGATCTATATCAACCGTAAAGAAATTCATTGCAAAACCAGTGGAACGGTACGTGAATACAACCATAGTAACAATGAAGAGAGATACTATGGAGAGTAATATATAAAAATAATAGCCGTAATTGAGGTTTACCTTAAGGTATATGTATGAAGAAAAGCCATTTTGTTTGTACAGTGCATATCTGTTGTAGGCTGTAACACTTATAAACTTATCTATGATTTTTGGGCCGGTTATTCCATTTGCTATCTCTTCATCGTACACTTTCTGCGATATGTCCAATCTATTCTTTGCATCTGTGTATATAGAAATTTCTTTTACATTGCCAACTCTATTCTGAGCAAACGATGTAAATGCGTCAAGATAAATCTTGGGATCTACGTACAATACAAATACCAAGAATCCATCGTTGTATTTTTCCATAACGTATGTTGCGAGTCTGCGCGTGTCTGGTACGAACGATAGGAATTTTTCATAGTAAGTATCTGTGGAACTGCCTTGAACTATAGGAGCGAAATGAAGCTTATCATAATTGACGTACGCACCAGTTGCATACTTTATACTTCCTGAAAGATCCGTGATGAGTAAATCTACATCTGTAAATATTTCGGGGATTGTGTTCAAATATATATTCTCTATCTCCTCTAGTGCAGTCTGTGGATCAACAGTTGAAAGAATGCTATTTGCAACCACGATATTTGAATTTATGTAGGTATCAATTGTAGATTCATTTTTTGAAAGCATATTTGAGACGTAAGTAGTGAGAGTTTGAAAAGATTTACTCAATACATCCACTTCTTTCTTTGAAGTGGATGAAGTATAGAATGTAATCCATATGGCAAAACCAATTGTAATCAATCCAGCGACGATAAGCGTTATTGTTAGATTTCTCTTTAAAATTTTTTTCTTTAGCTCAGGTACACTGAAACTCATGGCTCACCATTCCTTCTTTTCAATAACTCTATTCTATCTGGATTGGCATAATTCAAGCAACAGCCGCTACCGAAAAGTCCAACTTCCAATCCGACGCTCTTTTCATAATTTACTATCTCTTCATACTTACTGCACAAATTATCATCCGTCAAAAACTCGCACTGATGTCTATTGTAGTTCCATTGTCCGTAATAACAAATAGTTTGTTTACAACACCAGCCACACATCACACATTCTGGGCAAACTGGTTCTTTCAATGCATCGTCCAATTCACGAAGAAACTCCTCAGAAAGGCTGGCATCTTCTTTTTTGCCATCTTCTTTGTCATTTGAACTAGACAAACGGCATCATTCCCTCTCTTTGAATTTCAAAAATATCGGAACACCTGTAAACGGATCTATGTTCTCTCTGATGCTTCTTTTTATGGCAAGTTGAAAACTCTCTGGTACCTCTGCTTTGTTAACAAAGAAGACAAATGTTGGAGGACGTATGTCTACTTGCAGCCCGTAATAAAGCTTCAAACCATGAGGTGGTTTTATGATCATGCGTTGTAGTACAGCATTGATTGCACTCGTAGGAACTTTTTTGTGTAGAGATTCGTAGGCTGTATTTATTGCCTTTATTAGCTCTTTATATCCTACTTTGTTTACAGCACTCGTAAAAATCACTGGACTATAATCTATGAAATACAACTTTTCGTGTACTTCATCCAAAAATTCCTTAACTTTTCTCTCAGCATTCTTGATTAAATCCCATTTATTCAGTACTATTACTGTACCTTTTCCGTTTTTTTCGGCAAGTCCTGCAATACGTTGATCTTGTCTCGTGATACCTTCCGTAGCATCTATGACGAGTACCACAACATCGGAACGCTCTATAGACTCTATCGTTCTGAGTGTACTTATCCTCTCTATGAAGACATCGATCTTGCTCTTTCTTCTCAGTCCAGCAGTATCAACAAATAGATAGTTCCTACCGTTTATTTCTATAAATTCATCAATAATGTCACGAGTGGTACCAGCTATAGGTGTAACCAAAGCACGTTCTTCGTTGACGATCATATTGAATATGGAAGACTTCCCTGCGTTCGGTTTACCAGCTATAGTTACTCTGATCGTATTCTTTTCCTCAAGGGGCATTTCCAAGTTATAACCCTTTTCCTCGAGTTTCCTTATCACAATTTCGATCAGGTCATCCAGATTCTTGTTTTGCTCTGCAGAAATTGGAAATGGCTCACCAAATCCCAACGAAAAAAGTTCAGAATAAACCTTTTCGTAAACCTTTTCATTTTCAACTTTATTCGCAACAATCAAGACATCGCATCCAGATTTTCTAAGAAGTTCGGCAATCGTATAGTCTTCAGAAGCTATGCCATTTCGGCCATCTACTATGAACAAAACCAAATCGGATTCTTCGAGTGCTTTGAGTGTCATTTCTTTGCTTTTTTCGTAGATTTCATCTTCCTTACCTTCAAAAATACCACATGTGTCGACTACTTGAAATTGTTTGTCATACCAAACGACGCGGTCTACGACCGCGTCTCTTGTAGTACCACTTTCGTCTGCAACTATGGCCTTTCTTTTTCCAATGAGCTTATTGAATAAAGTCGATTTACCTACATTGCTCTTTCCAACCAAAAGGACAGTTGGTATCTTATTTTTTGTTGAAATTTTTCCCATCTTCCAATTTTTCCTCCAAACTTATACCCGAAGTGGTACCTGAATTTTCCGATTCTGCAACCACTTTTTCATTTTCGTAAGCCTTTGGACTAACTATTATCTTGTATATTTCCTTTTGCTGCTCAAGTTTTATAATCTTACCGCTTATCTCGTCTCCAATGTTTAGTTCATCGTAAACTTGTGCTTTTGGTATATACACTTCAACACTTTCACAAAGTCCTATGTATCCTTTATCAACCATCTTTATTATCCGTGCCGTTACATTGTCCCCTTCTTTATGGTTCTTGGCAAAAGCTTCCCATGGATTTGACAATACTTTTCTTATGCTTACTCGTATCTTCTTGTTGTCTTTATCTATATCCAGTATCCTTACTCTGACTTTTTCTCCTTCTTTTACGGCACTTTCAGTACTGTCAACAAAATTCCAAGAAATTTCCGAAATATTGCAAAATGCTGTAACATTTGGCTCAAGCTCTAATATCACACCATTTGGAAGAGTTTTCACCACTCTTGCCTCAACCACATTTCCAACTGGATATTTCTCGTCTATTCTTTCCCACGGATCGCCAATCATGTTTCTGTAACTTAGCACCATCCGTCGCTTTTCAGCTACTATGTCGATTATCTCCAATTTTACAGGATCTCCTACAGATACGATTTCTTCAATTTTCCCTGGCCTTCCCCAGAAGATCTCTGAAATAGGTACAAGTCCTTCTATGCCATCATCTACTTTTGCAAAAAAGCCAAATGGTTTTATCGAAGTCACTATACCTGTAACGTTCTGTCCAACTTTGAATTTTTGATCAATATTTTCCCAAGGATCCGGCAAAAGTGCTTTAACGCTGAGTACTACTCTCTTCTTAATGGGATCAATGTCTTTTATCACAAACTTCATAACTTTTCCAACTGAAAGCATATTTCTTGCTGTCATAGAACTATTGTAAGAAATCTCACTATTCGGAACATATCCGTTTATCGAGCCTGCAATTCTTACCGAAGCACCTCTGTCATCTATAGATTCAACGATACCCTCCACAACGTCTCCGGCTTTTTTATTGTTAAAGAAGTCATTAAGAATTTTTTGGAATAATCGTCTCCTCGAAACAACTAAATTTGTATTTCTTCCTCTCTGTTCAAACGAAATGATTGCGAATTCAAGTTTTTCTGCAGGAATGTCTTCATTTTCTTTGAGGTTTGACTCACTTCCAGGTAAGAAAGCATCCACTAAATTCGAGACAATTACTCTGTATCCACCTTTCTTACGTTCAACTACTTTTCCCCAAACTGTTTTCCCTTCTTCATATGCTTTCTTGATCTCTTCTTTGACTATCTTTTCCATCGGCTTTTTCTCAGAAAGCAAGACTGTGCCCTCATCTTCGTTGAGTTTCTCTATCCTCACTTTGATTTTTTCACCAACCTTGTACTCGGAAATTTCTTTGAAGAGTTCTTCGAGAGGTACTATTCCCATACCTTTCCATCCAAGGTCAACGTTCAATCCCGTTGGTGTGACTTCTGTGATAACACCGTCTACTGTTCTTCCTCTACCAAAATCATCCATCTCACTGAACTCGTTCAAAAGTTTTTCAAAAGATGAATCTTCTGTCTCGTTCGTTGTCTTGTTGACGTTGTTGATATCTTTGTTGATATCTTTGAATTCTTCCATAGAAAGTTCCCTCCCACCGTATTTTTCAGAAATGTATCTAACAAGATCACTTACATCTTTGACTGAAGTTGAAGTACCACTTATTAAACCTATATTTACTATCTCTTTGTTTTCTTTTGCACTGTTAAACATTGTTGAGAACTTATTTTTTTCTATTTCCTTGAATTCTTTTGTATCTTCTACGTGAATTGCATGTCCAGTTTGATTACCTATTTCGAATAATTTTTTCGTATTTGAACTATTCTTCCCACCTACGATCAACAATATATCGCAATTATCTGATAGATATTTCGCCGCATTTTCTCGCTCGATAGTGACATTACATATTGTATTGTACACTTCAATTTGTGAACCAGTATTGAGATACTTCATCTGTCTCACAAAATTTTCAAAATCTTTACTTGGGCTTGTTGTCTGGCTAAGGATTGCTACCTTCTCTTTTTCAACATGCACGGGGATCGAAGTTATTATAGCAGTTGGTACATGACCATTCAAAGCGATCATTTCCGCATGGTCTTTCTTGCCAAAAACAACGATCTGCCAACCTTCGTTTGATAACTTTTCTGCTAACTTGAAGACATTTTTAACAATGGGGCATGTGAGATCAAGTATTCTATATTCTGAACCCATTTCCTCTATTCTCTTAGGTGGTAATCCGTGGGCTCTAACTACGAACGTTGCCTTTTTTCCTTGATCATTGCCACTTGCATCGTTTGATAGACGTAATTCCGCACTATCTCTTTCCTTTTCTATAACTAATCCAAGTTGTTGCAGTTTTTCAACAACGTTTTTGTTGTGGATTACCTCACCATCACTGAATAGCTTTTCTTTCTTTAAAAGTCGCTTTTCTATCTCTTCTACGGCTTTAGAGACGCCAAAGCAAAAACCAATAGGTCCAAGAATTATGTTCACCATAATTCACAGCATGCACCTTTCTTTCACCACTTCAATTATTTTGTCAACAACTTGTTGTACAGTAAGCTTAGAGGTGTCTATCTCTATTGCATCATCCGCCTTGGTGAGTGGTGCAATATCACGTGTAGAATCGTTTTTATCTCGTTCTATTATCTGCTCTAACAACTCCTCGTATGTTACATTGATACCCTTA
>Ga0209506_1001833_pt1 | contig 20623 bp, 12 predicted proteins | sample AD_JPNHG2_MetaG_FD_184409 | JGI IMG/M metagenome (GOLD analysis project Ga0209506, IMG submission 184409) | Active sludge microbial communities of municipal wastewater-treating anaerobic digesters from Japan - AD_JPNHG2_MetaG (SPAdes) (version 2) | ecosystem: Engineered > Bioreactor > Anaerobic...
GGTTTGAGGCCAACTGCCAGCGATTGGTCCGCCAAGTAGTCTGCGGTGAGCCCGTTCTTAGCCGCTAAGTCTAGGGTTAGCATGGAGATAGCGTCGGCAGCCGCGCAAATCGTCCATGATAAGTTTGGCCAAGCAAAGCAGCCCATGCGGCATTCTGAATGCCTCGCGTGCCTCTGTAATCTCCTCGAAGCGACGGGGTGACAGGGCCGTTTACCGTTAACAGGCGGCTTGGGATAATATCAGATTGGACGAGCTTATACAGGGGCGACGCGAGGACCGGCGCGATGTGGATCTTCGGAACGTTTTGCGATGAGTTCTGCGTCGCGACGCGACTCTATCTAAAGCTCGACCTCGCGCCGTCGCGCGAAACCCTGCTGCATTTCTGCGAGCAGATACGGCGCGCTTTTCCCGGCATGAACCGCTTCCGCCGCCGCAGTGATGGGGCAATCGTCCTGGATGAGGAGGAGCGGGAGCAGAGCGGCCGGCGCTATCTGCGCATCGGCGGCAACGCCCTGCGCTTCGCACAGTTCAGCCCTCCGGCCCGCGAGGTGGTAGCGCAGTTCGGGCGAGTCGTTTTGACCCAGGCCCCGGTACACCTCAGCCTCAGCGACCTCGACTATCAGAACATGGAAGTCATGTACGCGTTCGATCTCGAGTACGCGGGCAACCACGACGAACTGGTCGCGGAGACGTTGCTGGGCGACAACCCGCTCGTGGCCGCCGTCATGGGCGGCCAGCGGCGGATCATCGAGTGCCAGCCGTGTATCGGAGTGGCGCTGGAGTCCGAAGATCTGAGCACGCACGCATACATCGACATTCGCGGGCGGACTTCGATGTTCGAGATTCGCTCGGGCGAATACGAGCCGCAGCCGTTGACCGTTTACCTGACCTTGCGGCGCGATCTCCGAACCGCGCCGTCGGACTTGCTGCGGACGCACCAGGAATTGCTGGAGCTCGGGGAGGAATACGCCGCCAGCCGCGTGATTCCGCACGTGGTTCGGCCGCTGCGCGAAGCTATCGCCAGCCGAAGATAATTCGGAATCAGTGGTTAAGGGATCGGCACGACGGCTGTATCATGCCTGCGAGCAGCGCCACGCCGTTCGGCAGTCGCGCGGAACGCCCGTAGCGTGAGGGATAGATGACAGCTTCGCAACGGGAAGGAACCGTCTTCGCCCAGGCCGCCCGCCGGCGCAAGATACGTCTGATCAACCCGAACTCGCCGCTCTCGAACATCACTATGCCGAAGATCATTCGGCAGATGACCTTCAATCGCCGAGCCCTGTTCGCGCCTACCGGTCTGACGATTTGCGCGGCGGTCGTCCCACGGCACTGGGACGTCGAGCTGATCGACGAATGTACGCTCGATCTGCCGCACCAACCGCGGGCGGACGTGGACCTGGTCGGCATTTCGGCCATGACGCCCCAAGCTCCGCGGGGATACGAGTTGGCGGACGCGTATCGGCGGCTGGGCGTGACGGTCGTCATGGGCGGGATTCACCCGAGTGCGATGCCGAGCGAGGCGCTGCAACATTGCGACGCGGTGTGCCAGGGCGATGCCGAGTCAACTTTGCCGCACCTGATTCGCGATTGGGAGGAGGCGGCCAACCGGGGGATGGACCCGCGGCAGGGCATGCGCCGCATTTATGACTGGGCGACGTTCGAGACGGCGCCCATCGCCACGCCACGCAAAGACATCTACAACCCCGCCGACTACCTTGTCGCTAACCCGATCCAGACCACGCGCGGCTGCCCGCACAACTGCAACTTCTGTACGACGCCCGCCGTCTTCGGACGCAAGTATCGCCAGCGCGAGATTGCGGACATCGTCGAGGAGATTCGGGCGGCCTGTGAGCGGCGGCGGCCGTGGTGCTTCATCTTCGCGGACGACAACTTCGGCGGGAACCACAACTGGGCGATCGATCTGTGCGAAGCCCTGCGGCCACTGAAAGTGGCGTGGGCCACGCAGTGCGACATTTTGATCAGCCGCAATGACCGGCTTCTGAGGACGATGCGTGAAAGCGGGTGCGTGGGGCTGATTTTGGGGTTGGAAAGCCCGAAGCAGGACACGCTGGCGGTGGCAGGCAAGAAATTCGTGCAGAGCACGACCTACGCCGAGCGCATCCGCAAGATACAGAGTTTCGGCATCAGCTTGTGGGGGGCGTTTATCTTTGGCTTTGACACGGATACTTGGCAGGATTGCATGCGGGCGTGCCGGTTCGCGCAGCGCATGAACCTGGCCATGAGCTGTTACCCGATTTTGACGCCCTATCCGGGCACGGCTTTTTATGACCGGTTCGAGCGTGAGGGGCGGCTGCGGACGCGCGACTGGCTGCGTTACAATGGTGCGTCGGTCGTTTTCGAACCGAAGCAGATGAGCGCCAAGGAGCTACGGCACGCACAAATGGCGGCCTTCGCCGAGTTCTTTTCGCCGCGCTCGGCACTGAGGCGGCTGCGACTGTTCCCGCTCAAATCGCGGGCGTGGGTGGCGAACCTGGCCATCTGGAAAGGTATTCGTTACTACTACGGGCAAAAGGGCCGCCAAGTGCCGAGGTTTCGAGATTTCCTGGATCGGGACGCGCGGGCCTGGGATTATCCCGACGAGGAATGGGCGGAAACCTGCGCCGCGCCGGGCGGCAGGCGCGCGCTTTGGCTGCCGGCCGATCAGGAGCGCACGGACGAGCAGGGGGGTGAGCCCGCCAATCTCGAAGCGGTCGCATTAGCAGCCGCGGCGGCGAGCAACCCGATCGTGCAGATGGCCGGGGCGTTTGCTAACGAAACCGGGGAGGTTGATTTGTAATGCACAAGAAACAGCGGACGCAAACCAAGCCGTGGCTCAAGAAGCGGGGGCCGCGCTGGTCGTTGATAGGGTTGATGGCGGTCGGCTTGCTCCTGGTGGTTGGACTGGGCACCTTTGCGGTGGCCACGATTGGGGGCAAAGGGGACCTGAACGCGGTGTTGCGCAAGGCGCAACTAGGGGCCATCCCGAGCGGCGCGACGGACTTACAGTATGCCGGCGTCGCGGACAGCACTTATTACCTGCGATTCACCGCATCGCCCGAAGAAATCGAGCGTTTCATAGCGGATTCTCCGCGGCTGAAAGTACGTGCGCCGCAGTTGCTTGGGCCGGCGCAAATGTACTTGCCCGATTCGCAACGTGAAGCGAATCCGAGCGAAGGCACCGCAACTATCTATTACGCCGCGAACGAACGCATCCCATGGTTCGATCCACAGGTGCGCGAGAAGGGGCGCATGTACGCCATTGCGCCGGATCGGCATTCAAACTGGACGGAAGTTGTAATAGACGACCAGAAGAACACGGTTTACATTCGGGTAAGGCAGAGGTAGCGCGGGAAACCTGGGTGGGGCAAATGGGCAAATAAGGGGGGCCGGGATGGTGCGCGCGACGCCACAGCTTGAATAGTTTTTCAGCACCCGCTCAATCGCCGATAGCTAGCATCAAGCAAGTCGGTTTTGTCCGAGATCAGCGAACAACGAGCCGGAAATCACGGGAGACATGTTATGGTGTATCGGCTGATACTACCGTTGCTTTCAGCGGCTGTGCTGCTGGGTGGGTTGACGTCCGCAACGGCTGCAGATCGTGACTGGAACAAGAACCAGCGCGCCACCTTCCGAGGCGACGCGGCCTACCACCGCCAAGTGCAGTCGGTTCGCGACGGACAGCGCGGTTACACGTGGCGCGGTGGTAGTGACTGGGGCTGGCGTGACGGGCGCTACTACGGTGGCAGAAACTTCTCTTGGGGCTGGGCCGGACCGCGCTACTATTCCGGGCCGGTCCGCCATTATTCGTACTCCACGCCGTACTATCACAGCTACGTCTACCGGCCGCCTGTTTACTCCTACAGTTACAGTGCGCCCTATACGTACTACTACCGCCCCTATACTTACACTTACAGCTACGTGCCATACAGGTATGCGGCCTACCCGGACACTGGGTTTGTTTACGGTTACGCGCCATATAGCTATCCATATAGCTATGCGGCGTACCCAGGCGTTACCTTCCGTTTCGACTGGGACGACGACGACGGATACTGGAAGTGGGATAACGGCTGGGAGTGGGAGGATTGATGTAGGCGGCGGCCAGTTCTGGCAACCATCGCCCTCGGCCGCTCTGGCGGCGACCGAGGGCGAGTAGTTGTTATAACGTCACGGTCTTACGGGGTGGAGGTGTTCTGAACGGTAGTCGTGGTCGTCGGCGGAATTGCGTTGTTTAGGTTGAACACGCCTGTGAAGTCTAGATCAAACACACCGTTGAAATTGAACGCGGGGGGCGCCTGCGTTTGCCTGTTTGCATTTACGATGAACGAATTGAAATTCGGGACGGTGGCGGGGTTGAAATCTACGGTATTCGTCGTCACGGCATTGACGTTCGCCAGGTCGTCGCCGCGGGTGACAGGGAAGAAGAACGGGTTAAACAAAACAGGAACATTCGTCTCTGGGAAAAAAACGCCGAGCGGAAGAATGATCCCATTGACGTTACCAACCGTCACGGGCGTGAACGCTTGGGGTACACATGCCGCCAGGCCGGCCACAAACGCCGCGAACGCCAGCAGGGGCAGAGTCTGCCGCATCATGGTTTTGCTCCACATTCATGTCGTCGATGCGCCCTGAACTGAAGGATTCTAATCGGCGACGTCGTGTTGGCAGGCCGCTGAAGCGGAATTCACGAATTCGCGAGTCCACAGAGGCAGTGTCAGGCACAATGTGGGTCGGCAACTAAACCGACGCGCGCGCCGGCGATTCATGGCAGAGCATTCAGCGCCCTTCAATTAATTGCTCAGCCTCTTGCATCAGTTGCCTCAGTTCCGGGAGCTGGCTGAGGCCGACTTCCGCTGAACGTTGCCGGGCACGCTCGAGTTCCTCGCGGGCCGCCGTGGAATCTCCCAGCCGGTGGTATGCCACGGCCAGAAAGGCATGGTCCACGGGATGCCAGTTGTTAAGCTCACCGGCGTTCTTCAGCGCTTCGACTGCTTCTTCATAACGGCCACAGCGGTAGAGCGCGATCCCGAGTGTGTTCAACACCTGACCATCCCAGGGCGCGATCGTCCAGGCGCGCTGCGCCCAACGGAGCGCCTGCTCGTATTGCTCGGCGGGCAGGTTCTCGCGAGACACCACGTCCCAGGCTCCGGCATTGAGCCAGGCCGGACGGGAGGCGAAGTCAACAAAGTGCCGCGCCGCGACCTCATGCACGCGCTGCAGCCAGGGCGAACGCGAGCGCAGGTCCGCAAGGCGTTCTTCGGCCTTCTGCAGCGACGGCAGGTTGATGCGAACCGCCTGGTGAACCTCACGGTAAGCGCGTGAATAGACGGCCCGCTCGCCCGCGTACTGCCGGACGCGCTGCGGCGCCACGGCTTCCCAGAGCCAGACGACGTTGTCCGATCCGAGCGAACCCGCAGAGGCCGAAGCCAGGCGTTCTCCATTTGCATCAAAGGCCAGCCCGCGGACGGAGCCCTTGTGCCCAAAAAGCGTCGCCACCTCGACCTGCGTCGCGAGGTCCCAGATTCTGATGGTCTGATCGCGCGAGCCGGAGGCCAGACGCGGCTCGGCGGGGTGGAAGGCTAAAGCGGATATCGCGTCGGTGTGCCCTTCGAGCGTTTGCTCGCACGTCATTCGAGGAAGACCCGACGCCCAGTCAACATACCAGAGGCAGATCGGAAACGTGCCGGACTGCGGGTTGTGCGACGCGGTGGCGACTTGCTTGCCGTCCGCGTGAACCGCGAGCGCCGACACATATCCGCCGGGAAGGCTCTGCGCCGCGGTCCACACCGCGCGGTTCTCTGCAATGTCCCAAATGCACAATGTCCCCGTCCGCGCCGGGGCGTCCTCCGAATAACCACAGGCGGCCAGGATGAAGTCACCTTCCTCTGTCTGCCGCCCTGACGTCGAATGCAAAGCAGAACCTTGCGCTCCTGGGCTCAGGAAAGCCAGAGCGGAAACCGGCTGGTCGGCCAGTTTCATAAGCTGGCCGGCGCCCGCGTCGAGGCCGTTTTCCGAAACCGGCCAGATCCGCAGTGTGCCGTGTTCGTCGCCGACGGCCAAGCGGCGCTTATCGGGGCTGATCGCAAGCGCGCAAACGGTGCCGCCGGCCTCGCCCGCACCTATGGCAACGTCGCTGATGCACTGCGGCTCGCGCGGCTCGCTGACATCCCACAGGATCACCCGGCCGCCTTCCTTGCTCCCCACGCCGTGCCCGCTGGTGGCGACGGCCAGCAGTGTCCGCGCGGGGAGCGTGTCCGTATTCCAGCAGAGAATGCCCGCCAGGCCCTCACCCAATCGCACGTGACGCCGGGCAACCGGCACACACAGATTCGCGTCCCAGATGATGATCCCATCATCCGCGTCGGCCGATATGACGTAGGCGCTGTCCGGCGTAAACGTGACGGCCCGCACGCCGGCATAATGCCCGCGCAGGCGCGGAATATCCTCGCCCTCCGGCCACCACAGGCGGACCGTGCCGTCGAGCGACGCGGAGACAATCCGCCCGTCGAGTACATGCGCTAGACCGACGATCGGTCCCTGGTGCCCGCGTAGTGCCGAAAGCAGTCGGCGGCGCGGGACGCGCAGCTCGCGCCGCTCGCTGCCAGGATCGGGCACGGTCGCGGACTCGTTCGTTTCCCAGAGGCGCAGGGCCCGGTCATCACCGCCCGAGACCAGCCGCAGGCCCGTATCGTCGAAGCGGACAGCGCGCACTGGCGCATCATGTCCATAAAGCACGTCGATCTGAACATCCGGGCCGTACAGATATTGATCCGCGCGCGAGCCTGCCAGCGCCGTTTCCAGATTCCAAATGCGAATAGTCCCGTCTACTCCGCCCGACGCCAAGCGGCCTTCATCGGGACTGAAATCCAGACAACTGACTGACCAACTGTGCCCGCACAGGATGGCCGCCGCACTCGGGTTGCCCTCCGCCGCCGCACGGAAATCCCAGACGCGCACCGTGCTGTCCTTGCCGGCCGAGGCCAGCCACCGTCCACTGCGACTGAAAGCCAGCGTCTGCACCGGACCGCCATGCCCCAGGAGCGTGGCCAGAGGTTCGCGGATGTAATTCTCGTCCGAGGCATGCCGGGCGGGCGGGCGTTCGAGCCGCCACAATCGCACCGCGCCAGGGTTTCCGGAGGCGCTCGCCAGCACTGGCTCCGTCGGATGAAATGCCAGACTCGACACGGTCGACTGCCGGTCCGCAACCCAGTGCTCGAGCAGGACCGCATTCGATACGCTCAAGTCGAAGAGCCATATATGCCCGGCCGCTGCGTCTGAGTGGCCGGCGGCGGCGACCGCCAGCAGGACGCCTCCCGGATCTATGGCCGACGTCAGGGGTACGTGCCCGTCGAGGTCGAGCTGCGCCAGGACCCGCCCGTCGCTGAAAGCCCGAATCTCGACCTCCGGCTGCCCCTCCAGGCAAACGGCCACAAAGCGCGCCTGCGGATCGACCGAAATCTGGCGCACCGGATGCGGGAGCTGGGCCAGCGTTGCGGCGCTTTGATCCAGGCGCGACTTCAGGTGCCGCAGCTCCCAACTCGTGCCGCTGGCCTCGGCTGTCTCCAGCAGGCGGCGGGCAGTTCCGACGTCGTAGGCCAATAGAGCCGTTTCCGCTCCCCGCAGCGCGCTGATCCGCTGGGCCAACTGTTGCTTTTGCTCGGCCGCGATGCGCTCCTTTTCCGCGGCCGTCTTTCCCAGGCGTTCGGTGACCGTAAAACCGATCAAGCCGCTGAAGAGCAGCAGCACCGCCAGCCCGGTCGCGACCATCTGCCACGGATAGCGCCGCACGAAGGTGGACGCGACGTAGGCGAGGCTGGGTGGGCGGGCCGCGATGGGACGCCCCTCCAGGTAGCGGCGAATGTCGTCCGCCAGCGCCGCGGCCGAGCGATAGCGCCGCTCGCGGTCTTTCTCGAGCGCCTTGAGGACTATGGTTTCCACGTCGCCGCGCAGGCGCGGGTTGAGGCGCGATGGACGCCGCGCGGCTTGCTCCTTAATTAGGTGGGTGAGCTGGGCGATAGTGCTGCCGGTCGTATGATACGGCAGTTCGCCGGTCAGCAGTTCGTATAGCACCACGCCCAAAGAGTACACATCGCTGCGCGTGTCGAGGTCGTGCGGGTCGGCGTCGCACTGCTCGGGGCTCATATATTGCATCGTGCCCACGAGCTGACCGACGTTGGTCTGGTGCGTTGTCAGGGCCAGGTCTGAATCGGTGGCGCGGGCAACGCCAAAGTCGATCACCTTCGGCTCGCCGCTGGAGTCCACCAGCAGGTTGGCGGGTTTCAGGTCGCGATGGATTACTCCCCTCTGGTGGCCGTGGTCCACGGCGTCGCATATCCGGGCGAACAACCGCAGACGCTCAGGTGTGGAGAGCTTCTTTTCGGCCGCGTAGGCGGTGATGCTCCTGGCGCCCGGAACATACTCCATCGCGAAAAACGGCAGCGAGCAGCGGCCGTCGCCGTGCGTGCCCGCTTCGTAAATCTGCGCGATGTTGGCGTGCCGCAGCCGGCCCAGGACTTGCGCCTCGAACTGGAAGCGCCGCATCGACGAGGCCGAAAGCAGACTGCGGTTTACGACCTTCAATGCCACCACACGCCGCGGCTGCTCCTGGACCGCCTCGTACACGGTGCCCATACCGCCGGTCGCAATCACCGACCGGACCGTGTAACGCCCGATCTGTTGGCCGATCAGTGAGTCGGGCGCGGCGACCCCACTGCACGGGATTGGGCTTTCCGGCGGCTTGGGAGGCTGCATGAAGTTGGTCGGCAGATTGGTATAGTGCTCCAACAGCGTGGTGACTTCCTGCCGCAGCTCGGCGTCATCGGCGCATGCTTGGGTGAGAAACTCGTCGCGCTGCTTGGGCGCCAGCTTCAGAGCCTCTTCGAAAAGCGCCTGCACGAGCTGCCAGCGATCCGGCGACATGCCAACTACTCAGGTGTGCCTGGGGGACGCTCGCCGGCATTCAGCTCGCGATGAAACCACGCCTTGGCGAACCGCCACTCAGCATCCACGGTGCGCGGCGAAATCTCCAATACGCGGGCCGTTTCGTCCACCGTCAATCCGGCGAAAAAACGCAACGTCACAATCTCGGCCTTGCGCGGGTCCTGCTGCTCGAGCTTATGCAACGCCTCGTCGATCGCGAGCATTTCCAAGGGGTCGGAAGCGGATTGCGCCGGATCGTCCAAAAGCGCTGCCGGCCGCTGTCCGCCGCCGCGCTTGAGCCGATGCTGCCGCCGCGCGTCCTCGATCCGAATGCGCCGCATGGCCTGCGCGGCCGCCGCGAAAAAGTGCCGGCGATTGCTCCAGGTTACTTCCGCTCCGCCGACCAGCCGTAAATAGGCCTCGTGTACCAGCGCGGTCGGCTGAAGCCCGCGCCGCAGCGCGTCGCCCGCCAGTTGTTGCTGCGCCAAGCGGTGCAGCTCGCTATAAACCATGGCCCAAATCTTCTCGCGCGCCGCGCCGTCCCCCTCGCCCGCGGCCTGTAGAAGCTGCGTTACCGGACCCGGTTGTTCGCCGGACATGGGCGGTCCTCCGAGGCTCAGCGGGCAATCTTACTGCGCGACCGTTCCGGCGACGAGCCTTCACGCCTGCGCGATTGCGCCCGCCGTCATCGCCCACTCCGGCATGCTCCCAGTGTGACGGGCGCATCCGGCGACGTGGAAAAAACGAGCGGCAGATAGCATGCGCCGGCAGCCTGGCGCGGCGTCGTTTGCTTTCGCTGACCCCTGGGGCTCGGTCAGCAGGAGCATCGCCCCGCTGCGGCGCCCAGCCTTTTCAGGGCTGCTTCGGCTGAGGCTGATTGCCCTCAGGGGCCGGCTGAGTCTGTGGCAGAGGGCGGCGCGGTCCGCGGCGACCGCCTTCTTTGAGGGCCTGCTCGAACTGTGTGACCTGTTCGGGCGTCAGCAGCGCGGTGATATCCTTCTTGAGGCGCTCAGCGATCTGCGATTCGGTCTGGGCGCGCTCTTCGGGTTTGGCTTCCCGGGCCTGGCGCATCGCTTGACGCGTGATTTCGCGAATCGCTTCACGCTGCTCCTTCGTCAAGTCCAGGCGCTCTGCAGCCCGCACCACGGTCCGCACCCGCAAGCCTCGCTGCCGCTCGCCCGGGCCGCCCCAGACGCCTCGCATCTCACTTAGCTTCTCGCTCTGTTCCTTGGTGAGGATTTTCTCCAGGCCGGCGTAGAAGGCGTCGCTCGGCCTGTTGGCACGGACCTCCTGGAGTTTCTGGCGAAGCTCCTCGAGAAGCTCCTCATTGCCGGCTTTTTGGGCCTCAGTCAGTTCTCTCGTCAGGGCGCGTCTCTGCTCCCGGTTTTGGTCGCGGGCCGCACGCCACGCAGCCGCCAGTTCGTCGTACTTCTGGCGTTGCTCGGGCGTGAGCTGAAGTTCCTCCGGCAGCCTCTCGATCATCCCTTCCAATCGCACCGCGCCGCGCCGCTCGCCGCTGAACCGGCTGCGGAGTTGCTCCAGGCCCTGCTGCTGCTGCGGATTGAGTATCGGTTCAACGCGGTCGAAGAACTCGATCCGCAGCGCGTCTTGCTTCGCAGCGGCCTCCGCCATCTGGGCTTCCAGGGCCGCAATCTGCTGCTCGTCACCGGCGGCCTGGGCCTCCTTCAGCTTGAGCATCAGCTCACGCGGCTCAGCGGCTTCGAAATCCGGCCTGAGTTCGTCGATGATCGTACGTACCTGTTCAGCTTGAGCCGGTGTCAGGTTCAGCGTCTGAATCATTCGCGACCCCATGCGGTCCAACATCGCACCTGGACCGCGCGGCTGGTCTTCAGGCGGGCGAACCGGCGGCGGATTCTTCCCCTTTTCATTCTCTACGGGCTGATTCTGCCCCGGCTGATTTGGTCCCGGCTGATTTAGTCCCGGCTGATTCGGTCCCGCCTGTTTCTCAGTTGGTCGATTCTGACGCGCCTGGTCCTGCGCATCAGGCCGCGCTGGAGGCGGGGCGTTCTGAGCCAAAACCGCCGATGCCAGACCGAGCACCACCGTCAGAGTTATCGATTGCAGTCTCATTCACCACGCTCCCTTTTGAAGCACTGGCCGCTTCATCACGCCCGTTGAAGCATTGGCCGCTTGCTCATGCTCGCTTTGAAGCTTCGGCCGCCCGCTCGCGCGGCAGCGCAGCCAGTCGGGCCTTTTTTTGACATCGCCAGCGCGGCTCTCGACAGCGCACCGGCCGTTCAACTTTCCACAACCTGCAAAGTGTGACCGTCCTTACCTGCGGGCGTCAAGGTGGCGCCAGCCGGGAACCCATGGGCCGCCGTAGTTGGGCGCATGGGGTGGGCGTCAACGGGTGCCATAGTACCTCTCACGCGTCTCAAGCTTCATTTGCACTGCGCGGACGCCGGCGCTATTATCGGTCAATCCGTTGCTAGGCCGTAACTCACGATCCGTTGCAAGGCCGTAAACTCAGTAGCCAGGAGGACGCCATGAACATCAGCATTACTTACTGCGGTGTTTGAAACTACCTGCCCAAGGCCGCCAGTCTGGCGGCGGAGATCAAGCGTGAATTCAACGTCCACCCGAAACTGATCGAGGGCTCGGGTGGCGTGTTCGAGGTCAAGGCCGACGGCCGGCTGATTTTCAGCAAGGCGGAGACGGGCCGGTTCCCGGAACCTGGCGAGATTCTCAGCGCACTCGGCGGAACAAAAAAATAGCCGCTACGGCGCGGAACAAGAAAACAGGCGTTGCGCGGCAGAGGAAAAGCATGCGCGTTGCAGTCACTGGAGCGAGCGGTTTTCTCGGGCGTTACATCGTGAATTTGCTCCTCGAACGAGGCCACGAGTGCCGCTGCTGGTTTCGTCCCGCCAGCGACCGTACGGGCTTTGAAGAGGTGGGCGGTCAGCTTGAATGGCTGCCCGGCGAATTGGGCGACCGCGAAGCGGGGCGGTTGCTGGTCCGCGACTGCTCGGCAGTGGTGCACGCCGCGCTGCACCATCCGGGCCGGCGCTTCGCGGGCGGTAGCCAGCAGGCGTTGATCGAATTCGCCCAGAAAAACATCGTGGGCACGCTGGAGCTCATTGAAGCAGCCCGGCAGGCTGAGGTGCCGCGCTTCATCTTCATCTCCAGTTGTGCGGTGCACGACAGGATCCTCCAAGACCGCGAGCTGGACGAGTTTCATCCCCTGTTGCCATACACCCATTACGGGGCCCATAAGGCCGCGATTGAGGCGTTCGTCCGCAGTTACGGCTATGGGCAGGGCTATCCGATTTGCGCGCTGCGGCCGACGGGGATTTACGGGCTGGCCAATCCACCCGAAGAATCAAAGTGGTTTGACTTGGTGCGGCGGGTGGCGCGCGGCGAGGCGGTCACCGTCAGCGGCGGAGGCAAGGAGGTTCATGTCGCGGACGTGGCGCGCGCGGTAGAGCTGATGCTCAGCACCGAGGAGAAGAACGTCACGGGGGAGGTCTACAACTGCTACGATCGCTACATATCCGAATACGACGTGGCGGTGACGGCCCGAGAATTGGCGGGCAGCACAGCCGACATCGCGGGCGAGCAGAAGCAGCCGTTGAACGAGATTAACACGGATCGAATCCGGGCATTAGGAATGCAGTTCGGGGGCTGGCCGTTGTTCGAACAGACGATCGGACAGATGGTCGACGTGGTTCGAGGCGGTTGACGAGGGTTGAAGGTACTTAGCGCCCGGCTCGCACCTCAAGGGGCGCTGTAATCTTGCGCAGCGGGGGGCTTACAACCGAGACACCTAGAGTCGGATACACTTGAGCGCTTTGTAATCTGCCGGAGGAAGGCCCGAACCCCCGCACGAATGGCGCAGAGTTAACGCACGGGCAACCGGGAGAGGTTTTGCGAAAGAGGAGCAGGCTGTGCGGACCGGGGCAAGGATTGCTGGGGGCCCGGGGTAACGATGCTTAGGATCCGTGGTTGTCAGGTCGTCCAAAAGACCTGCATATGCCTTGGTCCGAAAGGCGTGGGCGGGCGCCTGCTCTCGCATATCAAAGCTCGGCGGCGCGAAATGACGCGCTCCCGGCCCGGCCCGTGCCAGGCAAACAAAAGGGTATTTAGGTTTTCAGAGAACATCCTAAGCAGCTCAAGAGAAGGGCTGCTTAGCTTCCGCAATATTCCGGTCACGCGCGGCGCGCGTGATTTCGGAACCTCGGATGGCACGAGCCGTTTCGCGCTCGTCCCGCTCGATGGACTTTTCTGGCCGGCGCTGAAACCGGCCGATTCCCAGGTTGCTCCGGCCGCCGCAACGGTCGGAATCACCTCTATCCCGCCGGTTCGCCGGCACGTGGGCGCTTTAGGGCGCGGTCAGACGGTTGCAGGTCCGAATCCTAGGTCAAGGACCCTGCCGCCGGCTGCCACATCGGCTCGCCCGCCGATTCGGTGGCTCGAGTACGCAGCGGTTCGCCGCCACATGGCGCGAGCTGCAGACCCAATGCGGAGCCGGAGGCTCCCCAGGGTTGCTGTCTCTGAAACACCGGGGAAAAGAAGATGGAGGTCTCTTTGAAAACGCAGCCCCAAAAAATCCTGACCCTAAAATGCACTGGAATGTGCACCTTACTGCTGGTTTTCGCCGTCTCCGGCGCACCCGCGTTTTTCGGGTGTATGCACGAGGCAGCACGCCAGGCTGAACTCAACCAGGAAACCGGGGGAGAAGACGCGCTAGCCACGGATTTCGGTCAATCGGCTGAGCTTGCCGGCTACGGCGGATCAGACTCTTGGATTGGAAATCTCGGCGCATCACTTGATGGGGAAGGCGATCTCGGACCAGACCCGGCCGCAGCAAATGCCGGTCCGACGGCCGAAACCGGCGATTACGACGAGCCGGTTTCCGAAACCGTACATGGCGATTATGCCGACGAGGAAGCAGGCGCAGAGCCGACCAGTCCCATCGCCGTCCCCGCTGAAGACGAATTGGATATTGAGTCTCCCGAGCCGGCCTTGGCCTGTGTCGCCACCAGCACTACGTGGCGGAATTTCCCATTCTCCGCTCAAACCGGAGTGTTTACAGCGACATTCAGCGTCGAACCGAACACGGCATCAATGGACGGCGTGATCGCCTTGGCCGGACGCACCGTTAGCGGATATGGCGACGCCGCCGTATCGATTCGGTTCGGGCCGAACGGACGAATCGCTGCCCGCAACGGGGATGCCTACGTTGCGGAAACTCAGATTCCCTATGCCCCGAACCAAGTTCTTTTGTTCCGGTTGGAAGTTGACGCCGCCGCGCGACGGTACAGTGCCTATGTCACGCCGCAGGGTGGGGCCGAGGCCGTCCTGGCCACCGGTTATGCCTATCGGACTGAGCAAGCCGGTTGCAGCGTGCTGGACCACTGGGCCTGCGTTTCGGCCATCGGTAGCCTGACGGTTTGCGATTTCGAGCTTCAAGGCACGCCACCACCGCCTGGGTGCGCAACAACAACCAGCGGTTGGCAGAACTTCCCCATTGACAGCCAGACCGGCCGCTTCATCGCAACCTTCGCTGCCACACCGGCAGCCGCCGGAATGGACGGCGTGATCGCTTTGGCGCCGAACGAGGTTTCGGGCTACGGCAATTGCGCGGTGCTGGTCCGCTTCGCTCCGAACGGCCGGATTGACGCCCGCAACGGCGGCACCTATTCCGCAGTCACGGCGATACCTTACACCGTCAATGCAGAATATCTGTTCCGGCTCGAGGTCGACTGCGCTACCAAGCGCTACGACGCCTACGTGACGCCGCCGGGCGGGACCCCAGCGGTCTTGGCCAGCGGCTACGCGTATCGTTCTGAGCAGTCGGGGTGCAGCGTGCTGAATAACTGGGCCTGCATTTCCGCGGTTGGCGCGATCGAAGTCTGCGATTTCGCAATTGACTCCGACGATCCGCAGCAGCCCCCGCCTCCGCCTCCGCCCGACTGCGCAGTCGCCACTACCTCGTGGCAGAACTTCCCGATGGAGAACCAGACCGGAGCTTTCACGGTCACATACACGGCCACGCCATCGGCAGCCGGCATGGACGGCGTAGTTGCTCTGGCGCTGAATGACGTCAGCAGCTATTCCAACGGAGCGGTGCAGATCCGCTTCGCCCCCAACGGTCGAATCGATGCGCGCAACGGCAGCGCATATGCGGCCGCCACTAACGTTCCGTACACCCCTGGTGCGGAGTACTCGTTCCGCTTGGCCGTCTACCTCCCGACACACACGTACAGCGCTTATGTCACGCCGCCCGGCGGGAACGAGTTGCTGCTGGCCAGCAATTACGGCTTCCGCACCGAGCAGGCCGGCGTGGCCGCGCTGAACCGCTGGGCCTGCATTGCGGCCGTGGGCGGCATTGAGATTTGCGATTTCGCAGTTGGACCGGCTGCAAACCAGCCTCCGATTGCAAATGCGGGTTCGGACCAGACTGTGGTGGACGCCGACGGCTCAGGCAGTCAGGCGGTCACGCTCAGCGGTTCGGGCAGTTATGATCCGGACGGCAGCATCGTTAGCTACGTCTGGAGAGAGGGCGCCACCACGTTGGCCTCCGGAGTAAGCGCCACGGTGAATTTGGCCGTGGGTAGTCACACCATCACGTTGACTGTGACAGACGACGACGGCGCGACCGCGACGGATACCGTCGCGGTCAGCGTCGTACCTCCCGGCGGCGGCACGACGTCCTGGACCAACGGCGGCTTTGACATTCAGATCAGTGGAGCGCTGTTCTCCGCCAGGTGGACTCCCTACACCAAGGATCGTTACGTGGTCGTAGCGCCGGGCGCTAACCCGACCGTCACGGTGATTCGTCGCTCCGACATGCGCGATGCCGATGGCAAGCTTAGAGCCGCCGGCAACACGCGCGTGCACGTCGGCCCATTGACCATTGGCAACCAGCAGATGTGGACGCCCGATTGGTCGGGCTACTCCGCTCAGGGCAGCTTCGTCTACTCGTCGCCCTTCCACACCGGTCCCATCACGGCGCCCACGCCAGTGCAAATTTGGAATCAGCACGTGGGTGTACCGTTCAACGGCTCGGCTTGGCTGGCCTACGGCTCGAACGCATTGGAAATCTGGTTCATTCCGTCTGGCATGGCTGTCGGCGATGTTCCACCGCCTGATTACAGCAACGGCCGGATACCTGCCGGCACGCTCGTTACCGCCCCGGAGGGCACATGGCCGGCCCTGTGGCGCAACGCCGCGGACCGGACGCGCCTCCAGAACGCCATTTCCAAGTTCTCCAGCCAGGGGGTGGCGGGCGGCAGCGGACCCTTCGACATCCGCGGCGATGGCGACTATTACGACACCCTCAGTAACTGGGCCGCGAAAAACGCCCTGCTCGGCTGGCGTCTCAACAGTGCGCCACATTTGAATGCCGCCCGGCAACAATTGCTGGCGCTGCTCTCCGTCCGCTTCTACGGGCACGAAGTGGCCGCCTGGTACCGGCCGCGCTGCGTACCCAGCGCTGACCTGCTCAGCGGCTACGGTCGCGAGCAGCAGAACGTGTTCTTCAACGCCATGATCGCAGCGTGTGCGCTGGGGCCCAACATGGCCAACGCGCTGACAAACGAGGAGCTGGACGCGGTAAACGCTCACCTGTATCGCTACGCCATACATGACGTTTACGCTTCCTTGACCAACAACCAGTACTACACGGCTGATGGCGGGATTAACCTGCACTATCACCCGATCGTGGTGACCGCCGGCTGGAACTGGAACTTGGCGGACGCCGTTAACGTCGCGGATACGCTCTCCAACCCGACGCACACGGAGTGCAGCTACTTCATCTCCGGCGGCGTTGGGCGCTACGCCCTGCGGTACTGCCAGCTCGGCGACGCCGGCGATACCTCCTACGAGAACGTGGGCAACTCGCAGTCGGTGCGCTTCTGGTACCGCTTCGGAGAGTTTTTCAACCGGCCGACCGAAATCCCGGCCGTCGACGAGTACGTCCGCGATCAATGGAGCGGTGACGTTTTCGGTTCCATATCGGATGCCCTGGGCGCGCTGATGGATAGCTGGAATCCGTAAACCCGCCGCCGAAGCACCGGCGTACTCGCCGGCCGCTCGCGGCTTAAGACGTTAAGCCTGGAAAAGCTCGCAGGGCCGTCCGATATTGGGCGGCCCTGCGGCTTTTTGGTCCGGACGAGCGATAAAAGCGTGAGCTGTAAGCCACATAGCTTACAGGGGTTACAAATGAGACACCTGGAGCGGATCTAAACTAAAAGTCCTGTAACCGCACCCGGCGTGTGCCCGGCGAGACCGCGCACCGATCAGCGGTTCGAAGTGCCTGGCGAGCTGCGCTTCAAGAAGCGTTCTGTCGGACCAGCTCCGGCGAGCGTTGAGAGGAGAGAGCCAGTGCCACTGTCACAGGTAGGGCGGGACCCCCAGCTTTGGTTCTCTCTAAAACACAGGGGGATCAGAGGATGGAGGTTCGCTTGAAAACACAGCCCAAACGCACACTGACTCTGAGATGCACCGGAATGTTCGCATTGCTGGCGGCCATCGCTGTCGCGAGCGTGCCCGACTTCATGGGTTGCATGCACGAGGCGGCGCGCCAGGCCGAAAGCAGCCAGTACACCCAGGATGACGACAGCGCGGGAGCGGATGCCAGGGACCTGCCGCAACTGAGCGGTGAAGGCCCCGGCCGCGATTCAGCGGCCCCAGGCCCGGATCTTGTCGATGAAGATGAGCAGCCCAATGTAAGTACGCCGACGACGCCGTCCGACCCTTCGGACGATCCGTCCGGGCCCAGCGGTCCGTCGGACCCGCCCGATCCGTCGGATCCCTCCGATCCGCCGGACACCGGCTACGTTCCTGACCCACCCGAACAGGAGACGCCTGCCTGGACCAACGGCGGCTTTGACATCGAGGTCAACGGCGCCCTCTATGCCGCCAAGTGGGACCCCTACACGAAGGACCGTTACGTCGTAGTCCAGCGGGGGGCGAACCCGACGGTTACGGTCACACGCCGCTCGGATATGCGCGACGCCGACGGCAAGCTCGGAACGCCCGGCAACACACGCGTACACGTCGGGCCGCTGACCATCGGCGATGACCAGATGTGGACGCCTGATGCCGCAGCCTACGCGGCACAAGGCAGCTTCGTATATTCAGGACCCTTCCAGACCGGACCCGTGAACGGTCCTAAGCCGGTACAGATTTGGAACCAGCACGCCGGCATCAACTTCAACAGCTCGGCCTGGCTGGCCTACGGCTCGAACGCTCTCGAAATCTGGTTCATCCCAGCAGACATGGAGCCCGGCGACGTCATGCCGCCGGATTACGCTAACGGCCGCATACCCTCCGGAACGCTCGTCTTCGCTCCCGAAGGCATCTGGCCGGCCCTCTACCGTGACGCGGCTGATGAGACACGCCTGCACAACGCCGTCGCCAAGTTCTCCAGCCAGGGCGTCGCCGGCGGGGGTGGTCCCTTCGACTGCCGGGGCGATGGCGACTACTACCTCGGGCTCAGCGAATGCGCGGCCAAGAACGCTTTGCTGGGCTGGCACCTGAATAGTGAGCCGCACCTGGACGCGGCCTGCGACCAATTGCTCGCACTGCTCTCGGTCCGCTTCTTCGGGCACGAAGTGGCGGCCTGGTACCGGCCGCGCTGCGTGCCCAGCGCTGATCTGCTCACCACCTACGGGCGCGAGCAGCAGGCCGTGTTTTTCAACGCGATGATCGCGGCCTGCGCCCTAGGCCCGAACATGGCCGACGCGTTGACGCCGGAGGAACTTCATGCCGTCAATGCCCATCTGTACCGCTATGCGGTCCACGACGTCTACGCATCGCTGGACGAAACGCAGTACTACACGGCCGACGGCGGCATCAACCTGCATTTTCACCCGATCTGCGTGACGGCCGGCTGGAACTGGGAGATTCCGGAGCTGATCGACGTGGCGGACTCACTTTCGAACCCGACGCACACGGAGTGCAGCTACTTTATCTCGGGGGGCGTGGGGCGCTACGCGCTGCGTTACTGTGAGAAACACGACGCCGGCGACACGTCGTATGAGGACGTGGGCAACTCGGAGTCGGTCTGCTACTGGTACCGTTTCGGAGAGTTCTTCGGGCAGCCGACGAACCTGCCGGCGGTTGATGCGTATGTGTGCGATCAATTCGGCGGTGACAGTTACAGCTCGGTGCGCGACGCGCTCGGCGCGCTGATGGATAGCTGGAACCCGTAGCGATTAGGGTTTAGGGGAGCCGGGGAACGGGGCGTAACGCCAGGGCCGTCCGTCTTTGGGCGGCCCTGGGTGGTTTCCTGTCCAATCGCGGGACCGATCCGGCTTCCACCGGGGCGACACGACCCGGCTCTGCTCTTCGTTGCCCCGGCGCTGCTCGTCGTTTGACCGCCACCCCGGGGCGACATGCCCTATCGCCTTCCTCACGGCCTTCTGGCCCGCTACACTTCTCTCGTATGCGGAAGAACTACATCCTCGACGCGAATGTGCTGCTGCACGATCCGCAGTCCGTGTTCCACTTTGCCGACAACACGGTCATCATCCCGGTGGGCGTCATCGCTGAGGTCGACCGCTTCAAAAAGGAGATGACCGCCCGCGGTTACAACGCCCGCGAGGTCGTGCGCCTGCTCGACAGCCTGCGCGACGGCCAGAGCCTGGCCGGCGGCATCAGCCTCAAGGCCGGCGGCACCCTCAAGGTCTACTGCGAGTCCTTCGAAGCGGGTGTGGGCGGCGGCGGGCCGGCCGACCAGGAAATCCTGCGGGCCGCCAAGCGCATCTCGCAGGAAGAACCCAACACCCCGGTCGTCATCGTCAGCAAGGACATCAACCTGCGCGTCCGGGCTGACGCGGCCGGGCTGCGCGCCGAGAACTACGAATCCGACCAGCACCAGCTTTCGGAGCTCTACTCCGGCCATTCGGAACGCGAGCTGGACCCCGAGCTGATCGCCCAGCTCAAGCACGAAGGGCACGTTGAATTCACCGACGGCAAGCTATCGCCCAATGAGTACCTGCTGGTCCGGCCGACCGACGGCTCGCGCAACACCGTCCTGGCTCGCGTCAACCCGGCCGGCACCGGCCTGATGCTGCTGCACGAAGTCGAAGAGGGCCTGTGCGGCATCAAGCCGCGCAACAAGGAGCAGTACTTCGCGATCGACGCCCTGCTCGACCACCAGCTTCAACTGGTCACGCTGCTGGGCAAGGCGGGCACCGGCAAAACGCTGTTGGCCATCGCGGCCGCCATGCACGCGTGTTTGAGAAAGAAACAATACCGCACCGTGTTGGTGTGTCGGCCCATCATCCCGGTCGGGCGCGACCTGGGCTATTTGCCGGGCGACGTGGAAAACAAGCTGGCGCCGTGGATGAAGCCGGTGACCGACACGGTTGAATACCTGATCGACAGTGGCGGCCCGTTGCGCGGCATCCGCGACGTCCCCGGCTTGATCCGGGCCGGTTTGATCGAGATTCAGCCGCTGACTTACATCCGCGGGCGCAGCATCGCGCGGCGCTACGTCGTCATTGACGAAGCGCAGAACCTGACGCCGCTGGAGGTCAAGACGATCATCACGCGCATCGGCCAGGACGCGAAAGTCGTGCTGACGGGCGACGTCTACCAGATCGACAACCCATACGTTGACGCCGAAAGCAACGGCTTCACGCACCTGGTGAACCGCTTCCGCGGCCAGCCATTGGCGGCCCACGTGGAACTGCGCAAAGGCGAGCGCAGCCCGCTGGCGGAGTTGGCGGCAAACCTG
>Ga0209506_1001846_pt1 | contig 20487 bp, 15 predicted proteins | sample AD_JPNHG2_MetaG_FD_184409 | JGI IMG/M metagenome (GOLD analysis project Ga0209506, IMG submission 184409) | Active sludge microbial communities of municipal wastewater-treating anaerobic digesters from Japan - AD_JPNHG2_MetaG (SPAdes) (version 2) | ecosystem: Engineered > Bioreactor > Anaerobic...
GTGGCGGCTTCAGGGTCGCACGGTTGCTCGACCGGCGCGGCCGGTTCCGCCGGCGGCGCGGGTTCAGGTTTCGGGGCAGGCGCGGCCGGCGTCGGCTGCGCCTTGGGCTTCGCCGGCGGGAGCTTCGGAGGTCCGGCAGGCTTGGCCGGCTTCGCGGCGGAAAGCGCCGGCCCGGCCATCGCGCGGAGCTTCGAGCCGAGCCGGTTGCTGATCGTCCGGCGCGTGGCGTCGTCGGCCTTGCTCACGCCGCCGCTTGCCGTGCTGCCAAAAGGGTTGAGGTACTGGACCTTGATGCGGGTCTTGCCGCCGTATTCCTCGAAGCCGAGCTTCACCTGTACCGGATGCCCGGACAGGTCCGTCTCCTGGAGCCAGAACGGATCGCGCCCGTCCCAGCCCAGCGCCGCCTTCAGCGCGTCGAGGGTGAGCGTGTTGAGCGAGCCGTCCTTCTTTTCGAGGTAGAAGTAGCCCGTGATCTCCCAGTTCTCGTCAGCGCAGTTCGCCCACTCGCCGTCCGGCTGGAGTTCCTCGTAGAGGTCGAAGCGGATGATGCACGTGGCCAGGTTGTTGGGTCCGGTCTCGTCGATGCCGATTTCGACCGGGTACGCATTGAACAAACCTTCGCGTGTCGGAAGCATGTGGAGGTCTCCTTACTCGGCCTGGTCGGCCAGCAGCTTGTTCCAGAGGGTCGTGTCGAACTGGACCAGCTCGACGGGATCGGCCAGCGCGCGGCTCTTGGCCATGCACCAGGGCATCTCCGTCGGGTAGATGGTGCGGCTGCCGTGGCCTTGGGCCTTGCCGTTGTGGTGCTTGGCGCACTCCACGTCGTAGCCCACGTACAAGAGGTGATCGAGCCACTCGCGGACGCGCAGGCGGATCGACGCCTTGCCGCTGCTGGGGTTCTGGAGCCGCGGCTCCCAGCGGATGTAGTCCTCGCCCTTGGGGTTCGGGACTGTCGCCGTGCAGTCGTGACAGATGAGCACGACGTTCCGGCCGGCGCGGACGTGCTGGTCGAGGTCCGAGAGCAGCGGAAGGAAGGTTTCGTAGAGGTGCTGGTAGCCCTTGCCGAAGCCGTAGTCCTCGATCCGGCGGACGACGACGCCTTCCTTCTCATGCCGCACGTTGCGGAGCGTCCATTCCAGCGCCAGTTCCTCGGCCTTCGTCGCCGAGTCCAGCACGATGGTGCGAACGTCGTCCCAGCCGTCGCTGTGCAGCGCGTCGCGGATGTCCTGCCAGCCGGCGATGCCCGCCACGCGACGGATGTCCAACTCGCCCAGCGACGGGCGAAGGATCGGCAGCGAGTCGTCCAGGTCGATGAAACCCACTGGCCCGGGCGCTGTTGCCGCCAGCGTGGTCTTGCCGATCCCGCCGGGGCCGAACAGCCCGACGCGATGGCCTTGCGGTTCGATGGCCCCGAAGGCGACGCGCCGGACGGGCGGGCCGTAGGGCGGGCGAGCGGTTGCGGTGGAGGTCGCGGCGTTCATGCCAGCACCTCCGCACCCAGCCGGCGGACGCCGAAGGCTTCCCGGCCGAACTCCTTGACGGCGAAGACGGTGAACACCGCGCTCGCGATCTGGCCGACGGCGGTGGAAGCGTCCACCGTCACCGTCCGGGCCTCGCGGTCCGTGCTGTAGGCTCCATCCATGCGGACGCGGGCCTCGCCGAAGACCCCTTCGGCGGCGAGGAACGCCAGAAGCAGCGTGTCCTCGACATCGCGAGGGTCTACCCCTTCGCGGAACTGATACCTGTACGCTCTGGTCATTTCGTTTCCTTTCATGTCGGCCTCGGCGGGCCGATGGTGAGTGCCTACCGAGGCCGGCACGAAGTGGTCGCGCGGTCGGGTCAGATTTCCGGCAGGTAGTCCGCCAGGCCGGCCGCCTCGAAGTGGCCGCGGATTTCGGCCTTGATCCGCTGGAGCCAGCAGCGCGGGACGTGAAGCCCGCGCGACGCCTCGCGGATGCCTTGGCCGGCGAAGACCTCGCACCAGGGGCGCAGGTGCTCCGGCAGCGCCGCGACTGCGGCCCGCACGTCGGCCCGAAGGTCGCGAAGTCCTTCCTCGCTGCGCCCCGGCCGGCGGGCGTCGCCTCCAAGCGTCTGGTGAAGCTCGACTTCGCGGCCTTCGGCGTCGCGGATCGGCGCGTTCAGCGACTGGGGACGCCGGCCGCCGTTCCGCTTCTCTGCTCGCCGGCGTTCGAGGATCGACGCCACGCATCGGCGGACCACCATGGCGATGAAGGTGTGGCGGTTTGACTTCGCCGGGTCGAACCGCGGCAGGCGTTGCAGGACATCCATCCGAATGTCCTGCTCGATGTCTTCGACATCGCTGGGTGTGAACCCGGCCCTACCTGTCAACTGCCGGGCCTTGCGCGCAATGAACCACTCCTCGAACCGATCCAGCCGTACCTGCTGAGACATGGGCGTCTCCCCGCGGGCGCGGAGAGACGCGCGTTGATGTGGGCGGCTGGGCTGTCCCCGGTGTCGCCTTGCTCATTGCCGGACCTCCGCGCGTCGCGCGAAAGGCCCCCGCGAAACAGGTCCGGCTGGGTTGGTCTCACGGGGGCGGGTTGTGGTATCCGCATCTGCCGGACCCGCCGAAGCGGGCGCGGCGAAACTTCACGGCGGACACGAACACCACTGGCGCTAGCGCGCAGAAATAGCGGCGCAGGAGGTTGCGCAGGATCAACTTACGGAAGGAATGGAGTGGGAAGATTTCCCGCGATTACTGCGAAGTCGGCCTGTGAATATTCACAGGCTTCCTTCCTCGGCGGTCAGGATGAAGCGGGTGCTCCATCCCCCCTTGCCCGAGAGAATGAAGGGGTCGCCGTCGATCTTGAAGAACTGCCGCAGGGCCTCGGCCAGCAGTTGCTTCTGTTTGCGGTGGGCATCCCGGCGGTTGCCTCGCTGCTTGTTGGCGGCGTGCTCGTTGGTGAGGTCTTCCAGAGCGACGTACTTGGAGGGGTCTTTGCGGCTCTGTCGGAGCAAGTCGTTGCGCTGGGCCAACTCGTATAGAAGCTCCCACTGCTTGTTGGGGCTTCGGTTCTTGCGGTTGGCCATGCCCATCGCGGTGTAGTTGAGCACGCGCTGAATCCCGCCCAGCGAAACCGAAACCGTGTGGGCGTCCTTGAAGACGATGGCCAGGTCGGTCCACTGGACGCCGGGCGGCGTCGGGAAGAACGCCGTGCCGCCTTCCGCTTTCGGCTGGGGTACGTGGGCGGCGTGGAACTCGGCGAAGACGCCGGCCGCGGTGTGACCGTCCAGCAGCGACAGCCGGCCGTCGCCATCGCCGACCAGTTCGTCGAGCGCCAGGAAGAGCGAATCGGTCCGCTTGAGAAGGTCGGCCGCGGCTTGGCCGAACGCCGACCACGTGGGCGCGATCAGAATGAACGGCTCGCCTCGCGCGGCCAGGCCGTCCACCACGGAGCGGAGAAGATCCGGCTCGCCGGCGAACGTGAGGCAGACGGAAAAGCGGAAACCGGCCGACGGCTTGTAGTCGCCGATCTTCCAGGCGCCGGCCACGTTCGGGACCGGTTCCGCCGGCAGAGCTTCCAGGTCCAGCGACTCGGCGATCTCACGCGCGAAGCCGGCAACGTCCAGGCGGTGGACGGTTACTTCGTCTCGCGACCGCGTGACCGGTTCGCACCCGTCGGAACAGACCTCCAGGTACTCGCCCTTGAACTTCCTGATTTCGTGGATACATGTGCGCCCGGGCACGGTGCATCGCACCGACCCGGCGATGCGCTTCGTGGGCAGAAGGAACCGACCGACGGCCTCGTGGTCGCCGCCCAGGAGCGAGCACCACTCGCGCGGCACGGCCGCCAGATCAGGCACTCGCTCTAGTGCCGGCCATAACCGCGGTAATCGACGGCTCATCCTTTGCCTTGCCCTTCTTGACGATGAAACCGCGTGCCTTCAACCACCGCTCGACAATCACGCTGTCGGCGTCCCGCGTATACTGCGCCACGTTGGGCGGTTTGATCGTCACGGTCCGCGGCGTATCCGAGTCGGAGAACGTGACGCGGAAGCACGCCTTGATGATCGGGGCCTTCGCCGGGAACGTCCGGCCGCGGTCCTTGTAAGCAGCGAAGATATCGTCGGCCTTGCGGATTTCGCGCTCGTTGTGGGAGCCACCCCAGAGGAAGTCCACCTCGGTCAAGCGCACATCATCCATGCCCTCGACCGGCGCGATGGCGTCCTCGCCCTTCTCGCGCAGCGGCTCCAGCGTGTACTTGCTCTCGCCGCCGAAGAAACCGTCGTCCTTGTACAAGTGCCGGCCGAAGACCTTGCGGTATTCCTTCTTCTCGCCCTTGTTCCGCGCGTTGATGCGCAGCTCGCCTACGACCGGATCGAGGACCAGCACGTCGAACTTCTCCGGCCAGTAGTACACGCCGACCGACTCGCCCTTGTCGTCGATGGCACCTCGGCGCTCGAACGGGTCGCCGTGCCGGACCAGGAACCAGACGCTATCGTCGCGGACGTAGGGGAAGACCTTGGTGTTCCGGCCGCGTTTCTTCTTCTCGAAGAAGTCGTCGAGGTCCTTCTTGATCTTGTCGGCCCGCGCCATGGGGTCGCGGTACTTCGGCACGGGCGACACGGCGGTCCCGAACGACTCGAAGGTCCGCGGGTTCCGAAGGAACTGCTCGGCGTGCTTTCGCTCCAGAAGCTCGCGGTCCTTCAGCCAAACCTGGACGGCCGCGTCGCCGGGCGTCGGGCCGGGCGTCCCCACGATCTCGATACCGGCTTCCTCTGCGGCTTCGAGCAGGCACTCCATCCCTTCCGGCGTCGCCATCTCATGGATGAAGTAGAATGCTTCGCGCAAGGCCGTCGGCAGCTTGTCCGGCTCCATCAACAGCGAGGCGAGCGCGTCGTAGTCGATGCTCGCCGCCGAATCCGCCTCCGGCAGGGCAAAGCCCAACGCCTCCAGCGCCTTCGCATGGTCCGCGAGAAGTGAAAGCAGGTTTTCCGGGTCGATCCCCCGGAGGATTTCGGGCTGCGAGAAGAACCGGCCTAATTTGAAGCTTGCCATGGGTGGTCACCTTCCTTGGACGCTTGCCGGCGTCCGTGCCGAACAGAACCTCATTCGAGGATCGCCTTCATAAAAGCATCCGCCGGGTCGGCGTAGAACACGATGTTCACCTTCGTCGCCATGTCGTCCGGCAAGTCCAGAAGTTGCCTTCGCGCCGAAATTGGCATGAGAATCTGGGCCGCGCCTTTCTCCACAGCCAACTCGGCGACGGCCACGGGGTTGGGGATCATCTCCACCGAGCCGCCCAGGTTGAGCGAGCCGACAACGATGAGGCCGCCCTTTGTGCTCCGTTCCATCAAGCTTCCGCACAGCGACAGCAGCACCGGCAGGCCCAAACCGTGGCCGGATCGGTCCGTATCCATCGCCCGCAGTTGCACCGTGAACTCGTGGCTTCGCGGGTCGCGGTCGCCCACCAGTTCCTTGGCCCGCGAGTACAGGTTCTGCTCGCCACAGCGGACGCTTTCGCGGAACGCCGGCGGCACGGGCGCGTTGAGAATCTTCACCCCGCCGCCCGGCCCGCTTGTCGCCTCGATGCGGTAGAGCGAGGGAGCCGCTTCCTGCCCGCCAGGGCTGATTGCCCACACCTGTCCGGGCGGCAGCGGGTCGGCTTCGATAGCTTCGTCGCTGTGCAACTCCGGCGTCGAAACGAACTGCTCCACGCCGTCCACACCCATGAAGTAGCTGAAGTGCGTGTTGCGGAACTCGGTTTTCAGGCACCGCTTCTGCTGTTCCTTCACTCGCCGGCGGGCTTCCAGCGCGATCCGCAGTACCGCCTCAAGTTCCTCGTCAGGTATAGGCGTCTCCGGGTCGGGGAATAGCAGCTTCAGCAGGCCACTGACGGTCTTGCTCACCGCCTCAATATCTCGACCGCTGAGTGCGCCGCCCCAGTGTGCCCGGCCTTGCAGCGCCGATATCCGCGTCCCTTCGCGCAGCTTTGTCCAGCACTCGGAAAGGTAGTCCGTCACCAGGCCGAAGTGGTTGGTCAGGTGCTCGCTTGCCTTGAGGTTGGGGAAATCCCAGCCGGGCGCGTAAGCGTGGATGCGGTCCATGAAGGCCGTGTCGTTGCGCATTTCCGGCGGCAACGGGCTGAGCAGGTGGCCGATCCGCTGTTGCTGCTCCACGTCTACATCGAAGTTACCCACCATCACGATGCTGCCAGACGCGCGAATGCTCTCTTTGCCTCGCGAGAACTCGCCGGAAGCCATGTAGCCCTTAAGGATGTTCACGCCGTCCTTTTGGTCGAACGAAATACCGGATACCTCGTCGAAGCACACCACGTCGTACAGACACACCAAGCCACGTTGTCCGCTGGACATGTTCACAAACATCTTGGCGACCGTCGCCTTGCCTCCCGAAATCAGGTGCGAGTACGGCGATATCTGCTGGTAAAGGTGGCTCTTACCCGTGCCGCGGGGACCGAGTTCGACCAGGTTGTAGTTCCGCTCAACGAACGGGACCATCCGCAGCAGCGTCACCATCTTGGCCCGCTCAGACATCGCCGCCGGCTCCAGACCCACCGACCGCACCAGGAAATCCTTCCATTCGGCAGTGGTGAACTGAGCGCGGCCTTTTCTGAGTGTTGCAAGCACATCCGACTTGGAAAGTTGGATCGCCCTCAGGCTCTCGATGGCGAACGGCCGGCCGTGCTTTTCCTCCGCGATCGCTGCGTCGTACGTCAACGTCACCTCGGCATAGAAGCCGTCGGTCAGCATCCGCTCATGCTCATGAACCAGCGTATCCGCGATCCGCACGTCCTTGATCCCCAGACTCGGCAGTTCCACCAGGAAGGAATCGGTCTTCGAGTCCAGCCGGGCCTTTACGATGTCGATCAGCTTGACCGAGCCCTTCTCTCTCGCCCGCGCTTTGAAAAGCTCCTGCTCGCTCGTGCGGACGGTCCGGTCCCGCAACTGCCGCTCGACGATCTTCAAGCCTTCCTCGATCTCTTGTTCATCTACCGTTGCGCAGTAGCGTCCCAGCAGGAACTCCACCACGTAAGTGGGCACGGGGTACTGCCGGCTGTAGCGCCGCACGAGGTCTTTGCGGACCAGGTAGCCGTCAAATGCCGATGCCGCAAGTTGGTCCAGATGGTCAAGTTCCATGTTACTTATCGCCTCCAACAGTGGTCGCTTCTTTGCAGACCACGCGCCCAGCCGCATCGACGATGACAAGGCTCACCATCGTGCCTTCGAGGGAATCATCGGCCACGAGCAGCGCGGTCCTGCCATCCGCATCCAGCGGCTTGACATGAGTGATACTTGAGCTCGGGACGTTGGGCTTTGTGCGCAGATCCGCCAGCAAGCCTTCTGCCGCCGGCTGCACCGTGACCCGGCAGCGCAGGCCCACCCATTGGACCTCGCTCACCGTGACGACCACGTCGGCCGGGGCGCCTGTTGCCACGAACGTCAGCGTCGGAACCAGACATTCCTGCAAGCTCGCGCCGCCGTGGGCGTACTCCTGCCCGCCGACAAAGCAATGCGCCCCCGGCGCGTAGGCGAACCGCTCTTGCGGGTTCCATGACCAGCCGGCCACGGGCACCTCGACGTGCGAACTGTCCTTGATCGACGCACACCGCGACCAGCGACTTTCTGCCAGGTACTTCGGCAACTGCACCTTCGGCATCCCGCCGGGCACAAGCAGCCAGCCGTGGTCGGTCACCACGCGCACGCGCTTCCAGCCGGCGTCGAGCAGCGATTGCACGCGCTCCAGCAGCAGTTCTAGCTGGTCCTCGATCCGCGACGCCAGCTTCGCCTGGAGATCGTGCCCGAGCTGGTCGAACTCGCCGTACTCGGTCCACGCACGGGCGTTCTTCGCCCGCGGGTCGCCCACCTCGGCCGGCCCAAGCACCTGGAAACCCGCCGCCGCCAGCAGACTACGGAAGCGGTCGGTGTTGAGCTTTTGGCCCGTCTCGGCCACCTCCGGGCCGAAGTCAGCTTCAAGGTTCCCTCCGCGCACCACGCCGGCAACGGGCGAAGCCGCCGGCTTGGCTGTTGCCGTCACCGTGGGCAGCGCCGCCCAGCGCCAGCCGGCGGATACCTCCAACTGCCGCGCCTCGGCCATCGCCGCCAGACGCTGGCCGATATCGAACCGCAGCCCATCGGCAAACAGCACGCACTCGCCGGCCGCGGCCTCTACGCCTTCCTGCTGCTCCACCGTCGGCAGGGCCTTTGCCGCCAGGCAAGCCTGGAACTGCCTCGCCGTATCGTCCAGCCACGGCAGATACACGCATCGAACCGCCGCCCGGACCGCAGCCACGTCTTCCGCGCTTTTGACGCACGCGAGCGCCCGCAGCGCTGCATCGTCCGCCAGATACCCGCCCTCGGCGTACAACCTAGCCATCACATCGGCTGAGTCGCCGCCCCGCGCCGCCGCCGTCCGCCTGGCCAGCACCGCCAGATGCGCCATCGCGCCGGCCAGCGGACACAGGCCCAGCCGCGCCCAGACCCATCCGCGCCGTGGTCCGTGCTCGGCCTCCAACGCCTCCAGACGCCGCCGCGCGTCGGCCGGCTTCATCGAGCCGACCTCCACCAGCGCCACCCGCAGCGCGTTTTCCATTGAGTCGTTTTCGTCCGGCCACGGTTCCTTGTCGTAGATCAACTCACCCTGCGGCTTGGCTCGCCGCAGAAGGTCCGGCACGCCGGGATACAACGCCGGCGATTCGGCGAACCGCTCCCACACGCCATACCAGGCGCCTTCCCGCTGGCCAAGCTTTTCGCTGGCGACGATCTCGCCGTCGCTCTCCGGGTCGAAGCCGTAATCCTGCCGGCAGCGGTTGCAGAAGGCGTTCCACTTGCCCTGATCCCACTGCCCGCGCGTGCCTTCCGGGTCGCCCAGCCACAGCAGCATGTCGCGCGGCGTGTCGCCGATCATCAGCTTGTCAAAGTCTTCCGCCTCGAGCCGCTTTCCTTGCAGTCGTGCCACCGGTGTCACCGCCAACTGCGACAGCGCCCCCTGCATCGCCTGGAGCGTCAGCTTGTCTTCCGCCACGTCCAGCCCGAAACCCTCTTCGTTGTTCACCAGGAAGGCGCGGACCGTCCAGTCCTTGCCATTCTTCTGTGTCCAGACCGCGCCGCGGTACTGAAGCTCGACCAGCGGCTTGAGGGCGTCGGGGCATTCCTCGACCGCGCGGAGCGTCTGGCGGCTTACCCCCGGCATGTAGATCACCGGGACCGTACCATTCGGCCAGGCGAGGTCAGGGAACTTCTCGGCCCGCACCGCCGGCTCGATCACCGTCCGCAGCCAGATCGCCGGCCCGGTCCGCTTCGCCGCGTCGTATTCGCCCAGCGCCAGAAGCTCCTGCATCATGCCGCGCAGTTGCTCGACCACCGGCCGCCACTGCCCATCGGCGTCCGTCCATAACACCGCCGCGGGCGCCACCACGTCGCCGGGGTTATAGCGAGCGGCGTGCGATAGCGAAGTCCGCACCGCCTCAAGCAAGGTCATCGGTCTTTGCGAAGTCGTCATTACCTGTTCGTTCCTCTGGCTCGAGCGCATCGTGCCCCATCAAGCCGTCAATTCCTTCTGCACGCGGAGCAGTGGCTCGGGCGCGAGTCCCTTGAACCATTTGCTGCAATCGCATCCGCCGATCGACGGCCAGCGGCAGCTATCCGGGACCATCAGCGACGCAATCTGTTTGATCCACCCGCTTACCTTGTCCTTCTCACCCGTGTACCCCTCTTCGGTGTAGCCGGCCTGAAGCTCGGCATGATGGCGCAACAGATACGCAAACAGGTCGGCAATTTGCAGGAGGCCAACCTTCTTGCTATCCGCACAAAATGGGACGTCAACAATCTGATTGAGACGGGGTTCTGAATTTGACCTCTGTCGCTTGCCTGTTCCTACGACCGGCTTATACCCATAGAAAGAATCGGTCCACACTGGCGGGCTCAAGGACAGGTCAGCCAGGTCTTCCTCGTCGTTGCCACGGTCAAGGATCAAGACGGTATTCCCCTTGTTCTTGGTCTGGGTCTGGTGGAGTTTCTGAATGCTAAGCAACAGATGCAGGGCCGCCAAACGCCAGTAGTGGGGCTTTCCGGCCTGCGTTAAGAACTCGGTCTTACCCGAAAAATCGGCCTTGCCTGCTCGCCTTTTGTCGATGGCGCTGAACACGACCTTGTGGTTGCGCTTGGCGAGCCAGTCCAAAATCGCGTTCATAACGTCAGTGCGCTGCTGTCCGTCCAAGTCGCGCCAGATGCCGTTGCCTCGGTAGAAGTGCTTGGTGTGGAACTCGTCCACCGGCTTCTTCAACCGCTCGGCGAACACGGCGATGATGTCCAGCCAGTCCCGCTTGGTAACGTGCATCCGATGCGAATCGGTTACAATGCCCGCGACCACCAGTACCGGCTCGTCCCCTTTCCCGCTCTCGTCGACGTAGCAAAACTTCATCGACGGTCCTCCTCCTTTGCCGCGTCGCGGGCGGCTTGTTTCACCTTGTTCGTGTAATGGCAGTCGTTCCACCGGTTCCCGTCGAACTCCTTGCCGCCCAGGAAGTCCACTGTCTTTTCATCCCAGCCCCAGAACCAGGGATAATCGGCCTTGTCACGCTGGGGCTCTTTGCCGCGGTCCTTGGTCCACTTGATGTTGGGTTTGCAGCGCAGGATGCCGGCGCCCTTCTTGCCGCCGGGCAGGTCCGACGCAAGGAACGGGCGGATGTTCATCCGCACGCCGTCGTTGATGTCCGGCTCCCAGCCGATGGGCTGCTCGGCCAGTGGCTTCCAGCGGACGAAGATATCGAAGGGCGGCTCGCCGGCGAGGATGGCTTCCAGGCGCTTCTGGAGTTCCAGCGCCGCGGCCAGGCGGTCTTCCGCGCCGCCTTCGCCGCGTTTCACGCCGTCCTTCTGCCGGGTGATCCACTCGCCCAGGTAGGCGTAGGTCAAGCTCTCCAGCAGCCGCCGGCCCTTGCCGCCGCCTTCCGCCAGCTTGTGATAGTTGACCAGGGCGTGGAAGCCGTCGCGCTTCCGCCCGTCCCAGATGTGCCACACGAACGGCCGGTCGTGGAACACCTTGCAGTGTTCCTCGAAGAAGCCGTTACGGAGCCAGTCGTCGAGGTCGAAGTCGGACTCCAACTCGATGCCACACGTGGCCAGGAGCTTCAGCAGTCGCTCGGCCGCGGGTTCTTCGCCGCGCACCGCCGGGATGCAGACGATGCCGTCGCTGTCCGCGAACTTGGCCAGTTCGCCGCACTTCTTGACCAGCGCCCGCGCCCGCTTGCTCAGACGCATCTTGTCGTCGAGTTCCGCCGGCCAGCGGTAGCCAAGCAGCCGCGCGACGGCGACCTGGAGTTCCGTGCCTTCCTGCGCCTCATCCGGCCGGCCGTGGAAGAGCCACTGCGTCGGGTCGTCGCTCTCCGGTTCGGGCAGGCCGTCGGGGTACTTCTTGGCCGCGACCTTCTGCCAGTGGGCGAGGTCGAAGGGAACCTTGCCGAAAGAGCTTTCTGTTACCGACAGCGCTTGATCCACGCCGCGGACATGGACTGCGAAGTCCTCATCTGTGACAAACGCATAGATCGCCGGTAAGTTCGCGGGAGCATCAGGTATCAGGGCAGCCAAGGTACAGTCAAAGAGCGAACCAATGTAAGCGCATCGCGGAATCGCCGCCGTCACTGCGATGGCGACGCCATCCCTACCCCAAGCGGCTTGCCCGCAAACACGCGCTTGTGGGGAGCGTGCTAGCTCCCCTTGTCCATTCTCCCACCTAAGAAGGCTATGGCAGCCACTGAACCCATCGGCATGGCTTGGGGCCATGTGGTAAAGGGCCCACGGGCCAGCTTGACCGCTGGGGACCTCCAACATGCGCACGATATATCGGCTGGCATCTGCTGTTCCGACCCCCTGGTAGGTGTGGGCAAAGTCGCCAAGCCGTGTCTTTATCTTCGCTTGTGTCAGAGTGATAGTCGCATCGGGGTTTGACAACTGCTCCGCCTGTGGCACAAGTCCAATGGTGTCCGGCACTCGTCCGGCAAGCACTGCGGCCTTTTCGACAGGTTGCGCGACGCCCGAAGCATCTATTCCTGCCATGAGATGGCCTGGTCCGGGCCTTTTCGCTGTGAGCACTGGCAGGCCAACGTTGACCACGTGGCCGCTGATTCCTTCAAAGGCCCCAGGTCCCAGACGTGCGACCAAGTTCCACTCATGGCGTCTCAGCACCCTATCCCGAAGATGTTTGTAGGTGGGAAGGAAGAACCAGTTCTGCGGAGTAACCAATGCGCTCGCGCCTGCGGCTGAGTTGAATTGCAGACATCGCTCCACAAACGCTGTCGCCAGATCGCGTTTACCGTCTTTGTAGTGTTTCTCCAGATACGCTTTCAGAACATCATCCTGTTTCCCCCGACCCAGGTAGGGTACGTTCGTAATCACAAGGGCGTACTCGCCAGCCAGGAGGTCTGCGGCCTTGACCATGCCGGCAGCGGCGACAGCCCGTTCGCGGGTTTCGTCGTCGGCCTTCTCCACCGCGCGGATGGCGGCCAGGTACGGCTGGATCGTCTCGTAATCGGCGGCGATGAGGTCGGCGGGAAGCTCGGCTGGGTTGATGAGCGACCCCAGCGTCGGCGCCTGCGAGAAGAGCCGGTGCAGGTTCAGCAGGCCGTTCCTGATCGCCTCGCGCCCGACGGCCGGCATGGGAATGCCCGACTGCTCGGCCAGCTTGATCCACTGCTCGGCCGAGCATTGAGGCCCGATGCCCGTGCAGGCGATGTTCAGTTCCGGCAGTTCGCGGTATCCGCCGGCTTCGGGATAGGTCCAGGCCGCGAACGCCAGGGCGAAGGCGGCGATCTGGCAACAGCGCTCGTCGATCTCCAGGCCGTGCAGGTTGTCGCGGAGCACGGCATCAATCGCCTCGGCCGCAGACAGCCCTTCTTCAGCCATGCGGATGGGCACGAGGTGGTGCAGGGCGGCCACGAGGAAATGGCCGGAACCGCAGCAGGGGTCGAGCACCTTGATGTCCCTGGCGGCCTTGGGCCAGCCATCGAACGTGCCGGCAGCCGGACGCCACGGCCCGCCCTTGCCCTCGGCTCCGCGCACGAACCGCAGGTAATCCCAGCGGATGCCGGGCAGCGCCACCTTCTTCCGCAACTCGTCTTCCGACTCTGCGCTTTCTGCGTCCTCTGTGGTTAACTTCTTCCCGGCCCACCACGCCCCCAGCGTGTTGTGAAGCAGGAATTCGACCATGTACGGTTCGGTGAAGAGCTGGGTCACGGCGGAGATTTCATCGGCCCCGATCTTCACCTCGGATTCATTGACCTGTTTCTTCTTGTTGCTCTGCCAGAACTGGTAGACCCATCCCAGCGCATCAGACGCGGTGAACACCGCCGGCGGCAGCGACGCCAGGAGCTTCTCCAGCTTGAGCATGTGCTCGGTCGCGAAGGTGATCTGGAGCAGCGGGTCGTCCGGCCGGAAGATTTGCGGCAGCATCCGCTGGGCGCAGCGCGAGGCATAGACCCACACGTCCACGCCTTCTTCCTTGGCCAGTTCCTCGGCCTCGGCCAGGCTGATGGCCATGTTGTCTTCCGGCTCGATGAGCAGGTTGTTTTCGGCCAGGAAGCGGGCGAAGAGCATCCGATGCCAGTGCTCGTAGGCGCACTCGATGACGAGGTGATCGATGGCCAGCCGCCCGGACGTGTCCTGCCGGTCCCCGAGTTGCCGTGCCCGGGCGCGCAGTTGATTGCGCAGCCGACGCTGATCGGGCTTCATGTGCGGGTACGGCTCGTGGTGGTGGACCGCCAGCGCTTCGAGGGCCGCGCGAGCACCCACCTCGGCCGCGTCGCGTGCCTCGATGACCACACGCTCCAGTTTGTTCCGTAAATCGCTTGTGAGTGTCGGCATAGGTGTAGTCCCCTCAGGAAATCACGACCGGGCCGTCCTTGAGCTTCGCCAGCAGGTCTTTCTCCGTGCCGGCCAGCCACGCCTTGACTTCGGCCTCGGTCTTGAGCGTCCCGCTGGTCAGGTGGACGCGCTGGGTCTTCGGCTCCAGCAGCTTGGCCGCAGCCATCGCGGCGCGGGCGAACTGCTGGGGCAGCGCGTCGGTCTTGGTCTTCCACGCCGGCAGGGCCGTCTGCTCCAGCGAGCGGATGAGGTCCGCTTCGGAGCCGACGGACAGCGCCGGCAGTTCGTCGATGCCCTCGTCGGCGAGTATCTGTTTCCGCTGGGCGTCCTTGAGCTTCTTCCAGTTGTCGCTGCCGGTCAGGGCGGCCATCTGCTCGTTGTAGGTCCGCTCGTACTCGCCGTGGGCCGCGGTGACGGCGGCGCGGAGCGCGTCGGCCGCGCCCTTGCGGATGTCCGGCACGGGGTCGCTGGCGTCCAGCAGCCGGCGCTCGGACTTCACGGCGTCGGCCTGTGCGCGGAGTTCGTCGGCCCCGGCCATGGCGTCGGCGTGCTTGAGCAGCGTGCAGAGCGTTTCCCAGGCGGGCTTGCGCTTGCCGGCGAGTTCCGCCAGCTTGCCCCAGTCCTTGGCCTGCTGGGCGAGCGTGTCGTGGGCCTTGAGGATTTCGGCCAGTTGCTCGACGCCGGCGTACCCGCGGAGCGTGTCGAGGTGGCCGGTGCCCGGCCGGGCCGGCATGGGCGGCTCGCCGCCGGCGCGGTCCGCCAGTTCCGCCAGGCGGACCAGGAAGACCGGGGCCTTGGCGGTTTCCTCGTTGGGCTTGCAGTCCACGCCGGCCGCCTGGAAGAGCTTGCGGAGCTTGATCTTCTCTTTGGCGTTGATCGTGGCCGTTTCGGCGCGGAAGTCGGTCACGGAAATCTTCGCCTGGTCCAACTGGCCCGGCGAAAGCGTCATGCCCTTGTGCGTGGCGCGGATGTGGCCGGTGGTGTGCAGCGTGATAAGTGCGGCGTCCACGGCGTCGCGCGGCCAGCCATAGGGGCTGGCCTCGAAGGCGTCGCGGACTTCCTTGCCGCGCTTGCCCGAGCCGACCTCGGAAAGCACGGCCGCGCAAACGGGGTGCTTCTCTGGCGCGTCGGTCCAGTCCACCGCGGACAAGGCTGCTTCGTCGCCGTTTCTGGCGCGGTTGATGACGTTGGCCCAGCGGTTATCGTCGGCGCTCTTGAAGTTGGGGAACAGCCGGTCGAGCGACGCCTGGGCGGCGGCTTCGACCTTGGCCACGAGGTTCAGTTCGTACCGCTCGCTTCCGCCGCCCTGGAAGACCTTGGCGCGGTCGATCACGTCGTTGACGATCTGGTTGCGGGACGCCTCGGCTGTCGCCATGCGCGTGGCCATGGCGTCGCGGGCCTCGCGGCCTTCGGGCGTGGTGGGCGTGCCCTTGAACTCCAGCGTGGCCTTGGCGGCCTCGTACTCGACGATGGCCTTCTGGAGGTCGTCGGCGCTGGCCTTGGGGATGTAGACGTAGATGATGGGCGAGTCGCTGCCGGCGGCGCGGGCGTCGTTGACGACGGTGCTTTCCTTCTCGCCCCAGCCGTCGCGGACCCACACGGGAATATCGGTCCCGCCGGCCGGCGGCGCTTCGCTGCCGAAATGCACCAGCAGCCGCCGCGGCTCCTTGCACTTGCCCTGTGCGAGCTTGATGCCCTTGAGCGCGTCACCGCAGGCGGCGCTGATGAGCGAGCCGCGCTTGCTGGACAGCGAGGTCAGGTCGCTGTTCAGCCGCGTTTGGCGGTTGCGGAACTCGCGGTCCCACTCGCTGCTTTCGCGGGTCTGGAGGCTGTACTCACCATCAATCTCGATCAGCAGCGCCCCCTTGTCCTGCATGGCCTTGCGGAGCCACGACGGGCGCTGCGACTCCGGCGGCGGATCGGTCAGCAGTTTCAGGACGCGCGGGATGTGCTTACGGAGTTCGGTCCCATCCTTAGCCAGGTCCGAAACCATGAGGTCGGCCAGCATTTCCGGCGTCGCTCGGACGCCGATGTTAGCCACCGGCTCCAGCGGCAGCTTGCGAATCAGGAAGATCAGGCCGCACAGCCGCTGGGCGAGCCGGCCATCTTCTGTGCCATCGTCGAGGTTGCGGATGGTCTCGTCGATCTCACGGAGCAGGATGCCGGTCTTGCGCAGGTCCGGGCTGATCTGCTCATAGATGAAGTCCGCGGCAACCACCGTGCCGAGTTCCTCCTCGGCCGTCTGGCGGACGGCTTCATGGACGATCTTGAGTTGCGTGCGAAGTTGGCTGGCCGTGCCCGGCACGTCCACCGCGCGCAGCACGTGCTCCCAGAAACGCCGGCGGACCGGCAGCAGCGGGTAGTCGTCCACGATGATATCACGGTCTTCCGCACAGGCGGCGATGCGCGTGCCGGCAAGCTGGCGGTTGATCTCCCCGGCGTGAGCGTTGAGCGTGTCTTCGATGACTTTTTTCTTGTCGGCCTTCTTCGCCAGGACCACGCGACGGGTGACAGTTTCCACGTCCGCATCAGATAATTCGACTGGGATGGTGAACCGACCGCTCAATCGCTGGAGCAGCGGAACGTTTCCGGCCAGGGCTGTCTGGCCTGCGCCGATCAGCAGCACGCGGCTGTCGAGTTGCTTGCAGAGAGCTTCGGCGACTTCCTGCACGTCGGTCGAGCGTCCCGGATCGTTGCCGATGAAAAGCTGAATTTCGTCTAGAACGATAACGGTGCAAGGGATTTGCCCATCGACCGACAGCACCTCGCGGACCAGGCGGATGAACTCATTGGTGGAGATATCTTCGACCACGGGAAACTGCGCCCGCAACGCTGCGCGGGCCGCTTTCAGGTCGGATGCGAAGCTAGGGTCGGCGTCGAGAACAGCCTTGGCAAGGATCGGGCTGACGTAGAGGTCGTGGAGTTCGCTGTAGAACTCCTTGCCGGCGGCTTTCACCGCGGCCTTCACGCGGTCAAGGAAGCCGTTCTTCTGGAGCCACATGCAGAACTGCGCCTGCGGCAGAGCCTCGGGCAGGTTCTTGGAGACAAGGATGATGCTCAGCACAGCCAGACGGACGCTCTCGCCACCGCCCGAAGGCAGCGTGCCCGACGCGGCGTGCAGCCCGCCGCAGCGTTTGCCCAGCGTGTCGAGTTCGCGCAGAAGGTCCTGCACCTCCTGCGGCAGGCGGGCCAGGCCGCGGGCGGTCGTGCCGTCGTCGAAGCGGGTGTCCACCCACAGATGGCGGAACATCTTGAGCAGGTGCGATTTGCCGCTGCCATAGAAGCCGCTCACCCACGCCGCCGGCTGCGTGGTCGAACTGACATTGCCGAGGTAGGACTCCAGGATGCGGATCAAGCCGTCCTCGTACTGGCCTTCGCACACGAAGTGCTCAAGCTCGTACCGCAGCGTTTCGATTTCCTTGACGCTTGCGGCCTCGCGCACAGCGGCAACACCGTCATTCAGCAGCTTCGATACAGCGGGATCGCGTTGGAAGAGTTGTTTGTTTTTCATCAGTCGTTTACCCCGTTATGGAGCGTGATCGGCACGGCAAGATAGTTCCAGCCGTCCCGTGCGTCCAAGAGTCGGTAGTTGTTGTCTTCGTACTCGCCGGGGAAGAACACTACCAGCCGGCCCCGAATGTCTTTGACCACTTCCTTCAGCACCAGCGATACACGGGTGAAGCCAAAGAGGCACGCGACGCCCTGAACGGCGACCACCGTGTCTTCGTCCACGCCTTCGGCCGTGAGTGCCCCGCGGAGCCGGCCGGCCGCGTACTGCACAAAGTCGCTCCGCAGCTTCATCGTCAGCGTCTCCGGCTCCTCGAAGTACACCTCGCGGTACTCGGTGTCGGCCATCCACCGCGCGAAGGTGTCGGTCAAGTCCAGCGGGCGCCACTGATGCCCGGTCGATGTTGTCGCCATCTCGAACAGTTCCAGCCGCGCCCTCAGCTTCCGCTCGTCCGTCTTCGGGTAGACGACAAAGATGGCCTTCTGGTCGCCGGAGAGGTTGCGCTGCCACGGCGCGCCGATGTGGCCACGGTATCGAGCCGCAAGTTCTTCGATTCTTCCCATTCGCCTACCGCCTTTCGTCCGGGGCAAGGAGCCGCGAGAAGGTCAAGTCAATCACGCCGCCCGACTGGCTCATGTCGAGGAAGCCCAGCCGGCGGGCGTCCATGGCGAGGTGCATCAGTTCGCCGGCCGGGGCGTCGAGCACCTGCGCCCAGAGCGACTCGAAGAGCGCCTCGCCACGCTTGCCGGCAAGGTAGCCCAGCAGAAGGGCGAAGGCCGTTGTTGCCGCCGTCGGCGTGACAGCCTGCCGGGCTTTTCGGCCGCGCCCCTTCAAGTGCCCCGATTGTGTCCAGGAGGAAGCGGCGTTCCGCACGACCTTATCGAGCGTGCTTTCGCTGAGCCGGCTGCCGACGACCCGGTTGAGCGCGTCGGTCATCTGCTGCCGCGCGAGTTCTTCGCCGGGCCGCATCCGCAGGACGGGCGGCGCGCTGGCTCGCAGCAGCGGGTCGCGTGCGAGGGCCAGCAGCATCGCGAGGATGGCTTGCCCGTCGCGGTCGGAGTACCAGCACCGCCGCATGACCCGGAACAACGGAACGTCCGGGTCGAGCGCGTACAACTCCGAAAGCCGCTGGCTTGAAAGCTTCCGCGTTGCCGCGGTGCGCTTCCCCAGGCAGTTGTCTTCGTGGATCGCCGCGAGGTAGTCGTCTCGCGTCGCGTCGGGCCGGCAGTTCGCGAGCACGGCGCGAAGCTCGTCGAGCATGATCGTCCGGCTGGTGTGCGTGCCCTTATCTCCCCACCGGAAGCCGGCGTCGCGAAGCCGTGCTTCGTCGGCCTTGCCGTGGGGTCTGAGTTCATCTGTCGTCGGTCTGGCGTCCATGGTGAAATAGTATACCATCTCGCCGGCCAGTTTGCCGGCGAAAATCCAGAAAATATTTCGCCGTCTTTGTAGTCGCCGTAACCTGTTTCCAAACAGCATGTTATGGAATCTCTATCGTGCAGGAGTTCGTGGGCTATCTCTTGCCGAGGATGGAAGCGGCTTGCTTTTGGTCCCGTACAGAGCGATCATGCTGGTGTGTTGAGAGCGTCGCGACCGGCTCGGCTGACCCCGTTCGGGGTCGGAGCCGGCGAACCATAAGGAGCCTCAGACATGGCAAACCGGAAGACGTACCACGTGACCCCCGACGGGGACGGCGGATGGCGGGTGAAGGCGGAAGGTGGTTCTCGCGCGTCGAGCACGCACGAGAACAAGACCGACGCCGTGCAGAGCGCCAAGGACTTGGCGAAGGCTCAGCCGCTCGGCCAGGTGGTCATCCACCGCACGGATGGCCAGATTCAGACCGAGCACACCTACGGCAAGGACCCGCACCCGCCGAAGGGGTGAGGTCCGTTGGCCGTTCGAGGCTGAGAAGACAACCTCCGGGCTTTCGGCCCGGAGGTCGCGGGTTCGTCGGGTTCGTGGCAAGCTCGGTATCCGCCGCGTTTTACGCCGCCGGCCGGAACTTCTGCCAGAAGGCTTCCCTCATTGCGTGAAGCGGTAGCGATCGCGTCCCCGCTAGTTGACGTGTCATAGCGAAATGCACCAACCTACGGGTTCACGACAACGCCGATGCGGAGACGCGTCGGCGTTTCGCGTTCCAACGCCGTTTGCCCCAATGGGTCAGCGTCGACCATCGCATTGCCTTTGAACGCCTCGTAGAAATTCGGGCCGTCGATGAAACCGAGGGGGGTCTCGTTGGAGCCAGCGGCCGTGTTTGAGGTCGTAGTGGCGGGCGCGGGCGAAGAGGAGGGTCTTACCGTCGGCCAGGACATCGATCATCAGGCCGTGCATGGTGAAACTGCCGGAGGCCGGCAGAGCGGTCCCCATGCACGCCGGGGCGATGGGCATGTACGAACCACTGAAGCAGCCCTGGAACTCGCCGAAGTCCTCCTGGTCAACGTCGTTATCGTGGTCGAAGTCCTTGTCCTCGCAGCCCAGGACCGGCGGGCCTTCCGGGCCGGTTATGCAAGGCTGGAGGCGCAGGAAGTCCGCCCTGTCCACGTCGTGGTCGTGATCGAGATCATACGGCGACCACGTGGCACCGCTGCCCGCGAAATCGCCCATCGATGAGTAGTTCAGCCCGTTGATCGACGATCCGTCGGCGTTGCCCTTGACACGCGACAGCGTTCGTGCGGTATCCTACCTCCCATGGGTATCGGCTATGCCTATATCTTGCGATGCAATGACGATCGTTATTACTACGGCAGCACGAACGATCTGCTCCAGCGTCTTCGATGCCATCGTTGTGCCCTGGTGAAGTCCACCAGATGGCGCCTGCCGGTACGGCTGGTTTGGTACGAGCAGCATGAGACGCTGGAGCGGGCCAGGCAAAGGGAATACTCATTCAAGAACGGTCGGACCCGTCGGAAAGCGATTGAGCATCTGATTGCGACATTTCCGCCCGACAAGCTGACTCCCTTTGCCTGACCGTCGCGAGTCAAGGGTTGCCCCGGCCGATCACGTTGAACTGACGCCCGAGCAGGTAATATTCCCACCGGCCGGTGGGGGCGGCGTAGCTGGCGATCTGCTCGTCGACGTACTGGCAGCCGGGGATGTGAAAACGCAGCCGGGCATCCGCGGCTCGTACTCGGCAGATCGCCAGCTAC
>Ga0209506_1001853_pt1 | contig 20453 bp, 25 predicted proteins | sample AD_JPNHG2_MetaG_FD_184409 | JGI IMG/M metagenome (GOLD analysis project Ga0209506, IMG submission 184409) | Active sludge microbial communities of municipal wastewater-treating anaerobic digesters from Japan - AD_JPNHG2_MetaG (SPAdes) (version 2) | ecosystem: Engineered > Bioreactor > Anaerobic...
AGCCGATGCATGACGACAAAGCTGATGCCCTCTTTGTGCCAGCGCAGCAGGTCTTCCCTGATGCAGTCAAACTGGTGCTTTGTGCCGCAATCGCTCGTGCTCACCCATGCTTCCCGTACCGCCGCTTCGTCAGGCGGCGGCTTCTGGGGATCCAGCCAGTCCCTTGCTTCGGCGATAGCTTTGAGCGTACGGATGACCGTTCGGTGATGCCCTGTGGTTCTATGAATGTGCTTGATGCCACATCCCCGTCTGAGCTGAAGAATGATGTCTCGCAACTCAATCATAGCGATCCTCCTTGGCATGGCGAACCTCCTAAAGGCAAGTATAGCCTTCAGGAAATTCACCAAAATAGTGCAAAAGGGGGGTCACTAAAACTGCCGACCTCTGGGGTCAGCAAAATTGCCGATGGGGGGTCACTATACGTGACGGGCTACACCGCTTCGGCATAACCGTTCGGGATCCACGAACGAAGCCTTTTCAATCAAACGTCTACTCGGGGTACGCCCCCTGTCTGGGCATCCTCATTAAGTTGATGCGGTTGCCGGCTGCTATTCGCTTACACGGGATCTTCCGTCCCAGTTCAATTATCAGCTGCCAACCTCCTTCGTCGAAGGATGCCATAGTATACCGAAAACCTCATCTTAATTATCATAACTTCTGTTACATTCAATCCAAGAGAAGACTACTGGATAAACTGTGTGCTGTCGCTGTGCATTTCAATGCTAACAACGCGAGATGAAGCTATTCCTGGAGTGTAGTAGGTCGTTTACCAAGCACAATAACATCAATCACATATTATGCGAGTTGAAGTAGCGGTGTGAGTATCTTGGAGAGGCTATCTGAAGCCGCAAGATCCTTTGGGTAGATTGCAAGTAGTTCGATGTTATTCTCGAGGCAAAGTCGTTTTTTCTGCGCAATCCTTTTATCATAATCCGGGTCACCTACTAGACCAAAAAATTCGATGAAAAGGTTGCCGACTTTGAAGTCCGCTCTGAAATTGTATTCTGGGTACTTTGGTTCTTTTTCATGAGTGATGTGGTGGGCATAGAGCCAGTCATCTATAGTCTTTTCACCTAACGAAAGGCAGACATGGCCATCTCGGGCAATTGTCTGAATTCCGCGAGATCTTTTTCTGGTACCATCTTCGAGGACGCCTGCCTCAGTAAGGACGTTTAACCAAGATCCGAAAAAATTCTTAATTGCTTTTGTTGAAGGCTTATACATAAGGAGCTTAAGTAGTGCGATTCTCGTGGTGTAATCGAGTCCATCGAGGTCACGCGTTCCTGATCCAAATCCCTGGGGTGGTACTAGTCCGAGAACATCAGTTAGCTTACTGGCGAATTCCAGGATGTCCTGCTTGGTTACTTTGTCGCTGCCTCGTGCAAGTATCGTGTCTCGGAGACAGGGCGCACAAAATTCTAGATGATCAATACCAAGTCGATCAATGAGAGGAAACGGAAGAGAATCTTCGGAGAAAGGCTGTCCGCAAAGGGGACAGGTTTTCCAAACGGGGAATCGAATCAGGTCGGTGAGATGAAGTTGTTGCGCTCTAGCTGCGGCGAAGTACATTATGATATTGTACCATGCGAATCTCGAGCAGAGCGGATCATCGAGCTTCCATTGTTCGATCACGTCTGGCGGAGTGATAGCAATGATACAGTCGGTGATCTTCCAGTACCAAACCCACTGCCAAGTGTTGATTTCAACAGCAAGTAGCTGATCATGCTTTTCGGTCCACCAACGTAAAATGTAATCGTTGCTAGCATAGCGAATATTGATGATAAAACGCTCATAGGCAGGCCTATCTCTTTGATCGTATATACTCATGGACCTTTATCACTCCGATATAGAGTAATAAAAATTTTCAACGCGCATAACCTACGCTTAACCTGTGAAGCGAGGCTGGCGTAGTTTGTGCGTCAGTATCCTAGCATAAACCATGAAAGGCAGCCGAATCAAGTTCAAGCAATTGATACTCATAAAGGCCCTATAATAGTGGTAATACCAAACTCACTTTCACAGAGGACCTTTATGAGATTTTATAAAGAATTACATCAATTCTACACCGGCATCGATCTTCACACAAGAACGATGCATGTCTGTGTCAAGACTCGATTAAAATGTCCCCTTTTCACTTAAGCTGAGCGAGTGGCCGGTTCCTCCTTGTGTGGTAGTTGCTCGAGTTCGACATACTCGATTTGAGTGTTTTGGTAGAGCAGCTTGATCCGTCCATCGAGCAGTTCTCTGACCGTCAGCTGCGCTCGTGGCTTGGGGAGGACTCGTGCAGTGCGCGTAATCTGCAACAATCGGCGTTTGTAGCTGACGACATAGTCATTGCTCACCACACGAGGCGTTTCATAGCACAAGATGTCCTCAAGCGAGGTTGGTATCGTGAGCGGCACATGAGCATCCTGTGGCTATGCGGGTGCCTTCGCGAATTCCTCGTTGATCTTCGGAAGGTAGACTTCCTTGAGATAGCGATTGGCATCCTCAATCGTCGAGATGCTAGCCATCCTGAGTTCTTTCTCCAGCCGGTCCTGATACCACCCTATGGCTTCGTTCCACCCTCCCTTTGGCCTAGGGCGAAGTGGCCATGATTATTTCAATCCCCAACACCTCACAGGCGCGCTCAAAAGGACTCTTCGGTTCAACCCCTCCAGCCCGCTCCCGACGACTCCGATACACCTTCCTCTGTCGCTTGTGCTCCCACAGCCCTGCCGCAAGCAGCCACCGCCTCAGTGTCTCATGATCTACACTGATCCCATGCCGTACGTTCAACATCTCTGCCGCAAACGTCGGTCCAAAGTCCCCATAGTACTCCTGGTACAGACGCACCGCCGCCTTTCGTATCCCCACATCATAGGCCCTCCCTGAAGCCTTCCCTTGGTTACGGTGCAGTAACCCTTCGTCGCCTTCCTCCAGATATCGCCGGTAGATCCGCTTCGCCTGCCGATACGACACCTTAAGCTTTACTGCCGCCTCTTTCAGTGAAAGCTCCTTTTGTACTACCTGTTCCATCACTTTCGCCCGTACAAGCTCTTTTTGTCCCATCGCTAATTTCCCAGCCATCTTCGCTCCTGGCTGCTATTCTACCAAGGAGACATTTTAATCGAGTCCACTAGGGGACATTATCATGGAGTTTCAACATATATTTTATTAGGACCTTGGAAAACCACCGCCTTTGGCGGTGGTGATGTTCTGACTGGCTATGCCGTAAGATAGCCAAGAGCTACAATAAGGTATAGCGAAATGGAAAAAGCTAGCTCATGTTGTGTATCAATGCAGCTATCATATCGTATGGACCCCGAAATACCGATATCGGATTCTTGAAGGCGATATCGGGAGAATAGTGGACCACAAGATAAGGACAGTATGCGAATGGAAAGGGATAGAGATACTGGAGCTCAATATCATGAAGGATCATGTGCATATGGTAGCGACGATACCGCCGAGGATGTCGATATCAGAAGCGATGGGGATTATAAAGTGGAAGACAGCGATAGCGCTCTTTGAGGGGCATTCGAATCTAAAGCAGAAGCCATATTGGGGGAATCATTTCTGGAGTAGGGGATATTGTGTGACGACCATCGGGATGGACGAAGATAAGATTAGTCGTTATGTAAAATACCAGGAAGATAGGGAGAAACAAGAGGAGAATAACTCGAAGGATTATGTGCTCTTTGAAAGCCTGGATTCTTAAAGCCACCACCTTTGGCGGTGGTTGTTTACTGTAAAAGTGTGTTTTGGGATATCATTTCAGCCAACCAGACATGCCTAGAATGTGGGAAAGTGGCGCCATACATCCGCACCCTGCAACAAGCCAACCAGACCCTCAATGGTGACCTTGGTTGCCTGATCCGAGCTCTGTAGCCATCTAAAGCCCTGCGTGCACTCAAGCCGCTTGATTACCTCGATCCACCAATTCCGATCACACATAATCGCCTTGATGGTCTTCTTGTTATGACCACAGAATAGGAATACCTCTTTTGTAAATGGCTGGGGCCGCATCTAGTGTTGAACAAGGTAGGCTAAACTCGTAGCTGACTTGCGCATATCGGTTGCTCCAGGGCGAATGTAAAAATCGTATGCTTCGATAACAATTTCCATATTATCCTTCTTTCTGTACTTACTCGTGTAAGAGTACACTCACTAAGGATCATGTGTCTCGTATATTTAAATTCCGCTTACCATTAATCAAGGACAATGAGAGTTTAATGATTGATGGAGGCAGCACTACACAGATCTTTTCTTCATACCTCAAGGAAAAACACAACCTCTTGGTCGTCACAAATGCTCCAGCAATTGCCGAGATCCTGTTGGAGGAAGAAACGAACAAAATTATCCAAATTAGGGGTGAGCTGATACGGGACACCCACCAAGCAGCCGGTCCGGATGCGGAAGCACACATGCGTCGTTACAACGTCAATAAGAGCATCATCAGTGTTTCGGGGGCTGATCCCAACAATGGTTGTTTTGCCGCCATACCGATTGAAGCAAGTATCAAACGGGCGATGATTGAACAATCACGTCAATCGATATTACTCATCGACAGTTCCAAATTCGAACGCAAGGCGTGTGCTTTGCCTTTGAATTTAGAGCATTCGATACCGTGATTACCGACTCAAACATCAACAGTCAAACAGCAGAACGACTTACACAACACGATATCAAGCTCTATATTGTATAGGATCAAAGCATGATTTCTCCATCTTTAGAAAACTTGTTGAACACCAAGAGGGAAATCACCGTAAAAACCATCAGAATAGTCGAGAGAGCACAGGCCCTTCCATCAGCACCCTTGGCCACCATGCTGTAAATCGCCACATTGAGGGTCTGGGTCCTGAAGGAATACAATAAAATCGATGAAGAGAGTTCAGTGATCAAAGTGACCCAACTCATGATGGCTCCAGCGAAGATGCCGTTGAGCATCATAGGAACGATAATCATTGTTAAAATCTTGATTTTACCAGCCCCCAGGGATTCTGCAGCCTCATCGATCGATAGGGGAATTTGGGATAGGATCGCCACAGAAGAGCGGATCGTATAAGGAATTCTTCTAATCACCATCGCAATAACCATAATAGTTGCAGTACCGACAAGCGGCATGTACGGATTATTGAATGAGGTGATCAATGAGATACCGACAACTGCTCCAGGAATGATATAGGGAATCATCGAAAGGGAATCGATAACAGCGTTGACGATATTTCTTCTTCTTACCACCAAGTAGGAAATCAGAACCGCCATGATAAGGATAACGATCAATGCCATCCCACAAATTCGAAGAGTATTCCAGATTGCCCCTCCCATATTGCTGAATACTTGCTGGTAACTTTTCAGTGAATAACCCTCGAGAAACACAATTCCAGCACTCGATGTCGTTCTAAATGAAAGGTAGACCAGATATACCTGCGGTAACAAAGAAATCGCAACTACCCCGTAGGCATACAGGTGAATGAAGAAATTGCCGATAGGAGACGCCTTCTTGCGTTCAATGGTATGCATCGCATTCATTGAGAAACTGTAGCGATGGGACAGGTATCTTTGTACCAGAAAGAAGAACAGGGTAATGATAATGGCAATGACGCTGATTGCCGAAGCAAAATTCTCATTGGTACCCACTTCCCCAATATACTGATTATAGATAATGACAGGGAACGTCATATATCCCTCTCCGATTATCAGTGGAGTACCGAAGTCTGCCAAGGCTCTCATGAACACCATCATGGATGCTGCAAGAATCGAAGGCATACACAATGGAAGTACTATCACAAAGAATCGTTTAATTCTCGAACAACCCAAATTATCAGAGGCCTCCAAAAGTGAGTTGTCCACATTCTTTAAAGCTCCAGAGACATAGAGAAAGACCAAAGGGAAAAGTTTTATGGTTAGAACGAGAAGAATACCATTGAATCCATAGATACTAGGAATCGAAAAACCAAAAACCTTCTGGATGAATGTGGTGATGGTACCTTTTCGACCAAGCAGGAGTATCCATGCATACGCACCAATGAAGGGAGCGGACATGCAGCTCAGAATGATGAGGAACTGCAACAGTTTACGTCCCTTGACTTCATACATGGTATACAGGTAGGCCAGCGGGGTACCGACTATAATGGATGCCAGACCTGTCGCGATGGCGACCTTGAAACTATTGATCAATGTTTGGTAATAGTAGGGCTCACTGAAAAATTGTCGGATATATCGTAGTGAAAAACTTCCGGTTTCCTCATCAACCACCGATCGATACACCACCGTGGAAAGTGGATACACCATAAAGAGGATGTAGAGACCCAGAATCATGAAACTGATTAGTAACCAAAAGTCATACCGAAATTTTCGTACCTTTACCATGCCAACTCCGCTATCTGACCAAGGATGTCGCACCATCCTCAGTGAAGACATTGATCTTCTCAGCCTTGACGACCAAACCGATCATGGTTCCATCCTCGATAATATCTTTGATCAAAGATTCTTGGATGATTTCAATCCGTTCCCGATTTTCTAATTCAACGATGTAGTGGGTGTTGAGTCCGAGAAAGGTTGAATAGGCTACAGTCGCTATCAAGCACGTCTGATATCCTTGATAGGTTTCATCCCGTATAACCAATTCCTCCGGTCGTACCGATACCACCACTTTTTGGCCGGCATGCACATTCTGGAGGTTGGTCATGGGTAGCGTATACCCTCCATCGAACACCAATCCTGTGATATCGCCCTTTTTGAAGATCTCGGCACGCATAATGTTGGTACGTCCAAGAAAGGTTGCCACAAAGAGGTTTGCCGGACGTTGGTACAGTGCTTTGGGCGTACCGATTTGTTGAATACGGCCACGATCCATGACAGCAATGCGATCACTGACTGCCATGGCTTCCTCCTGGTCGTGGGTAACATACACGGTGGTGATTTGGAGTCTCTTTTGGATTTCCTTGATGACATCACGCATCTCAACGCGCAACTTCGCATCAAGATTCGAAAGTGGTTCATCCATTAAAAGCACCTCAGGTTCAATTGCCAATGCTCGTGCGAGAGCTACTCGTTGCTGCTGCCCTCCCGAAAGTTTTTCCGGGATTCGATCAGCGTACTCTTCGATCTTCATCAACCGCATGAATTTTGTGGTTTGTTCGTTTATGGTTTCCTTATCAAGTTTTCGGTTCGTAAGACCAAAGGCAACATTTTTTTTTACGGTGAGGTGAGGAAAAATCGCATAGTTCTGGAATACCATACCGATATTGCGTTTCGCGGGTTCAAGGTCGTTGATCAGACGATCACCAAAATAGAACTCACCGCCCTCGATGGTATTGAATCCTGCAATCATCCTCAGAAAGGTTGTTTTCCCACACCCTGAAGGGCCGAGCAGTGTGAAGAATTCACCTCGTGCAATATCTAGAGAGATGTCGTTAATTGCGACAAAATCTCCATACTTCTTCATTGCGTTCCTGATTCTGATCCCATAATCCACCATCCCTATGCTCCTGGCTGTAATTGGTAGCCCTCCCCAATGATAAGGCCCCCATGAAATACTACCATCAATTTATCGATTACCGTACTGTGCCCAATAGGAATTCCATTTTTCACAAATCTTCCCCTTGTTCACAGCGAGCGCTTCCGTGTCGGCAACCTTCACCTTGATCGTATCGAGATCAACCATGTTGTGGCTTCCACCAGAGAGTTTTACGGTGGTTACCGGACGAGCTCCGCTATCAAGATAGCATTGCTGCCCAGCTTCACTTTGGAGAAAGTCGATAAACAATTCGGCATTCTTCAGGTTCTTGGCTCCCTTGATGATCGCTGAAGCAAATCCAACGGAAGTTGTTCCCTCTTTCCAGAAAGCAACATGCGCTCCGGTTGAACCTCCGTCGAGCAATTGGATCACCAGTGGCTCATAGGTAAGGCCTACCACATACTCACCGGCAAAAGTCGCCTTGGCGGGTATAGAAGAAGAACTTACGATCACCAAACCGTTCTGCATGAGTTTGGCGATATAGTCCCATGCTTCAGGGCTTTCCCATCCACCGAAATCGGTAAGCAAACATTGCAGATTGTTCCAAGCTGAAGAAGATTCGGTGGGGTTGGCTGAAACTACCTTCCCTTTCAATCTCGGATCAAGCAACGATGCCCAACTGTCTATCTTCATCCCCAACTGTTTCTCAAGCTCGGTATTGATGATGAGACACGGGATCTGAATATCATGGAAGCTGAGCTTTCCCGTGGTATTCTCGAACCCAGGCTGGACAAGGTGATCGTTTACGCTGACGTAGGATTCGAAGTATTTGCCATACTCAGCTAGATCGCCGTACTGGAGTCCTCCGTACATCACATCAGCCTGCGGATTTGCAGCCTCAGCTTTGATCCTCGCCTTAATCTCACCTGCTCCACCATAGATATTGTACACCTTGATATCCGGATACAACTTATTGAATGCTTTAATCGTCATATTATATTGTGCATCAGCTACCGTAGTGTACAGAATGAGCTTACCGGATCCTCCCGATTTTTCCCTCTCTGTAGCTCCAGCTGCGAACACAATGGTCATAGTGACCAGAGCGACAAGTAATACACTTACAGCTTTTCTCATACCGTTACTCCTTTTTTCCAACATAGCCCATAGTGCTAGTTGGGTCGTTTCATTAAGGTAAGAATATCCTCTCGGCTGGGAATTCCTGCCCTTCCTCCAAACTTTGTACACTTTATTGCTGCAGCCGTACTGGCAAATATGATACACGAACGCACATCCATACCATCTAGATATGCAGCAAGGAATGCTCCATGGAACACATCTCCAGCTCCCGTGGTATCAACCACGCATTCGATCGGAAATGCTTCGAACATTACATATTTTCCTTCAATGACGGCAGCACATCCTCTGCCGCCGAGGGTCCCCACCACAAGTTTTGGTCCCCAAGTCGACATCTCCAATAGGGCTTCTGGTAGGGTGGATTTACCTGAAACCCGCAAGGGATACTTATGGTTCATTATTAATAGGTCAGCCATGGAGGCCAGTGTTCTGTTCTTCTTATTGTCTCTTTGCATGGAACAACCATCAAGGGAAACCAGTACTTCCGCTTCTTTGGCGATTTCAGCAGCGTGGATCGCATTTTCCCAGTTCGTTCCATCCAGATGAATCATCTTGGCATCTTTGATTTTCCCGACCAAATCTTGTGTCCAGTTTATCGCAGGATTGGTATCCCGTTGGGGGAATTTGGTTCTTGAACCGCTTGCTGGATTGACCATTACAAATGACTGCAGACCAAAGCAATCGGCGCGTCTAATCAAGGAATCGGTGTCAACACCGTCTTTTGCAAAGATATCGAGAATCGTATCACTGATGTGATCGAATCCGATATTTCCGATAAATGCAGTAGGAACTCCCAGACGGCTCGTGGTGGCACAGGCGGTGGCAACAGCTCCGCCTCCCTGAACAGAAATCGAAGTGATGTGGGTAGAATCGTCTTCCGCAGGGTAATGTTCTACTATGCACACTTGATCCAAACAACTGTGCCCTACCCCGACTATTTGTGCCATCGGTTTCATCCTAACGCCTTACGGCCCTCCTCGCCTTTCGCACAATCGCTTCAGGTGTAATCCCGTATTCTTCAAGCAACACTTCAGTCGATCCCGATTGACCGAAGCGGTCTTCGATAGCCACCCGTTCAAAGATTATGTCATTGTCCTCCACCAAGGCAGTAGCCACCGCTTCTGAAAGCCCTCCATATACGTTGGCCTCTTCACATACCACCACATGACCACCACATGTAAGCACCTCTATCCTGATAGTCTCGGTATCGAGGGGTTTGATCGTATGGATATTCAAAATGCTCGCCTGTATATCTTCATGTGCAAGCAACTGTGCTGCCTTACATGCCAACACCGTCATCATCCCAGTAGCGATTATGCAGACATCCTTCCCTGTCCGTAGTTTCTGAGCTTTTCCGAGCTGCAAGTCATCCTGTACAGATGTTACATCCTCCACCGGTTCTCGAGAAGTTCGTACATATACGGGACCGTCATGCTCATACATCAACAATGCCATCTTTGCAGCCTGATGATAATCACACGGTGAAAGCACCACCATATTCGGCAAGGCCCTCATCACCGCCAAGTCAGCAATTGCCTGATGGGAACCACCATCGCCTGCAGCCGTGATACCAGTATGGCTACCAACAATCTTAACATTGATATGCGAATATGCTACTGCGTTTCGAATAATTTCGAACCCTCGACCAGTGACAAACACCGCCATGGAAGAGCAAAACGGAACCAACCCGACTCGAGCAAGTCCAGCTGAGATTCCTATGAGATTCTGCTCAGCAATCCCAACATCAATATAGCGTTCAGGAAAGGCTTTCTTGAACAGATGGGAACCGGTTGCCGATCCAAGATCAGCATCAACCGCGAATATCTCTTCATGATTACCCGCAAGTGCAACCAATCCATCATAAAAGCCATGTCGGGTCGCTCGTTTATCAACCATGGCAATACTCCTGCAACTCGTTGTACGCTTGGACAATCTGATCCCCTTTCGGAAGACATCCATGCCAGGCGATAGCATCCTCCATGAAAGAGACACCTTTGCCTTTTACCGTGTGTGCGATAATGCAGTGGGGTGTTGTGGGTGTTTCCTTCTTGAGTGCGACAATAAGCTCGCTAAAATCATGTCCGTCAATCTCAGTGACCACAAAGCCGAAAGAAGCCATCTTGTCATGGAGATCCCCAAGACGCATTAAGTTCTCGGTTCTTTCACCAAGTTGAATCATATTTCTGTCAATAACTACTGTCAGATTATCAAGATCAAAGTTTGCGGCGGCCATGAAGGCTTCCCAACAGATACCCTCGTCCAATTCACCATCGCCAGCCACGACGAAAACCCGATTTTTCTTTCCTTGTTTTTTGAATCCAAGGGACATGCCCACACCGATACTAATTCCATGTCCCAAAGATCCAGTAGTACAGTCTATAAATGAACACATCTTGCTGTCGGGGTGTCCTTGGAAGGGACTACCATATTGCCGCAGGGTATACTTTGCCTCTTGAGGAACATACCCCTTGTCCATGAGAATCGCATATAACGCAGGGTTTGCGTGACCTTTACTCAGAATGAAGCGATCATGATCGGAAAAGTCACCTGCCAGATACATCACATCATAGTAGAGTGCGACAAGAATATCGGTCACCGAAAAGGAACCCCCAATATGGCCCGAACCCGCTTTTAGTATCATGTCGAGGGCTTCAATCCTGATTTTTCGAGCTTTTTCTTGCAAAAATTCAATGTTATTCATCTTGATTTCACTCTTTCAAGCTTTTTCGATGCTCCCGAACAAAGCCATCTTCCTCATGCACAGTTGTTTTGTTGCTTCCAGTCCTGGTGCAAGCATCGCGCGTGGAGTAAATCCTCTTGGTTCCAGATTCTTCCCCTCGACAAAAAATTGCTTGGTGGTTTCCGTAAAGGCAATTTGGCATTCAGTGTTGACATTGATTTTACTCACTCCCATACCTATCGCCTTTCGAATCTGATCGTCGGGGATGTTTGATCCTCCATGAAGTACCAACGGAAGAGTTCCCACCTCTTCCTTAATCTTCTGAAGTAGATCAAAGTGCAATCCTTCCCAGTCCACAGGATACTTGCCATGAATGTTGCCAATTCCTGCGGCAAGAAAGTCCACACCAATTTCAGCCATCATTCTGCAATGCTGGGGATCTGCGCATTCCCCTCTCGAGATCCGACCATCCTCTTCTTCCCCTATACCACCGACTTCAGCCTCGACACTGATTCCTCGTCGTTGTGCAAGACGAATGACCTCACGAGTTAATTGAATGTTTTTTTCCACAGGCAGGGATGATCCGTCAAACATCACTGAACTGAACCCTTGTCCGATTGCTTGCAATACCTGTTCATAGGTACCATGATCAACATGTAGAGCTACCGGAACTGTGATGTGGAGGTAGTTCATAAAATCTTCAACCATGTGGGAGATTGTACGATAGCCTCCCATATATGAAGCGGTCCCACCAGATACTGCAAGTATAATGGGAGATTTTGCTTCTTGGGCAGCAAGTAAAAATGCCCTGACACTTTCCATATTGTTCAGATTGAAATGCCCTATTGCATAATGTCCACTGCAGGCATCATCCAACATTGATTTTGCGCTTACCAAGCCCATGCCGATCTTCTCTTACTATCAGAATGATACACTTCGATACCCACTTTGTAAAGAGAATTTTTCTCATTTTTTTGTTCGTTTTGATCATATATTACATGATGTAATTAAAAAAGTTCTCATTTTGGCCTATCAACTGGAACACCCATATTCTCATTCTTATTCTTCTTAGCACCCTCCCTTCTGTGATCAATTCTTTGTAATGTTTGATATTGGTAACCAATACCTCCTCTTCCAGGGTACGAATTTCCATAATGGTGTTCCCCAAACACGTAGTGCACAAATCATGAACCTGCCAAGGCAATGATCATTTTCAGCACCACTTTCTGATGGGCAGAGCCCAAAATGACAAGCGAGACATTATAGAACAAGTGGTATTTCTACAGGAGCAACGACGTATGCTGAAGGTCCCAATTTGGCAGTGGATTGATTCTGATATCGATACGCCCCACCATGAAACACTCCTGGAATGCATACGACTGAGGAGGCAGTTTCGTCAATAATCACACCAATCCCCTCCATAGGCCGTCATTCGCAGGTGAACGAGGTTAACGTTCACATTTACCCTGGCGCAATTAATTTTCTTCGCACCGTCTCATGGCTGACATGCAGAAAGTTGGCTACATCCTTGAGTGCATGTCCGTCGCTGACGGCTATGCGTATGAACGCATCTCGCAATTCCCTCACGAACGCCGTTATTGAACCCGACAGCACCATCTCCCGGTAGGTCCCCAGACCACGATCCGCGATGAAGCTGTCGAGCACGCACGAGAGACGTTTCTCAGTCTCCTTCGCACGGTCGATGATCGTGGCGAAGCCGACCTTCGCACTCCACGACTCACTTTCAGTGCACTCCACATAGAGTTTCAGCGCCACTGCGGGATCGGGAGAGAAGCATTCGAGCAGTGTTAGCCTATCGATGATCACCTCGCCCTTTCCCTCGAGCACAACCTTGTGCCTGCTCCAGCGGTATTCGATGGGAGTGGCCACCAGACCGCCTTCACCGGATTGCGCACGATATAACGGATGGTGCTGTAGAGCTTTTCCCTCTCACTGAGAAGATAACTCTTGTACCTTCCCCCATAGATGGTGCCAATGCGATTGTAGCGTCGGTTGTAGTAGAGAGTGTACCGCCTATTCAGATACCAAAGCACCCGTGCGAGCGGTGCCTGTCCCACCCAGGCAAGCAGCTGGTAATGGTTGTCCATGAGCACATACTGCAGGAGTGCCGCTTCATGGATGTCCAATGCATGGGAAAGGATGTAAAGGAACTCCCGCTTGTCACGTGTGCCCTCATAGATGTAGCTACGATTTTTGCCCCTCTGGATGACATGGTGGATGGACTCTGAGATATCGTTCCTCCTTCTACGTGCCATCGCATCAGGGACCTCCCACCCGATGCCACTTGCCGTCCGAACGATATTTGACCTGTTCGGAGGACTCCATGGCGGCGATGCTCTCCATGACCGAAGCAGTTTCTTTCCCGACCGAGGAGACCAATTCACCGGTTCCGAGAGGATTCTCGGTCAATACGGTGATGATCTTCCGCACTTGTTCGCACTCGACCCGGCCTAGGGATTTGCAAGAATCCATGTTCTCAAGCAAATGGTCGTTGAGATACACCTATGCCCCTTCGGACAAGAGCTGGTTCGTGCCAGCACTCTTTATTTCCAGCAGGCTGTTGGGTGCGGCGAACACCCGTTTTCCCTTCGCCAAGGCCCTGCGGGCGGTATGCATGCATCCGCTCTTGAGCCGAACCTCGACGACCAGAAGTGGATCGCACCATGCTGCGAGCAGGTCGTTGCGTCCGATGAAACGGAAGGGAAGCGCCTCCTTCCCATGGGGATAGGGTGAGATCACCGCCCCATGGTCGATGATCCGCTCCATCAGCTTTTCGTGTGAGGAGGGTTGCACCTTGTTCAATCCACAGGGGAGGAAAGCATAGGTGGTGCCCCTTAGCGAGAGTGTCGTTTCATGGGCGAGGGCTTCGATACCGAAAGAGAGACCCGAGGCGACGACTTCCCCTTTTGCGACCGCTTCCCTCACTGCGGCCTTGGTGACTTTTCTCGCATAAGAGGTGCACGAACAGGTACCGATGATTCCAACCATGGGAACCTCAGGCTTGGCGAGCTTCCCACGATAGTAGAGCACCAGGGGTGCGCGTCGATCGTGTGCGAAGATATTCCGGTAGTGCCAATTGGCGGCGCAGAGGGTTTCGATGTCATGCGCATCATGGTTGGTGAGGATGGATTCTGCCTGTTTGAGGTTGCGTTGCGACCACAATGGACCAAGGGCCTGCGTCCCGGGCCTCTCATGTACCGATGTGGCAGAAGCACCACCATTGTCCACAAGCAATCCGGTGATGTCGTCGAGACTCGCGTGGAAGACTGCCTTGGGATCCCCGAGGGTCTTGAGGAGCATCCGTTTCGTCCTCAAGAAAATCCCCCTGAGTTCATTGAGCCAGACCCAGTAGACGGTTCGGAAGGTGAATGGATCAGACATGACGCACCTCCCTTTCGAGGTCGCGGAAAAAGAGGGCATGCAACAGGTGTGGCCTTGCGATCCGGTCGCTTCCCGCGATATCGGCGAAGGTGCGGGCGAGCTTGATCGTCTTGTACCTCGCTCGTACGGAGAGTCTATCACGCTCATAGGAGCGTTGGAGGAATGCTGCGCATTCGTCGTCGAGGCGGCAATACTTACGAAGGTGCGAGCTAGTCATTTCGGCGTTGCAGGAGATGTGTTCCCCTCCCGATCGAAAGCGGTGGAGTTGGAGTTCCCTAGCTGCCATGACGGTGTGGCGCAGTGTGGCTGAGGTGACCGTCCCGGTCATCTCGTGTCCATCGGTGAATTCGACCATCCCCACATACTTCTGCATGTCGATGCGGTCCATGACCGGTCCCGATATCCTCTGTCGATAGGTGCGGATCGCATGGGGAGAACATTCGCAGCGGCTGGTGCCCGCATAGCCTCAGGGGCAGGGGTTCATCGCAGCAACCAGCATGAAGTCGGCGGGATAGCGGTTGGTTTGGTTGACGCGGCGGATAGTGAGCCATCGCTCCTCCAATGGAAGGCGGAGCGATTCGAGGGTCTTCCTACTGAATTCGGGCAATTCGTCGAGGAAGAGGATTCCCTTGTGGGCAAGCGTGACCTCCCCCGGTTTGGCGTAGGCTCCACCACCGATGAGGGCTTGGGAGGACATGTGGTAGTGCGGTGCGCGGAATGGGCGGGTGTGTTTCAACTCGTGTCCGTCCAGCTCATCTGCGATGCTATAGATGGAGGAGACTTCGAGTACCTCATCGTCATCCATGGGTGGGAGGATGGTGGGCAACAGCTTCGCCATCAGTGATTTTCCACATCCGGAGAGTCCGACAAGCAGGAGGTTGTTGTTTCCGGCGACTGCGGCTGCGAGGTACGGAAGGAGGTCCTCATGGCCCACCACATCATGGAAATCATCGGGTTTCCGGTCCTTTGCTGGTGTCAAGGACTTTTTTAGACAATATAAATACCGATAATCGAGGAATGCCGATAGTTAACACCAAGAAGAATGCAATTATCGGTATCAAAAAGTATTATCTTTTTCAATTGTCGACATTTATTTTCCACATGAAGACTCCCAACGTATACTGAAGTGCACGATTTATCGTGACATCAATATTGCAGTAGCAATATATGGAATCAACGCTAAGCTTTGTAATTGCATGGGACCTTATAGTTTTTTTCACAGCTTCAAATATTCCCCCATGGAGTTATTGCCTTGAACTTCTTAAGCCATAACTTAAGAATGCTGCAGGACAAAATCCTCCAGCAGAACCATTTCATTTTGCAGTCAGGATAGTTATACATAGCCCATATTACAAGAAAATCCATGATGACTATTTTTCAACAAAACGACATTTGAAGAGCAAATCAAAAGAATTCATTTCATACACAATCAGGAAACTCTGCAACTGCTTGGAAGCAAAAGGAATCAGAAGCTTCTCTGGCTTGTCCATGGTCACATTGCTGGCAATAGTGGCATCATTCAAATCATCAAATCCCAAAAGCATGAGCAGACTGGTACTCAGCATCGGACACTTCTTCAAATATCTGAACTCTGAGGGGATATCAGCCATAGCATTCCCATTCTCATTGCTTCAGGTGCAACAGCGTACCGAGAGAATCCCCTGCTACTCAAAACAGGAAGTCAAAACACTTCTTCAAGCCTGGGATCAATCTATTCCCTCGGGCAAGCGCAGCTATGCAATAATCCTATTGGCCGTAACCTGCGGCCTTCGCCAATGTGACATCTAGAAACTGACACTTCAATCCATTGACTGGCATACGTATGAACTCCTGGTTTTGCAGGAAAAGACTCAATCCTATGTGGCTTTGCCGCTTCTGAGTGAAGCAGGAAATGCAGTAACTGAATACATCTTGAACGCCAGATCAAAAAATTGTGAATCCGACAGAATCTTTGCGTCAATTGGCAACCCAAGCCAAGAAATGGGGCATTCTGCATACAAGTATCTTTTGGAGAGGCTTGAAAGGAAAACCCACATCAAGGCAATCAAGGGAAGGGGTTTCCACAGCCTAAGGTGCTCAACGCAACCTGGTTGGCCGAATCTGGAGCACCCGTAACCGATATCGCACAAATTCTCGGGCATAACGACATCCATACTGTCGACAAGTATATCTGTGCAAATGCGAGGATGCGTATGTGTTGCCTCGGGTTCGAAGGTATACAAGTAGAAAGCGAGGTATACCTATGAGCACCAGTTTCACAAGCATCTTCTCCAACGACATGCAGAATTTTTTGAAATTACAGGAGGCATTGGACTTTAATCCTGAATCCTATCAGCCAAGGCTGAGACAATTCGATGGCTTTCTATCTCAGAGGGGTTATGCGCTCCAAAACGTAACCAGAGAGGTCATACTTGATTGGGTTGGGAAGAAGCATCATCAAAGCAACAATAGCAGACGGGCTCGACTTTTTGCTGTGAACAAATTTCTGAAGTACCTGTGTGAACTCGGGAGATGCGAACGCACCATACCAAAAGAATGCTTCTGCAAACCCATTCCTTATCCACCATATCTGTTTTCAGATGAGGAACTCTCCCGATTCTTTTCAGCCTGCGATTCCTTTTCCGGAAATGGAAAAAACTTGGAAGACTCAGTTGTTTTACCTGTAGTATTCAGGATGATACATTGCTGTGCACTGCGGCCGGGAGAGGCTTTTCGGCTAAGACAACACGATGTTGATCTGATTGAAGGAACTATACAGATAAACCAATCCAAACATCACAAGGACCGACTGCTATGGATATCGGAAGAATTACGCGAATTATGCCGTCAGTACGACCAGCTTTCCAAGAATGACCGGTTATGGTTCTTCTCCAGACCAAATGGAGACGCATTTACCCAAGAATGGCTTATGTATAGGTTCAAGCAATGCATGAGAATCGCCAAAATCGGCAACGGGATTCATACCCTAAGAATCTACGATTTCAGGCATTCAGCCTGTTCACGGGTATTGCTGAACTGGATTGAGAAAGGTGAAGACATAGCCAACTTGGTATGCTGCCTGAGAGAACATATAGGGCGTTCATCATTTTCCCACACCCTATACTATCTGCACATCCTGCCTGACAACCTTCTTAGCAGTACGGACATAGACTGGGAAAGCTTGGATGGGCTCTATCCGTCCTCAGAGGAGGAGGAAAAATGAAAAAGCTGAAGGATAAAGCTTTCTTTGAGAACATCAATGAGTTCCTATGCAACTATCTACCAAGGATACAGGCAAAATCCAACTTGACCATAATATCGTATAGAATCACCTTGAACCTGTTCCTTTCTTATCTCTGCTCGACTTTTGCCATTGATATTTTTGCGATTGAAACGACAATGCTGACAAACGAAAACATTGTACGATTCTTGGTGTGGTTGGAAGTCAGTCGATGCAATTCAATCGCTACGGTCAACATCAGATTATAGTGTATCCGGACTTTCATGCGGTATCTCGCAGAGCATCAGGGGAATCGCAATCTCATTCCTGCCTTACAGAAAATATCCGACATACACAAGCATCCTAGCTCCAAAAATCAACTACATGAATTCTTGACCAAGAGTCAAGTCAGAATCGTCCTTGAAAGCCCTGGAACAAATTCAAGAACAGGCATCAGGGACAGAATGATACTCATCATGCTGTATGATACCGGTTGTCGAGCTGAGGAGCTGCTTTCAATGAGACTAGGGGATTTTGCATCTTCAAACAAAACCGAATATGTAACCATAACAGGAAAAAACAAAAAAACAGAAACACGCCAATCTCAGAGAAAGCAAGAAAGGAATTGAGTTTTTACATCAAAAAATTCCACCCTGATGGAGACCCGAGCTCATATTTGTTCTTTACTACGCACAACGACAGGCATCACAAGATGTCGCCTAACACATATAAGGTCCACGCTGTCAAGAGCAATCTGAGGAAAGAAAGCATTTCCGACTTTCTCGGGAGAAAGCAGTACTGGAGGTAGAAAATGATGGTTCATCCGGACATACAATCGTGAATCTGAATCGTCATTCATCGGGGGGCACAGCCAAATGCGGCCTGTATGCTACATCCGAACGTGGTCTGCACCAAACACATATTGACGGTCACAAAACGATGTGCCGTAGAATCTCTTCGGTACCCGGTAGCTGCCTGAAGCAATCGAAGGAACTCACCCTGGTTCACTTAGGGATGCAGGTCAGGCCGGGACAGACACACGGGAATAACCGAATAAAACAACATAAAAAGGACCGACGTATCAGTCAAAATCAACCGGAGGGAATCGCGGTAAGGGAAGCAGAATACGGAACGAAGGCGGTCGAAGCCGCATAGGGAATCCGTATTGTATAATAAAGCGTCCACCGCATGGTGTTCCAGTTAGACGGGATGCTCTGATACGCCGTACTGAAAGAACCTGGTTTTGTCGAATGGCTTCTTTCGCTTCAGCATGTAGTATAAGCTCCGGGCAAGTTTCTGAGCAATGATCGACAAAGCCTTTCCTTTGCCATACTTTTTGACCAGCCTGTCATGTAGTTTCTGTGCTGGTTCATTATTCCGGAGGAACAGAACACTCGCCTCGCTATATGCCCATTTGAGGTGGGTATTACCGATCTTGTCGTTACCACCCTTCACTCGTTTACCCGCTGATTCGTGAGCGCATTTAACCAGGCGGCAATAGGAGATGAAATTGCCGACGTCGGGAAAGCGATGGATGTCTTCGATTTCGTAGAGGATGACCAGTGAGAGAATCTCACCGATACCGGGAATGGTTCTGAGAAGGGCCAGTGAAAACGGATCATGAGTTTTTGCCTGTCGTTGGATTTCCTCTTAAAGATCGAGAATAAGCCTATGGAAGGCGTCGGCAAGGAACATATCGGCTTTGATGTTCTTCTGGGCTATAGGATCACCGAATCGTTCAGGTAGGGTGGCACGGTAGTTTGCACTGCGCATTCTTCCTTTCGTCAACGTAGCGTTGTAGTTATATTGGGAGTTAGTATTCTCGATATGGGTATAGAGTTCAGCTTGATGGCGGACGAAGTATTCTCGTCGGCGCAAAAGGTCTCGGGTTGCTCGCATGTCTAGTGGATAGACATAGGCCAGAGGGAACATACCACCTCTGAGCATGGCAGCGATCTTTTCCGAATCGATGAGGTCGTTCTTTGATTTTCCGCCATGGATAGCTTTCATGTACAGAGCGTGGCCGAGTGCAAAAGGGATGGAACGGTCGCTACAGAAATCGGCGATCCAGTATCAGGTAAAGATGCATTCGACGCCGATGACGATATCGGTTCGATAGGGCAGAATGACATGCTGAAGGCAGTCTGGCGTAGCAGCCATATTCTTGTGGAATACGATATCGCCATCATTGTCCATGACGCAGACATACATCGTCCTTGCGTGCAGATCGATGCCGATATAAAATTGATGGTGTTCTTTGTAGAATCTCATAAAGGTCCTCCCTGATAGTAAAGTCTTTAGTACTAGTATAGGACCTTTATGAGTATCAACCGCTTTAACCAGACTCGCCTGTTGTCACGGAGTTTGCGACTCGCTGCGCTCGTTTGAGCAAACTCTGCGCCAAGTTACGGCTCGCTGGTTAAGCGAACGTTAGACAGACGCGCTTCCGAGCGCGCAAAATAAAACATTATCCTTATATGAGTTATAATAGATATTAGGATTGTTGAGCATTCTTGACAAATTGCTTCAATATGAATACAATTGAAGCAAGAGGTGTTTGTATGGCAAAGACTATTACAGTACGGCTTGACGAA
>Ga0209506_1001858_pt1 | contig 20418 bp, 11 predicted proteins | sample AD_JPNHG2_MetaG_FD_184409 | JGI IMG/M metagenome (GOLD analysis project Ga0209506, IMG submission 184409) | Active sludge microbial communities of municipal wastewater-treating anaerobic digesters from Japan - AD_JPNHG2_MetaG (SPAdes) (version 2) | ecosystem: Engineered > Bioreactor > Anaerobic...
CAATTCTTGGAGATTTTATCAAGAGATATGGTAGCCTGGAGGCGCCAAATCACTGGTAAATTGCTTCTGGCGAATTGGGTTAAGTCGTTTAAATTTGATGGAAGTACTGAAAAGTGGCGAAGTTAGGTTTCTATAGAGAGTTTCGAGATACATCCTGGTTTGATGCTCCCCCCAAGCGACAAGACAGCGTGTCGTACAGTGCCGAATCTCGTCGTGTTCCGTTCTCGTGAAGAGTTTCTGGATTCCTTCGTTCATGATTTTAGTGAGAGATATGTCATCAAGCACCGCGAAAGATGGATCAATACCCGATTCCATGGAAAATTCTTTGATGAGCCCCCGGCAGAAGGAGTGGAACGTACTCACGCGGGCCCAAATCATCTCGTCTTTGATCTCGTTCCAGAACGGTCCCTCTTTCTTATAAATTTCTTTGAGGAGGCGGTCTTTCATCTCGGCTGCCGCCTTGTCCGTGAAGGTGAGAGCAAGTATCTCGGATGGTTTGCATCCGGAATCCTCCATGAGGTGGAGGTATCTGTGAACGAGAGTGTGAGTCTTACCTGTCCCGGCACTTGCCGTCACACAGAGGCTTTTGTCATAAGCGAGGGCTTTCTTTTGCGCTTCGGTAAGCATCAATCATCACCCCCTTCAGATTCCCCAAGTTCTAGGACACGGAATTTGCTGAAACGGCATATTTTTCTAAAATCACAATAAGCTGAAGACTCGCAGGGATCTTTTGGAGGGTGAAAGAGGCCACACCTGATAGATTGTATGGATGTCCATGCTGAACGGATGGACTGTTCGATCACCTCGTCAAAACATGTATCCCCCATCCTGCTCCTGGCGCTGAATACCTCTATCACTTGGGGATGGGCAGGATCGTAGAGTTCTGCTTGGTGGGAGACCTCCTTTCTGTGAATCTTGTAATAAGCACCCGCGGCCGCTTTCTTCCCTGTTAATATTTCAAACGAACGCAGGTATAAGGGCAATTGTAGCGATTTCCCGCTCATTATCTCCGACAATTTTGGATGGTTTCCGGCCTTGTAATCACTAATCGTAAATGTGCCATCATCCGAGACATCGACCCGATCGATGAATCCGCGAATTTTGAACGATGCGCCTTCCTCGCCCTTGACGTGAATGGTCACTGGCTCAGGAGAGATGCTATTCCCAACGCCCTCAAATCCAAAACTGCATTCAAAGAACGCTGGACAGAGCCGGGATTGCGCACGAGCGATTTCGACGTCCAGAAAACGTTCGAGGATCCCCTTATGATATCCTCCCATCCCCAGGAGATCACTTTTCAAGGCATCCCACGCGGGCCCGTCTTTGCCGAAATCCGCCAGTTCCTTTTCCGTTATTAACCGTAATTGCTGCAACGCACGATCGCGATCTTCCGCGAGAGGCGGGGTTCCTCTCTCATGGATCCATTGCGCGTAAAATTGCGCCAGAATATGGTGAATGAGGGTCCCTTTATCCGCGGGAGAAAGTGTGATCTCCACGTCAGGCAGTGCCTCGAGCCCCAATACGTGATTCAAATAAAAGGAAAATGGACAGCTTGCATATTTTTCCAATACAGACACCGAATATATCCGCTCGTCCCCGAACCGACCATCTAGACAGGCGCAAATCTCTACATCTTCACAAAGAACGCCGTCAAAGGGTGAATCGTATTCGCCGGTGCGATGAAAATATTCGATATTAATTCTACTCAAGAGGTCCGCCAATCGTATCGGGTCCGCAATCTCTGGTAGTATACTGGGATTGGGAAGTGTTCGCCCGCCAAGGCATTTCCCCGCATATGCCTGTCGAAATCTTGTCGAGGCCTCGGGAGGTGAGGGGATCCACTCTAGGGTAGGAATGTTCTGTTGAATTTCTCTGAAGAAGGGCGACGGGATGAGCCCATCCTTTTCGGGGGCATTTGTACAGGTAACGTAGAGGCCGCGGGTTGATGCACACAATGCCGAAATGAAATAAAATCGCTCATCCCGAAGGTTCATGCGTTTCATATCTGGATTGAGCACCATCTCTTCGGAATCTGTGAGATACGGAAGATGGCCAGGGACGTACGGCAGCCTTTCGTTCGTAAGATCCATCAGAAACAGAATGGGGAATTTTTGATCCTGCAACTCACGTATACCGATCACCCGGATTCCCTGTCCTGTGCGATGTCGCTGGGTCCTCCGCTTTTGCAATTCTCCTTTCAATATTTTCACAAAATCAGGGTATTCGATCTCCCGGCCTCTATAGAGCGAAGAATTTTTTTCCATCTCGCACAATAACGTAGAAAACTGCCGTAGGTCTTCCCCTTCCTGGACAGTGCCGGCAATTTTAGACGGATTTATTTTTAAACTGGAAAATAATGCTCGCACACTGTTAATGTGCTTCTGCAACGTCCCCGAAGGTTCGAGACTTTTCAAATGTTGTAGGATCGGTTGTGTAATCGCACTAACCATTTCGATCTGCTGGATTTCCCGTTCGATCTCTTTTCTTCTATATTCGGGAGTCTCCGGCGAGGAAAATAAATCCCGTAACCGCGTTGTGAGCTGCGGGAGAGAGGTCGTCCACGAAGATAATCCATCGATAATGAATGCTTCTCTGGCTATCTTATCAACAGTTATTGGAGTCACAGGGGAATTCGCGTTCAGGAGACCAAGATAGGGCGATGAATATGCTTCAACGAGGTCTTCACGCCTGTATCCTCTGGAAGGTATCTCTAGTAATTGAACGAACGCCTGGATAACGGGAGATGATGAAAGGGGAATCGTTGCGGAAGATGTGAACGGGAGTCCGAATTGCGGGAACACGTTGTTGATAAGAGAGGTTACCGAAGATAAGTCAGGTGTTCCAATCGCGATTTCGCTGTAGGCTAAACCTTCATCGACAAGGCGAATAATTTCCTGGGCAATTGATTCCACCTCTTCTTTCGGGGACCTGAACTCACGAATGAACACCTTCATCGAAGAGCGATTACCGGACTTTTCTCCGGAGAAGAGCTGCAAGAACGCTGAGTAATGGGTGTCTGGAAGGATCGGTACTGGACTATCTGACAACCATTCCCCCCTATCTGTGAATATTTTACGGTTCTCTGTATAAGGATGATAATATGTGAAAGATGCGACATTTCGTTTCAGGTTCTGAAAAAAAATCTGGAGATCAGGATAAGGGCTTCTAACACCGTAGACGAAGAGGCAGAGATTCTTATCAGGCTGGATTGCCGCGGCACGTCCGAATAATGAGGGCCCGTCGATGAAATTATTTTGAGAGAGAATCGACTGATATTGGAAATAGAGACGCTGTAATTCAGCAATTTTCGGATTTTTTTCTTGTGAAAAGAACGCATTTTCGTTCTGATACGCACGGATTTCCTGGAAGAGCATGAAAAGGTCAGATACCTTTCCCGGACTGATTCCGAATCGGGCAAATATACTACCTTTATCCGTATCCTGTAAGATATCGTAAAGAATCTGCCTTGCCAACATTTCATCAATTAATAATAAGCCGGGAGATTTCTGGCGAAGGAGTCCCGCCGCAAAGCGAGCTGGTGTCGTCACTGCATCCTTCCTTAACGCTGAAAATTCCTCGTTCAATTGATTCGTGATGAAGCGGGCAAGTCCGGATGAGGGAACAATAAGGCGTGTGCTAAAGGGATTCTGTCGTAAAGATTCTTTGAATTCATGCAGGCATTGATCGAGTCCCGATCCGGAGGGGTTAAATAAATAGTTGACATCTCCTCACGTTAATAATCGAAATCGCGGTTCAATTCGTTATATATTTCGATCTCAATTCTGGGCACAGCAAACGCGATTTTTAAGATTATGTTATGGCCGACATGGTAGTGTGCATATAAAGCTGTAAAATTGAAGACTCCCTGTATCCACTCTAAATTGACAACGGAGGAATACAGGGCAATGAATAGTAAAGATCTCGTAGTAAATTACCTTACCGATAACGAAGAAGGAATGAGGAACGTTATCACCTGGTTTCTGAACGAGGTGATGCAGAGAGAAGCAGATGAGCTGGCCGGGGCCGGGAGGTACGAGAGAACAGGATCAAGGCGAACCTATCGCAATGGTACCAGGTCTCGATCACTCAAATCACGATATGGCTCATTATCCCTCGATAAACCCTTATTGCGGGATATCCCGTTCAAGACACAGGTATTTGAACGATATTCAAGGGTGGAGCAGGCATTGGAGAATGCGATAATTGAGTCGTATCTTCAGGGAGTATCCACAAGGAAGATCCAGAATGTGATCTATACTCTCGGTGTGGAAAAAATCTCAGCCTCATATGTATCGAGTATTGCGAAAGAACTTGATGAAAAGGTCATAGGATTTCTTTCACGTCCCGTTGAATCACATATCCCCTACCTTTTCGTGGATGCTTCGTATTTCAAGGTCAGAGACGGAATAAGGTATGTGAATAAGGCCTTGCTCGTGATTGCTGGCATCAGGAATGACGGGGTCCGGGAGATCCTGGGTGCCAGGATTGCAGACTGTGAGGATGAACTTACCTGGGAAGACCTGTTCTCTGACCTGAAAGATCGTGGACTGAGGAGAGTTGATCTTCTCATATCAGATGGCCATAAAGGTATCCAGAATGCCGCGCAACGCTCGTTCCATGGATGCAGTCATGAGAACATCCCCGGCCCTCATCGGCGCTATTCCCGTACCTTGCGGATCATTGAAATGGACCGCTTCGGTGTACTACCAAACTGAACGTGGATGATCAGTGAGTTGCTGTGCTCGACCTCGTGCTGATGCACTCGGCAACTGGCGCTGCTCGGGCCGCTGCAGATCCACCATGGCACATGAAAGTATTCATGAGGAATTGGTAGTAAACGAAATAAAGAGCATAAAGAGGGGATTGGTCTTAAGGGGGGAGCAAAAACGAGTACAGAGATTTATTACTTTTCCGGAACCGGGAATTCACTTGTGGTCGCAAGAGATCTTGCCGAAAAAATCAATGGAACGCTGATCCCTGTCACGGCGGTGATCGATCAGGACAGGATTCAGACCGATGCAGCGGTGATCGGCATGGTATTTCCGATTTATGACTTTAAACCACCGCGGATCATCGGGCGGTTTATCACAAAACTGGACAATCCCAAGACAAAATACATCTTTGCTGTCTGTACTTATGGTATTACACCAGGCAAGGCCATGCAACACGTTAAGAGGGAACTCAGCGCCTGTGGGGGGACACTTGCCGGAGGATTTGTGGTGCGTATGCCGCATAACGGGTTTGGATCGGCGGCCATCTCCAGCACCGAGCATGCACAGATGTTTGCCAGCTGGAAGCAGCAACAAGTAATCATTTCTGATTATGTTCTCGCCCGAAAACAAGGAACCTTAGAAACCAGCAATGAGGTTGTCAGTTTCATATTCTCCGGTTTTTTTCTGAAGGCGATTCCAATCCTTCTGCCATTATTTACGCAGGTTCTGCTGAAAGGTTGGAATTCCTTAACATTGGTTGCGGACGAAAAATGCAATGGTTGTGGAGTCTGCCAGAGGATCTGCCCCGTAGGTAATATTGCCATGATTGATAACAAACCTGTCTGGTCGAATCATTGCGAGAAGTGTTTCGCCTGCCTGCACTGGTGTCCGCGGGAGGCAATCCAGGCAGGCCGCATCACTATCAACATGAAAAGATACCATCATCCCGAGGTGAAGCTTGCTGATATGATACAGGGTGGGAAGAGAAAATCTGCCTGATGAACCCCAACGATTCTGCTCTCCCTTCTTAATTTTTGTGCTCGAACGAATCCCGTTCCGTATGGTTCGGCTTGTTTTACTAGAACATCCAAATCGACAAATGAAAGAAATTTTGCGGATTTTTAAATATTGCTTAAATGGTTTATACCTTGATTTTTTTCTTAGAAGAGCATCGCCCAATTGCTTTCTCAAGTATCTTATCGGCATGTTCTATTTCTTTTTTTGTTGGGCTTAAAGGTGACTCTCGTAATGCTATCTCGCCTTTTTCCCAAAGATACTTCTTTTTCATTGCCATTTTAGTTCATCATTTCCTTTCAATATAGATAAAAGTGATTATACAACTACCAGTTGTTATTGTTTTACATGAGATAATACGCCAGGAAGTTTTTCTCGGGTAAAGAAATTCTTGTTCCTGGCCACCTATAAATAACACGTTATCGTTTCGTTTTCCTTCATGAACAAAAATAATTCCACGATTTTGGCATTCAATGGCATATTCTTCTGCAATATCTTCATTCGATGAAAACGAAACATAACCCTCATCACTGAACTCATTTTTTCCTTTTCCCACATCTTCGAGGAATTCATCTGCATATTGCCCGGTTATTCCTCGATACAATATCACTTGCTTGTTCAGTGGAGACTTCTCAAGCGCACTATCCAACTGGGTCATAAATTTCTGAAAAAAGGGTCGATATGGTCTTGGAAGCGTTATTGGATCGCGAAGATAGGCGTTTATCACTTCACCGGATTGGATATACAATTCAATCGCTTCCTTCTCAAGTAAGCTTAAATCGCGTCGCTGATTCCAAGGAAGCATATTGTTTATTTTGTCTTTTCACTCGATTATATGTTACTTCCGGAAATATTTCGGAAAATGATATTCATGATTCCACCTGCTCTCTCCCCACGAACACTGGTGCCTTCCTTTGCACCCAATCAAAAATTCGCACCACCGAATACAACGGCGTTGTGTAATAGAACGGGGCGATGGCCTGTAATTGCTCCTTTGAGTGAATTCTGCTTGAAATAACCATTCCGGCTAAAAGCACATATGGAAGGCATACAAGGAGCTGTTTGCAAAGTGGGTATATAAACAAAGCCCGAAGGCATTGAACCTTAGGATATTATGCGAGGGATGGGATTTGAACCCAAGAACTCCTGCGAGACTGGACCCTGAATCCAGCGCCGTTGACCTGGCTTGGCTACCCTCGCACCTCTATCTCATAGGCGGTGCAGAGAAATAAAGATGTGTGTTTTTTTTGACGGGGCACCGTGGGATAATCCCGGAATCCTGCTCTCGATGCACTTGAAAGTCTCCCCCCGCCCTGATGAGATTTCCCGGCTGCGATGTCCGGACATCCCGGTGCCGGTTTTTCCCGGGGACTCCTCCCCCTTCACTCGTCTTCGCGGATGGTTCGCCCTTCCCCCGAAAGCTCCCGCTCGCGGAGGATGTTCCGCCGTATCTTGCCCGAGATGGTCTTAGGGAGGTCTTCGGTGAACTCAATGGCCCGGGGATACTTGTAGGGAGCGGTATGCTTCTTGACGAACTCCTGGATGTCCTTTGCCAGCTGCTCGGATGGCTGGAAACCCTCCTTCAGCACGATGTAGGCCTTCACGATCATGCCCCGGATGACATCCGGGGACCCGACCACCGCTGCCTCCTTGACCGACGGGTGCTCGAGCAGCGCACTCTCCACCTCGAAGGGGCCGATGCGGTAGCCGGAGGACTTGATCACGTCATCGTCGCGGCCAACAAACCAGTAATAACCGTCCTTGTCCATGGAGGCCTTGTCGCCGGTGTAGTAATAATCGCCGATGAAGACTTCCTCGTTGGCCTCCCTGTCATGGAGGTAGCCGTCAAAGAGACCGACCGGCCGGTCGGGCTTTACCCGGATGGCTATCCGGCCCACCTCACCCTGGGGGACTGGTTTGCCGTCCTCGTCCTGGAGCTCGATCTGCCAGCCCGGGGATGGCTTTCCCATAGATCCGGCCCGGGGCTCAATGCAGGGAAAGGTTCCGATCACCAGCACGGCCTCGGTCTGGCCGTAGCCTTCATAGATGGTCAGGCCGGTCCCCTCCTTCCAGACCCGGATCACCTCGGGATTGAGGGGCTCTCCGGCGCTGACGCAGTGGCGGAGCTCCTTCAAATCGAACTTCTCGAGGTCGGCGAGGATGAGCATCCGGTAAACCGTCGGGGGGGCACAGAAGACCGTCACCTCGTAGTGCTCGAGGACCGGTAACAGCTCGGTCGGCTTGAACCGTCCCCGGATGTCGTAGACCAGCATGCAGGCCCCGCAGAGCCAGGGTCCGAAGAACTTGCCCCACGACGACTTGGCCCAGCCGGTGTCGGCCAGGGTGAAATGGAGGTCGTTTTCCCTGAGATCGAGCCAGAATGCCCCGGTGGTCACGTGTCCGAGCGGCAGGGCGTGGTTGTGGAGCACCATCTTCGGCTCCCCGGTGGTGCCGGAGGTGAAGTAGATGACCATAGGGTCGGTGCTCTTCGTCTTCTCCATGCCGGCAACCTTCACCAGGCTCCGGGAGACAGGGGCCGGGTAGGTGGTCTCCTCGATGTAGCTAACCCAGCCGGGGAGGTGGGCGTCGATGACCAGTCTGCCGGCAAGCGTCGGGCAATCACAGCAGATCTCCTCGAGCTTCGGGGCGTTCTCTGCATCGGTGACGACCATCCTGATCTTTGCGGCATTGATCCGGTAACGGAGGTCCTTTGCGGTGAGCATGGTCGGGCATGGGCAGAATACCGCCCCGAGCTTGATGCAGGCGATGGCAAAGACCCACCATTCGGGAACGCGGGGGAGCATTATGATAACCCGGTCGCCCTTCTTGACCCCGTACTTCAGCAGCATGTTTGCCGCCGAGTTCGAGAGGTTCATCATTTGACGGAAGGTGAATGTCTTCTCCTTCCCTTCCTGGTTCACCCATATCATGGCCAGCCGGTTCCGGTCGGCGAGGCCGTGCCGATCGATAACCTCAAAACCGAAATTATAGTATTCCGGGACCTCGATCCGGAAATCCCGGTACGTCTCATCGTAATCCTCCATGGTGTACCCGGCACACGACATATGAACGGATATATTTTTCACGAGGAGTCTTTAAGGTGTCTTTTTAACCACAGCGAGGATACCCCTGGTAAAATGGGCCGCTGGAGATTGTTCCTGTTCGGGCATCATGAAGGGAAGACATCCTGGTCATGCCCTGTACCCTGGCCTCAGTCCCGCCATGGAAGGGTGTTTCCGGAGCAGTCCCTTCCACGACCGGGCCATTCCGCACTATCGGAAGGAAAGAAAAACGGCGAACGGTCCTGGTGTGGGATGCTATCGCCAAACTTGAAGGCAGCGTCATACACCGGGCGGATGGGACCATCAAGGAACGGACTGGTGAGGGATGCCATCACCGAACTTGAAGGCAGCTACAAAGAAACAGGAGAGATGGTATGGAGAAAGGTCGCTTCCCTCAAGTCCCGGTCAGCGACTTTTCCAGTTCCCGCTGCCGGAGCTCGTTTCGCCTTATCTTGCCCGAGAGGGTCTTTGGAAGCTCATCGACGAACTCGATGGCCCGGGGGTACTTGTAGGGAGCGGTGGTCCTGCGGACATGGGACTGGATGTCCCTGATCAGGGTCTCGGAAGGCTCGAACCCCGGCCTGAGCACGATGAAGGCCTTCACGATCACCCCCCGGATCAGGTCCGGCGATCCAACTACCGCGGATTCCTGGACGGCAGGGTGCTCGAGCAGCGCACTCTCCACTTCGAAGGGGCCGATCCGGTACCCGGATGACTTGATGATGTCATCATCGCGGCCTACGAACCAGAAATAGCCGTCCTTGTCCATGAATGCCTTGTCACCGGTGTAGTAAAAGCCGTTCACGAACGAGGCAGCGTTCGCTTCGGGACTGTTGATATACTCGATGAAGAGTCCCACCGGGCGCGGATCAAGGGAGATCGCAATCCGCCCCTCCTCGCCCTGCACGACCGGGTTTCCATCATCGTCGTGGAGTTCCACGTGCCAGCCCGGGGCCGGCCGGCCCATCGACCCCGGCCGGGTCTCCATTCCCCGGAACGTGCCGATGCAGCATACGGTCTCGGTCTGGCCGTAGCCCTCCGATATGGTCTGGCCGGTTCCCTCCTTCCAGACCCGGACCACTTCGGGGTTGAGCGGTTCACCGGCACTCGTGCAACGGCGCAGCTCGCGAAGGTCGAACTTTCCGAGGTCAGCGAGGATCAGCATCCGGTAAATGGTGGGAGGGACGCAGAAAGTGCTGATCTCGTACTTCTCGAGGAGGGGCAAGAGCTCGGTCGCCTTGAACTTCCCCCGCACATCGTATACAAAGATACAGGCTCCGCAAATCCACTGGCCGAATATCTTGCCCCAGGCGCATTTCGCCCACCCGGTATCAGACGAGGTGAAATGGACATCCTGCTCCGAGACATCCTGCCAGAGCCTGGCAGTAACGAGGTGGCCGAGCGGGTAGCTCTGGTTGTGGAGTACCATCTTAGGTTCACCGGTTGTGCCCGATGTGAAGTAGATGAGCATTGGGTCGGTGGCAAGGGTTTTTTTCCCCGAGGGGTGACTGACCGAGCGGAACGAGACAGGGGCCGGGTAGAGGAGTTCGCTTGGGAAGCTCACCCATCCCGGGAGCGCTCCATCGACGAGGAACCTGCAGGTAAGCGTTGAGCATTCCTCCGTTACCTGCTCGACTTTTGCCGAATGCTCCATGTTGGTGATGATCATCTTGAATTTCCCGGCATTCAGCCGGTAGCGGATGTCTTTCGTGGTGAGCATGGTCGGGCAGGGACACAGCACCGCTCCAAGCTTGATCAGGCCGATGACAAAGATCCACCATTCCGGGACACGGGGGAGCATAAGCAGCACACGATCGCCCTTCTGGATACCGTATTTGACCAGGATGTTGGCCGCCTGGTTTGAGAGGTTTTTTAAGTCCCGGAACGAGTATTTCTTCTCTTCCCCCTGCTGGTTGACCCAGATCATGGCCAGCTTGTTCCGGTCCTTCTCTGCCCACGCATCGATCACATCGAACCCGAAATTGTAGTATTTCGGGACCTCTATCCGGAAATCACGGCAGAGGGTCTCGTAATCCTGATACCTGTCCATCATGAATTAGAAAAATTTGCCTTTATCCGACATCAACGTGTCTTTTTATATCCGGCCGGATCTTCTTCACTTCAACAGTATTATCGTGTTCCGGGGATCATATACGAAGAACATGATCCCTGCGAAGTACGATTCGCTGAAGATCGAGAATATCGTTGCATCGGGTGCAATAGCCGATTCCATCAACCTCTCCGAAATTGCAGCGCGGGTGAAGTCCTGCGAACTCAATACGAAACGGTTCCCCGGCGCGGTCTTCCGGATAGATAAGCCGAAGATCGCCTCGCTCATCTTCTCCTCGGGAAAAGTGGTCCTTACCGGCATCAGGGACGAAGAGGCCCTAAAGACAGGGCTCGATCAGATAATCAGGGAGATGAAAAAGGCTGGAGTGGAGACCTATGAAACGCCGCGGGTCGCCATCACCAACATCGTCTGCTCGTACGATATCGGGAAGTACATAAATCTCAACAAGCTGGTCATCACCCTCAACCTCGAGAATATAGAGTACGAACCCGAGCAGTTCCCGGGGCTGGTCTACCGGATTGGCGACCCGAAGATCGTCGCGCTCCTCTTTTCTTCCGGAAAGATCATCCTGACCGGGGGCAAAAACCTCGAGGATATCAGGCGGGGCCTCGACCTCCTCGAACAGAAACTTGCAAACGTCCTCTGACTCACCAGTATTTCCGGGTCCGGATATAGTTCCGTTCTGCCCTGAGGATCTCGGCAAAAAAGGCGTCACCCTCGGTGAGCGTGGCGAGGATCCGGGAAGCGATCTCCGGCCCGACGCCCTTTGCGGCAAGGGCAAGTACCGCTTTTTTTCCTCCCGAGAGCACGATGTTGGCATTCCTGAGAAGCCGGGCCTCGGTCGTTCTTTCCTCTTCTGACTTATCTTTCCTGGCTGCAGCGGCATACTGTGGTTCCTCCCAGGGCTTGAGCACGGCGATCAACCGGGCACCACAGCGGGGACAGACAGGGTGGTCCTGGACCCTGCCGGCAACGGTCCGGCTCTTCCATTTCCGGCAGTTCATGCAGGCGAGCACTATCTCCTGTCCCTCAATCCGGCGCCGCAGGGTAGAGAGGACAGCCTGGTCGGCCAGGGGAGGGGGCATCTGGTCCCGCGATGAGAAGAGGGCGTCTGCCCCAAGCAGGGAGAGCCTTCCGGTCTCCACGGTGATGCTCCCGTCCCGGACCCCCGCTAGGATCCGGCCAGCGGCAGCCACATCCATGTAGACCGTGAAGAGTTCCCGGTACGTCTCCTCCTGGACCACGGTGTTTTCAAAGAGCTCGATCAGTTTATAGCTGCTCAGCCGCTCGTAGTCGGCGTCGGGATCGATTGCCCCGAACTTCTTGGCGACCTGGACGAGCTTCCACTTGAAGAGCGCGGTCCGTTTCATGGCGATCTGGAGGATGCCTTCCACGTGGGCCGGGTCGAGCCCGCAGAGGGCTTCGCGGACCTCAGCGGTGCCCACGTGAGAGGGGAGCCTGAAGAGGATTCGATAGGCATCGATCTCGATTCCCACCGTGGTCCCGAACCGGGCAGAGAGGAGGACCGAGATCGCTCTCCCGAGCGCTTCGTTTGCCCGGTGACCGGCGCAGCAGTTGCAGACCACTCCTTCCTGCCCGCCTTCGAGCACGATCAGCGTGTCATCCGGGATCCTGCTCCGGTTCCGGTCCATCTCGGCGAGGAACCGTGAGGCAAACTGCTCCGGTACCTCCCCTGCTCCATAGACCTTAAACGAACGGGTCCTCCTCAGTTCCCCGACTTCCCGTGCAACCGCATAGGGAACCGGGATCTGCTCGCCCTCCCACGAGGGAAGTTCCCCTTTCACCCTGCGGGCCGGCTCGACGATGATCCTCCCTTCCTCCATGTCGAGGGCCCGCCAGAGCTGTCCCTTGGTGATGAACACGGCCCCGGTGTAGACCGACCCGACCACGAAGGATTCGTCCAGCGTTCCCACGGTCCTCCTGGAGACCATGTCGAAGATCTGCACCTTCCGTTCATCGTGGATCATGGAGAGGTTGGCAGCGAGGTAGCGACGGGCACGGAGGGTGGTGATAACCTCGTCGCCGTCAAGCCGGATCAGGTGGTGCTCGGCAGCCTGGGCACAGACCCTGTCGATGAGGTCCCCGGCCGACGAAAATGTCGAGCACCGGGAAAGGATGTCCCTGATCCGGCCACGGGAGATCCTCCCGTACTCCACGGTGAGCCCGGCAACCTGGTTGGCGAGAACATCGGCAGGGTTGACCGGAGGGTGGACATGCTCGACCTCCCCCGCCTTCGCCCGCCGGGCAATGACCAGCGATTCGAGGAGGTCGTCAAAGCCGGTGGCGAGGATGGTTCCCCGGGAGGTCTCGTACAGGCTGTGGCCGGCACGCCCGATCCGCTGGACCAGCCGGGAGACCTCGCGGGGGGAGCCAAACTGGATCACGTGCTCGATATGCCCGATATCGATCCCGAGCTCCATTGACGACGTGCAGATCAGCCCCCGGAGCTGCCCTGATTTGAACCGCTCTTCCGCATCGATCCTGACGTCGCGGGAGAGCGACCCGTGGTGAACTTCCACGTCCCCCCGGGAGAAGAGATGGTGCCCGAGCGCTTCGGCAGTGGCGCGGGTGTTCACGAAGACCAGGGTCGAGGCGTGCCGGTCGATGGCCTCCCCGATCCACCGGGCCTGCATCTCGAACGTGTCTCCGGCAAACTCGACCGAGATCTCGAGGTGCTTCGTGACTTCGACTTCCACCACTGAGAACTCCCGGTCCCCGCAGAGGAACCGCCCCACCTCGCCAGGGTTCCCGACCGTGGCCGAGAGCCCTATCCTCTGGAACTCCCCGGAATATTCGGCAAGCCGCTCCAGGGCAACCGCAAGCTGGGCTCCCCGCTTCCCGCCGGCCAGCTCATGGATCTCATCGACAATCACGTACCGGACGTTCCGCAGGTGTTTCCGGAGCACTTTGCCCATGAAGAGGGCCTGGAGGGTCTCGGGCGTGGTGATGAGGAGTTCCGGGGGGGAGAGGGCCTGTTTCCTCCGCTCGGTCGTGGTGGTGTCACCGTGCCTGACACCCACGGTGATACCAAGTTCCCTGCACCACCAGGAGAGACGCTGGAGCATATCCCGGTTCAGCGACCGAAGCGGGGTGATGTAGAGGGCAGAGAACCCGCCCGATCGCTCCTTCAGGAGGGCATCGAAGACCGGGATCATCGCGCTCTCCGTCTTTCCCGTCCCGGTCGGCGCGATCAGGACCAGGTGTTTCCCGGCCTGCACCTGGGGGAGGGCGAGGGCCTGGATCTCGGAAAGCTCTGCAAATCCCCGCTTCCGGATACATTCCCGGATCCGGGGGTCAAGGTACCTGGTCTGTTCCATGCTCCTCCAGGGACGAGATCGGACCGATGAAGGTTCCATCTGGGAGAAAGATCTCGGCTGCCTCCCACCTGATACAGCGGGACAGGGGGGAGAACGGTTCCCGGGCCGTGCGCACCAGGTCATAGCCGGACAGCTCGTTGAAGGCCGGCATGAACAGTGTCCGGGTGAGCATGCGATCCCCGGGAGGAAATCCCAGGCACTGCTCATCCACTGGTGAGAAAAGGTAGACCGGGGACCGCATGGCACAGCCCACCTCGTCTTTGAGGCTGGCCAGCGGGTGGTGGTGACCGGCGATTATCAGGAGGCCGGCAAGCGACGGGTCAGGATACATATGCCCGTGAACATACCCTGTCCCGTCGACCACGGCCCCTTCTTTCGGCAGTATCTCGCCAGGCTCGAAAAACTTCTCAATGCCGGCATCGTGGTTGCCCGGGACGATCTGCACCGCCACATGGGATCTGAGCCGTTCTATGATCCCCGGGATCTCCCGGAACTCCTGGCGGGAAGTGAGCGGAACGCCATGCTTCAGATCGCCCAGGATGAGGAGGAGGTCGGGGCTGGCATCCGTGATGCAGGCCTCGAGCCGTTCCAGCCGCTCCTGGCTCCTGCTCCGGAAATGCAGCCCGTGGCGGGCCAGGTCGGATTCAATTCCCAGGTGAAGGTCTGCGACCACCAGCACCCGTTTCGTATTGGTGACCAGCAGCGCCGGCCCTTTCCCAAAAAAGCCGAGGTTCATAACGATTTGAAGACCTCTCGTGCTGGCTGGTAGCATTCATCCTCTTCGAGGAGGAACCGGACCGCCTCCCGGAGCTCTCGTCCACCGATGCCGGATGCTCCGGCAATGGCGGCAAGATCGTCGTAAGAGATACCTTTCTTTCCACCAGATTCCTTTATGATGGCGAGCACTGCTGCGGCAATATCTTCCTGTGAGCGGGATGCTTCGGACGACGGCATCACTCCATCAAGGGCATGGCAGACCATCCCGGCCATCTCCCGTATACAATTGCCTGTCATGGCGTATTGCTCCAGGGCGGCAACAACCGGTCCCGGACCGGTCCCGGAACGGAGCGCATCGGTAAGGAGGGCTATCCTGCCACCGGTGATCTCTGCTGTCCTGATGACCCAGCGGTCCCGGATCGCCCGAGTAGACTCGCCCAGGGAATGGAGCAAGACCCCCGGTCCCGCATCCCCGGAGAAGAAAACTGCCTCTCCGGTCACGGTCACAAAAGAGGGCACGGAAAGGTCGCGGAGTGCGTCCTGCTGCTCCCGGTCAGGGCGCTCTGCCCGGATCTCGAAAACACCGGTCGGGTCTGCCACCCGGCCGGACCACCGGTCGGGTCCCCGGAACCCGGTCTCTGTCAGGGCCCCGGCAAGAAAGATCAGGCGACAGCATGCGCCGGTAGGTGTCAGGATCCGTTCCTGGAACAGAGGGAGCCGTGCCCGTGCATATTCCCCGGCAAACACCCTTGTCATTCCTTCCAAAACCGACCATCTCCGGAGGGGTACTTCATGGTACTGGGGTAGTTCCCCTCTCCTTTTCAGGTAGAGGATTGGTGGTGAAAGAAAATATCCATTATGTTCAGGGACAAAAAACCTTGTGCGCAACGCAGGTAAACGAGATCGCAGGGCAGCGCCTTATGTCTGGTTTAATCGCTTCCTGTGTAAAAAGAGAAAAAAAATAGGCGTATCGTCAGAAGAATTTATATATAAGGACTTCACCATCTCACATAAAGGGCTCTTTATGAAAACAAATCGCATCTTGTTGTTGTTATTACTCTTGGTGCCCTTAGCCGGGGTTCTCTGCATGAATGCGGCAGGGGATGGTTCTCTTGCAACAGCACCAGCCCTCGTTCTTTCTGGTGGCGAAAGGGACGGGGTTACAATCTATGGACCAGGTGAACAAATCGGAGCATCGTTGTCATTTCCCCTCCTGTTCATGGGAAATGCCGGGCAGTTCCCGGACAACGTAATCTTCATGGCCATCTCGGATTCCGGCCCGATCTCCTTTGGCGCCTGGGGTTCCGATCTCTCTCTGGTTTCACCGGAAAGCGGGCAAACAGCACTGGTAGGGTTCAGGTTTGATGGTGCATCAGATGCTGTGACACTGGCGGGGATGGAGAGGCTCGATTGCAGTGCCAATTTCCTTACCGGCAACGATCCGGAGGCATGGATAACCGGGGTGGAGATGTATCGTGGGATCAAGTACGTTGGACTTTACCCGGGAATCGATCTCGTATACGAAGGATTGCCGGATGGTCTCAAGAGCACATATATCGTCCGGCCCGGTGCCGATCCTGGCGTCATCATTCTTGAATACTCCGGCCAGGAGGGTCTCTCACTTGCCCCGGACGGATCCCTGGTACTCACGACCCGGGCAGGTCCGGTCGTTCATAGCGCTCCCTACTGTTACCAGCTGATAGAGGGATCAATTGTCGAAGTCAGTTCTTCCTATCGCATGACCGGCCAGGGAGGTGTCGGTTTCATGGTGGGGGACTATGACCCCGGTTACGACCTGGTCATCGACCCGGTATTGAAATACGGGCTATATCTCAGGGGGTTGGGCGTGAGTGAAGCATATGGTGTTGCATCGGACCCGCAGGGGAACGCCTACGTGACCGGTAGGACGTTTTCCACCCCCTACAATGTGTCAGCAGGCAGTACGGGATCCAATGCCGGTGGTACCGATGTCGTTGTTGTCAAGATCAACCCTGAAGGGACGCTCCCGCTTTTCATCACCTACCTGGGAGGCGAAGGCAACGATGCCGGATATGGAATACAGATAGATGCCAGCGGGGGGGTTTATGTGGTCGGTACCACCAACTCCACCAATTTCCCGGTTGTAAACCCTCTCCAGGGAGATAACGCGGGACTCAACGATGCGTTTGTCATGCGGCTGGCTCCCAACGGGTCATCGCTTGTTTACTCAACCTACCTGGGGGGAAATAACAACGATTATGGGTATGCCATTGCACTTGATGGAGCGAACAACGCGTACATCACCGGATCTACCGAATCCAGCTCCTTCTCTGTTCCCAGCACAATGAAACGGACTTCTCGGGGCGGTATTTCCGATGCTTACCTGCTGAAAATCAGGAGCGACGGGCGAGAACTCATCGATACTGAATATGTCGGCGGAAAGGTCATGGAAACCGGGTACGGCATTGCAGTCGATGAAGCTGGCTATGCCTACATTGCCGGTGAAACATTTTCATGGGATTTCCCGGTTAAAAATGCTGCCTATCCCACCTTTGGCGGGTATAGCGACGCCTTCGTGACCAAGATCGCACCTGCTGGCGATCCGTTTGTTTATTCTACCTATATCGGTGGATCAGACATGGATGGGGCGCGGGCGATTGATGTCGGCAGTGATGGATCAGTCCATGTAACGGGACTCACCCGGTCACGTAACTTCCCGACCAAGAACGCCTTCAAACCGGTAAATCCGGGATTGATCAGTTCTTTCTATACTCGTCTGGAACCCTCCGGAAATGCACTCAACCTCTCCACGTATCTGACCGGGCCGGGATTCGATGAAGGAAGAGGAATCGTTGTCAATCCCGCCGGCTCGGTGTATATCACTGGAATAACCAAGGCAGAAAACATGCAAACCATCAATGCGTCCCAGCCCCATTACGGCGGCGGCGTCTCGGATGCATTCATTGCAAAGTTTGCCGAAGGAGAGAGTTACCCCGCATACTTAACCTATTTCGGGGGAAGCAACAAGGAAGAGGCGTATGGTATTGCAGCAGATGGAAAATGCGGGGTGTTTATCTCAGGAGTGACATGGTCTGATAACATGCCGGCAAGCGATCCTTATCCCCCGGCCTTTACTCCTGCCGGGAGAGGTGGATTCGTAGCGCTGGTCTGGGACGAGGAGACCTGCTGTATACCCCCCATTGCAGTGTTTGAAGCCAATCCATCTTCCGGATATGCCCCGCTGGACGTCAAGTTTACCGACCTTTCGAGCGGGACACCTGAATCGTGGTCATGGGAGTTCGGTGACGGCGGAACGTCCACCGAGCAGAATCCTCTGCACACCTACACCACGGTCGGCAACTATACCGTGAACCTCACGGTGCAGAACAACTGTGGAACCAATACCACCTCCGGGACGATTGTTGCGTTATGCCTCGAGCCGGTGGCCGACTTCTCGGCAAACAGGACTTCCGGCAAGGTTCCCCTCTCAGTCCAGTTTACCGACTCCTCGCAAAACAATGTGACTTCCTGGTCATGGCAGTTCGGTGACGGTGGAACGTCAACCAAACAGAACCCGGTCCATACCTACACCGCTCCTGGCACTTACACGGTGAACCTCACTGTTATGAACAACTGCGGGTCCGGCACTGCTTCCAAACCCATGTACATCACCGCCGAACCCTGTCCGCTGCCGGTGGCCGACTTCTCGGCAAACAGGACTTCCGGCAAGGTTCCCCTCTCAGTCCAGTTTACCGACTCCTCGCAAAACAACGTGACTTCCTGGTCATGGCAGTTCGGTGACGGTACCACTTCCATCGAACAGAACCCTGTCCATACCTACACGGTAGCCGGGGACTATACCGTGACCCTCACCGTGACAAACGAGTGCGGGTCCGACTCGGCCTCGAAACAAGAGTATATCACTGCTGAACCCTGTCCGCCGCCTGTAGCGAATTTCAACGCCAACAGGACTTCCGGTAAGGCCCCTCTCTCCGTCCAGTTCACCGACCTCTCCACAAACGACCCGGATACCTGGCTCTGGCAGTTCGGTGACGGTGACACTTCCACCGAACAGAACCCTGTCCATACCTATACCATTCCTGGCACTTACACCGTGAACCTCACCGTAACAAACGAATGCGGGTCCGACTCGGCCTCGAAACAAGAGTATATCACTGCTGAACCCTGTCCGCCGCCTGTAGCGAATTTCAACGCCAACAGGACTTCCGGTAAGGCCCCTCTCTCCGTCCAGTTCACCGACCTCTCCACCAACGACCCGGATACCTGGCTCTGGCAGTTCGGTGACGGTGACACTTCCACCGAACAGGACCCTGTCCATACCTATACCATTCCTGGCACTTACACCGTGAACCTCACCGTAACAAACGAGTGCGGGTGCGATTCAGCCTCGAAACAAGAGTATATCACTGCTGAACCCTGTCCGCCGCCGGTGGCCGACTTCTCGGCAAACAGGACCTCCGGTAAGGCCCCTCTCTCCGTCCAGTTCACCGACCTCTCCACCAACGACCCGGATACCTGGCTCTGGCAGTTCGGTGACGGTGACACTTCCACCGAACAGAACCCTGTCCATACCTATACCATTCCTGGCACTTACACCGTGAACCTCACCGTAACAAACGAATGCGGGTGCGATTCAGCCTCGAAACAAGAGTTTATAACCGCCGAACCCTGCCCGCCGCCGGTGGCCGATTTCTCGGCAAACAGGACTTCCGGCAAGGCCCCTCTCTCCGTCCAGTTCACCGACCTCTCCACCAACGACCCGGATACCTGGCTCTGGCAGTTCGGTGACGGTGACACTTCCACCGAACAGGACCCGGTCCATACCTATACCACTCCTGGCACTTACACCGTGAACCTCACCGTAACAAACGAGTGCGGGTGCGATTCAGCCTCGAAACAAGAGTTTATAACCGCCGAACCCTGCCCGCCGCCGGTGGCCGACTTCTCGGCAAACAGGACCTCCGGTAAGGCCCCTCTCTCCGTCCAGTTCACCGACCTATCCACCAACGACCCGGATACCTGGCTCTGGCAGTTCGGTGACGGTGACACTTCCACCGAACAGGACCCGGTCCATACCTATACCATTCCTGGCACTTACACCGTGAACCTCACCGTAACAAACGAGTGCGGGTGCGATTCAGCCTCGAAACAAGAGTATATCACTGCTGAACCCTGTCCGCCGCCGGTGGCCGACTTCTCGGCAAACAGGACCTCCGGTAAGGCCCCTCTCTCCGTCCAGTTCACCGACCTCTCCACAAACGACCCGGATACCTGGCTCTGGCAGTTCGGTGACGGTGACACTTCCACCGAAAAGAACCCTGTCCATACCTACACGGTAGCCGGGGACTATACCGTGACCCTCACCGTGACAAACGAATGCGGGTGCGATTCAGCCTCGAAACAAGAGTATATCACTGCTGAACCCTGTCCGCCGCCGGTGGCCGACTTCTCGGCAAACAGGACCTCCGGTAAGGCCCCTCTCTCCGTCCAGTTCACCGACCTCT
>Ga0209506_1001876_pt1 | contig 20248 bp, 18 predicted proteins | sample AD_JPNHG2_MetaG_FD_184409 | JGI IMG/M metagenome (GOLD analysis project Ga0209506, IMG submission 184409) | Active sludge microbial communities of municipal wastewater-treating anaerobic digesters from Japan - AD_JPNHG2_MetaG (SPAdes) (version 2) | ecosystem: Engineered > Bioreactor > Anaerobic...
TGTTCGTGGGGCATGACAACGGCGGTCATCGGGCGGCGGTCCTCTACAGCCTGGTGGCCAGTTGCAAGCTCTGTGGGATCGATCCGTTCGCCTACCTGCGAGACGTCCTGACGCGGATCAGCACGCACCCGGCCAGCCGCATTGCCGAACTGCTGCCCCGAAACTGGAAACCCTCTCGTCCATAATCACCATCCCTTGACGCAGTGGACAGAGCCCCAGAAACACAATCCGACACCCCACCCATCGATCCATGTACTCCGCCGGACGGTTACGGTCTTTGAACAGCCGTTCGCTCATGATCCCTTCCATATCTGAATGAACGGGCGCGCATGATACCACGAACCGCGCTTGTCTGCACCGGTCAAGGACGAATTCGCGGCGGCCCGGCGCAAAAGGAAAGGCCGGCTCGTGGTTCACGAACCGGCCTTATAATTCCTGGCGATGACCTACTCTCACGCTTACGCACTACCATCGGCCTGGACGGGCTTAGCTTCTGAGTTCGGCATGGGATCAGGCGTTTCCCCGTCAGTATCGTCACCAGGAAATTCGTTATACCAGGCGAGGGCCTGATATAGTCAGAAGGAAAAAGGGCACAGCGGAGCCGGAACGACACGAACTGTCCAGCAGGGCCGAAGCCTTTCCACTGTTGCCTTTGCTCTTCGACAGTATTCACTTTTCGAAAAGTCCAGGGCGGATATGGATCTGAGCGGCATTGTAGCGCACCATCAATCCGTCAACCAAAGATTGATATGGTCAAGTGATCGAGCGTTAGTACCGGTTAGCTGAGACGATTTCGCGTCTTACACATCCGGCCTATTAACCTGGTGGTCTTCCAGGGCTCTCCTCCAGCCGCAGCTGGAATGGAATCCTCGTCTTGGGGTGGGCTTCCCGCTTAGATGCCTTCAGCGGTTATCCTTTCCCGACATAGCTACCCGGCGCTGCACCTAGCGGCACAACCGGTACACCAGAGGTCAGTACTTCCTAATCCTCTCGTACTAAGGAAATATCCCCTCAAGATTCCTGCGCCCACGGCAGATAGGGACCGACCTGGCTCACGCCGGTCTGAACCCAGCTCGCGTACCACTTTAATGGGCGAACAGCCCAACCCTTGGGACCGCCTTCAGCCCCAGGATGTGATGAGCCGACATCGATGTGCCAAACCTCCACGCCGCTATGAACGCTCGGTGGAGATCAGCCTGTTATCCCCGGAGTACCTTTTATCTGTTGAGCGACGACCCTTCCACACGGGATCGCCGGATCACTAGGTCCTGCTTTCGCATCTGCTCGACCAATCCGTCTCGCAGTTAAGCACACTTGTACCCTTGCGCTCTAAACGTGATTGCCAACCACGCTGAGTGTACCTTTGAACTCCTCCGTTACCTTTTTGGAGGAGACCGCCCCAGTCAAACTGCCCACCTAGCACTGTCCCATGCCCGGATTCACGGGTCACGGTTAGGTGACTAACATGCCAAGGGTGGTATTTCAAGGTTGGCTCCGTCCGGACCGAGATCCGAACTTCAACGCCTCCCACCTATCCTACGCAAGCCATGCCAGGCATCAATACCAGGATACAGTAAAGGTTCACGGGGTCTTCCCGTCTTGCCGCGGGTATGTGGTATCTTCACCACAACTACAATTTCACCGAGTCGGTCCTTGAGACAGTGCTCCAGTCGTTACGCCGTTCATGCACGTCGGAACTTACCCGACAAGGAACTTCGCTACCTTAGGACCGTCATAGTTACGGCCGCCGTTTACCGGGGCTTCATTTAGGAGCTTCGCCCCCGAAGGAGCTGACCCTTCCACTTAACCTTCCGGCACCGAGCAGGCGTCATTCTCTATACATCCTCTTTTCGAGTTAGCAGAGAACTGTGTTTTTGATAAACAGTCGCTAGAGCCACTTTTCTGCGCCCTCAGCCCACGTCTAATGAATTAAACGCGTCTGGAGGGTCCCCTTATCGCGAACTTACGGGGTCAATTTGCCTAGTTCCTTAAGGACCGTTCTCTCGAGCGCCTGAGGATATTCTCCTCGCCTACCTGTGTCAGTTTTAGTACGGTCACGCCACCTTCAACCTACAGCCGCTGTTTCTCGGCATCTTCGCCAAGTACTTCGGTATCGTAATTTGACCTCGCCCTTGCGGGACCCGCACGACTACTCACGGGATACTCTTGGAAGATGCGTCACGGCTTTCGTCCAGTGACATGGTGCAGGAATATTAACCTGCTGCCCATCGTCTACGCCTTTCAGCCTCAACTAAGGGGCCGACTAACCCTGGGCGGATGTCCCTTCCCCAGGAAACCTTAGGCTTTCGGCGAACAGGATTCTCACCTGTTTTATCGTTACTCATGCCGGCATAATCACTAGCAGCCGCTCCACGGCTCGTCACCGTACCGCTTCGATGCTGACTGCTACGCTCTCCTACCACGTGAAGACCGACGCATCGGCCAACACATCCGCAGCTTCGGTGTTCGGCTTATTCCCGTTCATTATCGGCGCCAAACTGCTCGACCAGTAAGCTATTACGCACTTTTTAAATGGTGGCTGCTTCTAAGCCAACATCCTGGCTGTCACAGCAATCCGACTTCCTTATGAACTTAGCCGAACTTCGGGACCTTAGCTGGCGATCTGGGTTGTTTCCCTCTCGACGACGGACGTTATCGCTCGCCGTCTGACTCCTGAGATAGTCTTTGCGGTATTCGGAGTTTGGTTGGGGTAAGTAGGCTGGTGGCCCCTTATCCCCATTCAGTAGCTCTACCCCCGCAAAGGAGTGGCTCAAGGCTAGCCCAAAAGCTATTTCGGAGAGAACGAGATATCTCCAGGTTTGATTAGACTTTTACTCCTCCTCACAGCTCATCCCCTAACTTTTCAACGTTAGTGAGTTCGGTCCTCCAGGGATTTTTACATCCCTTTCAACCTGGCCATGAGTAGATCACCTGGCTTCGCGTCTACCACCTGCGACTGATTCGCCCTGTTAAGACTCGCTTTCGCTACGGCTCCGCACCGGAGATGCTTAGCCTTGCCGCAAACGGTAACTCGCCGGCTCATTATGCAAAAGGCACGCGGTCACCCGTTGCGTCCCCGAAGGAACGCCATAGGGCTCCCACCGCTTGTAGGTGTATGGTTTCAGGTTCTTTTAACTCCCCTAATAGGGGTCCTTTTCATCGTTCGCTCGCGCTACTTTCCACTATCGGTCGTCGAGGAGTACTTAGCCTTGGAGGGTGGGCCCCCCAGCTTCACACAGAGTTCCACGAGCTCCGTGCTACTCTGGTACGCCAACACAGAATTCGGGCTTTCGCTTACAGGACTATCACCTTCTGTGGTCGGACTTTCCAGACCATTCAGCTAACCGTCCTTCTGCTGATGTTGGCGCCCGCAACCCCAGGGAGCAAGCCCCCTGGTTTGGGCTGATCCGCTTTCGCTCGCCGCTACTGACGGAGTCTCGGTTGATTTCTTTTCCTACAGGTACTGAGATGTTTCAGTTCCCTGCGTTCGCTCCATACGGCCTATGCATTCAGCCGCAGGTGATGGGATCTGGTTGCCCAGTCCCAACGGGTTGCCCCATTCGGAGATCCCGGGATTAACAGTTGCTCGGCACTTGCCCCGGGCTTATCGCAGCCTGCCACGTCCTTCTTCGCCTCTCGACGCCTAGACATCCCCCATACACCCTTAGTAACTTGACCATATCAATCTCGGATTGACCGCGATTGACTGGTATCGCCTACAAATGAGCGCTCAAAATGTCCAAGCCCTCCACTGATAGCAGTGGAGATGACTCGGTGGGATTTCTCTTTCCCACATATCCGCCTATGGACTTGTCAAAGAACGCCGCCCTGCGGCGGCTATAAAAAACGGCAATTTTAACGCCGCTTTTCAGCACTGCAACAACAATCTTGCTGCTCTTGCAACTTTTTTCTACCCGGCCCCTCTGCCCCCTCACGGGCAATGGAGACGACCGGGATCGAACCGGCAACCTCTAGCTTGCAAAGCTAGCGCTCTCCCAATTGAGCTACGTCCCCGGGCCTCTTCGTCGCTCGTATCTCGGCCAAGCATCCTGCGAGATACAAACCCCGAACGACGAGCCACGAAGCAAGTGGGCCCGGGAAGAGTCGAACTTCCGACCTCACCCTTATCAGGGGTGCGCTCTAACCAACTGAGCTACGAGCCCTTCGTCAAGGTGTTCTGCGTCAAAGCTCACAACACCCTATAGCCTCAATTGACTTAGAATGCCGGTTATTGTTAGTCTGCAGTTTCGAAAGAGCAACAAAAAAAACCGCTGCTTTTCACTGCCAGCGGTTTCCACCTCGCGAGACAACTTGTCCCCGGCAGTTAAAGCAAGAATCTTCGAGTTTGGATCACTCTCTTCAACGTTCTCGTTTACCCCTTAGCAATGGGCGACTTTCATCGCCTCAGCCACATCTGAGAAGCGTAATTCTATTGCCCTATCGACACCCCGTCAACCCCCTTTTTACGTTTTTTTCATAATTTTTGTTCCACCCTCCCAGCCGGGCCTGCAAGGCACGGCGTAAGCACGAAATCCGAAAACCGAAACACGAGACAAAGGCGAATGGCCCAAACCCGAAGCCCAAAATGCCGTACCTCGTCGCCCGTCGCTGGTCGCTCGCGGAAAGCCGGCAAACCCCCAGAAGGGCCGCTGCAAGCACGAAAACCGAGACCCGAAGCCCGAAACAAGCCCCAAACGCCGTATCTCGTCGCTCGAATCTCGCCCCTCGTACAGCTCCGGAAAGCCCCGCAGCAAGCCCAAAACCCGGCCTACGCCGGAACCGTTTGGGGAATTCCCTCCTCGTGCTTTGGATTTGTTTCGTATTTCGACATTTTCAGATTTGGGCCGCCGGCCCTGGCGGTATATCCGACCTATGCGGTCTACAATCCAACAGGTAGATGCGTTAATGCGTGGAAGCGTGAATCCGGCGAACCCGCCTCGCGCCGATGCGTCACGAGCGACGAGCGATGAGATCGTCTCTTTCCGTTGCCTTTCCGCCCCTGCCCTCTACAATGGACTTGCACGTGCAGCGGATATCTTGTTGAATGGGAGAGAAGCCGTACGCTATCTGCAGCGCTATTGAGGTGAGCCCACGGTCAGCCGGAACATCGACATTCCGATGGACAGGATCGAGCAGTTCTGCCGCCGCTGGAAGATCAGGGAGTTCTCTCTGTTCGGGTCCGTCTTGCGCGCCGACTTCGGCCCCCATAGCGACGTGGATGTGCTGGTGAGTTTCGAGCCAGCGGCCGAATGGGACCTGTTCCATCTGGTCGAGATGCGCGATGAACTGATCGCCCTGTTCGGACGGGACGTCGATCTGGTCGAACAGGAGGGTCTGCGAAATCCCTTCCGCCGGCGCACCATCCTCGACACACGGGAGGTGATCTATCGTGCCGCGTGACGCCGATGATGCCTCGTTGCTCTGGGACATGCTCGAAGCGGCCCGCAAGGTCCGCCAGTTCGTCTCGTCGCGGGCAGGACGTTTCACGAGTACGCGCAGGACGAAGTGCTCCAGGCGGCGGTGGAACGCAAGCTGGAGATCATCGGCGAGGCCGCACGTGGCGTGTCGGACGATTTCCGGCGAGACCATCCGGAAGTCCCCTGGCGCGGGATCATCGGCCAGCGGCACTTCCTCGCTCACGAGTACGGCGAGGTCCGCCAGGAGAAACTCTGGCGCGTCGCCACCACACGCATCTCCGAACTGATCGAGCAGTTGGAGAAGCTGATCCCCCCTACCCCCTGACTCCGCCCCGTGCCTGGCCGTCTCCGCCTTCGCCGGCATCCAGGTCCTGCGCCCCAACCCCTTCGTCGACCGATTCCTGCAGGACACATCGGGCACACCGTACTCAATTCCACCCCGATATGAGTAAGGCGTCCCCGGAATTCCCCAATCTGCACAGACACCACGGAAAACACCACGACGGAACTGGTTTGACATCGGGCCGGCCTCCTGGTATAATCTTACTGGTAAGACATGCAGAAAGGAGTGTCTCATGGGATCGGTATCCACCACCAGGATGTCGTCAAAGGGTCAGGTTGTCATTCCGGAGGATGTTCGCCGCCGGCTCGGGCTCGACGCGGGGTCGCAGTTCATCGTTCTCGGCGAGGACGACGTCGTGATCCTCAAGATGGTCCGCCCGCCATCCGTGGGCGACTTCGGGCGCCTCGTCAAGAAGGCCCGAACGCAGGCGAAGGCAGCGGGCCTGACCCGTTCCGGCGTCGCTTCGGCGGTCTCGGCCGTGCGGAAGCGGCGATGAAGATCGTTCTCGATACCAACGTCCTGATGTCCGGCATCTTCTTCGCGGGGCCGCCCTACGAGATCCTCCGGGCTTGGCGCGAGGCCGCGTGAGAACGGGCTGGAAAACTCGATCAGATAAAAGCGGTTCAGAAAACGAAAGGATCAGGGGAGATCCGAAAGCAGGACTTGCGTGACGATCCGTGGGATGAACCGGCCGGACTCCGCTCGTGGGGACTGAGGCTTCGCGACCTCGTTAAGGTGACTGGAGCCGGCCCGTACGTAGACTGCTGGCGTCCCGAAAGGGTGACGCCGAATAGATGTTTGGACCTCCCGCGAAAAAATCCCACAACCGTCTTGACAACGGCTTGCTCATAGACGTCCCCAGATAACCCCGTGGAGAGTTGGACGTGATTGCAGAGAGCTTTGCCTCTTTCGAGATTCGGGTTGATGAATCGGTCGCGCAGGCGGGCATGGAACACACCCTGTTGCGCCGCATGATGCAGCAGCTCAACTCGGTTGGGATTGCGTGTGGACGGATCAGGTGTGGTTCATTCTGTGTGTTTACCCGGTGTCAAGTCGGCGGGTCGACGATAAATCTCGGCGTCATGGCCGCCACACGGTTGTCTGAGCATTCCGCTCACTGCGCAGTACATTGCATCAATCATGTCCCGTTGTGGAGGCGATTGCTCAGAAGAACCTCTCCCGAATCATCCCGTTGTGGTGAATCGCTGAGCGGTGTACGTGCAGAGGTGCATAGGGTCTTGACGTCTGACCCGAATATCGACCGTGTGGAATGGATGACAAGGGAGGAGTTGCACGAGTTGGAGAAGGAATTAGGACGCTATGAGTCATAGGGGACAAAATGAGGGCCCACTAACATGCGAAGTGCAACACGGTAGGTCGTGACAGTCACGAGCCGACCGGTAGCCACTTTGGGTTTTTTGTTTCTGGGGACGCTGTCCCCAGACCCCTGGGGTTTTTCGCTTTGGACCAAGAACATGCTCAGAGGATAAGACGGTGTTGTCGCGCGACAACACCGCCTCTTTCCTTGGGCCGGGACAGCGCTCGGGTTGCTTCCCAGCAGCACTCTATCCTCCGTCACGACAGATGGAGTATAGCCAACAGGAGGATTCTGCTCAATGGCTGTCGCGGCGGTTTGGCGTGGAAGACCTCGAACGGACTTTGCAAGCACAGGCACTTGCAGGGCCGATTGAGGGCAATTGAAGGGGTCAGGTACATTTTCCCGGGTACTTTCGGCGGCGGAGGGGGCACTGCACAAGCCGCGGCGAGGCCGAGGGCGGGTCGCGGGGCGTTTGGGGGCTCGACGGGAGCGGCCGCGAGCGGGCGGGGTCTGCGGGGGAGCTTGAGAGCCAGCGACACCAGACGGCGGGCGCTGCCGCCGGGACCGGCGTATCGGGGAATCGTCCGTTTGCTGTCCGCCGGGTTGGCGGGTATACTGCGGGCACAGGGCAAGGTGAGAATCAGCCGGGCACGACGGGGGATCACGCCGGCCTTCGCGGCGGCATGGGCGAACTTGGGAGCTTGGGATTATGGCGGACGGCTTTCGCACAACATGTGTGTCGGTGTTTCTGACATTGGCGTGGAGCGCATGGGCCTGCGGGGATCAAGCAGCGCGAGGCGGCGTGGGCACGCGATTCCCTGCCGAGAAAGCGACCTACGTCGACTCGGTGACGGGCGCGGAGGTCACCCTGCTGACGACCTCGCCCGCTAAGGACGACAAGATCTACCAGACCCATCCAAACTGGACGGCGGATCGAGAACACATCGTCTTTGTGTCGGACCGCACCGGCTCCAGGCAGTACTTCGCCGTCTCGACGGCGACGGGGGTCATCACGCAACTGACCGACGACAGCGGGCCGGGCAACGCATGCCTGAGCCGCACCAGCAACCGGATGTTCTACACATCGGGGCGGGAAATCTGGGACCTGGACATCGATGCGGTGCTGCGACGGGGCCCGGGCGCGCCGGACCTCCCCTGCCGCCGCAAGGTGGCCGACCTGCCGCAGGGCACCGAGCTCAGCGGGACCCCCACTGTGGACAGCAACGGCAAGGTCATGTACCTCGGCGTCCAGCGTGGCGACTCGTGGGCCCTGCTGGCCCTGGACACCCAACGCGGCGAGTTCCGAACGATCCGGGAGGTGGATTTTCGCGTGGGCCACTGCCAGGCTCATCCGACGATTTCCGGCCTGATCATGTATTGCTGGGAAACGGGCGGCGACTCTGAGCAGCGGATGTGGGTGGTGCGCGCCGACGGTTCCGAGAATGGCCCCTTCTACCGCGAGACGTACGATGAGTGGGTCACACACGAGGTGTGGTGGGGAGCGGACAAGGCGCTGTTCACCATCTGGCCGAAGAACGAGGAGATGCTCCGCAAGCCGCACGGCATTGCGTACGTCGCTCTTGGCGATCGGTCGCTGCACGTCCTGAATCAGAAGAAGTACTGGCACGTGGGGGCCGACCCGACAGGCGTGTGGGCGGTGGGCGACACCTTCGACGGCCAGCTCTTTCTCGTAGACGCCCGGACGGGCCAGGCCAGACTCCTGACGCAGGGACATCACCCTCAGGGCGCCACGGTCCATCCGCATCCATCCTTCTCCCCGGATGGATCGTCGGTGCTGTTCTGTTCGGAAACGAACGGCAATTGGGACTTGTGCCTCGTCCGCGTGAAGTGACGGGCACGGCGGTGTGCCGGCTATTTCACAGTCACCACATCGCTCGCACTGAAGCTGCCGTCCTCTTCGAGATCGCCGCTGAGCGTAAGAGTCGCCTGTCCAGGCTCAAGATCCAGATCGGCCACCGCGAACTTGGCCGCAATGTGTCCAAGGTTGTCGACGTACACATCGGTCGGAGCGGCGCCATTGAGGTCCAGCGATCCCGCCACGACGGAACCGGCGGGAATATTCGTGTGGACCGAGATGGTATTGACCTTGGCCAGAACGATGGTGCTCGGCGAGACCATGATCGCCGGAACGTCGCCTCCGACCGCACTGTTGGCCATCGCCATCCCGGCAAGGCCGATCCCAAGAAACCCGCACAGCGCCACGACTCCAAGAAGCGTCTTCCTCATCGGTCATCTCCTCGAAAAAAGGACAATGGGCCGCGAACCACAGTCTGCGACTGTCGACCAACCCCAAGAGTATCCTACCGTATATTCCGTCTGTCTCAAAGTGAATCTACATGCCGGCGCGCAAGAAAACGTTCCCCAGTAAACAGATGGAAGTTCTATATTTGCAGCACCCTGCGGCGGCGATCTTGTACGGGCGGTTCCGGCGGGGTATACTCGCGGCAGCGAAAGGCACACTTCTTTGACTCGGCGAAAAGGAGGACCTATGGACCGCAATGTTCGGACTGTACGAAGCGTGACGCGATGTCTGATCGGGATTCTCGTAGCGCTGTCGTGGAGCGTGCCGGCGGCATGTGCGCAGCCCAACACGCTGAGCGATAAGGAACGGGACGCCGGCTGGCGTCTGCTCTTCGACGGCAAGAGCACGGCGGGCTGGCGCGGGTACAAGTCGACCACGATGCCCGCCAGTTGGCGAGTGGAGAACGGTTCGCTGCTGGCACGCCGGGAGGAAGGCAAGTCCAGCGGCGATATCGTCACGGTCGAGCAATACGGCGACTTCGAGCTGTCGCTGGAATGGAAGATGACCAAAGGCAACAACAGCGGCGTGATCTACCGCGCCACCGAGCAGGAGGCCGAGGTCTGGCAGTCCGGGCCCGAATACCAGATCCTCGACAACACCACGCACCTGGACGGGCTGAACACGCTGGCGTCGGCCGGAGCGTGCTATGCGGTATTCGCCCCGGCCCGCGATGCGACGCGGCCGCTCGGCCAGTGGAATCAGACGCGGATCGTCGCACGCGGCAAGCACGTGGAACACTGGCTCAACGGCGAGAAGCTGCTCGAATACGAGGTCGACAGCCCGCGATGGCAGGCGCACGTCAAGACCAGCAAGTTCTTCGAGACCGCCTACGGACACGGCAACTGGGGCCGCACGCTCAAAGGGCACATCGCCTTGCAGGACTACGGTGGCGCCATCGAGTTTCGCAGCATCAAGATCCGCCTGTTCGCCGAGGGCCAGGCCGCCCAGCCGTAGCCCGTTCTCGAATCGTTGAGTTCGTCCTTCTTGGAGAGGAGACTCATATGATGCGACTGATTTTGAGCCGTCTTGCGGTTGTTCTGGTGGTCGCGAGCGCGCCGAGTGTGGTTCGTGGCGCGGAGCAGGAGCCGATTCGGATCGGCGACCGATGGGAGCTGCTCGTCGATCGGTATCTGATCGAGCAGATGGAGGGCGCGGTGGAGCTGCGCCTGCACGAGCCGGCGCCGCAGGAGATCTCGCTGGTGCACGACCAGCCGTGGGAGGGCAACTCGTGCGGATACCACACGATCTTCCAGGATGGGCCGATCTACCGCATGTACTATCGCGGCTGGAATCACAATATGAGCACCGGACAGCCGACGCATCCGGCGGTCGTCTGCTACGCGGAGAGCCAGGACGGCATCCAGTGGGAGCGACCCGTGCTCGATCTGGTCGAGTTCGAAGGCTCCCGGCAGAACAACATCGTCTGGGCGGGCGCCGGGACGCACAACTTCGTGCCGTTCAAGGACACCAACCCTCAGTGCCGGCCCGAGGCGCTGTACAAGGCGGTCGGCCAGCCCGAGGACGGCAGCAGAGCGCTCCTGGCGTTCCAGTCCGCCGATGGGCTGCGCTGGCAGTTGGTCTCGGACAAGCCGATCCTGACGCAGGGCGCGTTCGACTCGCAGAACCTCGCCTTCTGGGACGCGGTCCGGCAGGAGTACCACTGCTACTTCCGCGACTTCCGCGAGGGGCGGCGCGACATCAAGGTCTCGACGTCCGCCGACTTCGTCCGCTGGACCGAGCCCGAGTGGCTCCAGTTCCCGGGCGCCCCGGAGGAGCACCTGTACACGAACGCGGTGATGCCCTACTACCGCGCCCCGCATCTGCTGATCGGATTCCCGACGCGATTCCTTCCGGATCGCGGCTCGCTGACGGAGGGGCTGTTCATGAGCAGCCGGGACGGTCGCACGTTCGATCGCTGGGCGGAGGCGTTCATCCGGCCCGGCCTGAACCCCGACAAGTGGCATAACCGCAGCAACTACATCTGGTGGGGTCTCGTGGAGACCGAGTCGCCCCTGCCCGGCGGCGGCCGGGAGCTGTCGCTCTACACGGACGAAAGCTACTACTTCGAGGGCAAGGCGGTCCGGACGCGGCGTTACACGTGCCGGATCGACGGTTTCGTCTCCGCGCACGCGTCGCTGGCGGGCGGCGAGGTCGTGACCAAACCCATCCTGTTCGAAGGCGATGAGTTGGTCGTCAACGTTTCGACCTCCGCCGCCGGCGGCCTGCGGGTGCAGATCGAGCACCTGAACGGCCGGTCCGCAACCGGGTACGGCCTGACCCAGTGCCCCGAGATCTACGGCGACGCCATCGAGCACACGGTGAAGTGGCAGTCGGGCAGCGACGTCGGCGCCCTGGCCGGCCGGCCCGTCCGCCTGCGCTTCGCCCTGCGCGACGCCGACCTCTACGCCTTCGGCTTCCGCAGCCGGACCGACTGAGAACACCTGCGGAGGCAGACGCAGCGATCACGGCTGATTACAGGATTCAAACGCAATTGCATAGGCGAGTCTTCAGCCAGCTTCCCTATGCGCGTCTGTCTTGCGATTGCCAGAGGCCGCGGTGTGCGGTGCACACCCTACAAATGCAACTGCACGGTCCTCATCACCGGTCCGTGCGAATCGCAGGTAGCGTGGGTGATTCGGCGAGTCCTTGTCGCGGCGGAAGCGGGCGTGCGGGGGGATGCCGGCTAACCGAACAGATGTCTCCGCATCTCGTCGAACTGGTCGAGGATCGAGGTGACCTTCATCTGAACGGCGAGGTACACGCCCTGCGGCAATTCGGGGTGATGCGACATGAAGCGGGCCGTCGTGTCGCGCACCAGGGCCACGAACCGGTTGCCCTCCTCGCGGTCGGTCTTGAAGTCGGGAATGTAGCCGCCGTAGTCCGATTCGATCAGACCTCCCAGGCACAGCAGACCCAGGAGAAGAGCGCTTTGCGGCTCCAGAAACGCGATGGCGTAGGGCATCTCCTCCAGAAGATGCCAGGCCCACTGACGGACCTCGGGGTGCTTGTCTGTGCCATAGTAGCGCCATAGCGGTCCGGCGTCCTGGTCGTATCCGTGAATGGTGAGCACAAGATTCGTCAAAGGCGTGACGCGCCCGGCGCGGCGCGCCAGCTCCTTCTCGGAATGCTCCTGGCGGTCCAGGCCGCAGAACAGCTCCCGCAGCTCAGCGCTCCTGCCCTTGACCGCTGCACGGACCAGACCGATGTCCTTTGCCAACACCTCCTCCTTGGACACGACAAGAACGGACCGGAGGACCTGCGAGCCTCGGGACCGCCTGCGCACGAGCCGATCCACGCCGTATCCCGCCAGACCGTACACAGCGCCCCAGACAAGACTCGCCGCTGTCCTGCTGCCGGGAACCACCTGCCGGTGCACGTGCTCGACCCCCTCCACGGCCGAGCCGAGACGCGGCCAGACGCGCCAACTGATCCCCCCGACAGATGCGCACGCCGGAATGATGATAAGCCCCAGCGTCAGGCCGGCGGCGCGCCATTGCCGCCCCGGCCAAAGGAATCGCACCAGCACAAACACCACCACCGGGGCCGCGACGAGCAATCCACCCAAATCCTTCATGGTAGCTCCTGCACAACCAGGCTTCCCGAACGCTTGGTGGTCATGGTAGCCGGCAGCCGCGATGAATGTCAACAATTTCCGCCGCCAATGCGGGGAATATGTGCGTGCAGATTCGCGGGTAACGCCCCTTCCCTGCGCGGAGCCGCTGAAGCCACCATCCCCAAACGCTGCGCGTTTGAGGCTGCCACACACCGATAGACGGCTTTGCCGGGGCTCCACAAAACCGGCGGCGGCGTCACACACAGGTGCAGGCGGCTCCGGTTTGCGCGCCCGTAGTGAGCGGTTGTTCTGCATCGATGAGATGAAGCGGCTTGTGCAACATCGGCCGATGAATTACAGTCACTACCTGGCGCAGGACAGCCGGAACCATATGACACCGGCAGGCCTTGCGGAACGGCGTCGTGAGTCGCGCGGTAGGAAGCAGTAGGATCCCATGCGAAAGAAACACGTCAAGATGTTGCTCGGGTCCATCGCCCTTCTGATCGCCCTCTGGATTGTGTTGTCCTTCCGGGCAAGGCCCATTCCCGACCATCCCTTCTTCGGGGACGACAGGCTTCTGGTGATCGCCCACCGAGGCGGCGCGGGTCTCTGGCCTGAGAACACGCTTTATGCCTTTGAGCACGCCGTGGAGCTTGGCGTGGACGTCCTGGAGATGGACGTGCAGAGCACGAAGGACGGCGAGCTGGTCGTCATCCACGACGAGACGGTGGACCGCACGACGAACGGCACGGGCCGCGTCGAGGAACTGACGCTGGCAGAGATCCAAGACCTGGATGCGGGCCACACCTGGACGCCGGACGATGGCGCAAGCTACCCCTTCCGGGGTCAGGGGCTTCGCATTCCCGCCCTGGTGGAGGTCTTGGCCGCGTTTCCCAAGGCGAGGATGAACATCGAGATCAAACAGCGCGCCATCGTCGCTACTCTGTGCCGGATGCTGCGCGACTATGGGATGGCCGAGCAGGTCTTGATCGCGGCGTTCGACGCCCAGACGATGAACGAGTTCCGCCGGCTCTGTCCGGAGGTTGCCACCGCCGCGGCAGAGAACGAAATCAGGATGTTCTATGGCCTGAATTGGGCGCACCTGGGGAGGTTCTATCGACCGCCTGCAGAGGCCCTCCAGATTCCTGAGTATCACGGCGACCGGCATGTGCTCACTCAGTCGTTCGTCAGAGCCGCCCATGGACGCAACATGGACGTGCACGTGTGGGTCGTCAACGACATCAACGACATGCAGCGCATGGAGGACCTGGGGATCGACGGCATCATCACGGACTACCCCGACCGATTGAAGGCCGTCCTGGGACGGCCCAAGTCCCCGCGATAGGGCCGCCGATACCTCTCCCGGAGCGGGAGTGGAACTGCCGCAGAGGACACAGGCGCCGACAGGCTTCCCGCCTGAAGGTGTGCGGCAACGCAAGCGTCACACGGGCCCGAGGCCGGAGCGGGAGGCGAACTTGACGCGGGGGTCCTGCTCGTCGCGCATCCGGGCCAGACACCCGATCTTCCAGGTCCAGTTCCCGCCCCAGCCCTCGTCGCGCGCCTGCTTGCAGATTTCGATGGCCTTGCTGTACGAGCCCTCCTGCTCCAGCAGGACCGCGAGCGTCAGGTAGCCCACGTGGTTGGGCAGCGGCTCGCGCGGATGCAATTCGTGGAAGGCCTTGGCGGCCGCGACCGACAGGGTGATCTGCTTGTGACAGGCCCCATAGATCAGGTCCAGGGCGTCGAAGCTGTGGTCCCGCCACTTGCTGTGCAGGCGGATGATCTCCTGATAGACCAAATACAGGCCGATGATGTCCTCTTCGGCCTGCGCCCTTTCTTCCGCCTTGGCGAGGACTCTGCACGCCAGGTGTCGGTCCTGTGCCTCGTTTCGCAGGCAGCCGGCCACCACGCTCAGCAGGATGGCGGCGCTGGGGAAGTAGCACGGGCCCCGACCTCTCGTCAGGGGCCTGCCGCCGGTCGGCACACCGGGATGATGGAAGGCCGCCTCGATGCGGTCCTGCTCGGCCCTGGTGAAGACGGACGACCACCAGGGCCCCAGGCCGAAGTAGCCCAATTGCCCTTCGATTTCGTGGCGTCGGTGGCAAAGACGTGCGATCAGGTCTGTAGCGGTAGCCATGGGCCTTGCCCGCTTTCTGCATGGGGCGCCCGAGCGAACTGACACCAAATCCTCTAAGCAAACCCAATCCAAAGCCTACGAAACGAAAGGCCGCGTGCCAAACGCGTCTCCTATTCGTTCTCTTCTTCGACGATCTCGCCGGCCACGGTAAGCTTCAGCGTCATCGGCTGGCCGCCCTTGCGGCCCGAGACCTCGTAGAACGTCTTGTCCCCCTCGACTTCGACGGAGGCACCGAGACCGTCGGCAGAGCCGAAGTACTTCTCGGAGGCGGCGCGTACCGCCGGGGGAACCGTGGCGTATGGCACGCTCTGCTCGCTCGACAGCACCGTCCCGTCGGCGGCGACGTCATACTCCACATCCCGGCCCCCCACCGTCGCCTCGACGTCGTAGACGGTCCTGCCGTCTTCTTCCGCCTTCTCCAGTTCCCGGATCTGTCCGCCGGCGGTCAGTCTCTCGATCGTGGCCCGCGCAGCCGGTGGAACCTCGGCCAGCGACACGGCCTGGGCCGATGCTTCGCCTGTAGCCGATTTGCGGACCGTGCTGCATCCGAACAGTCCTGTGACGACGACGATGATCCCTGCACTCACAAGCACACGGTACCACATGGCGTCATCTCCTTCCCTGGTTTCTTGTTCTCGCGTACAGAGACGCGCGTGCGCCCTGCCGGCGAGCACCCCGATTGGCGATCTTGCGTTTGCCCTGACATGTCAGGTCCTTGCGCGGCGTACTCCATGATACGGAGGCACCACACCCGGTTTCAATAGCAGCGGCGCCCATTTCTCGCGCGACGAGGGCCGGACAGCCCCCCACAGGCCGTGGCGCAAATCGCCGCCGGTGGGAGCGATTCGGCGAACGCTCCATCGCACCCGGCGTAGAATCCTACCGGCATATGCCTGTTTTCGGGCGTGGTGCGGCCGCGGCGCCGCAAGGAAGCAACGAAATTCAAGGAAGGAGAAAGACCATGACAGCACGCATTCGTCTGACCGCCCTGCTGATCTCGACCGCCCTGCTGGGGCTGGGCTGCAAGACCACCATCATCGACCCCGCCACCCAGAGCCGAGCGACCTATCAGATGGGCAAACTGACCGTCGAGGAGCCGCGCGATCTCAACACCGTCTATGCGGCCACGGAGAAGGCGATGAGCGACCTCGAGCTGAAGGTCGTCCAGCGTACCAAAGACGAGCTCCAGGCCGAAGTCATCGCGCGCGATGCACAAGACAAGAAGGTCCAGGTCCGCCTGCTGTCGATCACCAAGGACACCACGAAGGTGAGCATCGACGTCAGTCCGGTGGAGAAGGCGCAGCGGATCTACGAGGCCATCCACGACCGTATCGGGATGTAACCTCCACTCATACGACTCCCGGCGTGCGGGCTGTCACGCCCGCGCCGCAACCCGTACGGCGCCATCCAGATTCCGCATCGCAAGGTGTTTCCATCCCGACGTGTATCGGGATCGGGAACGGTCTGTCATTCGTTCACGGGCGGACATCCTCGTTTTCGCACCAATTCTCTCGGCGTTCGTGCGTCTGTGTTCATGAGGCCGGGCGTCGTCCCTTCCGGCGTGCCCGGAAAGCATGTAGCACGAGCCCCTGAGAGGTGCGGACGGGCCAAGGCAGTGTTGCGGCCACCCCAGTCTCGATGTGGAAGGAGTTGGAAATGGCGGAAGCACAACACTATCAATTGAAGATCGGCGAGTCCGTTCAGCTCAAACGCGGCTTCCTGGGCCGCAGTGCCCTGCTGTACGCTGGCATGCCCAACGACCGCACGCTCTCGCTTGCGGTCGTCGCGACCCAAGGCAATCGGGGCTGGGCGTATAATCTCTACCTCCCTGCGGACCAACGTCACATCGACATCGCCGGCGTCGCGATCACCATCCACAGTGCCGGCCCCACCGCCGTCCAGCTCTCCACCGATTAGCCCCACGCCCGGCTGTCCATCCCAGGGCGATCCCGATGCAGGTCGTGGATCGGGCGCTGCCGCGATGGCGCGCGCCCTTGGGCATGGCCGGCGGGTTTGCTATGGTTTAGGGGGGGCTGTGCGATGATCAGTCGGACGGAGCTGTTGATTATGATCACGGTTCTGGCGGTGGGGACCGCGATCATTCTGCTGATGCTGGCTTCGGGTTGCATCAGCGGTCCGGACCTGCCCTGATCGCCGAGCGCACCTTATTTGCCGTTCGCGCGACCGTTCGTTTGCCACGTTCCAGGCAGTCTCGCGTCGCACGACATGCGCGACACCGGGAGCCCTTGCTCCGGCAGACGCTTTTCACCTCCCGATTTGGCTTTGGCAGGTTTGTCTGCTATAGTTTGAGGGGAGGTGGCTATGAACAGCTTCTGGCTGCACCGCACGGGGAAACTCTACGCGCTGAAGCATGACGCATTCGGCCGTATCGCCGGTGTCGCCGGCCCGTTGGCCTGGGACAATCTGCGTGAACCGGATGACTACGAGTATCACACCGAGCTGATCGTCTGGGCCGAAGGGGAGATCGAGCGGCGCGCAATGCATCACATGCGTACGGCCATGGCCTCATAGCCCTTGCGGTCCCGTCGGCCGCCCTTCTTCGATCGCACCATCGCAGCCGGCCACCCGACGCACACTCCGCACACGACACGAAACACCGGGGCCTTGCCCGGATCGCGTTCGTTTTCTATGGTTTACGGGGGTGTACTATGAAGGACTTCTGGCAACACGACAACGGCAAGGTCTACGCGGTGCGCAGCGACTCGTTCGGGCGGATCACCGGCGCCGCCGGCCCGTTCGACCCCGACCACCTCGGCAGTCTCGAAGACCTCCACTACGGGCCCGGCATTGTCGCCTGGGTCAAGAACGCCATCGCCGAACGCAAGCTTCGCCGCATCCACGCCACGCCGATCAAGCAGGTCCTGCCCAACGGCTGAATCGACAACCCTCAGCGACGAACGGGACCCTTTCGGCGCAGGCCGCCGGGACCCGAGGCGTCGTGCAATGCCGTCACGAATCCTGCCGGGACCGCGCAGCCGAGCCTCTGTAACCGCTCGACACTCTCCCACGCCTTGTCGTATTGGCCCTTCGCGTAGCAGGCCAAAGCCCGCAGGAAGTGTGCTTCGGCGTGCCGAGAATCCAACTCGATCACCCGCTCGAAGTCCGAGATCGCCTCGTCGTACCGACCCATCTCCAGGTGCAGACGGCCGCGACTCTCATAGCCTTCGACGCCTTGCGGCACGATCTCGATCACCCGGCCGAAATCGGACACTGCCGGCCCCAAATTGCCGATCGCGACATAGACCAGCGCCCGGTTGTAGCAGGCGTCGACGAACACGGGGTTTCGTTGGATCGCGCGCGAGAACTGGGCGATAGCCTCTTCGTAGCGACCATCCCAGGCGAGGACGATTCCCCTGCGGTTGTACTCGCCGGCGTCCTCGGCAGCCGCGGGAACCACGAGAGGCTCACTTCGGAGCCGGTCCTGCCACGGGCGCGGCGGCCGGTCCAGCGAGCCGGCGAACTGCGCCTGCCATCGGCGCATGTTCTCACGCCGCCGGCCCACCCAGTGGGCCTCGAATTCCCGGCCCGAAGGCAGGTACCCCCTTCGCTGAAGCGCCTCACAGCTGAGCGGATACCGAGTCTTCGCCGCCAGGTAAGGAAGAGCCTGGATCGTCCTGGCGTCGACGAACGTCTCGCGATAACCGAACGATTGCTTCCACGCAAAATCGAGCGGCAGGCCCAGCGGCGAGACGACGCCGGTGATGACGTGGACGAACCCGAAGGCCACCAGGACCAGACCCGCCGCGACGCACAACGTCACCGATGTTCGCTCGTGCCATCGCCTCGGCTTGGCGTCCTGGCGCCCATCCGGTCGCGACACGGCGAAACTCTCTGTCCCCGGCGCGCCGCCGAGACCGTCGCTGCACTTGCCGCCATCTTTCGCGCCCATCGCTCGTCGTCCGATTTCGGTTCGTAGCGCCTCCACGCTTCTCCCGGTATTGTACGCAGCGGATTCGCCGGCGGCAAGCGGCGTGGCCACCCCTGCCTCCGGACGCTTCCATGACTCAGGAATGCCGGCGCCCTGAAACCTGCACGGACACCCCCCCCGACGCACCAGCAAGAAACGGAGTTGACGAACCTGCCGTCGCCGGGTAACGTGGTATGTGAGAATCGCAAGAGTCTCTGGTCGGCGTTCGCCCGGAGCGCGGGAGATGTGCGGAGTTCCGCGTCTGACAGAGTTCACTCGATGTGAAGGAGGACGTGTCATGTTCCAACGATCGTTGTTCGTGCTCACCTGTCTTCTGGTCCTGGGCCCGGCCTGGTGCGCGACGGCCCAGCTCGACGAACGTCTCATCGGCTGGTGGAGATTCGATGAGGGTGTCGGTACGACAGCCGCCGATTCTTCGGGTAACGGCCGCAGCATCGAACTGGTGAGCGCCACGTGGGAAGAAGGGTTCGCCGGCAGCGCCGTGCATTTCCACGGCGCCGGCTACGGCAGAGACCGCGAGTTTTCCAGCAGCGGAAACGCCATCACGCTATGCGCCTGGGTGTGGCACGAGGCCTTCGTCGCCAATCGGGTTGAGCGATATGTCACCGTGGGTCCCGAGATCGCCGTGATTCGCAAGGAGGCGGATGGCCGACTGCACTTCTATGTCACCACGGGCGGCGTGTTCTCACACCTGTACGTCAGCGGCGCTCTGGTGGAAGGTCAGTGGCAACACATTGCGGGCACGTGGGACGGGACGGCTCAGCGTCTTTATCTGAACGGTGTGGAGGTCGGCGTCCTGACGCCCAGCGGAACTCTAGGTGTCGGGACCATGATCCGGCTGAGCAGTCCGGACGGAGAGCCCCTGAACGGGATGCTCGATGAGGTTCGCATCTACAACCAGGCACTGTCGGAGCGAGAGATCACGGCAGTGATGAATCCCGGCGGCCTGAGTAAAGCCGGCAAACCGGTCCCGGTGGATGAGGCGACGGATGTGCCGCGGGACGTCGTGCTGAGTTGGGCGGCCGGCGAGTCCGCGGTCACGCACGATGTATACTTCGGTGCGTCGTTCGACGATGTGAACGCGGCCAGCCGGAGCAATCCACTGGGCGTGCTGCTCAGCCAGGACCAGTCGGGCACCACGTTCGATCCGCCCGGCGTTCTTGATTTCGACACGACCTACTACTGGCGCATTGATGAGGTCAACGGCG
>Ga0209506_1001877_pt1 | contig 20239 bp, 19 predicted proteins | sample AD_JPNHG2_MetaG_FD_184409 | JGI IMG/M metagenome (GOLD analysis project Ga0209506, IMG submission 184409) | Active sludge microbial communities of municipal wastewater-treating anaerobic digesters from Japan - AD_JPNHG2_MetaG (SPAdes) (version 2) | ecosystem: Engineered > Bioreactor > Anaerobic...
AGCCAATAATATGACTGATATCAGCCATTAAAAAAGCATTGGTTTTTTTGGCAATAAAAGAAAATTTTTGAAAATCAATTTTTCTTGGATAAGAAGTAGCACCACAAACAATAATTTTTGGCCGATATTTTAAAGCTATTTTTTCTACTTTATCATAATCAATTAAACCATCCGTATTAACTGAATAAGAAAGAGAATGAAAAATTTTTCCAGAAAGATTTACCGGCGCGCCATGAGTAAGATGACCGCCGCTAGCCAGATCCATTCCTAAAATTTTATCTCCCGGTTTCAATAGAGCGAAATAAATTGCTAGATTAGCTGGCGAACCAGAATAAGGCTGAACATTCACAGCAAAAGAAGATTCTTTTAGGCCAAAGGCCTCTAAAGCTCTTTTTTGAGCCAACTCTTCTATCTCATCATAATAAATATTACCGGGATAATATCTTTTTCCTGGATATCCTTCTGAATATTTATTAGTTAAAGGAGAACCCAATAATTCCAACACCTCCAAAGGGGCAATACTTTCAGAAGGAATTAAATCAATAGTTTCCGCCTGTCTTAAAATTTCTTTTTTAACTAAAGAATAAAGCGCTGGATCTGATTTTTTTAAATGGTTAAAACTCATTTTAATTAATTCAAATTTTTTACTTAAAAGTCATCGTTATTCTTGTTTTTGGTCTTTTTTCTTCAGCAAATTTTATTTCAATATTTTGATTTTGAGAAAAAATACTCTCTAAAAAAGTTTTTTTGATTTTTTGAGCAATTCTTTTGGCCAACTGATTATCAGTAAAAAATATTTTCCATTGATTTTCTGACTCTTGAAATTCTCCAAGGCGAGATAAAGGATTTCTTTCATATTCTTTATTGCTGATATTAATAATCAAGTTTTTTATTTCTTGCTTTATTTGATCATTTAAAGGCGCGAAAAAATTCATTATTATTTCTCCTTCGTAATTTTTAGTTTTTTCCATTAAACAAGCCGGACAAATAGTCTTTTTCAAATTTTGTTTTTGAACATCAGAAATATCAACTTGATTTAAATGACGCCAAGATTTTTGATAAAAAACAGATGGGCATTTTTCACAAAACAACAAACTTTTATGCTCTTGATTTTTCATTTTTGCCTTAAAGGATTTTGGCGGAGAAATTATTTTTCCTTTAGTTAGTTTTTTAGGGTTCATAATGATTTAAATTTTATTTTAAACATTTTGATTATACCAAGGATTACTGAATAAGACAATCGGCTAAATTTTAAATGCTTGGAATTTAACCATTAATTGTGCTATAATTTTGATGAAAATTATGAAGAAAAAACCTCAATCTAAACAAACTAAACCAAGAATTTATCTTGATTATGCAGCTGCTACTCCTACTGATAAAAGAGTGCTGAATTTTACTTTGCCCTTTTTTACTCAATATTTTGGCAATTCTTCTTCTTTGCATTATGCAGGAAGAGAAGCTCATAATTTTTTAGAAAAAACCCGTTATTCTTTTACTCAATTTTTAAATTGTTCCCCAGAAGAAATTATCTTTACTAGTTCAGCGACCGAAAGCAATAATTTAGCTATTAAAGGAATTGCCCATTTTTATCAAGATAAAGGCAATAAGATATTGATTTCCGGCATTGAACATAATTCAGTCTTGGAGGCTGCTCTCTCTTTAAAAGAAGAAGGGTTTGAAGTCCAATTTATTAAAGTTAATAAAAATGGTGAAGTTGATTTAAAGGATTTGGAAAATAAAATTGACAAGAAAACAATTTTGGTTTCAGTAATTTACGCCAGCAATGAAATAGGCACTATTGAACCAATTGAAAAAATTGGAAAAATATGTCGTGATAAACAAGTTATTTTTCATACAGATGCGGCTCAGGCATTTTCTAAAAGAAAAATCGATGTCAAAAGAGAAAAAATTGATCTTTTAACCGCTTCCGCTCAGAAAATTTACGGCTTAAAAGGAGCGGCTTTGCTTTATATTAGAAAAGGAATAAAAATTAAACCTCTTTTTCATGGCGGTGGTCAAGAATTTAATCTCCGACCCTCAACAGTGAATTTACCGGCAATAATGGGTTTTTCCAAAGCAGCAGAATTAGCTTATAAAGAAATGCCTGAGGAAAATAAAAAAATTGAGGCTTATTTTCAGTTGGCTAATAACTTTATAGAAAATGAAATTGCCGGGATTCATTTAACCGGCGATTATAAAAACCGGATAAAAAATATTTTTAGTTTTTGGGTTGAAGGAATAGAAGGAGAATCTTTGATGATGGCTTTGGATCAAGATGGAATTGCTGTTTCTACTGGCTCAGCTTGCGCTTCTAGCGATTTAAAACCATCTCATGTTTTACTTTCTTGCGGTTATGATTACAATCAAGCCCATTCTTCTTTAAGAGTAAGTTTTGGTCGTTTTACTACTTTAGCGGAAGTTAAATATTTTCTTAAATCTTTAAAGAAAAATGTTGAACAATTAAGAAAATATTCCCCTTTTATAAATGACTCAAAATAAATCAAAAATATTTTTTGTCAGTTTTTTATTACTAAGTTTCTTTTTAGTGTTTAATCAGTTTGACAAAAGAAATAGTCTTTTGGCCACAGTTAAAAAAAATGACTCACTAGTAAAAGATTATCAAGACAACATTCCAGAAAATAATCTGGATAATAGCCTTGAAGAAATTAATAAAAATATTTTTAGCCAAATACCTTCCCATATTAACATTTACGATTTTTATAATAGTTACGGCGAGAGATTGCTTGGTGATGAAAATCTAAAAATTTATTCCCGGGAAGAATGGCAAGCTGATGAGGCCGAAAAAAGAAAAGATTCTTTTATTTCTTTAAAGGACAATGATCCGGAAAGTTCTCTTTCTTTATTGGATTATTGGCGTCTTAAAGAAATATTAATTAATTATCAAAAGAACTTTGCTGATTATGATAATTTTTTTCTGAAAACCCTGAAAAAAGAAAACGGAGTTACTTATCAATATCTACCAGTAGAAGAAATAATCATTCATCACACTGCTGGCAAAATGACTTTTTCCTTTGAGGATACAAAAAAAGAAATTCAGAATATTTATTTAGTGCATAAATATTCCCGGCAATGGTCGGATATTGGTTATCATTTCTTAATTGACGGCAAAGGAAGAATCTTTGAAGGTTCCTTAGGCGGAAAATATAGCCTTGGGGCTCATACTTTTTATCATAATAAAGCTAATATCGCTATTGCTTTAATGGGAAATTTCCAACCCGGCCATGACCAAATAACTCCTGAGATGAAAGATTCTTTAATAAAATTGATTCAATATTTAATTTCCCAATATCAGCTTAATCTTTCCGAAAAAAATTTTTATCTGAGAAAAGCTGATTTTTCTTCCCGGGAATATACTGATAAATTTATTAAAGGTCATAAAGAATTAGACTTTACAACGCCAATTACTGAATGCCCGGGTATAAACCCAGATCAATTAAGAACGATGATCTATCCTTTTATCTTTCAATAGATTCCTCGGAAAAAGATTCTGTTTGGTATTCAAGAATTTTGATTTCTGAAGAATTTTGTTTATAAATTTCATTCTTTTCCCAAAAATCCGGTTCCAAACCGGCTTTTAAACAAAGATGGCTCAAAAAATCTTCGGGTTTTTTTAACTCTTCCCAAACATCAGGAAGAAAAGTAGCTTGATATTGACGATATACTAATAAAATTCCCGGTTTAAACTTTTCTAAATAAGACAAAAACTCTTCTTGAGTTTCAAATTTTTTCATTATTTTCAACGGAGAAAGAATGGAAATTTCTATGGTGATTTCGTCCAATTCTTCTTTTTCAAGAGGCGGAAAACGAGGGTCTAAAAAAGCACTGGCTAGACTATTATCAATTACTGATTGATAAATTGGTTTTTGAGAAGTCATTTCTCCAATACAACCTCTCAATTCATCATTTTTCTTTAAAGTTACAAAAACTCCTTTATGTTCTTTTAATTCAGAATCTAGATCATCCTCATCAAGAACAATAATCTCCTTATTAGTTAAAAATTTTTCTATGGTTCGCCGAGCTAATCTTAAAAGATATTCTTTATTTTTTGGCTTCATATTGATTAATGATTATTAAAAATTGAAAATTTATTCAGCGGTATACGCTATTGCTCCATAACCAACAACTGCTGAATAATCACCAGTCATATCACCGGAATTGGCATATTTTAAAAGAGATGGTGTCCATTGCTTTCCTTTTGACAAGGCAGTTAAGATTAAAAGTGGAATTATGCCGCAGGTATCACCTTTTTCAATCAAACCATTAATATCTTGTCTTAAAAGGCAATCAATGGTTTGATAATCTTTCTGAATCGCTTCCTCGTAGGGAAAATAATGAGACAGGTCAGAGCTAACAATAATTAAAGTTTTATCATCAATAATTTCTGCTAAAAACTTACTTCCTTTTCCATAATCAAACTCGCTTAAAAGAATCGGTAGGATTTTAAAATTATTTTTTAAAACAATTTGCAAAAACGGCAATTCTACTTCTAAACAATGTTCTTCCCGATGAATTTCTTCTGATTCAATAACCAAAGAATTAAAAGCATCTTTTTTATCAATATTTTCTAACTTCAATCTTTCAATTTTCCCTAATGGCGTTAACCAAAAATCACTGGGAGAAATCGCCATTTTTTGAAAATAATAATAGTGGCTTGGACCAATTAAAACAATTTTCTCCCATTGATATTGATTTTGTAAAACTTTAAAACCATAAGCAGCAACTAATCCGCTGTACTGATAGCCAGCATGAGGAACAACAAGGGCTTTTATATTTTTTTCTTTAACTGCTTTAATTTTATCCTCTTCAACCTTATTGAAAAAAATATCAATTTCTTTTTTGAGTAAATTGGGATTATCAGGATAAAATTGGCCAGCAGCAATTGGTTGTCTTATATTCATAAATTTTAATCAAATACTCCAGCAATTTGATAACCGCAATAAGGGCATTGATTTTTTTGTAATTTATTTTCAATTAATTGAATCCCCATTCTTTGAATAACCATTTTCTGGCAATTTGGGCAATAAGTACTTTCACTATCAGCCTTTAAAATATTACCCGTATAAACATAATTTAATCCTCCTTTTTTTCCTAAATTATAAGCCCTTAAAATAGTTTCCAAGGGCGTCGGTTTGGTATTGATCATTTTATAAGCTGGATAAAAAGCAGAAATATGCCAAACTAAATCTTTGGAGATATCTTTTAAAAATTGAGCCATAGCCAATAATTCTTCATCAGAATCATTTAATTGAGGAATAATTAAAGTAGTAATTTCCTCCCAAATACCCAATTCAAAAACTTTTTTAATATTATTTTTAACTGGTTCTAAATGAGCATCACAAATATTTTGATAAAATTCTTCCGAGAAACTTTTAAGGTCAATATTCACAGCATTTAAATAAGGAGCGATGGCTTTTAAGGTAAAATCACTGAAATAACCATTAGAAACCCAAACATTTTTAATCTTTTCTTTTTTTGCCAGTTTCATAATCTCCAGAGCATATTCTATCCAAATAGTTGGCTCATTATAAGTGTAAGCAATGATTTTTATTTTATTTTTTAGGCAATAATCAATAATTTTTTGAGGCGGCCATTTTTCTCCCCAATAAATATCTTCTTCTTTTTGCTCTTTTGGCGTTTGGGAAATATCCCAATTCTGGCAAAAATCACAAGAGAAATTACAACCTAAAGTTGAAATTGAAAAAGACTCCTCTCCCGGCAAAAAATGAAAAAGAGGCTTTTTTTCTATTGGGTCATCGTTGAAAGCAATTAATTTATTGTTAACTAAAAGATCTAATTGACCATTATTATTTTTTCTCACTCCGCATTTTCCTGTTTTTTGGTTTTCAATAATGCAGTGATGATTACACGCTAAACAAATAATAGATTTCTCTTTTGCTTTGACTAATTGGTAAAATTTTTTTGATGGCATCGTCATAATTATATCACAATTATCAGATTTTCAATTCTAAGACATCGCAAGTCGTTAGAAATTATTGAGATCGCAAGTCGTTAATGAACTTATAACTTATAACTTTTTCTTAAAACCACTAATTTGGTTAGGGTAAAGAGTTTAAGGGTTAAGAAGCCAGTATGGTGAAAAGATAAGGTTTAGGGTAAAAAATCCTTTTAACTCTTAACCCTAAACAATACAGGCTTTATTACCTTTCAACCCTAAACTACACGCTTTTGTTATTGTTATTGTTATCGTCAGTTGTTAGTTAACTCGTTAGTTCGTTAATTCGTTAACTAAATTGGCGATGTCCAAACATTAATTGATAATTGAAAATTCTTACTATGGTCTTCTAATTACTCGATGATTTATTTTCTTAACCGGTAAAACCTTTTTTAATAAATTAATTACTTTCTTTTCATCAAAATTTTTACAGGAATAAATATCATAAGCAACATAATTTTCTTCTGGCCAAGTATGACAAGAAAGATGTGATTCCTCTAAAAGGCAAAAGGCTGTTATCCCGCCTAATTTTGTTTGTTTCTTTTTTTTATTTTGATAACTCAAAAACTGATAAATAGTAATTGGGAGAATTGCCTTCATATTTATTTCTCCGATAATATTTTTAAATAATTCCCGAGTAAATTTTTTATCCGTTAAAACATCCGGTTCGGTTAAAAAAATATCTAATAAAAGATGTTTCCCTTTTTTCATGTTTTTAAATTGTTAATTTCGAATAATGCAATTATTAAAAATTAGAAAGAAAAAGTCAATAAAAAATGGGTGACAAAAAGTCACCCATTTTGCGGAAATAATCTTATGTATTTCTTTTTATTCTTACCTTTCTTTTTCTCTAAAAAAATAATGTTGCCCTGATTTTCCCACTCCCTGAGGTATTTTTCCCGTCTTAAAATCTTCACTAGTCCTTTTTCTATTTTTTCTTGGATTTCTATATCAAAAGAATTATAAAATTCTATGTCGACAATTTCTGATAATAAAGTTAATATCTCTGGATTCTTTATTGCTAATACCTGATTTTGACTTTTAATAGTAAATCTCCGGGTTGCCTTCTTCTTATTCAGCCATTTTTTAAACTTGTCAAAAAATCCTGTTGGTTTATTTCTTTTTTGTTCTTTTTTTAACTGAAAATCAACCTTTATACTATGTTTCTGCTGCTTACGTTCGTCTTTCTTCTTGGCTAGTTCTTTGCTTCGAATTGTTTCCTTTTTAATTTCTTTTTCTTTAATTTCTTTCTCTCCAATAAAACTCACTTCCTTCACCCCCTATCAAAAATAATTGATTTCAAAAAACTATTAAAGTTTATCATATTTTTAATGATTTGACAACACAATTAACGACAGCGCAAATTAAGTTAACGAATTAACGAGTTAACGGGTTAACGGGTTGAAATAACTAACAATTAACAACTAAAATAAAATGGGTATGGTCTATGGTTAAAAGGTAATGAAGCCTGTATTGTTTAGGGTCAAAGGTTAAGAGTTAAAAGGATTTTTTACCCTAAACCTTACCTTTTCACCATACTGGCTTTATAACCCTTAAACTCTTTACCCTTAACCAGTTCATTAACGGCTTACGCTGTCCAAATATTGAAAATTGAAAATTTATTTAAGGTACCTACCTTCGGTAGAGATCCTTCGACTTCGCTCAGGATGACAAGTTTTACAAGATTGCTTCGCTTCGCTCGCAATGGCACTCTCTTTCTGTCATCCTGAGGAGCGTTAGCGACGAAGGATCTCTGGTGAACAATGTCATCCTGAGGAGCGTTAGCGACGAAGGATCTCTGAGCTTGTCTCAGAAACCCCGTTTTCATTTTCTCGCATTCGCGAGAGATTCTTCGGCCTTCGGCCTCAGAATGACACTATTAATTAACGACATTCTTCTGTTCTAAAGGTTCTAAATTATTAAAAATATAATCAATGAATACTTCATAATAATTAGCATATTGATTAGGTACTGAAAAATTAAAACTAATTAAATATTTTTGTTTTAAAAAGTTTTCTATCAATAAAGTTTTATTCTTGATTAAATATTCCACTCCCTTATCTAAAGTTTTTATTTCGTAAACCGTTTCTTTCTCTTTGATTTCTTTTTTGCTAATTTTATAATCTTCAATAAAACCAGCTTTTAATAGGGCCTCCTTTTCTTCTTTTTCTAAATCTTCCAAGTATTTTTGGAAATCAAATGACTGAGTATTTTTTGAATCTATCTTCCGGTAAATAACAGCAAATTGAGCCTGATTAGAATCCTGAACCATTAAAATAATATTCATTCCTTCGCTGAATTTGTTTTCCCTGATAGGAAAAAGATTTAAATACACTCTTTTGATAGTTTCTTTATCCAAAATCTGCCAGTTAGGGTAATAAAATTGAAATTGAAAAGGATAAACTTGATTTTTATATTTTATAAAAGGTTTTTTAACAGAAAATCTTTTACTGATAATTTTGTTATCGTCTAACTGCACTTTTAGTTCATAATTTCCTTCATTGGAAAAAGGCGGTAAATTAAATTTATTTTCTCCTTTTGAAATGTTTTTAGAAAAAAGAGGTTCAGTTTTATTAAAAACATAGTTTCCAAGGAAAAATTGAGCATTAGGAAAAGATTGTTCGCTGATAATAATAACTTCCGGTTCGTCAAAAGTAAAAAATTCATCAGTTTCTTTATTGAAAACTGGATTTTTTAAAGTTAAAGATATAAAGGGATTTTGAAGATTCTCTTCACTAGTACTAAAAATGAATTCTGTTGATAAAAAAAATAATAAGATAGCAAGCAAAAAAGAACAAAGAACAAAATATTTTTTCTTTGGATTTTGCTTTTGGTTGTTTTCTTTTTTAAAACGAAAGAGATACTTCATATTAATTTTATTTAACAGGTCGGCAGTAAATCTTTTTTATTTTCTTTGTCTCATTATAGGTGTAATGATGAATAACAGGAAAACCATTTAAAGAATTCATACTAACGGCTTTTTTGTTGCCTAAATAAAAACCGCTATGCGCATGAAATTCCTCTTTTTTTGTGAAAGGGTTATACTCAGTTGTTCCTTCCCAAATAATTACCGCTCCCTTTTCAATTTTTTTAAAATTTGAAATTTCCTGCCAATGATTTTTTATTAAATCTTTTTCTAATCCTTCAACCGTTAAATGAATCTCGGAAACTAAATCAAAGATTTTTAAAATTGAAGAAACAAAAAAAGCACAGCTTAAATAGCCATTTTGAGTTAAATCAATGATTTTTCCATTTTTTTCTCCGTAATTATTTTTCCAAAGATTAGCCCCAATAGAATTTTTAATCATTTTCAAAAATGTTTTCTCTTTGAGTACTTTAATAGATGGAGATTGTTTTTTCTTCATATTTTTAATGATTTAGAGAAAATTCGCAACCGCAATATTTTTGTCGGTAAATTTGATATTTTTTTGTTAACTCTAAACTTTCTTTAGAAAAACCATTTTTTGAAACAGAAAATACAAAATATTGAGGACCATTATTAGAAATTGCTAAAGAAAAATTATTAATAAAATCAGTATCTTTGAAACGGTTAACTGACAAGGTTGTTCCCCATCTTTGATAATTATTTTTTAAGGCAAAATCAAAAGTATTTTTTAACCGAAATTCAAAACACTTTTGACATCGTTGGCCGTTTTCTGGATAATTTTCTAATGGCTGATTTAAATTTTCTTTTAAGAATTTTAACCACCGAGAATGTTGATAATTACCGATAATAAGATTCAAATGATAAAAACCAGCAATTTTTTTCACTTCTTCTTTCCTTTTTTCAAATTCTTTTTTGGGAAAAATATTAGAATTGGAAAAATACAGATCAGGGTTAATATTCAATCCTTTTAAATATTCTATCATTGGTAAAGCACAAGGAGCACAGCAACAATGAAGCAAAAATTTATTTTTTGAAGAATTATTTTTTTTCATTGGACTTCAACCATTCCCCTGCCTCTAAGGCAGCAATTGCTCCAAACCCAGCAGCGGTTATTGCCTGTCGGTATTCACTATCAATAACATCGCCAGCAGCAAAAACTCCCTCTTTAGAAGTTTTAACGAGGTTATTAGTTTTTAAATGGCCGGAAGGGAGAATTTCGAGTTGATTTTTAAATAATTCTGTTGCTGGTTCTGAGCCAATGGCTAAAAATAAACCATCAATTTTAATTTCCTGAGATTTCTCTTCTTTTTTATTTTTAACAATAATGCCTTCCAATTTATTTTCTCCCAATAATTTTTCTATCTCGCAATTAGGGAAAAATTCTATTTTTGGTTCCTCTTTTGCTCGTTTTTGAAACAATTCTGCCGCTTTTAATTTTTCTCGCCGATAAATGAGATAAACTTTTTGGGCGTATTTTGATAAGTAAAGAGCTTCTTTAACAGCTGAATCACCACCGCCAACTACCGCAACTATTTTATCTTTATAAAAAGGACCATCACAAATAGCGCAAACACTAATTCCCCGACCAATAAATTCTTTCTCCTTGTCCAAGTTTAATAAACGATGATGAGCGCCGGTAGCAATAATCACAGATTTAGCAAAATACTGATTTTCGTTTTCGTCAATAATCAAAAAGGGATATTCAAGCAAATTAACTTTTATCACTCTTTTATCCAAAAATTCTGAATTAAATTTTTCGGCTTGTTTCCTCATTATCTTTAAAAGATCATAACCACTAATAATTTCTAAAAAACCGGGATAATCTTCAATACCGGGAGATAAAAACAATTGAGAGTTTTCAATTCCGCCAGTTATGACTAAAGTATCAAGAAGAGCCCGGCTGCTGTAAATAGCGGCTGTCAACCCTGCTGGACCACCACCAATAATAATAACATCTTTAGTCGTCATAGATAAATTTTTTAATTTCTTTAATTAAATTTACCATAAATTTTAAATTATGGATAGTCGCTAAACGATAATACAGAGGATCTTTTTGAAGCAATAAATACCTTAAATAAGCCCGAGAATAATTCTGGCAGGTTAAACATTGGCAATTCTGATCTATTGGTCCTTTATCATTTTTAAATTTTTGATTGCTGATTTTTAAAATCCCTTTGGCAAAAGCAGAACAAAAACTTAAATTGTTATTTCGGTAAATAATTTCTCCATTAAATAAACCGCCATGGCGGGCTAAACGGGCTGGACTAACGCAATCAAACATATCAACGCCTTTTTTAATCAAATCAACTACATTTTCCGGATAGGCACCAGCTCCCATTGAATATAAAGGCCGAGTTTGATCAATATAAGGTTCTAACCAGTCCAAAATCATTAAAGTTTTTTCAAAGTCATAGCCAATTGATTCACCGCCCAAAGCAATTCCATGAAATGGAATTTGATTAATAAATTTTAAGGAAGCTATTCTTAAATCTTCATAAGGCCCTCCTTGGGCAATTCCAAAAATAAGAGGAGGATTGGAATCGTTTTTAAATAGTTTTTGATAGTGAGCAAAAGACCGTTTAGCAAACTGATTAGTTCTTTCCATTGATTCTTTAATTTTGGCTTTTGGGCCTTTATTTAAAGAGCATTCATCTAAAACCATAATAATATCAACATTTAAATCTCTTTGAATTTCAATCGCTTTTTCTGGAGTAATAAAAGATTTTGAGCCATCATAAGGAGAAGTAAATTCTATTCCTTTTTCATTGCTTTTCGCCCATTGATTTTTGTTTTTATTAAAACTTAAAATCTGAAATCCGCCAGAATCAGAAAGAACAGGATGAGGCCAGCCCATAAACTGATGAATCCCACCCATTTGTTTGATAAAACTTTCGCCGGGCTTAAAATAGAGATGAAGAGCATTAACTAATAATATTTGAACACCTATTGCCTCTAAATCAGAACTATCAATGGCTTTAACATAACCACGAGTAGCCGGTGGCATAAAAACTGGCGTTTCAATAAGGCCGTGATTAGTTGATAATTCCCCTATTCGGCCAAATTTAGATTTTTTAATAACCTTAAACATAATTTTTAATATTACCTTATAAAACCCTAAATGACAAATAACAAGGTTCTATCATCCTGAGTGAAGCGAAGGATTGTTATCCTGAGCGAAGCCGAAGGGTCTCATAACAATCTCAAATCGCAAAAATAAAATCTCAAATCTAGATCTTAAATTGACAGCAAGGCTGTCATCCTGAGGAGTGAAACGACGAAGGATCTCTGGACTTGTTCCAGAAACCTTTTCTTCATTTCTCGCATTCGCGAGAGATTCTTCGGCCTTCGGCCTCAGAATGACAAAGAGAGAGACATTCGCGAGAGATTCTTCGGCCTTTGGCCTCAGAATGACAGAATTAACAAATTCACGACATCGCAAGTCGTTAATGAACTAGTTAGGGTAAAAATCCTTTTAACTCTTAACCTTTAACCCTAAACGATACAGGCTTCATTACCTTTTAATCATAGACCATACCCATTTTATTTTAGTTGTTAATTATTTCAATTCGTTAACTCGTTAACTCGTTAATTCGTTAACTTAATTGGCGCTGTCCAAGCCCTACCTTATTGTTTTGTTTTTTATTTAATCTTTACAAATCAAGAAAAATGTTATAGAATTAAAAAAGCAATTTAATAACTTAAAAGAGGTGAAGAAAAATGAAAGGTGTTTTTTGGGGAGGCGCTTTGGCTTTAATTGTCATAATAGTGATTGGAGTTATGGTAACCACGGGCTTAATTTGGTTCACCACTGCTATTAAACCCTTAGTGACATTACTTTTTGGTCCTAATGTTTCAATGATAGTCTTATATTCATTTTCTTTTTTGGCTATTGTTCTTATTGCTGTTGCCTTAGGCTACTTAATAAGAATTTTACCCAAAACACGGCTAATAAAAAAGTACACTGAGCAGCGAAGTAAGAATATTCAAAACAAACCAGTGGTTTTAGTTAAACTCCCGAATGACGTTTATGCTATCGGTATCGCTGTCGAGGATCAAGAGATTCTCACAAAAGAAGGAACAAAAATTACCAAAAGAGTTTTTGTCCCTTCAGTCCCAATTCCTTTTACAGGCTGGATTATTTTAGCTGATGAAAATAATGTTATTCCTATTAATTACCGCTATCAAGAATTTTTAGCCCTAGTTTCTTCTTTAGGAACTTTAGGTCCGAAATCAATGATTGAAATAATGACCAATAACCATAATTTAAACGATTTGAATACCCTAGAATCCTCCCAAAAGTTCTAAAACGATATCCACAACTTATCCACAAAAACACATTGACAGGTTTTCCTAAATAAGTAATAATAAGGGTGCCATCGTTGGGAGAATAATAGCTTCGGTTATTGTTCGACCAGCGGTGGCTTTTTTATTGGTTTATATCGTAAAATAATTAAAAATTAACGACATCGCCAGTCGATTAACAACTAGCGCTGTCCAAATTATCTTTACTTTTGATGCTTGAAATCTACATGATTAAATATTGCCATTGCTTCGGTTTTCAAAATTTCGATTTGATTAGCTTTAAGACCTATTTTTAATAGGTCTTCTTTTTTTGCGTGAACTATTTCCGAAACCAACATAATACCTTCTTTTGCTAAAATTGATAAAATATAATTATTCGCTGAAGGCAAAATCGTTACCGGGTACATTTTTTCTGATTCAATTAAATATTCCAATCCCCTATTTAAAGGATATCGCCAACCCAATAAATCAACTTTATAACCTTCAGCAAATTTAATTACCTGCTGAGTAAACTTAGTATTAGTTACAAGCATCGGTCTCAATTTAAATTTTTTAAAAATTTTCCCGTTCTTAATATCCAAAAAGCGAGAGTAAGCAATCAAAACAACTTTCAAATCCACCCGGGCGCCAGCTACTTGATGAAATTTACATTCACCGAGAATAACCTGTTTGTCTTTTTTGGCTAAAAAATCTATTTCGTAATTATTTACATACCGACCATCAATTAACTGATTCAATTTAACCCCAAAGCCTAATTGTTCAAAAATTTCGCCGATATATTTTTCAAAATAAAAACCAGCTGGTCCTAATTTTCTAATTGATTCTTTTAAACTATAACGAATACCGCTTTTAATTTCTCTTTGAAACAACAAATCCTTAATCCGGTTATAAATTTCTTTGGTCGGCATTCCGTCATAGACTTCTTTTTCTATTGTTTCAGTAATAAATTGGGCTAATTCTTTAGAAGCGCCGGCTCGACGAGCACTATTGAAAACTTTTTTGGAAGAAAAAGGTTCTTGTTCTCCTAAATTATTAATAACAAAGATTTTTTTCATAAATTTGAAGAGTTTTTAAATTTCTATTTTCATCTAATTTATTTAATTAAATATATCCTAAAAAAGGGGCGAAATCAATTCGCCCCTTTCTCATTGCTTATTAGATTCAATTTCCTGAAAATTAATTCCTTTAAATTTTAATTCTTGTAAGTATCTCGTAATCGCTTCTAAGTCGTTTTTGCTCCAAGTATACGTTTTTTGATCCTTATTTTGTCCTATTTTATGGAAAGTTAAAATCAGCCAGTCCTTTTTGATTATAGCTTGATCTATTAGTTTTTTAACTTCTTCAACAGAATATTCGTTCACATCAACCGATTTTAAAGTATAGAGCTGATTTTTTGAAAGCGGCAAACTATTAATACCATAATTAACTGTTCTTGCTACAGAGTAATATTTTTTCGCTATTTTCGTTATTTCTTTATTATACTCTCCATAAGGATAAGCAAAACTATAAATCTTAAAACCTTGTTTTTCCAACCACTGTTTCGAACCTTGCAATTCCGTTTTTAAATCTTCAGCTGATAATTTTGTAAGATCAAGATGGTTGAGGGTATGAGAACCAATTTCCCATCCCCCCTGAGATAACTTTTTAAGATCTTCTAAACTTAAATAACCATTTTCACCGATTTTCGATGTAATAACAAATACTGTTCCTGCATAACCATACTTCTGAAGAATACCATTAGCTTCCATTACTGACTTATACCCATCATCAAAGATCAATGTCACAATGGCTTCAGGTTTTTTTACAGTTGTTGGCGACAAAAGTAAAACAGCGATAAGGATTGGTGCTACTATTAACGGAGCCCGTAAAAATAAATGGCCTAAAGAGCTTGAACTAGGTAGTAAATACAAAAGAAACACCTCCCTTTTATTACTTAGTGACCTTTTTCCCAAACCATTCTTTGCTTGCTAAATATTTCTCTTATTGTTGCCTCCCAAAACAATAAACTATCAAGCGGTGATTCGATCACAAAAAGAAAAAAATTCAAAATACTTCCTTTTAAACATTTAAGCTTATAAGCCATACTAATTACTAGAAGAAAATTTATTAGAATTTCAGTAAATATAACAGGAATCCATATAATATTACCATAAATTATACTTGAATAACCCTGAACCAATGTTATAAACTCGTTTATTCCTAAAAGCCAAAGTATTGGTGAAATTAATCCTGAGAAAAAATACCACCATACAAAAAACATGAGAGTTGGCTTTCTTTTAAGTTCTGTCCGAAAAAATTTTAGACATTGGAAAAAACCCCGATTCCACCGCAATAACTGTTGTCGATAAATTTTCCATGTTGGTGGGTCTTTGGCAAAACAAAGGGCTTTTGGCACGAAATCTATTGATTCTCCTTTAAGTAAAGCTTCCCAAGTTAAAGCCATATCTTCGGCAACAGTTGGAAAAGAAAAAATATTTACTGCTTTTACGAAACTCGTTTTCCATAACGAAAAACAACCCGAAACAACCGTTATCGCCCCCCAATAAAATTGAGTATTCTTATATAATGAAAAAGATACTAGATATTGAATTGATCTGACTCTTTCCCAAAAAGTCTTTATTGTTTTTGGTAATACAAATCCACAAACAGAAATTGTTTTTTTCTGTAATTGATTAACTAATGCTTCAATAGCTCTTTCCTCAACAATAGTATCAGCATCTATAATTAAAAAATATTCAGTTTTAATAAATTGGAGGCCGAAATTTAAAGCCTCTCCCTTCCGACCGGTATTTTGAAGAGTTTTCACTACTTTTACCCCTAAATTTTCCGCTATTTCATGGGTCTTATCCGTTGAACAATCATCAATAACAATAATTTCTTTTACTGGATAAGTTTGTTTTTTCAGCGAAATAATAGTATCAGCAATATCTTTTTCTTCGTTATAGGCAGGAATTAAAGCCGTAATTTCAATTTCTTTTCTTTCTAATAAATTATCATCTTCTTTTATTTTTGGCTTAAAACCTAACAAAAACAGAATTATTTCTTTAAATTTCTTGAACATTACTCTCACCCCATTTTTTTGAATTTTCAGGTTTTAATTTGTCAAAGAACTTCAACATAAAACGCTTCTTAGAGTTAAGCAAAAAAAGGTTAATCTGTCAAGAGAAATTCGCTAAAAACTACTGAATTTTTTCTTTCTTCTTTTTCTCTTCCTTGATAATTTTAACAGCCAAAACAGCAATTCCAATTATAAGAATTCCTAGAATAATTTTTATAGGAAAAGGCAAAGACGCCAAGGAAGCTAATAAAGGATTGTATCTATTAGCTAGTTGCCCTCTTTGATTTTCACTGATCGAATTGTCATTCTGACTTATTGTTGGCAAAACAATATAATTATTGCTGTCGTCCTCATTTTTTACTGACGCTAATTTAATGACATTCTGCTCAATCCTTCTCGCCTGAATTTTAGCATTATACAATTCAAAAGAAATTTCTTCTGCTTGGGCCAGAAAATCTTTCCGGGAGTCTCCATCTTCTGAACCCGTTATTTCTTCCTGAGGATTTAGAATTTCTATCTCCGCCGAAGCATCATCGGTAATATAAATATAACCTGAAGCATTATAATACTCGGCATGGGCTTTATTTTGAAAGACATCACCGCCCTGAGCAATCTTAATTCCAATAGAATAATTAATAGTAATTTCCTCATTGGGAAGAATTTCCTCCAAATACCATTGATAGGTATTTAAAATTACGCCATCTTTAAGTAAATTATCATAAACAGAAACTCGATAAGCCTTTTCCACACCGATATTTTTTATAATAATCTGATAACTAATTGGTTCATTGGGATAAAACTGGTTTTTCCCCAAAACTTTTTTGCTGATCTGAAGTTCTGGTCGGCTGTTGGTAACAAAAGAATTTTGGGTAAATCCTCGCAATAGTAAGATTTTATTATCAATCGCCAGTTGAATGGAATTGGTATTGTTGGAATAATTCTTGTCTTCCTCAATAGAGATAATGGAAGCAGTATTTGTTGTTTCCTCACCTCCATTTAATTCAGAATTAATTTTCAAGGTAAAGGTCACTGAACCAGCTTGACCGGGTGCCAGATCAGGAATCTGCCAGCTGATTTCCCCTAAAGATTCATCATAAGTTCCTCCTCCCAAATTTTCTGCTACCCATTTTTCCGGACTAATTTTTTCTTTTAATAATACGCCAGTTGCCGTAGCTGTTCCCTGATTAGAAAACGACAAAATGAAATTCACTTCACTGCCGGGCAATAAATTGTTATTGGGGTTATAAACTCCTGATAAAACCAAATCCGGCTGACCAAAAGCGAGATTACCCTCCCAATCGCCATAATTATTTACCAAAGTCACCATTCCTGTCCGACCGCTAAAATTGGAATTGACAAAATTTAATAAATTGACTGCCAAGTTAACATCACCGGTAGAAAGAACCACTGAACCGTCGCCTTCAAGATTAACTTCATTGTTTCCGCTGGAAGCTTCGACGTTGATTTCGTTATTTATTGTGCCACTATTATCAGAAACCGATTGGGAGCCGTTTTCTCCCCCTGGTTGATTATTAAAATTATCAGGTAAGCCTGAGGAGAATAAAAGCATATTGCCTAATCTTACCGCTTGGAATCCATTAGGTAGGCTGTAAATATTACCATTCCAGTAGCCAAAATTATTGATTACTCCCAAAAACCAGTTGGATTGGAAATTAGAATTGGAATAGTTATAAACATTAAGATTATTGCTGACTTCGCCGGCAGAGATAGAACTTTCGCCGTTTTCCGCCGTCACTTGGTTACTACCGCTGACTGTTTCCGTATTAATCTGGTTATTAATTGTTGCTTCATTGTTTTCATTGTTTTGGCTGGTTTGAGAAGAAGTATTGTTTTGCCATTCATTTTCGCCGGGGAAAATTAAAGTGCCATTCCATTGAGAAAAATTATTGATTATTGCCAAAGAAAGTTTTAAATCCTGAAAATTGGAATTTAAGAAATTCAAAACATTCACTGCTACATTAGCATTGCCAGTTGTCAGCACAACATCGCCATCTTCTACTGCCAGCTTGTTATAACCGCTAATCGCCTCAATGTTTAAGACATTATCAATAACGCTAGAATTTTGATTGATAACTTGTGAAGGGTCTAAAAATTCAATTTTCACTTCGTCAAAATCAGAATTAAGCATTCCTTCAAAATCAATATTTCCTTCTGTCGGCGAAAAATTATCAAGAATAAAAGTTAATAATTGAGATTTGGAAAGATTGGAATTAGCAAAATTAATTAGATTTACCGAAACATCACTGTCGCCGGTAGTAATTTCTGGGGAAGGATTATCTTGTTGAAGTTCTTCTCCGCTGCCAGAACTTTGAAGAGTCTCAAGACCGAAATCTGAAGCATCTGAAGCATTAGAATCTCCAAAATCTTCAGTTGTTGTTGGAGCAGCGGACCCTAACTCAGAACCAGCAATGCCGGGATCAGTACTGCTAGAGTTAGAAGTATCTAACTTGATATCCGCTGAATCGGCTGAATCAAAAGGATTACTTTGAGAAAGACAAGTGGTTGTGGTTGTGGTCGGATCAGTTAGGTCAGATTCAGGAAGAGTAGTGGTAGTTGTAGTGGTAGTAGTAGTGGTTGTTGCGGTTGTAGTTGAATCAGTTATAGCTGAATCAGTTGTAACTGATTCAGATTCAGGAAGAGTAGTGGTAGTTGTAGTTGTAGTTGTGGTAGTTATGGTAGTTGTTGAAGTAACAGGCAAATCTTCGCTTCCCTCAGCCAAAACTTTGCAATAGGAACAACTAAAAATAGAAGTTAAAAGAATAACACAAAGGCTTATTTTTAAAAACTTATTGAATTTTAAATTATTGTCTTCCATTTATAAAAAAATTAAAAAAAGTTTGAAAAAACTTTTTCACTGTCGAGAATATTCCGTTGAACAAATTTATTTTTGTTGATTTTTTACTTGATTTATTAATTTCTTCTTTTTCTGTATTTTGAATATTATTTTCCTGATTTTCAGTTATCTCAGTGGCAGTTGGCGATTCTTTTTTGTCATTTGACCCTTCTTGAAAATTAATTTTTTCCGGCGCCTGCCTCTGATTTTCTTCTGCCTGATTTTCTGTTTCCCGATTTAAACTAAGATTTTTTTCTTCGCTAATAACTTCGGAATTTGCCTCCTTGAAATTGATGTTTTTTTCAACTGTCACTTCACCATTACTGGCTTGGATTTTCTGGTTCACCTCAACTGAACCACCCTCCCTGTTGATTTCAATTGGCTCAATTTTCTGACCATTAACAGTATTTTCAATCTGAATGTTGATTGTTCCTCCACTGCCAGTTTCAGCTTTAATGTGGCTTTCGCTGACTGTCTCGCCTTTGCTGACATTAACGCCAAAAAACCAAAAAAAAGAAGTAATTGCTAAACTGAGAATAATTTTTAAAATATTCTTTTTCATTTTTCCCTTGGGAGGAGTTTGACTATTTTCTCAAAACCCTCCCAAGGGAAAAATTCCCTTGGGTCTAAGATTCGCAATGAACTAAACTATTGAGGGTTAGTGGCAGAACTAACAATGTTACTATTCAGCAAATTAACTATCCCTGAATTAGCTTGAGAATAACCAACAGTATTAACCAATCCACTATTAAGACCGCTGAAAGCTTTTAGAGTAACATTGTTGATGGCAGAGCCATTGTTGTCTTTGACTATCTGACCAGCAAATCCCATTGATGTTGCTTGATTGACATTAATAACATTGTTTATATCTGATCCAATCACAGAATTACCAGTGTCAATGTGTCCAAAAAAGCCTACTTCATTAAGACCGCTGAAAGCTTTGGCTGTAACATTATTTTTTACATAACCATTATTACTTTCTACTTTTTGGCCAACAATTGTTGCCCCCCCTGATTTGCTTTCATTAACATTAATAAAATTGCTTATATCTGATCCAATCATAGAATGACCAGTATTAACCTGTCCAAAGCAACCACTGTCATTAAGACCGCTGAAAGCTCTTAGAGTAGCATTATTGATGGCATAGCCAGTGTTGTCTTTGAC
>Ga0209506_1001891_pt1 | contig 20147 bp, 20 predicted proteins | sample AD_JPNHG2_MetaG_FD_184409 | JGI IMG/M metagenome (GOLD analysis project Ga0209506, IMG submission 184409) | Active sludge microbial communities of municipal wastewater-treating anaerobic digesters from Japan - AD_JPNHG2_MetaG (SPAdes) (version 2) | ecosystem: Engineered > Bioreactor > Anaerobic...
AATCGCGGAGATCCAGCTGCAGATTGACGCAAAATGGGAAGGATATTATCGTAAGGAAGAATAACGGCTCGCCTGTTTTGCCGCGCGAAAGCGGGTTATTTAAGAATAGGCGAAAATCTGTTGACATAGAGCGTCAAGAGCATTATATAAACCGCGCCCGCCGGGTAATGGGGAAACTTTACGGAGGCGCGGCGTCTTTCTTTGCTGGGGAATCGTTCAATGGTAGGACACCGGACTCTGACTCCGTGAATCAAGGTTCGAATCCTTGTTCCCCAGCCATTTTTTACTTTCCGAAAAAAGCATAAAAAAAGAGATTGCTTCACCCCGCTGACGCGGGGCTCGCAATGACAAAAGAGTGGTCATCGCGAGGGCGGGTCTTGTGGCGATTTAAGAGATTGTCCCGCATGCCCGGGATTGGCGCTTCGCTGCCCGCCGCGCCGCGCTCGCGGCTTTGGCTCACTGCAATGACAGATGATTGTCATCGCGATGATGAAATCCAAAGCGATCTTTTGAAGTAAACGATGGTCATGACGGCATCTTGATAACAGCCTGCGCCGGTATGAAGAAAAAATCTTTTTTCAGGAAACAGCGGCGATCTTCGCCCATGAATCCCGAAGCGGCACAACGCGGTTGAAAACCGGTTTGCCGGGTTTGGTGTCTTTTTCGTCGGCGCAAAAATACCCCTGGCGTTCAAATTGATAGCGAGTGAGCGGCCGGGCATCGGCCAGGTTTTTTTCCGCCCGGCAATTTTGCAGAATTTCCAGAGAAGCCGGATTTAAAAACTTTAAAAAATCCTCTTCGGCTCCCGGGTCGGATATGGTGAAGAGCCGGTCGTAGAGCCGGACTTCCACAGGCACGCTGTGCTCGGCGGAAACCCAGTGAATCACGCCTTGCACCTTGCGCCCGTCAGCGGGCGGGCCGTCAAGCGTTTCCGGCGCGTAAGTGCAGTGCAATTCAGTGATCTCCCCGCTTTTTTCATCCTTGACCATGCTTTCAAATTTGATGACGTAAGCGTTACGCAGGCGCACTTCCCGGCCCGGAGCAAGGCGGTTATATTTTTTCGGCGGGTCTTCCATAAAGTCTTCGCGTTCAATATAAATTTCGCGGCAGAAGGGAACCTGCCTTGTTCCCATTTCCGGTCGTTGCGGATGATTGGCGCAAGTTAACTGCTGCACTTTTCCTTCGGGATAATTATCGATGATGACTTTCAGCGGGCGCAAAACGCACATCGCGCGCGGCGCGTTTTCATTTAAATCTTCACGCACGCAATGCTCCAGCAAAGCCACGTCAATAAGATTGTCGTTTTTGGCCACGCCGATGGCCGCGCAGAATTGACGAATGGATTCCGGCGTGTAGCCGCGCCGGCGCAGGCCGCTCACCGTAGGCATGCGTGGGTCATCCCAGCCGGCCACATATTTTTTCTCGACCAGTTCAATAAGCCGCCGCTTGCTCAGCACCGTGTAGCTTAAATTGAGACGGGCGAATTCGATTTGTCGGGGGCGGTTTTTTTCGATCAAGCGCTCAACTATCCAATCGTACAACGGACGGTTATTTTCGAATTCCAGCGTGCAGATGGAATGCGTGATGTTTTCCAGCGCGTCGGAGAGGCAATGGGCGAAATCATACATGGGGTAAATCACCCATTTGTTGCCTGTCCGGTAATGGGGCTCGCGCTTGATGCGGTATAAAATGGGATCGCGCATGACGATATTCGGCGCGGCCATGTCGATTTTCGCGCGCAGAGTGTGCGCGCCGTCCGGAAATTCGCCGGCGCGCATCCGGGCGAACAAATCCAGATTATCTTGGACCGAGCGGTTGCGGTAGGGGCTGTTTTTTCCCGGCTGGGTAAACGTGCCGCGGTATTCACGGATCTCGTCCGCGTTCAGAGAACATACATAAGCGTCGCCTCTTTTAATCAGTTCCACGGCAAACTGATAAAGTTTTTCAAAATAATCGGAGGCGTAAAAGAGACGCTCTTTCCAGTCAAAGCCCAGCCAGCGAATATCGCGGATAATGGATTCAACATATTCCATGGATTCGCCGACGGGATCCGTATCATCCATTCTCAGGTTGCAGGTTCCCTGGTATTGCAGGGCCAGGCCGAAATTCAGGCATACGGATTTGGCATGGCCTATATGAATATAGCCGTTGGGTTCCGGCGGAAAACGGGTGGCCACGCGGCCGTCATTTTTGCCGGCGCGCAAATCTTCATCGATTATGTCGCGGATAAAATCGCTGGAAGTGGATGACAAGGGTTGAGCCATAAAAAACTCCTTTAGGTATCTCCAAAATTACGTCTGGACGGTATAATATTCAAAGGAATATATCAAGAGGGCTGGAAATTTGATTCTATACAAATTTTGTGCTTTATCAATTGACGCCGCTTAGCAACTTATCAGCAGCCTATCGCGTTTTTGAGCACTTCCAGGCTGAGATTGCCGCCGGACATAATCATCACCACTTTTTTCCCCATAAGCCGCTCTTTTATTTTACAGGCGGCTATCAAAGAGACCGAGCCCGCCGCTTCCGCCAGATTGTGCGTGCTGAAAAGCGCGAGGCGGATTCCTTCGAGAATCTCCTCCTCGGTCAGAAGCACAACATCGGTGACGCTGTCTTTAAGTATCACATAGGGAAGCTGGAAAACACTCCGGGCGGCCAGGCCGTCAGCCACGGTGTTGGCGTCGTCAAGAATAACGATGTCTCCCTTTTTCCATGAATTGTAAAAGGAAGGAGCGTTTTGCGGCTCCACGCCGATTATTTCAATCGCGGGATTGAAGGCGCGCACGGTTTTTATCAGCGAGGCGCAGCCCGCGCCGCCGCCGATAGGACAGATGATGACGTCGACATCGGGCAAATCCTCCATAATTTCCAGTCCCATGGTGGCCAACCCGTTGAGGATCTCCGGTTCGTTGCCCTGCTGGACATAATAATAGCCCGCGCTGTCCACCAACTCTTCGCAGTATGATTGGGCGTCGTAAAAATCTTCGCCGTGCACAATAAGTTCCGCGCCGTAGCTTTCGATGATTCTGTTGATTTCCGGATTGTTGTTTTCCGGCACGACCACCGTGCAGGGCACGTGAAACCACTGGCCTGCCCAGGCCATAGCCAGGCCGTGATTGCCGCGCGTGGCCACCAGAATTCCGCCTTCCAGTTCTTCTTTAGACATATAATGAAAAAAATTGAGCGCGCCACGTATTTTAAACGAGCCGGTCGGATTATGGTTTTCATGCTTGACAAAAGCCTCGGCGCCGATCAGGCGGGAAAGCTCCGAATAGTGGATCAGGCTCGTTTTATTCAGGTATTTATTAATAACGGCCCTGGCCATTAACGCTTTTGTCGGATTGACCTGTTCGCTCAGCGTCTCGTATTTTTTCAGCATAAAAACCTCCCGTCTAATCAAAACTTTAGCATTCTTCCCGCAGGAACTCGGACGCATGATGCTGTGTCATAATGTCTTTGCGAGGAAGTGTAACGACCGAAGCAATCTCTTGTTTATTCGATATTATAGGGATTGCCACCCCGCATTCGCCGGGCAAGCTGCTCCCTGCGGGAGCTCGCAATGACAAATGATGATTGCGACACAGTCCCACATGCCGGATAAGCGTGATTCCGCGCTTTGCGCTTCGCATTCAGTCGTTAACCTAAAAACTTTTCAATCAGCTGCGCGTACCTCGCGGCGGCGCCCCTATTCGCGGCGATTGCTTTTTTTCCCGCCGCGCCTTTTTGCTCAAGCGCGGCCGGATTTTCCAGTTCTCGAAGAAGCTTCCGCGTTAAGTCCCGCGCATTTTTCACCATAATACCGCAGCCTGCGGACTCAAGCAACGCTTTTTCTTCCCGGAAATCATCCATGGAAGGGCCGTAAAAAATAACTTTTCCCCAGGCGGCCGCCTCCAGGATATTTTGTCCTCCTTTGGGCACCAGAGAGCCGCCGCAGTAAACAACAGTGGCCACTGAATAAATTTTAAAGAGCTCGCCGATAACGTCAACCAATATGACTTTTTCCGCCCCGCGCTTTTTGTCTTTAATGATCTCGGTCATGGTGATAATATCCGTTAATCCACTCTGACGCAAAAGTTCCATGATCGACGGTGTTCTTTCGACATGACGCGGCACGATAATCAGCTTAAATTCCGGATGAGCCGCGAGTATTTGCTGGTAGGCGTCTATGATAATTTCTTCTTCACCCGGGTGAGTGCTGCCGGCAACCAGGAAACTTTCTGCGGGTCGCACATTCAGGCGGCGTGAAATCTCCTGCCGTACCTGATCGAATGCGCGGGCGGCCAGCGCGTCGTACTTCGCGTTGCCGAGAATATGGATTCTATCTTGGGGCATGCCCATTTTTATTATCCGTTGCGCGTCCAGATCGGAAATCATGGCGGCACCAGAAAAATAATGAAAAATCCGCCGCCAGAAGAATCTGGTCAGGAAGTATTTGCCAAAGGAACGGGGCGAAATGCGCCCGTTAATCATGAGTATTTTTACGCCGTGTTTTCTGCAGGTATTAAGAAAATTGGGCCAGAGTTCGGTTTCTATCAGCGCGAAAACAACCGGCTGTGCCTGCCGGATGACTTTACGCACGACGCAGGGGAAATCCAGGGGAAAGTAAAAAAAAGCGTCCGCGGCGGTTACAATCTGGCGGGCCATGTGCTGGCCGGTTTCCGTCGAGGTGGAAAGGATGATTTCGACATCCGGTCTTTTTTGCTTTAAAGCTGTGACTATGGGGGCCGCCGCCGTTACTTCACCCACCGAGACAGCATGTATCCAGAGGCGTTTGTCGCCTTGCAAACCACCAAAAATATCTGCCTGCTTACCGCCGAGTTTCGGAATGATGCTTTTACGGTATTTTCCCCGGAAAATAATGATGAATAAGTAATAAGGAGCGATGATTGCCGCGGCGAGAAAAAGCAAAATATTATAAATAATAAGCATTATATTTTTTAAAATTTTGCGGTGGCTATGTCAATGGAAAAAATAGGGGAAAGGTTAAAGGAGAAAAACGAAAGGTGGAGGGCGGAAGGCTTAAGGCCTAAGTTTTTAGAGCAAAGGATAGACGCTGGAAGCTTATGCTATTGGTCTTCAGCCTTAAGCCTTTAACCTATATGCCTTGACATCGCTTTTATTGACAGGACATACGCATTGGTATATTAAATGAACGTTATCAGGAGAAAATGTCTAAATGAAATTGATTGCCCCTTCGATTTTGTCTGCCGATGCCTCCCGGCTAGGAGAAGAAATTGCGGCCGTGGATAAAGCCGGCGCGGACTGGATCCATGTCGATGTCATGGACGGGCGCTTTGTTCCCAATATCACCATGGGACCGGCCATTATTAAAAACCTGCGCAAAACCACCAAACTGCCTTTTGACGTGCACCTGATGATTAAAAACCCGGAAGCTTATATAAAATCTTTCGCGGAAGCGGGAGCCGATTATATCACCGTGCATGTGGAGGCGGCCAGTCATCTGCACCGGACGATTGAATTGATAAAAAATACAGGCAAAAAATCCGGCGTTTCTCTTAATCCGGCCACGCCGCTCAATACGGTGGAAGAAATTCTGCCTGAGATCGATCTGCTGCTGGTGATGTCGGTTAACCCGGGTTTCGGCGGACAGCAGTTTATTCCAAGTTCCTTGTCTAAAATAAAACGCGCCGCGGAGATAATCGCGAAGCTGCCGCGCAAGCCGCTTCTGGAAGTGGATGGGGGCGTAAATCTTGAAAATATCGGCGACATCGCCCGTGCGGGCGCGGATGTTCTGGTAGCGGGTGCGGCGGTTTTCAGCACCAAAGATTACAAAAAAACAATCGCTGAGCTCAAAGCGGCCGCAAACAAAAGTTAGTTCTGTTTTTGCATTTCCTTCGCCATGTTCAGCGCCTGGCGCGCCTGGGTGAGTTTGGGATTGATCTCGAGAGCCTTTTCGAAATGTTTGACTGCCTTTTCTAAGTCACCCTTGTTGCCCAGAGCCACGCCAAGGTTGAAATGCAATCCGGCGTTTTCCGGCTCTAACTGCATCGCCTTTTGGTAATAAGAAATGGCCTCGTCGTGGCGTGCCTGTTTTTCCAATAGAACTCCCAGGTTATTGAGCGCTTTGAAAGATAAAGGGTCGAGTTCAACAGATTTTTCGAAATGCTCGATTGCCTCGTTTATCTTGCCGCTCTTTAACAAGACCTCGGCAAGGTTATAGTACGCCTTGCTGTGCCCAGGGTTTGTTCTGACGGCCTGTCGGTAGCAGGATTCCGCCTCGCTGTTTTTCCCCTCCGCGGCAAACAAATTTCCCAGATTGTAGTGCGCCTCGGCGAGGTTTGGATCGATTTTGATCGCTTCGTAATAATGACGGATAGCTTCTTGCTTGTTTCCGGCCGCTGCCAGCGCAACACCCAGATTGATATGCGCGTGGGCGCTCATGGGATTTTTTCGGATGGCTTGCCGATAAAAAACGACCGCTTCATCGCTCTTGCCGACGGCCGCCAGCGCCGCGCCGAGATTGACTAAGGCGCTGTCGTATTCGGGATGAATTTCCAGCGCGGCGCGGTAATGGTAAATAGCTTCTTGGCGCTTACCCGCTTCATCAAAGGCCACGCCCAGATTATTATGCGCCAGATGGTTGTTTCTGGTTGTTTTTAGGGCGTGGCTAAAAATTGCCACGCTGTTTTTCCAGGATCTGCAATATTGCCAGGAAAGAAGCATCATTACCAGAATGGCAACTACTGATAGAGGCGTCAAAACTGATTTGCGCTTTTTTTCTTTTGGCACAAGATACAGCAAGCCCCAGACAAGCATGATTAATATTCCGACCGAAGGAAGGTAAGTATAACGGTCTGCCATCGCCTGGTTGCCCACCTGCACCAAGCCGATTACGGGAACCAGAGTTCCTAAATACCAGAGCCATCCTGTAATTAAAAATGGCGCTTTTCTGACAAAAAACAAAACTCCTGTTGTAGTAATAGCTAAAAGTAAAATTGCCCCCAATATCTGCCAACCGGATAACAATTGATGCGGATAGAAAATTGACAGGTTGACCGGCCAGAATGTTTTTCCCAAATACACCGCGTAAGATACTAGCGCGTTGGCTAGCCGGTCGGAAAACGGAAGTATATCAAGAGAGGCAATAGACCTGCCTTTATCTTGTGCCCAGACAGTGACCAGAGAAGAAATAACGCTGAGTGCGAAGAGCGGTATTTTTTCTTTGATGAGTTGTATGGTTAGCTGTTTGGTGTTTTGAACTATTATTGGCTTTTTTGCATGTTCGGCATGGATTTCGGCACTTTTTCTTTTTTTCTTTTTCTTGTTTTTTTGTTGTTGTGCGACAACCTGTGTTTTGTGAGGCTCCGGACTAGGGACTTTTTGCCATCTTTGCAGCGGCCAGTAATCGATCAATAAGAGGACGAATGGCAGGGTGACCATCATGGGTTTGGACATGAGCGCTAAAACAAACAGCAAGAAGCAAAGAAGGTATCTGGATATTTTTTTGTCTTCCACATAAAAGGCATAGGCGTAAAGTGTCGCCATGCCAAAAAACATGCTCAGGACGTCTTTTCTTTCTGATGCCCAGGCGACGGATTCCACCCGCAAAGGGTGCACGGCAAATAAGGCCGCAACGATGGCCGAGGGCCAAAGCTGCTTGGTTGTTTTGCTCAGAAACAGGAACAGGAATAAAACCGCGCCGATGTGAAAGAGAAGACTCACGAGATGATGGCCGCCCGCCCAGGTACCGAATAAGCTCCAGTCCAGGGTGTGGGAGAGTAAAGTTAAAGGGTGCCAGTTGCTGGCGACTACTGCGGTAAACGCCCATTTGATGGTTTGAACATTGATGCCGGATTTAATTTGATGATTTTCAGTGATGTAGAGATTGTCGTCAAAATTAATAAAATCATTATTCAGAATGTGGCCAAAGGAGATTATGGTGATTAAAACTAAAAAAATGATAACCAGATATCTATGATGTTTGTTCATGTGGCTTTAGGGAAAAACGGCGAATTTAATAAATTTAATTTTGCCAGGCGAAAAGCGAAAGCTGTTTTAAGGCAACCAAAGCCATATTTTACGCTGCGGATAAAATTGATCGATGATGCTTCGGCAAAATAACTGGTCGGGCAGCTTACCTCCGCAATCGTATAACCAAGCCAGACGATTTGCGCAAGCATCTGATTGTCAAAAACAAAATCATCCGAATTGTTTTGCAGCGGCAATTTGAGCAGGAGCTCGCGGGAAAAAGCCCTGTATCCGGTGTGGTATTCGGAAAGCTTTGCCCCGATTAAAATATTTTCCACAAGCGTCAGAAAACGATTGGCTATATATTTCCATATAGGCATGCCGCCTTTCAGCGCGTAGCCACCCAGAATCCGGGAGCCCAGCACACAGTGATACAAGCCGCTGGCTATTAAGGAAGCCATGGCGGGGATAAGTTTCGGCGTATACTGATAATCCGGGTGAACCATGATAATAATATCCGCTCCCTCTTCCAGGGCCAGGCGGTAACATGTTTTTTGGTTTCCGCCGTAACCCAGGTTTTTTTCGTGAACGAAAAGCTTGCTTTGCGCAAGTCCAGAGGCAATCTTAGCCGTATTATCGGCGCTGGCATCATCAACAAAAATAACCAGATCCACAACACCTTGCTGCATGACTTCTTCATAGGTTTTGATGAGAGTTTTTTCGGCATTATATGCCGGCATAACAACCACAATTTTTTTGTTCTGGTACAAAATTATTCTCTCCAGGCGGTATTTCAGGATAATTGTGAGTTGAGTATTTGTCCGCGCTTTTTTGCCTCTCTTACCATCTTTTCGATAAGTTCGGCAACGGTGGGCTCTTCATGAATCAGGCCGGTGGACTGTCCCACGGGAAGAACGCCTTTTTTTGTATCTCCATCCTCCGTGGCAATTTTAATTGCCTTGAAGCCGTTGGCCATGAAAGCCAGCTGGCGCGCGTTTTTCCAGCCGGAGAGAAGAACGCCAAGGAATAACTTGCCGAAGGGCAAACCCAGCTGTTCGGCGATAAGCCGTGCGTTAAAAAAAGCCGCCGGTAAATTCAAGCCGCGCTTAATGGCTTTTTGCGCCGCGGGTGTGTCCAAAACGCGGCAGAACAGACCGTCAAAACGGTCGGAGTACAGCGTGTCGGAGATATCTTTTTCGATGGAAAGATTCTTGTAAACCGCATGCAGCGGGCTTTCTTTTGTTGTCATAAAGCGTGTGCCCATGGCGATTCCCTCGGCGCCCAGCGCCAGCGCCGCCGCCAGTCCCCGGCCGTCGGCAAAGCCGCCGGCGGCAATTATGGGAATGTTCACGGCGTCAGCAAGGCGAGGAATCAGCACAAGGGAAGTCACAAAATCTCCGTGCGCCGCCGCTTCGTGGCCGGTGGCGATTATGGCGTCCGTGCCGTAATCCGCGGCGCGCTTGGCATGGTGGACGTTAACAACCGTGGCAATGACTTTTCCACCGTAGGCATGAGCTTCTTTGACCAGCCAATCACCCTTGCCTAAGGAAAAATTAATCACCGGCACTTTTTCTTCCAGTAACACGCGGGCGTTTTCAGACGCGCCCGGGAAAAGAAGCGTGGCATTTGCCCCAAAAGGTTTATCGGTGAGAGCGCGGATTTCTCTGATAGCTTCGCGTGTCTGCTGCGCGTTGTAAGGACCGGTGGCCAAAATTCCCAGGCCGCCGGCATTGGAAACAGCGGCCACCATTTTCGGCACGCTGATCCAGCTCATTCCTGATAAGATAATCGGGTATTTAATGCCGAAAAGTTCTGTAATTCTCGTTTTCATAAAAGTCTCCTGATTAATTTATAGGCCGCGCGCTGATTAATAGCGCCGCAAAAAAGACCAGCGGCGGCCTAACGGCTGATCCGCCAATTTCGTTTTGTTACAACTGGTCAATTATCTTGATTGCCGGACCGTCTATTTTTTGCTGTAATCGTAGACGCCACGCCCCGTTTTGCGTCCGAAGTGACCGGCGCGCACCAGCTTTCTTAAATACTGCGCGGGACGGTATTTATCGCCCAGTTCCCGGTGCAGACCTTCCATGACGCGCAGCAAGGTATCATTTCCGATAAGGTCGGCCAGGGCCAGAGGGCCTATGGGGTGGTTGCAACCCAGCATCATGCCCTTGTCGATGTCTTCCGCCGAAGCCAGTCCTTCATCCAGAGCGAAGAAGGCTTCATTGATCATGCTGCAGAGGACTCTGTTAACGACAAATGCCGGCGCTTCCTTAACGATAATAATTTCTTTGCCGATTTTTTTGCCCCAGGCTTTGGCGATTTCCAGCGTTTCATCGGAAGTCTGAAGGCCGCGGATTATTTCCAACAGGCGCATCACCGGCACGGGATTGAAAAAATGAGTGCCGATAAAACGCTCCGGTCTTCTGGTAATCGAAGCCATTTCGGTAATGCTCAAGCCGGACGTGTTGGTAAAAAAAAGGCAATGTTTCGGCACGATATCTTCGAGTTCGGCGTAAACTTTCTTCTTTACCTCCATTACCTCAATCACAACTTCCACGACAATATCAGCCTCCGCCGCTGCTTCTTTCAAATCTAAAGTGGGTTTTATGCGCGAAAGAACTGCATCCATCTGTTCTTTTGTTATTTTTCCCTTTTCCACATCCCGACTCAGGTTTTTTTTAATTGTATTCATCCCGCCGTCGATGAATTTTTGTTCAATGTCTCTCAGGGTTACTTTCATGCCCGCCTGCGCGCAAATCTGAGCGATGCCGCTGCCCATAAGCCCTGCTCCCAAGACGCAAATTTTGTTGTAATCCATAGGTGCCTCCAAACTTTATTTGTTAATAAATAACTAAAATTTCATCAATAAAATGTGGCTAGCTAACAGCGAAAACCAGGCAAAGTCAAGGAAAAACAAGGAATATTAATCAGTTGAAGAAGGCGCTTTTATGTGCCAATATTCAAACATGTTTATTATTATTGATGGTTATAATTTAATCCGCCAATCCAAAACGCTGCGTCGCTATGAGGTAAAAAGCCTGGAGGCGGGGCGCGCCGCGCTTTTTTCACTCTTGAGCGATTACCAGAAAATAAAAGAACACAGAATCACCGTCGTTTTTGACGGCTGGCAGGGCGAGCAGCGGTTCGAAGAGCGCGACCGCTACTACGATGTGGATATTATCTATTCCGGTTATGGCGATTACGCCGACGATGTGATCAAAAGAATGATCGAAAATGCCGAAGAGGAAACAATCGTTGTATCTTCCGACCGCGAAATAATTTCCTTTGCCGAAAATTACGGAAAAACAGCTTTGTCGTCCGCGGAGTTTGAAGCGCTGATGAACAAAGCTCTCCATTCGTCAACAACGAAACAATACGCCGCCGCAGATAATCAGGAAAGAGAAAGAAAAAAAGTGGGCCCGTCCCGGAGATTGTCCAGAGCGCAAAAAAGCAGGCAAAAAATAATGAAGAGGCTTTAGCTCAGCTTCGGATGTTATTGATTAAGCGTTTTTTTGCCGTCATATGCCGCGCAGGCGCAAACGAGGAATTTTTCCAATAAAATCCGCGGATCAGCACCCGAAGATTTTAGCGCTAAATCTATCTCGAGCAAATCATGGAGAAGGTCAGTCAATTTGGAGAGAGAAAAGTTGCCGCAATTTTTCCAGGCGTTATAGATGACAAAAGGGTGTTGGCTGAAAATCAAATCAGCCGTGATGTTGCTTTTTTCTTTTCGGTCGGCAATTAAAGGATAAACATTTTTTTGAAACCAACCATATTCCGCGTTGGTTTTACAGGGCGGCAATATTTTTTTATCCAAAAGTATTCCGGCCTGAATAAGCAGCCGCAATTCTCTGGCGAGCATCGTTAAAATCATCAAAGGATGCATCCCCTGTTCCAAAAGAGCTTTTAAGGCGGAAAGCGCCGCCGCGATATTTTTCTGACCTAGCGCGGAGGTTAGATCGAAGACGGAGTCCTCCTTTGTTTTGCCTACAAGTTCTAGGACATCGTTTTGCTCGATAATCTCGCGTTCACCAGTAAAAAATATCAGTTTTTCCAGTTCGGCAAGCGAACGCCTCAGGTCCCACCCCGTTTTTTTACCCAGTTCCGTCCAGGCGGCAGGCGACATTTTTTTGCCGTATTTTTGAAGAAGATGCTGCGCTTCTTTGATTAAATTATCTTTTTGCGCGGCGGCGGATGCAGACTTGCCGCAATAAACAGCCGCGCCACTTTCGGCAATCATCTTGAAAAGTTTTTTTCTCTTGTCAACCATTGGAGCGGTAAAAATGACGCAATTACCGGTTGCGGCCGCGAGCATCATGATTCTTTCCGCGTCGTCCTCTCCCCCTTCGGGAGCCCTGGTTTTAAAAGCGGCATTGGTACAAATTTCCAGTATGCGGGGCAGCCATTTTTCGAGATCTTGTGCGCCATTTTCACCCTCAAGGATTTCGCGCCATTGCTCGTCGCTTATTTTTTTCCAGCCGTTATTTTGCAGGTCTTCCAGCGACATTCCGGAAATTTTCAAAAAAACATGGAAATATTTTGCCGCCTTGTCAGGATAGTCGTCAATATTGGAGATTATTTTTTGGATGATGTCCGCGGTGTTATGCCGCGAGGAAAACAGCGCAGAGTTTTTAACCACGACCACCTTACGGTTTCCCAGCAGAGACGTGGTCTCGATCAGTTTCAGCAAATCCTCTGTTTCTGCGTCTTCTCCGTCCAGAAAAAAAAGACTGAAATCACGATCCGTCTCCGGCACAAGCTTATCAATTATTCTATCGACACTTTCGGCAATGAGATACTCTTCGTCACCATACAGGAGGTAGCAAGGCGATACTTTGCCCTGATTGAGGTTGGCAATAATTTTTTCCAAGGCTAAACCTTTAAGATAAAAAGGCGGAATTAAACAATCACGTATTTTTTAATATGCCTGACAACCTGTTCCGGATCGTCTATGATTTGGATCATTTCGAAATCGGCGGGCAGAATCATGTCTTTATGCAGCATGCTGTTTTTAAGCCAATCCAGGAGGCCTTGCCAGTATTCGCTGCCCATCAGAATAAGCGGAAAACTCTTCACTCTCTTTGTCTGAATCAGGGTAAGCGCTTCAAAAAGCTCATCCATCGTGCCGTAGCCGCCCGGCAAGATAACATAAGCCAACGCGTACTTGACAAACATCACCTTGCGGATGAAAAAGTATTTATACTCTATCTGCAGATTGGCATAGGGGTTTGGTTTTTGCTCGAAAGGGAGGCGGATATTCATGCCCACCGATTTGCCGCCCGCTTCCGCGGCCCCCTTGTTGGCCGCTTCCATTATGCCAGGGCCGCCGCCGGTAATGACGCTGAAGCCATTTTGAGCCAGAATTCTCCCCAGCGATTCCGCCATCTGGTAATACTCGTCTTCGGGTTTAAGCCGGGCGGAGCCGAAGATCGTCACGGCATTGCGGATTTTAGAAAGGGCTTCAATGGATTCGACAAATTCCGCCATGATACGGAAGATGCGCCAAGATTCTTCAATAGAAAATGAATCAATCAGAAATTGTTTTTCTTCCATGCGGAATCCTCCGGCAGAAAATTAATGGTTACAAACGAAAAATATTTTAACTGCTTCTGCGTCTTTGGACTTTAGCCAGCCTGCGCCTGGCCTCGATGGTTTTCCTTTTCTTTTTTACGGAAGGCTTTTCGTAAGCGCGGCGAACCTTCAGTTCCTTAAACAAACCGCTTTTGGACAGTTTATTTTTTAAAATTTTTAAAGCTTTCTCCACGTCGTTGTCAATTACTTTTACTTCCAATGCATATCCTCCTATTTAAATTTAAAAAACAAAAAAAGGGCAGTACGACAGATGCCATAAAAAAACTTCCGCCGTAAACCACCCTTAGGCTATTTCAACTGATTCTAAATCACGCTCCTAACTCGGATATCGCTTTTTCTAAATTATTTAAAAAAGCCTCGTTTTCTTTGCCGGTTCCCACCGTGACCCGCATGCAATTTCGCGTAAGTCCGGAGTTTAAATTTTTGACAAGAATTCCGGCGGAAGCGAGCTTCTCGTATATTCTATCTGAATCAAAAGCGCAACTAAAAAAAATGAAGTTCGCGTGCGAGGGATATGGCGTTATGCCGTTGATTTTCTTCATTTTCCGGTAAAGAATCTCGCGGTTTTTAATGATTTTTGCGCTCTGCGCCCGGAATTCCTGCCGGTTTTCAAGGAAGAAATCCGCCGCTATCTGCGAAAGGCAGTTTATATTATAGGGCAACCTTACTTTATCCAGCTGGGCGACAATTTCTTTATTGCCGATAAGAAAGCCAAGACGCATCGAAGCCAGTCCCGCTTTGGACAGTGTTTTTAAAAAAATCAGGTTTTTATATTTTTTAAGCAGCGGTAAAAGACTTTGGCCAGAAAAATCCGCATATGCTTCGTCGATGACCACGACGCCCGGAGTTTTTTTAATCAGCGCTTCAATTTTCCCGCGGTTGAAAAGATTGCCGGTGGGGCTGTTCGGATAACTCAAAAAAATCAGGGCGGGAAAGGTAGGCTTAATTTTCCTCCGCATAGCGTCGAAATCAAGATCGAAATCTTTATCCAGAGGAATTTCCATTATTTTGTTGCCCGTATTAATGGAGATTATTTTATACATGGAGAAAGTTGGCACGGGCACCATCACGCCACTGATTTTGCCTTTCAGCGTCAGGCAAAGAAGCTGTATCAATTCATCGGAGCCATTTCCCAAAAGCACCATGTCTTTCTTTACGCCGAAATATCGGGCGAACTTTTCGCGCAGCATTGGTGCGCCGGCTTCCGGATAGCGGTTGAAAATTACCCCGCCCATTTCTTTCAAAAGCTTCTTTTTCAGCGGCTCCTGGAGGGGAAAAGGATTTTCATTGGCGTCTAATTTTACCGCGCCTGTTTCCTGGGGAGCCAGATAGCCGCTTTGCCGCAGAATATTTTTATTTATGATATTTTTTATAATCATTTATTCTCTTCCTGGTTAAAATCAGGCCGGAACATTGATATTATTTTCATATTCCATTCCGTGCTGACATATTTTTTTATCAAAATATTCTTTAATTTTTCTTCTTCCGCGGTCAACCTGCCTTCCTTCAATTCTATGCCCAGTTGATCTGCGAATCCTTTTTTCAATATCGCACAAATCTCGCTTGTTGCCAACGATTCTTTGAGGTGTTCGTCAAGAGCCGTTACGGATTTTTTTATCGTTGCCGCTTTTTCCTTGCCGCAATCCGGCAGCAGCAAGGACGCGGTTTTTTGCGCGTCAAAAGAAGTAAGCAAACTGCCGTGCTGTAGAAATCCTCCGTGTTTTCTCATCTGAGCGCTGCCGCAGATTTTTCTTCCCTCAACAAGAAGTTCATTTTGCGATGGGGAGGCGAAGCAAAAAGATTCAAAATCACCGTCAGCTGCCTTTCTTTTTCCCTCGGCCAGAAAAGCCTCAATTCCCAGATAGCCCAACCCACGGGCAAGGCACGCGCTGATGATGTTATATGTTCCGGCGATATTTTTAGGGAACATTGGTTCTCCGGAAGCCGCAGTCACGCAATAGGTTATTTCCTGAAAATGAAAAACGGCCTTGCCTCCTGTTATTCTTCTTACGACATCAACGCCCTCCTGCTGGCATTTCTCCAAGTTAATTTCCTTTCCCGCATCCTGAAAATAGCCAAGAGAAACAGCTTCCGGACTTGTGCTGTAAAATCTGAGGGTAGGGGAGGCGTTATTTTTTATCGTATGCAGAAAAATGGCCTCATCAATGGCCATGCTTTCAAAAATACTATGGACACCGTACTGAATTAATCTCCAGGCCATAATCCTGAGCTTTCTACCGATAAAAAATGTCTGTTTCAGAAAAGATTTATATTGATGATATAAATAGTCAGACGCCGTGCATTTCCTGGGATATGAAATCATGATAAGCGGAGGCGACAAGCAAATCGTCAAGCTGCTCCAGGTCGTCCATTTCCACCACAATCAGCCAGCCGGTGTCGTGCGGATCGCTGTTTATTATCCCGATGTCATCGTTGATATCTTCATTGATGCTGATCACCGTGCCGCTAACCGGGGAAATCAAATCAACTACGGCTTTGGCGGATTCAATCGATCCGAAAGGCTCGTCGCGCTCGACGTAATCGTCTATATCCGTAAATTCCACAGATAATATTTCTCCCAGGCTTTCCTGGGCGAAATCAGTAATGCCTATTGTGGCCATATAACCGTCAACGCGCACCCAAACGTGCTCACGGCTATAAAGCAGATCTTCCGGAAACAACTTCATAATAACTTAACCCCTGTGTTTATTCTAAGATAATGAGCCCTTTATCCATTTTTGTAAGTTTTTCGCAACCATTTTCTTTTATCAAAACAGTGTCTTCGATCCGGATGCCCCATTGCCCGGGGAAATACAATCCCGGCTCTACAGTTACCACCATCTGGCTATCCAGGATGTCATGTGAATTAGGCGCGAGGCGCGGCGCTTCATGAACCTCCAGGCCGATACCGTGTCCTGTGCCATGCACAAAGTAGGGACGATATTTTTCGCTGAAAGCGTTTCTCGCGCAGCCGTCAACCGCGCTTGCTTCAATCTTTGATTTTACCGCGGCGATAGCCCGGTCATGAGCGTCTTTGACCGCCTGATAAGCATGTTTTTGTTTGTTTGTCAATTTGCCGAAAGCGACTGTGCAGGTTTCGTCCGAGCAGTACTCTTTATACTTAACGCCGAAATCTATAACGATGAAATCGCCACTTCTGATCTTTTTATTTGTCGGATGCGCATGAGGAAAAGCAGCGTTTTTTCCTGAAGCGATGATTGGTTCGAAAGCCGCTTTGTCGGCGCCTAATTTTCGCGCGTTAAATTCGAGTTGCAGCGCCAGATCTCTTTCCGAAACACCTTGCTTTATTTCGCCAAGCAGAGAAAAAATGGCGCCGGAAGCTATTTGGGCCGCTTTTTTCATTAAGTTAATTTCCGTTTTGTCTTTGCAGGCGCGTAGTAATTGTAACTCGTCGGATAAAGGCGTCAATATTATTTTATCGAGACGAGCGGCTATTTTTTTATATGTTTCAAATGTCAGATAATCCGCGTCAAACCCTATCCGCTTGAAACGGCTTTGCCTGATGGCGCAAGCAATTCCCTGAATTTTATCCTTATATTCCGTAACTTTTATATTTCTGGCCTGCCGGTTGGCCTGCTCAGTGTAGCGGCCATCCACAAAAAGCTTCGTAAAGGAAGACGTTAAAAGAAGCGCGCCATCCGAGCCGTTAAAACCGGTTAAATAAAAAACGTTGCTGAGATTGAACAACAATAGCGCATCAATTTTGTGCCCAGAAAATTTGCGGCGGAGCCGTGCCCGGCGCGAAGAAAAAACGTTATGTGCCGGCGGGTTCATTATCTTTTTAACCTGTTGATATTTTCCAGCCAGCGCGTCATTGTGTCAATCAAAATATCGGTTTGGGCGGAATTATTTTTTGCCGATGCCTGAAGCGATATGGCCGTATTTACCGTGTCGAGTTTTGCCTGGGCCAATTTATTATCCGGTTCACGCTGAACAATCTTTTGTAAAATATCCGCCGCCATGGAGAAATGACCCTGGCGTATATATAAATCCGCAAGAGTAATTGTTTGAAATTCAGGTCCGCTGTCCGCTTCTTCATCTTTTTCTTCCGCTTCTGCCAGCAATGGATCTTCCCGTTCCAGCAGGACAATATTTTCAATGGCTTCTTTTGTTCTTTGGGCATCCGGATTCAGCGCTATGTATTTTTTATAGCAGGAGACCGCTTCGCGATAGAAACTGTTTTCGCGGTAGACATCACCCAGGCGAAGATAGACCAGGGAGAAATCAGTAAGAAGTATTTCCGCTTCTTGTATAAGATTTGTTATTTCTTTAGCTTTGCCCAGGCCGATAAGGGCCTTGGCCGCGACAACGCGCGCGTCTAAATCCAGAGGCAAAATCTTTAGCCTAGCTTGGGCGATTTCTAATGCGTTTGGATAATTTTTCTGCTGAAGAAATATTTCCGCCTCGGATAAGAATAAAAAGCGGTCTTCATCAATGGTGTTTTCCATAATCATTCCAAAGCTTAGATATGAAATGAAATCAACAAAAAAATGACACAGAAAGATGGTAGTGTCAACTGTCAAAAGATTTAATAAAAAAACAGAGCGAAATTACTTCAGTGAATTAAGGTAGTAGCTGGCTTTTTTCCCAAAGGATGACTTTGGCGCCAGGTCAATTACGGATTGAAAAGCTTTTTTGGCGCTAGTTTTATCCATGATCTTAAGATAGCTCTCGCCCAAGAAAAAATAAGCGTCAAAAAGATTGGGATCAAGAGTCACCGCTTGCTTTAAGTGCTTAATCGCGCTGGCATAATCTGCTTGGTCAAAATAAATTATGCCCATGAATTTTTGAATTTGCGGACGCAGGACAGTTTCGGGTTCTCGTTGCAGCGCACGGGTGTAACTATCCAGAGCTTTGTTATAATCTTTCTTTGAATAATAGGCCCATCCAGCGTTATATAAAGGCAATGCGGGCGTGGTGTACAGAGGGTTGGCCACAGCTTTATTAAAATGATCTATGGCCTCATCCCATTTTCTATCCATATTATAAAGCGTGCCGACAAAATTATGTGCTTCGGAATAATCATTTTTTATGGATATCGCGCGCAGAAAACTTTCGAATGCCTTTTCTTTCATGTTCATTGCGTGATAGACAATCCCCATATGATAATATATTCTTTCATCCTGAGAATTATATTTTTCCGCTTCCATTAATTCTTTAAGGGCGTTAGGATATTGCTGAAGTTCAATAAAAGAAATACCCTTATGCAAAAAAGCTTCTGATTGTTCTTTTTGTAAAGCGGTTGGAGCGCATGAAGCCAAAAAGACTAAGATACACAAAGAAATTAATTTTTCTGCTTTTTTCATAAAAACCCAAAAAATAATTTAGATTTATACAAGCCATCTCTTTAATTTATTTTTCAGGGGCGGCTTGTGTTTTATGATTTTGACAAATCTTAATTGATTACCTTCTCCGTGCTCGCCGCGAAGTCACTGCCCTGCAAAATCTTCGGCGTGATAAACACCAGAAGTTGCTTCCTGCTCTTGGTTACTTCTTGCGTCTTAAACAAATATCCCAGAATTGGAAGTCTCAGAAGCCAGGGTACTCCTTCATCAACTTTTTCATCGGAGTCTATGTTCACGCCGCCGATAACAACAGTATCGCCATTATCTATCACCACGGTAGATTCCACTTCGTTTTTGCGAATAGGCGGATTCAACAAAACCACTCTTGTATAATCAGCCCTATCGTTTGTCGCCTTAATCTCCATTGATATTTTTCCCTCTTCGGTTATTTTTGGTTTTACCTCTAGCCTAAGCAGAGCTTCTTTGAAGGCGACCGTTCTGGTTATTACGCCACCCGAAACGCTTTCAATGATATATGGTATTTCATCGCCCTGTTTTATGACGGCCTTTACATCATCCATGGTGACTACTTTAGGTGAAGAGATGATTTTTCCTGAGGTTGTCTTTTCCAGCGCTTGCAGCTGCGCTTCCAGAAAGGAAGTACCTTTGCCGAAAACCAGTCCCAGCGTTGGACCGGCAAAGGCTGAAGCTAAATTGAAAGCCGCCATGTAAAGGGGATTTCCGAGAGTGTCTGTTAAGGTAATTTCCGGCGGATAGCCATACCTCCAGGTATTGGTCTGGGCGGTATTTGTTCCACCAGAAACGGCAGAGCCGTAAGAACCGATGCTTTGCTTGCCGCCAAATCCCCAATTTATGCCCAGAGTGCGGGCAAAATCCTCTGTAGCTTCGACGATTTTAGCTTCAATCATTATTTGCCTTAGTTTTCCCTGTTCGGATAATAATTTTCTTTCCCTTTCTCTACGCACTTGTTCCGCTTTTACCTGATCTTCTTCCCCCTGTCTTTTAGCCGCTTCATCTTTCTTTTTTCTATCCAGCGTGACCACGCTAATAATAGACCCCATTTCCTTTTTGGCTAGTCCGTTAACATCGAGGATAGTGTCTAGGGCCTGTTGCCAGGGCACATTTTTCATGGTCAGAGTTACGTTGCCCTTGACATCATCGCCGGAAACAATGCTTACATTACCTGTAAAAGTTACCATCTTCCCGTACAGTTTTAGGGAAGTAGTGGCAGTCAGTCTTCTCATCGGTTAGGATGTTTTTTTATCAGAAAAAACTATTAGCCAAGGAGGAAGAAAT
>Ga0209506_1001896_pt1 | contig 20103 bp, 15 predicted proteins | sample AD_JPNHG2_MetaG_FD_184409 | JGI IMG/M metagenome (GOLD analysis project Ga0209506, IMG submission 184409) | Active sludge microbial communities of municipal wastewater-treating anaerobic digesters from Japan - AD_JPNHG2_MetaG (SPAdes) (version 2) | ecosystem: Engineered > Bioreactor > Anaerobic...
TATATTAATTCTACTTGGTATTTATCTAATTTTTAGTAAAAAACCTTCTTCATGAACCCACCTTCTCCCGAAAATTCCCAAATGCCAAAAGACACACCCAATCCTAAGTCCAATTGGTGGCAAAAGTTGAAAACTTCTCAACGCAATAAAATAATTGCCGGAATAATTGCCTTAATTCCGGTTGTGTTGACAATTTATTTCATTAAGCTAGTTATTTCTTTTTTCGATCGGATCGTTAGCCCGGTACTTGATCCTCTGATTGGTTTCCACTTGCCCGGGTTGGGTTTAATCGTGGCTCTTATAGTCATCTATTTGCTTGGTCTTTTTATTACTAATTTCATTGGAAAATCATTAATTCTCCTAATTGAGAAATGGCTTAATTACATTCCCATCGTTCGCACGATTTATAATACGAGCAAACAAGTAATGAATGCTCTTTCCTTTTCCAAAGCCGGTTTTGAAAAGACCGTTATCGTCGAATATCCCCGTAAAAATACCTGGGCAATTGGATTCTTAACAGGTGAAGTTAGCGACCATAATGGCAAACGATTTCTGAGTATATTTTTACCAACGACTCCCAATCCAACTTCCGGCTGGGTTCTGTTCTTTCCCGAAGATGAAGTATATTCTTCCGATATGAATGTTGAGCAGGGGCTTAAGGCTGTAATATCAGCCGGAGCTATCTTGCCACCGAAATTAAATTTTAGATCAACCGATAAAGTTAACTTTTCCGAGAAAAATGAATCCCAAATCAAACAATAGAAACTTTTAATTAACTTGAATATAAATTTTGAGAACAACATTAATAGTTGTAAAATGATAAAAAACAGAGAAGAGACCGCCATTTATGAAAATTAAATACATTGATGGTAAGAGATTTATACGTGGCATCAAAGTCGGTGCGTATAAAATCGTTAACCATCAGGATTATCTCAACAAAATCAATGTCTTTCCCGTTCCTGACGCAGATACAGGCACCAATATGGCCGCCACTATAAAAACCATAGTGGATAATATCCAGGAAGACACAAACCAGATTGATGAAGCGACGAAAAACATCGCTGATTCCGCACTCGAAGGAGCGCGCGGTAATAGCGGCGTTATTCTGGCTCAGTTTTTCTATGGATTGGCAAAGGGAATCGGAAAAAATAAACGTCTCACAACCATTCAATTTGGCGAGGCTGTCAATTCTGCCAAAAGTCATGCTTACGAAGCGCTATCCAAACCGCGAGAAGGTACCATCCTATCTGTCATCAAAGATTGGGCTGAAAATATTTACGAAAACAGCAAGAAAATTTTTGATTTTCAGGAGTTACTAAATCATTCCCTGGAAGTTGCCCGGCATTCTTTGGAAAAAACCCGCACCAAAATTGAGGCGATGCGTAATGCTAATGTCGTAGACGCCGGCGCACAGGGATTCGTTTATATTCTGGAAGGAATCAGCAATTTTATCAATCGTGGAAAACTCAAGGAGCTGGAAAAAAATTGTATTCAGCCGGTCTCAGCCATCGCCCGCACGGAAGTACTACCGGAACAGATTACCTACCGTTTTTGTACCGAATGCCTTATTGAAGGGAAAAATATTCCGATAGAAAACCTACGTCTGGAGTTCGAACCCTACGGCGATTCGATTGTCTTAGCCGGTTCACCGCAGAAGGCACGTTTGCATATTCATACTAACGAACCGGCTAAAGTTTTTAAAATTGCCCATCAATATGGCGATCTTCTTCAGCAAAAAGCCGACGATATGCTTAAGCAGTATTTAATTGCCCATAATCCACATCCGAAAATTGCGTTGGTAGTAGATTCAGCCTGCGATTTGCCACCTGAATTCATCGACCGCTCCTTTATTCATATTATACCGATACGATTGACGTTTGGTCAATCGAGCTACCTTGATAAAGTCACAATCACTCCCGAATATTTTTATGAAATGCTCGACTCGGAGCCGGAACATCCCCGTACTTCCCAGCCGTCACCGGCCGATTTTATCAATTTATATAGTTTCTTGCTCAGCCACTATGATTCGATTATTTCAATTCACCTGCCAGCCACTCTCAGTGGAACTTACCAGAATGCCTTAAAGGCCGCGCAAAATTTTCCCGAACGGAAAATTAGCGTAATTGATAGTAAGGCTCTATCGGTTTCTTTTGGTTTTCTTGCCGAACTGGCGGTGGAATTAATTACCGCCGGTAAATCTCATAACGAAATCGTCAATGAATTGGAAAAAGCTACCCATCGGACACAATTATTTATCGGAGTACCAAGTTTGAAATATCTAATGCGTAGCGGGCGAGTCTCGAAGGCTAAAGGCTTGATAGCCAAGTTATTCAATATCAAACCGATCTTAAATTTGGACGAATACGGCTCACCTCAACACATATCGAAAAGTTTTTCCAAAAAGGGAGCTTTCACTAAAGTTCTGCAGATGGCTAGCAATTTTGCCGCCCAAAAAATCAATCCGCGGTTTGCTATCGCTCACGCCAATAATCTGAAGATTGCCGAATACTTCAATAATGAATTAAGGAAACGTTTTAAGGTTGGAAATATCAATATCTTACCTGTTGCGCCGATGTTAGGCGCGCATGCCGGAAATGGCGCGGCGGCGATCGCTGTTACCTGGAGTGAATGATGATAACATTATTGGCAATTATCGTATTCAGTTATTTAATCGGCTCGATCCCTACGGCCATCATCGTCGGGAAAATCACTAAAAAAATTGATATTCGTCAATACGGTTCGTGCAACGCCGGCGCCACGAATGCGTTTCGCGTTCTAGGCTGGAAAGCCGGGCTTTTCGTGGCTCTTTTTGACATTGCCAAAGGGGCATTTACTACCGCCTACATTTCCCAAATCCGCTTCGATATTCCGCCGTTAAATCCTACCTGGTTAATGATTTTAGCCGGTTTATGTACAATTCTTGGCCATACTTTCACCATCTTTGCCGGTTTTAAAGGTGGCAAGGGTGTTGCTGTCGGAGCTGGAATGATTATCGTTTTATATCCTCTTGCGCTTTTACCATGTTTGCTGGTCTTCGGTATTGTCCTTTTCTCGACCGGTATCGTATCGATCTCGTCAATCAGCGCCGCCCTCAGTTTGCCGATCATTTTACTGCTTTTCAATTATTTCGGGACTTCACCGATAGATAAAGCACTCCTAATTTTCAGTATTTTTATCCCAATTTTTATTATTTATACTCATCGCGCTAATATACGGCGACTTTTTAAAGGTGAGGAAAAGCCATTCGAAAAATTAATTATCCTACGTCGGCGGCGATCTTCTAAAAAGTAACTTTTTGTTTAGAATGAATTTGTCAACCTATCGGTTCCGTCTCGCAATTCCGCTTTTGGGGCTGTTATTCCTCTCGGGCTGGGCTCAAATCCCGTGTGCCGACTTTGAAATTGTCGAAAGCATTCCGATTGAGACTATTCTCGATAATCCCGAAATTCGTAATACTTCCGAAGTCTGGACCGAAATGATCGGCGCGGCTGATGAGACTATTGACCTAGAACAATATTATATCTCAAACGCAGTTGATGAACCGCTTGAACCAATTATAAAGTTGATTGAACAAGCGGCGCGACGCGGTGTTAAAGTCCGGATTATTGTAGATGCCCGGATGGCTAAAACTTATCCCGAAACCATTAACCGACTTACTAAAACAAAAAATATTACTATTCGCCAGAGCCAGACTTTTAATCGCAATGATGGCGTTCAACATGCTAAATATTTTATTATTGACAAGAAGGAAGTTTTTATTGGAAGTCAGAATTTCGACTGGCGAGCACTCGAACATATTCATGAGATTGGCTTGCGCATTTGCCATCCGGAATATGCATGCCTGATGACAGAACTGTTCGCAATGGATTGGGATTATGCGGTATTGAATAAAATGCCTAACAGGAAATTGACCGAACCACATCGTTTTAAAGTAGCAATTGCGCCTGGGGACACAGTTAAATTCACTGCTTCCGGTAGCCCAGCCAGGAACCTACCAGACGGAATGACGAGCGATGAGAAAGTCATTCTGGAACTTATTCGTTGCGCAAAAAAGGAAATTAATATTCAATTGCTTTCTTATTCACCGCTGGATAAAAAGAACATCTATTGGGCGAAATTAGATAATGCTCTGCGCGCGGCCGCGGCTCGGGGAGTCACTGTCAATTTGCTGGTTTCCGACTGGAATATCAGTGCTGACGAACTACCTTACTTGCAAAGCCTCGCCATCTTGCCTAATATCAATTTAAAAATCAGTAGCATCCCAGAATATAGCGGTGGCTATATCCCTTTTGCCCGCGTCGAACATTGTAAGTATATGGTAGCAGATGAATCTCTTTGCTGGATCGGCACCAGCAACTGGGCACGCAATTATTTTTACGATTCACGCAATGTAGGCTTGAAAATCGAAAATGCTACCGTGGCTAATACTTTCCAAAATATATTCATAAAAAGCTGGGATTCACCCTACGTCTGGCAACTAATCCCCGGGCGGGATTATCTGGAAAAATTTCACGGCGAGAAATAAACCACTTAAGCGTTTGACAGGCATTCTTGCCTGTCGGATAAAGACAGCCTAGAAAGGTCACAGACAGCCTTTTCCTTTTTGTAGGACAGGGCATTCTTGCCTGTCGGATAAAGACATCCGCCAAACCAAAAGAATAATACAGTTCGACAGAAAACTTGACAGGCATTCTTGCCTGTCGGATAAAGACAGCCTGGAAAGGTCACAGACAGCCTTTTCCTTTTTGTAGGACAGGCATTCCTGCCTGTCGGATCAAGACAGCCTGGAAAGGCTGTCCTACGAGACTAATATCTAATTTCGAGTTGGATTGAGCGATTTTGCGGACAGGCAATTTCAGCGATTTTACTTTGTTTATCGTAATTAAAAGTTGCCGTTTTGCCGCCGTAAAATACTTTCTGTGGCTTTTCCGAACACGTAACCCTGACAACTGACGGAATTGGAATCGCCGGTGAAGAGAATAGTATTTTCCCTTCTTGATTTTGGAGTGTCATTGTTTTTTCTGTGTCACCATCCAGATAATCAAAGTAAGTAAATTGGGTATTTTCGTTGATCTCACCGGGATAGAGATGAATTATTAAATTTTCTTTTCCATTCAGGTTGCCTGCCCAGGTTTTTGAATTCCCCTGATAGATTTGTCCTGAAACATAAATTGAATTTTGCCTAATAAATACCGGGATTCGTTCTAATGGAATTGATTGACTAATTGTCGTTAGCCCAGAGTATTCTTTATTCGGTTCATAAAAGTCAATCCAGTTCCCTTGAGGCAGGTAAATCTGGCGCTCATTATCCGCTGAAAAGACCGGTGCAATCAGAAAAGCCGATCCAAAGATAAATTCATCCCAAACCGTGTAGGTATTTTCATCATCGGGATACATATAAGCCAAGGGCTTCATTAGTACTCCGTTTTTATAACTGGTATTAGCACAGGAATAAATATATGGGAGCATTTCCATCCGAAATTGACAAACCTTACGGAAAACCTGCTGAAGTTGTTCAGAGTATTTCCACGGCGGACGATCCTCACCGCTCCCACCAGCGCCGTCAATTTTAATCTCGAACATCCCGTTCCAAACACTCCACTCCAACCAGCGCATATATAGCAGTTCATCAATTTTCCCCTCCCCAAGATACCCACCGGTATCATTTCCCCAAACGGGAAAACCCATAAAGCCACATCGAATTGCATTAGCCATATTGCCCGCCATTCCATACCAATTATTGCGGCTGTCGCCACCCCACAAAGCACTCAGATATGGCTGAGACCGATGGAAAGCCGCTCTGGCAAAGTTAAAATTGCCGCGGCCGTGGGCATTCTGGAGAAATTTATCGATCGTTTTAGCATACAGATAAACATATTTATTGCGCGCTTCAGTCTCCGTAACAGGTTCATACCAGTCAGCGGTCAGAGGAAAATGTTCATCAGCTCGATCTATTTTGTGTCCCTTGATGCCAACTGCATATTGGTTCGAAGCTAAGCGTCGTTCGAATTCCGCCAGCGCCATAGGGTTTGTTAAATCAATATAATTTCTAGAATCTGAAAACAAACCCGGAAAATCATTGTCGGAAAAAGTCAGTGGCCCAATCCAGGTCATTACTTGCATTCCATAGTAATCATTAATCTTTTTTATCCACTTCTCTGGCTCGGCAAATTTATCCGAAAAATCCATTTTCGACCACTCATGGGCGCCATTACTATAAGGCCGATCAATAAAGCAGGCGGTCAAAGGAATTTGTAGTTCATTGAATTTTTGTATATCATTAAGCAATTCGTCTTTGCCGCCATTATTCTGATCGCGCCAGAAAATCGGGCCGCAAGCCCAAATCGGAATATATTTTGGTTTACCGATCAGACGGTAATATTCGCTATGGATTTTTTCTCCGGTGGGACCGTAGAAGATGTACCAATCCAGCGTTCCGGTTTGGTGGTAAATCTCGGTGATTCCACCAATTCCCAATTTGTATTTACCCTTGGCAAAGGTATCAAAAAAACTGCCGTAACCTTTGCTACTTATGAAAAAAGCCGAATAAGCGGAGGCATAATTTTCGGCGTAATCCAGATTGCCAAGGCCATACACATCAACGTCAACGACATTGCCTCTCAAGTCAGGATTTTTCAAATTCCCCGGATACAGTTTCTCAATTAAGCCGAAATAATGCTCATTTTGATCTTTTAGGCAAACTGTGATATGATTAAAAGTCGGATGCGAGGCAAAAAAGTGGAAAGTATTTTCCGATTGCACGATCCTTAAATTAATTTCCGAAGGGAAATCCGCATGGAATCCATCCTTTTCTACCAGGTGTAATTTCAGAATTAATGAATCTTCAAAAACCTCTTCAACTATAATAGTGTCTACCGGAATAAAATTGAAGGAAATAGAGCCAATCTCGACGATTTTATCCTGGCCACGGAACAAACTCAGAACATTGTCCTGTAAATAAACTTTATATAGGTTTTTCTCCCAGATTACCTGGGCAAATAATGATTCTGCCGAAAAGAATCCCATTACTAATAAAATTTTAGACCATTTTTTCATCAGCTAATTCCTACCAAATTTTAAATTGTTTTTGCAAAGTTAGAAATCGTTGATAGGCTTCGTCCCAGAGAGCGCTATCTTTAGGTTCATACCGTTTTATGCCTTTCATTCTGGCAACTATTTGTCGTGCTTCACTCAGATTTTTTAATTCTCCGAGAGTAATTAGCTGGACAATGGCATTCCCTAATACCGTGGCTTCGGCTGGCCCAGCCAGCACAGGCAAGCCAGTCGCATTGGCAGTTAATTGATTAAGCAAATCATTTTGTGATCCGCCTCCGACAACGTGGATAAGTTCCACCGGACGATTTGATATTCCGACCAATTTCTCAATCACATTTTTATAATCCAATGCTAGGCTGTCTAATACACACCGAACAACAGTTCCCGGGGTAGTCGGCTCCGGTTGGGAGGTCATTTTACAAAAATTGGCTATCAGTTGAGGAAAATTTCCCTGATGTAAAAATTGGGGATCGTCCGGTAAAATGAGAGATCGCACGGGAGGTTCTTGCCTGGCGAGGTTTACTAAATCTCCACTGGTATAATTTTCCCCCTCGTTCTGCCACTGTCGTTTACATTCTTGAATTAGCCAGAGTCCCATAACATTTTTTAGAAACAAAAATGTGCCGAATACGCCACCTTCGTTGGTAATATTAGCCTTTAGAGCCGATTCATTGATTAGTGGGGTCGCGATTTCCTGTCCAACCAGGCTCCAGGTGCCGCTACTGATATAGGCAAAATTATTAATCTCGGCCGGAACAGCTGCGACCGCACTGGCGGTATCATGAGCCGCTACTGTCATTACATTTATACCGTCATATTTACCAAGATGAATTCCTGGTGAAATAACATCCGGAAAAATATGATATGGAATTTGTAATATATTAATTAGCGACTCAGCCCAGTTTTTTTTCAGTGGATTGTATAGCTGAGTAGTTGTCGCATTAGTAAATTCACACACTTTTGCCCCAACTAACCAATAATTCAATAAATCAGGAATTGTCAGGAACGTTTCAGCATGTGATAAAACCGCAGATTGCTTCTCGATTAAAGAACTTAGCTGAAAGAGAGTATTGATGGGCATTATCTGAATGCCAGTTTGGGCATAAATTTCCTGTTTAGAAATTCTGGCAATGACCTTTTCCACCATTCCATCAGTTCGCTTATCGCGATAATGAACCGGATTATCTAAAAGAACGCCTTGTTTATCGAGCAGAGCAAAATCAACTCCCCAGGCATCAACTCCGATACTGATTGGTTTAAGGGCTTTTCCTTTTTCGATCCCAGCCTTGGTTTCCTGATAGAGTCGTGAAATGTCCCAATATAAAGTCCCGTCATTTATTATCGGAACATTTAAAAAGCGATGCAATTCCTTTAATTGTAAATTATTCCCGTCATAATTTACCGCAATAACGCGTCCCGATGCGGCTCCGAGGTCAACAGCAAGTACAGTTAATTTTGATCGCATTTAAATTTAAATGAATTTAAAGGTTGAATTTAAACGGGATAGCCATTATTGGCTTCTGAAATTCCCCTCTCGTTTATAATCTTCTGACGATAATTATCCTTACGATAGGCTAATAAAGGATCGCGCGGCACTCCCATTTCCTCTCGTACCTCCTCAAGAAGTGGATGTACATCCGTTTCAAAGGCTTTAGCCAAGATGCTCTGCGCTACGAGAATATCGCCATTCAACTGCGCTTCTTGAAGGGCTGAGTAATCAACAATTAAAGCCTTAGCAAAGGCAGTTTGACAGTTTATAATACTCATTATCATCGCTTCTATCTTAGGTTCGATCGTATGACTTTGATCAATCATATACACGATTTTATCGGCTTTCGAACCGGCTGAAACCAATTTGGTAAAAACATCGAAAATTTCAAACGGGTTAACAGTACCTACAATTAAATCATCATCTGCATATTTCCGAGCATTGAAATGAAATCCGCCCAGTTTACCTTCACTCAGGAGAAAAGCTACGATATGAGGAATATTCGTACCGAGTGCATGATGTCCGGTATCAACTAACACATCGGCTCGCGGTCCACATTTCATCGCCATGACGTACGCCATCCCCCAATCCGCCAGATCGGTATGATAAAAAGACGGCTCAAAAAATTTATACTCTATTAACATCCGGCAATTTTGGGGCAAATTGGAATATATTTCCTTCAATCCGGATTCAAGATTAGCCTTACGTCGAAAAAGATCATCCTGTCCGGCATAATTAGTACCATCTGCTAGCCACAAGCTCAAAACGTTGCTGTCAGTTTTTTCCATAATTTCGCAACAAGCTAAAATATGATCCACCGACTTCTGGCGAACTTCTTTAGATGGATTGCATAATGAGCCCAATTTGTACTTTTTATCCTGAAACAAATTAGGATTTATTGCGCCTATTTTAATCCCTTGGGATTCGGCATATTGTTTGAGAGCGGTATAGTCGTCAGTTTTATCCCAGGGAATATGGAGAGCCACGGCAGGAGCAATACCGGTCAATTTATGAACATAAGCCGCATCGGCAATCTTTTCGTAAACATTCCTTGCCGCTCCGGCGCAGGCGAATGTATTAAAACGCGTCCCACTATTGCCGTATCCCCAGCTGGGAGTTTCTATTCGCTGGCTTTTGAGGGCGTTTTTGATTTTTTCCCAATTAACATGTGGATTATCAAAAATATTGCTCGATTTTCCGGATGGACTCATCACCTTCTCCAATTAAAATAATCATCTTTCATTTCCATATTTTCTATGTCAAAATCAAATTTAGGCTGCAACCTTTTTCCCCATCCAAAAGGGCGCTGATACAAACCACATAATAGTTCCAACATTCATTAATAAAAGATAAGTATCCCATGAAATAGCGTTGGCAAATACCAAAAATGACGGCAAAAGAGTCAAAACCAGACCAATGAGTGATACGATTACCAAAATTATCTTCATTACACTTCCTTTTCTTTTTTTGCAACGAGAACTTTTTGTTGAAAATAGCTTAAAACGGTGTATAAAATGATCGCAATAAACCATCCCGGCAAAGCCTTGAAATAAATTTCCATCGGTAATAAAAATGCAATTAATAAAGTTATACACCAGGTTAAAAATGCCGGCCAGCTGAATTGAATTTTCCTAACCTCGGCATAATTCTGAGTCAGTTTCAATTTAGGAAATAGCCAGAAATCAGCGAAAATTACTGCGCCCATCGGCATTAAAATCAACCCATAGAGCGACACGAAATCCAGCAACCTCATCACCAGCGCTGGAAAAAAAGCCGCAAAGGTAGTGATGGCGCCGATTATCATTGTCACTTTCCAGGTTTTAGATTTTGGCATTACGGCCTGAAGTGCGAGCCCAGCCCGATATATAGTCGGGTTGGCGGTAGTCCAACCAGCAATGATGACACAAACTATCCCAGCTATCCCGGCGGCGCGATAAGCGACCTGCCCCGGTGAAAATGCCAGACTATTATTTGATTCCAATAGAAACAGAGAATATAAAATTCCCGATGCCAGCCAGGCAATATAATGCCCGACAATCATGCCAGCCGAAGAAGTAATACCGTAATACCATTTTTTGGCATAACGTAAAATGGATAAGTCAGCCATACCGATATGCATCGCAAGATTACAAAACCAGGAAAAAAATATAATGTGCCAGATGGTGAATTTACTTTGACCTTCCAGAGGTACACCGTTCCAGATTCTTTCCTTAGCAACTGTCCAGAAATTGGAAAAAGAACTAACCCCTATTTCCGGTAAAACCGCTATGGCTGAGGCAATAAATACCAAAATCATCCACGGTGCCGCCAATTTGCCGAATTTAGCAACTACCGAATAGCCAAACATTGCCACCACAGTTGTAACGGCACCAACCACAATTACGGCCACAATCCAACCGATACTATTCGGGAAAAAGTCATTTAAAGAAGGCATCGGCAGATTAAAGGGAATTCCGATCGCCGTCGCTGATACGGCAATCATTGCACCTGCCAAACCACAAAACATCAAGGCATTGACCAGATCATATAACATGGTCACCTTTTTACCGGCTATTTTTTCTAAAAAATAATAGAGTGTAATACGGGCTCTCGTCGCTATAGGTCCGGTAATGAATGTCCAGCTCAAAACGGCTAAAAGATTCCCGATTAACAATCCGGTTACCAGATCAAAAGCGCTGACGCCATGGGCGACAAAAAGTGGACCAATGACAAATTCGGTTCCAGCTGTATGTTCACCGGCATACATCCCCCAAAAACTGCCTGCCCCTTTTAATTTCGAGGGAGGCACGGGCATGCGCTCGAACTCATTGATTTCATCTAGTTTCTTTACTAAAACGTTACCCCGTTTAGACTTCATGCTATTTCTCCAAAATTTGACGTCAGAAAATCTATCACTATCAATGATCTCGCAATCACCAATTGAAAACTTCTACCTCAATAATATCATTTTTTTCATCGGGCTGGGTTTATCACTGATTTTCAACCGATAAAAATATATTCCTGACGCCGAGGGGACGCCGTTCTGATTAAAACCATCCCACCTGATCTGGTTAGTGCCGCTGGCAAAAATCCCAGTCCCAAGCGAACGAACTATCTTGCCATTTAAGTCCAATATTTCGACACTAACTTCACCTGATTCCGCTAAATAAAAACCGATGTTAGTAGCACTGTTAAAGGGATTAGGAAAATTTTGGAAAAGGTTATAGTTCGTCGGAAAAACTTGCTTTGGATTAGGTTTAAGGTCAGAAGTGCTTTGGGCAATTATCGTCAGTGTATCGGAACTAATTTCGACATCGTTATAAAATACGACACTGTAATAGCGATTCAAGGAACCATAGGAAATGAAACTCGTCATTTCCAGCGGTTTGTCCGAGCCATAATTGGCGTATAATTCAAATTGCCCATCGGCCTTCGACTGTTTGTAGATTTTTATGTATTCACCGATGTTTGAGGTTTTTTGCGTGCGAACTTTTACCCGCATGTATTTGTCCGAAGTCGAGACCAATTCCCAGCCCCAGATGGGAGCGTGCACAACGCGTTTTTCTAAAACCTTAATTTGATTAACGAGTACAGTAGAGCCATCGGGAATTCCATTTTCTTTAATCTGAAATTTGAAAAATAGGGCTAGAGTCGGTTGAAATGGCTGGCTGAATAATACCGTGCTATCACATTTTAATAACGAGGCGCTGACTAAGGTAGTATCAATTAGCGTTGTCCAATCAAGTGAATCAACTGAAACCGAAAAAGTAAAGGAAAATTCCGGAACTGACATATTGGTAAAACTAATCTGAACTAAATCAACTTCAATCTCATCACCCAGCTTGATCGTAATCGGTGCACTGGTAGAGGAAAATATAGCATAAGTATTTGAATTACAATCAGTAAGTTCCGGTATATTTATCCCGGATTGGAGTGCCGGTTGGCAAAAGACGACGTTATTCTCAGTCTGGGATTCAATTCTTCGGCCGGTCAATTCTGCCAAAAGTATTCTGGCTATCAAGTCAGATCCTTCAATCAGGGGATGGATTCCGTCCGGCATAAGACCACTTTTATCCAGAAACGGTGTGTGGAGATCAATCAGATTAACATCGGCTGAATCGGCAACTTGCCTTATCATAGGGATAATATCGTTGACGATAATCGAATCTCTAATATCCCACGCGCCACTGAAAGCCGGAAGCGGCAGACAAATATAAATTTCAGGACGGCTGGCTAATTGCTGGAATGTATCAATCATCGCGAGGTAATTGGAAATAAATTCATCTTTATAAATCCAATTGTAAGGTTTGCTGTCGTTCGTACCGAGCATTATCGTAACAATGTTCGGATTAAAGTTGAGCGCCTCGGCAAACAGTCGTTCGTTCCATATCGGGTAATCACCTTTTTTCAATAATGTCGTGCCTGAAACCCCACAATTTTTTACTTCGTAACCGACACCTAAATAGCGTCCCAGAGCCACTGGATAAGCATCCAGGGTCTTAGTTGCCATAGCGTTGCCTTCCGTAATACTATTTCCGACGCAAGCAATTCGGATGACATTTTCTTGGGAATAAAGTAATTGATTAACTAGGTTCAAAAAAATTGCCATACAAGCTATTTTTTTTAACAGTTTTTTCTTCATTCAAATCTCTCTATCTATCATTTGCCGATTTTTCCCGATAGTTAGTAACATAATCGGCAATTTCTACTAGCGGTGCGATCCAGATGTCTTTCTCATTTTGCTTTAGAAAATTAATTAGCTGATTATGAGCTTCTAAAGATACATTTAGATTATGTTCACCCCCAACGCCATGAAATAAGAATACGACTAAGGCTTTATTATTTAGAGCGTTCTTAGCCAGATCAATAAGCTCGACTCCCGACTCTCCATTGATCATAAAACAACCGATATTGTATAAATCAATGTCATCAATTGTTTCGAAACGGGTTTCGGTACTACGGGCACCGACGAAGTTTTCTTTAATTACATCAATGTATGAAACACCACCGACCTGCGTATCGCCACATGGGTAAGCAAATGTCCTTTTCGATTTCCCATCAATAATTTGCAACAGAACATTAGCTATTTTTATTTCATCCGTTATACGCGAAAGCGTGTAAGTGCTGAGGTCATAATCTGGATTGACCCAATTCCGACCGGGCATTTTTCCATCACAGGGATGAAATAAAGTATGATTACCGAGTTCATGTCCGTTATCAGCGGCTAATTTCCAATCGTTTGCCCGCTCTTGAACTGTTTGGAAATTTCCCGACAAATAAAAAGTGCCTTTAAGTCCCAGAGAATCCAACACCGGTATCACCGAATCCAAATGCACGTTTAGAGCATCGTCATAAGTCAGGCAAACCGCACATTTTTTATTATTCCACCAATTCTTCTCATTTTTCTGCGCCATTCCGTTCTCCCTGAAAATTGAAACGATTCCGAACAAAATGATAAATCCTATTTTTATATCATAAAATTTTAAGCATTTCATAAATCACTCCCTATAATTATTCGAACTGATCATTTGACTATTTCAATAAAATCAATTTCTTAGTACTGGAAAAATCTCCAGCGCATATTTTATAGAAGTAGGTACCGCTTGGTAGATAACTGCCGTCAAATTCAACCGTATATTCGCCAGGGATTTTATCCTCATTTACCAAGGTAACTACTTCCTGACCGAATAGGTTATAGACTCTCAAGGTTACAAAAGATTTTTGCGAGATTGAATAAGCGATGGTAGTTTTCGGATTAAAGGGATTAGGGTAATTCTGCTTTAAATAAGGAGTAGTCGGCAATTCTTCATCTTTTAATTGAATGGCATTAGCTACGTTTTTCACGAGGATAATATCACCTTCGTCCGGAATGACATTAAACATTAGATACTTGGTTGTCCCAATCTCGACGATTTTGGAATTGATCTTTTCACTATTTTGTGAAATTTCTGCTGACGACCAGCCTTCTGGCAACACCCGGCGAATAGTTAAGGGAATATTATAAATTCCGTTATCCAGAGTATCCGAAACTTGAAAAGTAATACTACTATCGGTAACAGCCGTTTCGGTAATTGATACATTATTGCGTTCCTGGATATAGCGCGCAACGTTGGCAAAGGAGGATACCCAGAATTTATCCGGATAGGCACTTAGAGAATCAAGCGCTCCTGTCAAATTTTCGGTTGTCACCGGCGACCAACCGCCATCATTATCAATGCCATGAATGAGAAAAACGACCCAGCCCTTTGAGTTTGCCGCGCTTTTGGCTTTATTAAAGAAATCGTTAGCGGTTTTTACTGAACCTTCTGTACCGCATACGATAGAACTGATATTCATAAAATTACTCGGGGTTTTCGGCTCAATTTGGCCGGAGCAACCTCGGGCGGCGATGTAGTATTGCTTACAAATTGAAGTTTTGCCGGCATTACAGTAGGGATAAGCTATTGTGATGCATCGCTGTCCGCTGATGCGAGAGTTAATTTCATTCTGCGAATTTTGTAATTCTGTGATTTGTTCCGCCTCCGATAAACCGCTTAAATCAGGGTGAGTTACGGTGTGACTGCCAATTTCATGACCGTTAGAAGCGGCGGATTGCAACTTTGACCAAATTCCACCCGACCAATTTATTACCGGATATAAGGTAAGTTTGAATCCATGCTGGTCAAAGAGCGGAATAGCCACGGTAAACTGGTTAGCGCAACCATCATCAAAGGTAAAAGTGACCGCCGCGGAACGAAATCCCTGCCAGACTCCGACTTCATAACTCGGGTTTATTTCCCCGGCGTGGACGGTGTTTATTAAAATTAATACTGTGATGATACCAATTTGTTTGAACTTCAACATAAATTACTCCTGTATTAAATAAGGCTAAATTTCAAATTTTTGAACCGAGAAATAATATTTATTTTCATATCCTTAACTCAAATTTTATTTGACCTACTTATCTTAGAAATTCTCATAATGTTTTATGGTAAGGGCACTAAGTTTTCATATTTAATAGACCATTGACCATCTTGCGGAAATCCTGGAGCATAAATGTCCGGAGCACCGTCCCAACCGGCCGCCATCATCGCCACTGCCGTCAATAAACTTCCGTTTCCAGGCAAATAAACCGGTAAGGATTCATTTTGATAATTGTGACCATTCACAAGGTAAGTATTTTTGGGTACATCCATCAGTAAAGCCTCGATAGCCAAATCCGCTCTGCCTACCCGAGCCGCCGTCATTGCTATCAAGGGAAAATCCCAGCCCCAGGTCGTTTCCCAATCCCAGGATTGCATAACCTTTTCAAGTGTTTTTTCCATAACCTTTTGATCTACAGTCTTATCGGCTAACATTCCATAGGAAGCTAGTAAGGTTGGGTGATCTTTCCTATAACTACTATTCTCAAAAGTATTCATAGTATTTTCGGCGTTTTGATAGAAGCCGTTATTTTGGGGAAGTGGCGCCAATAATTCGAGAATAGTGTCCCATTTTTTCGCTCTTTCCAATCCTAACCGTTCTCTCCATTTTTGGGCGGTTTCCAATCCAAAACGCCAGTATGACAGCTCAAAACCAGGATTAAGTGTGACTTCCGGTGGATAGATTTCCTGAGCGGGAATTAACGGTGCCCCGAGAATATAGCGGGCGTTTTTTGCGTCCCATTGGACGAAAGATGCCATAAATTCAGCCGAACTGAAAACTATATCTTTATATTTCTCAAGAATAACCGGATCTTGTTGATAACGATACAATAACTCCGCATAATAAATTGGATGAGGTTGTTGCCAGATTAAAAATACTCCGATACTCGACGGACTTTCTTCTCCATCGGGTCCAACCATTTTCGGCCAGCGTGCTCCGGCATACCCTTGCCGTTCGGCGGTGTGAATCGCCATTGGCAATATTCTTTGATAAAAAGGCAAGCTCTTCTCAAAAAGTTCCGGTTTCTGCCAAAGCACAAAATGGACGGCATGCCACCAGTGCATTTCGAGATGAAATTTGCCATACCAGCTATTGCAAGTCAAACCGGTCTCCTGAGGGGGCAAACTTCCGGCGCATTGGATACGAGTCAAATAACGTGATAGGATAATTCTGCGCTCTAATTCCTTTGCCCGTGAATCTTTACTTGCCGAAAGATCTATAGCCCCGCCGGTTTCCCAGAAATTTTGCCAAAATGATCGCGCGGCGGAAAAAGTCCGGGTAACACTTGCAGATTCCTGGTCATTTTCTCTTTCCAAAAACAGACAAGTGAATTCAAAATTTTTACCGGATTTGATTGCCAGATTAAACGAATGTCGGTCGGTTTTTGTAAACTCAGCATCTCCTCGCCAGTAAATTTTGACACAGTATTCTGTGGTATCTAAGGTCCTCTTGATTAAAACTGAATTAGGGCTTTCTAAAACAATTGTAGAAAAATGTTTTTCGGGGCTGTGCCAATCGGCTGGATTTTTCCCCCATTTCGACGAAGCGTATGGAAAATTAAAACTTATTGCAACTTTCCCTTGATTCAACAATACCGACTTGATTTTGACCGCAATTTGATCATATACCGGATGGCAGGCAGTCTCTACTTCCACCATATTATTCAAGACTTCAAAGGAACTGTAAATTATTCCCTCCCAGATATTTTCGGTTTGCCTGATGTTGCGGATTTCATTTATCCTAATCGGCAAGCCATCCTGATTTTTGAATTTGAAGCCAATTTGTCCTAAGTGAAGGCGATGCGGATTTGAGCGTAAATATTCTCCTGCTTCTGAATCTTGGTGCGAGGCATAGGCTACTTTCCGACCGTTAACTTCATATTCTTCATAAATTTGATCCAGCGAATATTGGTTTAAATTAGAAAAAGAATGCCAGCCCCACTGCGCCTGAGTCACTAACGGGATGGTCTCTTCATAAAATTCTGGAAAACTTTGTAATCCGGTAAAATCGGTAGAAAAGGCAAATTCACCGTTTCCTACCGTAAATGGATTCAGAAGATCGCTTGCGTTCAAAGTGGGACTATGACGTTTGACCAACGCCTCGCGGTCAATTTTCGCATTATTTTCACAGGAAAAAAATACGGCAAAAGAACTTAAGAAAATGACAATTGCCAATAATTCGTTCAGGTTTCGTTTTTTATCGTATTTTTGTCTATTTTTTCCCATTACAAACGCCTTCAAAAACAAGAGGTTGTCTTAAAAGCCCCATTGTGTTTTCCCCTTTTTGGTCATTGCTATCTTAACGACCCCGCGCCTGCTTAGCCAAAATCTCTACTTCGTCAAAAATCCAGGATACAATTTCCACAAAGGCGCTATGAAACACAAAGTAAAAAACTAATAAGACAACCTCTAATTTTTTGCGTCAGTTTATTTAAGCAAAACCATCTTGCTTGTATTGATTAAATCACCCGCAACCATCCGAACGATATAAATTCCACTCGGAAATTCAGCGGCATTCCAATTAACGGTATAGATACCTTCATTCAATCTCTGCGCTACCAATTGAGCGACTTCTTGACCTAAGGTATTATGGACTTTCAAAGTGACAAAAGCCGTCTTAGGAACAGAAAACTTTATCGTAGTGCTTGGATTAAATGGATTTGGATAATTAGTCAGAAGATTAAAAGACTTGGCTACAGACGGTTCAACTTTAATAGCTACAGTTGGATCTTTCGTGTACCATTCTTCGGCATTGGGATTCACTACCACGGTATCCTGAGGACGTGGTCCAACAGCTTCTAACTTCAATACATGATTGTCCATAAATGTCGCCGTTCCACAAAGTGCCGGATAAGAATGAGCTCCATCAGTATGCCCAGCTGACCACTGAATCATATGTTCACGGGTAGTCCCATCATTATCACCAATATTGATCGCCATCCCAAACTTATTCCCTACCGTGCGCTCTACCATAAACCGATTATCTTCCGGCTCATTGATGTAATCAAACGGCACCCGAAATTCAAGAACATAGCCATCATCAGTCAATCTACGGGCATAATCCGATTCCGAAACAACATAATCGGTACCCTCAACATCTTCCAGATGACCAGAACCGTTCAAATTATCAACTCCAGTTGGTTCCTCAGCATTATCAGCACCTTTAGCGGTTATCCGACAATTCGCCGTCTTCGTATTGGTACCACTGTTCGGATCAGGATCAAATTTTAACTCCAAACAGTCATTCTGGAACCTCTCTGTATTGGTAGCCGCTACGATATCATCTTTTACCTCAGCATAACAATAGAGGTAATCGGCATCATAGGCAAACCAGACTTTAGCCGAGAGATCAGCATTGTCAGTCGGTGGCGTCCCAATATCCCGCAGATAGCATAAATAAGGCATAAACACCAACCCGTTCGACGGACCGGTTAGTTCTGAATAAAATGCGTCCTTCTCAGCATCAATCGCAACTGCGAAATTAGGATCAATATACCAACCGGCATTGGGATTCACTACCACAGTATCCTGAGGACGTGGTCCAACAGCTTCTAACTTCAATACATGATTGTCCATAAATGTCGCCGTTCCACAAAGTGCCGGATAAGAATGAGCTCCATCAGTATGCCCAGCTGACCACTGAATCATATGTTCACGGGTAGTCCCATCATTATCACCAATATTGATCGCCATCCCAAACTTATTCCCTACCGTGCGCTCTACCATAAACCGATTATCTTCCGGCTCATTGATGTAATCAAACGGCACCCGAAATTCAAGAACATAGCCATCATCAGTCAATCTACGGGCATAATCCGATTCCGAAACAACATAATCGGTACCCTCAACATCTTCCAGATGACCAGAACCGTTCAAATTATCAACTCCAGTTGGTTCCTCAGCATTATCAGCACCTTTAGCGGTTATCCGACAATTCGCCGTCTTCGTATTGGTACCACTGTTCGGATCAGGATCAAATTTTAACTCCAAACAGTCATTCTGGAACCTCTCTGTATTGGTAGCCGCTACGATATCATCTTTTACCTCAGCATAACAATAGAGGTAATCGGCATCATAGGCAAACCAGACTTTAGCCGAGAGATCAGCATTGTCAGTCGGTGGCGTCCCAATATCCCGCAGATAGCATAAATAAGGCATAAACACCAACCCGTTCGACGGACCAGTTAATGCCTCATAAAATGCATCCTTCTCGGCATCAATCGTAATGGAAAAATTCTGAGCATTTACGGTCAATGCTAACAAAACAAGAAGCAAAACCGAAAACAGTAACTTTTTCTTCATGTCCTTTCTCCTTTTTAAAAGTTTACATACACTCTACGACTTAACTTCACGTAATATTGAAATAACCTTTTATTTTTTTAATTTAAACACATGGGGTAGGCTGATTTTGAAACTAGTTGTTCCCAAACACAAGCGTGAAACCAAATTACCTATTTCAATGCATTTATAATTTTTCTTCGCCATTTGTAGAAAAATTTTGCATTTTTACCTTTAATAATACATAGATTTTATGAGTTTTTGTTTGTACATTTTGGCACTTGAAAATTGAGGAATTTTAAATGATCAGAACCAAATACTCTATTTTCGATTATCTCATAATCTCCGAAAATGATAAAAATTGGGGATTATATGTTACCGGCAGTGGTAATGCCGACA
>Ga0209506_1001901_pt1 | contig 20052 bp, 20 predicted proteins | sample AD_JPNHG2_MetaG_FD_184409 | JGI IMG/M metagenome (GOLD analysis project Ga0209506, IMG submission 184409) | Active sludge microbial communities of municipal wastewater-treating anaerobic digesters from Japan - AD_JPNHG2_MetaG (SPAdes) (version 2) | ecosystem: Engineered > Bioreactor > Anaerobic...
TGAATATACCGTTATCCGGGAAATGGCCATTGCTATTGGCAAGGCTATTATGAGTATTTTAATCTTGTTAGTTATTCCATTTATGCCCCTGCGTTGGGTCTTTATTGTGGCCGCGTTAGCTTCTTTATTAATGTCTTTACTTAATACGGAAGAAATATATAACGATTAGCTAGCTAGGGGTGTTTTTTATATTTCTTGATCTGTGTTATTATGTATTTAATAATTTATTAAGTAATAAATTTATGAAAAAATCACAATTATTTTTAATGACTCTGGGATTATTAGCAGTTACGGCTATCGTTATTGTTGCTTTAGTAACTACTAATAAGGTTAATAGTCAAGATCGGTTTTCAGTAACAGGTTCGGGTACTGTCTATGCCAAAGCCGATATCGCTAATATAGTAATAGGTTTTAAGAGCGGGGTTAAAAAAACTGCGGCTGAAGCTACTGCTGAAAATACTAAGAAAATGAACAATATCATTGAAGCCTTAAAGAAGTTGGGTATTGAAGAAAAAGATATCCAGACGACTGAATATACTCTAAGTCCGGTTTATAATTGGACCAACGAGAGAGGGCAGGAGCTTATTGGTTATGAAGTATCTCAGAATTTAACCGTTAAAGTTCGTGATTTAAATAAAATTGGTGAGGTTATTGCTCGAACTACTGAGCAGGGGGCTAATCAAATTGGCAGTGTGAATTTTACTATTGATGATGAGTTTGAATTACGTAATCAAGCACGGGCCCTAGCTATTAAAAAAGCTCAAGAGAAGGCTCAATTAATTGCTGAGCAATCAGGGATGAAGCTAGGAAAAATTAAAGGATTTTCTGAGGGGAGTGAGGCTACCCCGATATTATATAGTAATGCTAAAATGATGGTTACTCAGGCGCCGGTGGCAGACTTAAGCGAACCATTAATTCCGTCCGGCCAAAATGAGATTAAAGTTGATGTTACTTTAATATACGAAGTTAAATAGTATTTATAATCATTAGCTAATCATTTTTTATTTATGTCTGGGCTCATAGAGACAATTAATGCCAATCCTTATTTAAGTCTTCTGGTAACTTTATGGGCTTTAGTGTGGAAAGGGATAGCCCTATGGAAATCAGCGCGTCATAACCAAAAATGGTGGTTTATTGCTTTGTTGGTTATTAATACTCTCGGTCTTTTAGAGATACTTTATATTTTTGTCTTTAGTAAATTAGGGCAAAAGACCGATGCAAAACCTAAAGTTCAAGCTAAATAGTTGGTCAGCTGACTTTTTCTGGCCGCTATTTATAGCGGCGATATTTTTTCTTAGTCCGACTTTAATTATTGCCTGGATATCTTTTAGTCGTCAGGATTTTTTCCAGCAACATTTAGAAAATATTGGGGAGGCTGGCTGTAATTTATTAGTTCTTGCTTTTTGTCTTTATTTATTGGGCTATCTTTTAGTAGCGGTGATTAAGCCTTCAGCTAATAATTCCTGGCTGTGGTTAGTGGCAGTATTAACTTTTGTCGTTAGTTTAGTGACCATTCCGCTTCTGTCTCGTGACATTACCGCTTACGCCCTAAATGCCGATATTTTTTATCATGGCCACCTTAATCCTTACCTTACGCCCATTGGCCTAGGACGTCAGTCATGGCGCATAGGTCAACCGTGGTGGCTCAATTATCCTTCGCCCTATGGGCCGGCCTTTTTCTTACTCTTAGGATTGCCATTTTTAGTGTCTTGGGGACAATTACTGCCTTTTATTTTTAGTTATAAAGTATTGGTGTTACTGGCTTTTATCTTGACTGGCTATCTCTTTAGTTCCTATCGACGCCAATGCCATTTACCAGCTTACCTAGATTGGTTATTCTATTTAAATCCAGCCCTGATTGTTAATTGGCTTATTGAAGGTCATCAGGAGGTGTTTATTGTCTTAATTCTTTTGTGGTTATTATGGGCCAGTGCTAAAAAGAGCACTTTTCATCCATTGGGATTATTACTTATTGGCTTTATTAAAATAACCGCCGTCATTCTTTGGCCACTAAGTTGGTTTAAAGATAAAATTTTTAATTGGCGACGTTTTTGGCAAGCTAATTTATTATTGCTTTTAAGTTGGCTATTATTTTTTGCTATAATTCACTTAACTCCCTTAGATTTTTGGCATAATAATTTGGCCTTTCTTGATCAGCAATGTTTTTATGCTTGTTCACCCCTAGTTATGGTTAGCAATAATCTGTTGGGGGCAGGCGCCGGTATATTCCGTCTAGGATTGTTTGTTATTCTCTATTTGGCTAGTCTTTATTTCTTTTTATTTAAAAACTACCAGCCAGTGAAGTTTATCATTTGGTCTTTTACTGCTTTATTTTTTATTAACACGTCTTGGCTTACTCCGTGGTATCCGACTTTAGTTATTCCTTTTGCTTTATTAACTAAAAAACGCTCTTATATTATTTTGGCTGGACTTATTACTATTTATTGCCTTTGGCACTATGTTGGTTTATAATTATATATAAATGATTTATTTGATAATTTATGTATCAAGTTGTTTTTTTGCGCCATGGTGAAAGTATTTGGAATAAAGAGCAGATTTTTACTGGTTGGACTGATGTCGGTTTAAGTGAATTCGGCCGACAGCAGGCCCGGGAAGCTGGCCGGAAATTAAAAGAAAATAAGTTTGTTTTTGATCGCGGCTTTATTTCTTATTTAAAACGGACCAGAGAAACTATGGCTTTAGTTTTAGAAGAAATGGGGTTATCTATACCGGTAGTGGCTGATTGGCGTCTTAATGAGCGTCATTATGGTAATCTGCAAGGGCTTAATAAAGAAGAGATGGCCAAAAAGTTTGGGGCTGAGCAGGTTAAGATCTGGCGTCGTAGCTATGATGTTCGTCCTCCAGAAATAACACCGGATAATCCATATAACCAACAAAATGATCCACAGTATCGAGGTATTCCGGTGCCTAGCGCTGAAAGTTTAGCTGATGTAGTAAAGCGAGTGGTGCCTTTTTGGAAAGAGGCAGTTTGTCCTCTTCTTGAGAAGGGGGAGCGTCTTATTATTGTTGCTAGCGGTAATAGCCTAAGAGCTTTAGTAAAATATTTGGATAACATTAGTCCAGCTGATATTGTGAACCTAGAAATACCTACTGGCCAGCCGTTAGTATATGAGTTAGATAATGCTTTACAGCCGTTAAAGCATTATTATTTGTAAGATTATTCTATACAGCAATTAATTGCCCGTTTGACTAAGTCGCCCAATTTAGCGGCTAGACTTTTGTGACTCTGGTCATGTTTATTTATAGCATTATCATCAATATGTTTAATGTCGTCCGTAGTAATAAGTTTCATGTTAAGGCCCCAGAAAAGGGAATAGAGTTCATAGGCCTTATTAAATAGGTCATAAGCTTCATCTTTTTTGCCGGATGATAGTTCTTTGTTACCTACTTCCATCAGCCGATAACTAGCCGCTAGTAGGTGTTTGGAAATACACCACACTTCACCCTCATAGTCGGTAATGATTTTTTTTAGTAGTTCTTTACGGATTTCTCTTATTTCATTAATGAGGTCATAATATTCATGGTGGCCAGTTTTAGCGCCGGAGAAAAAGAGATGCTCTTCAATGCTTACTAAATTCATGATAGCAATACTTAAATCTTGGTCGGCGGATAGGTCCATCTTGTCCTGTTTTTTCATCTCGTCAAATTTAGCGATAAATTCATTAACATCTTTAATTTTCTGTTGATCCATATTATTTAATTAGTTGAGCAAATAAGAGGCTAAGAATAACGAGCGGTAAAAGGGGCATAACTACTTTTTGAAAGGGAAAATAAGCCTTATTACCATGATGGATTTTTAGATATGTATACCATTCGGCCCCAGTCCAAAAACCTAGGGCCCCATTAATGATTCCTAATAGTAGTTTGTTGATACCGCAGACACAACTGGCTTCATGACTGAAAAAACCAGAGAAATAAAGAGGAAGGACGACTAGGGCAATATAGGCAAGGATAATTATAATATTACGGCCCGGAAAGCTGATATGTTTTTTTTGTAACCAGCCAATAGTCCACATAATCATGGAAACGATTAGGCCACCAATCCACAGGCCGGTAATAATGTCATCAATACCTAGATAGCGGGAAAGTCCTACACCAGAAGCGACAGCAATAGTGCAGACTGGGCAGACAGCCCGGGCAATTATTGGCTTTATGGCCAAAATAATAGCGACAATTAGAGTTGCTGGAGTAAGACGGCTTAATTTCATGGTACTTGATTTAGTTTATTATTTAAGAAATCAATAATTGGCTGGTCGCCAATAATACACTGATGACCATCCCAGAGGAGGGGTACACCAATATTATTTTGAGAAAGACCGCAGTCATGGGCCACAGTTGTTAGTTCTCTGGCATTAGTCTCGTTATTATATACTTCTTTTTCTAGAAGTTGGAATTTTTCTCTAATTTTGCTAGTAGCAATATAGTTGGTCACGATATGGCAGTGAGGGCAAGTTTCACCGTAATAGAGAATAAAATCAGCTGCCGGCTGTCTTTGGCTAGCAGTAGCTGGTTGGGAGTCAGGGTGGTTATTTGACGTTTGGTGCTTAGTTAGGGCGTAACAAGAAAAAATGGTGACGGCTAGAAATAATCCGCTGGCAATTATTACTCTATAATTCATATAAATTATGCTAGATAAATATTATTGTAGCACAAATCTGTTTAATGACCAAATACGTTAAAGATTATAAAAAACGACAAGCAAAGCTTGCCGTTGAGGTTATTGAGAGATAAAATCGTGGAGGGCGAAAGCAGGCTATAATGACAAGCCCCGGAACTTGGTTCAAGTTTTAGAACCGTCCGTTGCTCTTAGACGCCCTCCTGTAGATTGCTAAAGTACAATCCTTATAACTAAGGTACTATTTTTTAAAAAAATGTCAAGCCTTGACCTCTTGGCTTAAAAATATTATTATTATGAGGCGATGATTGCCGCGTCTACCAAGCGCGGGGTATAACCGGGAATCCCTAAGTCGTTAATTAAGTGCCCATTCATGGGAAGCTAGATGGAACCGCGAGCTAAAAAACTCGTTCTAGCAATAAATATTAGTAGTTTATTGTTGGAATGAGTTTTTATTTAGGTTAATAAAAAAGAATAAAAATAGATTTATGCCTAATTATCCTTTAGAAATTAAACGTCATTCGCTAGCTCATGTTTTAGCCGCTGCGGTCACGGAGCTGTATCCTCAAGTGCGGTTGGCTATTGGGCCGGCGATTGATAATGGTTGTTATTATGATTTTGACTTTGGTCCAATTAAATTGAGTGATGAGGCGTTAGGAGTTATTCAAAATAAAATGCTAGAAATTATTGCTTCTCCTTTAAATTTTGAGCGGAGTGTCAAGGATATTGATGAAGCTTTAGCTAAAGAAAAGCAACAGGGGCAGATATATAAGGCAGAGCTTATTGCAGATTTAAAAAAACAGGGGATAACTGAAGTTAGTTATTATACTTTAGGCCAGTTTACTGATTTATGTCGTGGTCCTCATGTCGATTCTACTGCTGATTTACGGGGCCTTGGGTTTATGGTTCACCATCTAGCTGGAGCCTATTGGCGGGGAGATGAGCATAATCCGATGTTGACCCGGATTTATGTGTTAGCCTTTGAAACTCCAGCCGAGCTAGATCATTATTTACAAGTTTTAAGTGAAGCTAGTGAACGAGATCATCGTAAATTGGGGCGGGAGCTTGATTTATTTCATATTGACGAAGAGGTGGGGCTAGGGTTACCTCTTTGGCATCCTAAGGGCGCAATTTTATGGAAGACTATTGAAGATTTTTGGTCAACTCAACATTTACGGCATGGCTATACCTTGGTGCGCACTCCACATATTGGCAGTAAAAGTTTATGGGAGACTTCAGGGCACTGGGGGTTCTATAGTACTAGTATGTATCCGCCGTTAGAGGCTGGTCAGACGCTCCGAGATAAACAACAGGGCATTAAGGTGAAAACTTCTGAGGAATATTTACTTAAACCCATGAATTGCCCTTTTCATTTAGAGATTTATCGAGAAAAATTAAGGTCATACCGTGAGCTTCCTTTACGGTATGCTGAGTGTGGAACCGTGTATCGTTATGAAAAAAGTGGGGAGCTTTCTGGATTAGTGCGGGTACGTGGTTTTACTCAAGATGATGCCCATATTATTTGTCGAGTGGATCAGGTTGAAGCGGAGCTTAAAGGGGTTATTGATTTTATCCTTTTTATGTTTCAATCTTTTGGTTTTGATATTCACTCTATTAATGTTTATTTGTCTTTACGTGATCCCAAAGATAACATTAAATATGCGGGTTCAAACGAGGGTTGGGAGTTTAGTGAGCGTATTTTAAAGAAAGTAGCTCAGGAGAAAAATTTAAATTTTAAGGAGGAAATAGGGGAAGCGGCTTTTTATGGCCCGAAATTAGATTTTAAATTAAAAGATGTTCTGGGACGGGAATGGCAGTGTTCAACCTTACAGTTTGATTTTAATTTACCGGAACGTTTTAATTTAACCTATATTAACTCTGAGGGACAGCCAGAACGGCCCTATATATTGCACCGGGCTTTATTTGGTTCTTTTGAAAGATTTATCGCCTTGCTGATTGAAAATTACGCCGGGGCTTTTCCTGTCTGGTTAGCACCAGTTCAGGCTAAAATTGTCGCTGTTAGTGATAAATATTATGATTATAGTAATAGTTTAGCTAAAATATTAATTGATCATGATATTCGGGTGGAAATAGATAAAAATGAGGAGACAGTGAGTAATAAAATTCGTAAAGCTATTCATGATAAAATACCCTATACTTTAGTAATTGGCGAGAAAGAAGTTAATTCCGGGGCTTTAACTATCCGACAACGAGGGTCGACTGAGCTTCTTACAATGAGTCAAGATGAATTTATTACCTTTATTGAGGGAAAGATTAAAGACCATCAGTTAATTTAATGAGTTTTTAATATAAATTATGAAGAAGAAATTACTATGGCTTTTAATTATCGCTTTTATAGTAGCTAATATTTTAGCAGCTATTAAGGTAAGTCAGACCCATAAGTCTCAAGGAGTCAATGAGGTAACATCATCTTTAGAGACAACCACTGCGCCGACTATTAATTTTGTTACTCCCGAAGTAGCCCCAGCAAGCCCAACCATTACCAAAGAGGATATAGCCCGTATTGCCTGTCATGAGCCTTTGTCTTTAGATGATTGGCCGGTTGAGGTAGATAATAATCTATCTCTCGCCCCAGTTAATTGGCAAAATAGGCGTGTTAATTTAACTGATAAAAAAGTGGTCGAGCAGTCATACCGGGCCGGTATTAATTTAGCTGGCCATTTTCATTTAGCTACTTGGTCTTGTGGGGAAAATTGTGAGTTAGCTGCTATTATTAATGCGAAAAATGGGCAAGTTATTGCTTTTGGTGCTGATGATGATTTACGGTCGGTTGGTGGTTGGCAATTTTCTCCCACCAGTAGTCTTCTTATAATTAATCCAGGAAGTAAAGATCAAAATAATCCTACTATTTATAGTCTAGTAGAAGAAAAGGGGCTAAGACGTATTTGCTATTTGGCTCAGTAATTTAGTCAAAATTAGACCATTCAGCATTTTTAATAGCTTGAGGTCGGAGGCCATGTTCTTTATTATATTGGGCTTGGATAGCTCGCCGTCTTTCCGTTTCTTTAATGGCATAATTCATGGCCGGTGTAATAGTGTCAGCATACATAATGACTTGGCCATTAATATGTCGTGCGGCTCGGCCGATAGTTTGAATAAGCGAGGTTTCATTTCTAAGGAAGCCAGTTATATCAGCATCTAAAATAACAATCAAGGAAACTTCTGGTAGGTCTAAGCCTTCCCGGAGGAGATTGACCCCTACTAAAACATCGTATTTATTACGACGTAGGCCTTGGAGCACTTCAATTCTCTCTAAAGTGTCTACATCACTATGAAGATAATTAGTTTTTAGGCCAGCTTCTTTAAGGTAATCGGCGAGTTCTTCGGCCATTTTTTTGGTGAGAGTAGTAATCAGTACTTTTTCTTCTCTTTGAGCCCGTAGTTGGCATTCTTTAATAAGGTCGGCTATTTGTCCGTGAGTCGGGCGGACTTCAATAGCCGGGTCTAATACACCGGTCGGGCGGATGATTTGCTCCACAATTTGTTGAGAGTGCTTAAGTTCATAAGGACCAGGAGTAGCGCTAGTATAAATAACTTGTTTTATTTTGTGATTAAACTCAGTAAAATTGAGGGGGCGATTATCCATAGCGCTTGGTAGTCGGAAGCCAAATTCCACTAGCACTTCTTTGCGAGCCTGGTCGCCAGCAAACATACCAGTAATCTGTGGGATAGTGATGTGAGATTCATCAATTATGGTTAAAAAATCATCTGGAAAGAAATCTAGGAGAGTGGCGGGCGGGGAACCGGCAGGACGGCCAGCAAGATGCCGGGAATAATTTTCGATGCCATTACAATAGCCGACTTGTTCCAGCATTTCTAGATCATAATTGGTACGACGTTCTAATCGTTCAGCTTCCAGTAATTTGCCTTGATTTTGAAGCTCTTGGATTCTTTCTTTAAGTTCTTGACGAATAGCGGCTGAAGCTGTTTCTAATCGGTCGTGAGGGGTCATAAAATGTTTGGCAGGTAGGATATGAATTTCTGTTAATTTTTGTGCTTCAGTTAATTGGAGATCGCTTAAACGTAGAGGCCGCGGCTTATTGTTGTCGGGGTTAAGGGGCCATAGATAAATGCTATTAATAATCTCATCATAAAGGTCCAGGCGCACAATAGCTTCGCCACTCGCCAGATAGATGTCTATAATATCGCCGGCTACCCTAAATTGGCCTCGATGGCAAGCGGCATCTTGCCGCTCATATTGCATAGCGATGAGCTCTTTAATTATTTCTTGCCGATTAATGGTTTGTCCTTGAGTAAATATTTGGCTCGACGCTTCATAATCGGTTTTTTCTCCGAGACCGTAAATACAAGAGACACTAGCCACAATAATCACGTCACGGCGGGTTAGCAAGGCTTGAGTAGCAGCATGGCGCAAGCGGTCAATATCTTCATTAATTGTTGCTTCTTTTTCAATATAGGTGTCGGTGGGTGGCAGATAAGCCTCAGGCTGGTAATAATCATAATAAGAGACAAAATAGTGGACCGCATTTTGCGGGAAAAAGGCCTTGAATTCTTTATATAACTGAGCGGCCAGAGTTTTATTAGGTGAAATAACCAAGGTTGGCTTCTGGGTTTTTTCAATAACTTTAGCTATGGTAAAAGTTTTACCACTGCCAGTAACCCCTAAGAGAGTTTGGGCCTTGAGGCCCTGTTGTATTCCTTGGCTTAATTTTTGAATCGCTTGTGGCTGGTCGCCAGTGGGTTGGAATTGAGCTTGAAGTTGAAACTGCATGGTAGTACTTAGAATTTTGGTAATAGTTATATTATAGAGAAACCATAAAAAAGTGGCAATAAAAAACCGGCAGTTTATTAAACTACCGGCTATAGTTTTTATTTTAGTAGTATTACCTTTTTAGTCGCTGAAAAACGACCTGAGGTAATTTTATAAAAATAAATACCAGGACTTACTTTTTGTCCTGCATCGTCTTTACTATCCCAGGTGATAGTATGTTCTCCTACAGCAAAAGGTTGTTGTGCTAGTGTGCGCACTAATTGTCCCTTGACATTATAAATGGCAATGGTAGTCTGCTCACTAGCCTTTTCCTGCCTGAATTCAATATTTGTATTATCCCTAAAGGGATTGGGATAACAATAGACACTATTAATAATAGGAGGAGTAGTAGTATCATCAACTGGATTAGTGCCAGTTGATATCCCCGAGAGCCGTATTGAAGGTACTGTGGATAGTAATACCAGAGTATTTCCATGCCACCTGGCACTTATATAAGTACCATTTGTACCCGGTGGTAGTTGGGGGCTAAAAGTCCAGGTGAGTTGTCCATTCGCATCATAATTCATTAAAATTGGTACGGTACCACTACTTGTTGTGTGCGATCCATAGAAGAGTATATTACTACCATTGTTTATCATTCCTTCTGGCTGATACTCCTCTGCTGTACCAATATAATGTTCCCAAAAGATTTCGCCAGTATCCAAATCTAGCTGCTGCATCCACCAGGTAGCTTCATTAAGAGTATTAAAGTCTATAGTCGCAGTGCAGATATATAATTTGTTATTGTTTGGGATAATATATCTGCCTACTTTATCCCAAATGGTACATTGCCAATTAAGCGAGACTCCATTAATAAGGCCATTATTAGTGGTAAGAGTCTCTTTTCTGATGTTCCCATTGAAGGTACCATCATTAATCATCCCACAAATATAGATATTATAGCCATCGGCGCTATAAATATCTCCTCCCCATTCTGGGGCAATCCAATCATCCCCGAGACCCAAATTACCTATAATATTACCGGTGGTGTTATCCAAACAAACCCACCCCATCCAGACATTAAGGTAGGCTATATACTCGGGGAAGGTATATATAGTCCACCATGGTGTTTGCTGATGCAATGAAGGAAATATATCCTGGGTCCAGATGGTTGAGCCATCCTGCGCTGATATTTTATAGGCAATATGGCGTTCATCAACGGTTACCAGATTATTATCTGATGTTACGCCTAGTTGTTTTTTATGCACCACCTCATTACCTATAAAACCTGCTCTTGTCCACCCGATTTCACCGGTTGTATAGTTTACCTGGATTAAGGTTTGTGGGTAGGGATAAGGCCCACTTAAATACATTAGGAAGATGTTATCCCCAATAATTTCCATGTTATAACAGTAAATCCCTATTATATCTAGTGGCATGGCCCATAGTTGATGAGGGGTGGTTTGAGCTCCGAGGGACGTGAAAACCATTATCATCATGATAATAATGGTTAATGAAATATTGCGTATCCTTTTCATTGGACACCTCCTTTATTTTTTAAAGTACAATATTTTAATTCTTTCTTACTTTATAATATTATAGACGAAACGTCAATTATATTGTGCTCCCTTTTTAAATACATTATACTCATTAATAATGAAGATTATTAAACTAACAAAATTTTATCATCAAGCTTTTACCTTAGTAGAACTTCTAGTAGTTATTGCTATTATTGGCATTCTTTCTACTCTCTCAATTGTAGGTTTAAATAGCGCTCGAGCTAAGGCTCGAGATAGTCGCCGTTTATCTGATGTTCGAGAAATAGCTACCGCCCTAGAGATGTATTATAGTGATACAGGAGCATATCCCTTTGTAGCTTCTGCCACTGGTACTCTAATAGGTGGTTTATGTTTAAGTGATTTAGGCATTAGTTCAACTTGTGGTACCAGTGTATATTTAAAAAAATCCCTGACGATCCTCAGGGTAGGACCCATTATTGGTATATGTCTAGTAGCAGGGGGGCGAGCTACCAGATTAATTTTCGCTTAGAGCAAGGCTCTCAAGGTTATCCGGCTACTTCTTTGGTTATGGTTCCTGGTGGAATTCAAGAGAGTCTTTATTATGGTTTAATTGGCTGGTGGCCCTTTAATGAGGGGTCTGGGCTGCTTACTAGTGATGCTAGTGGCCATAATAATCAAGGTATAATTAGTGGTGCCTTATGGCAACCTCATGAGCCGGGGTGGTCACTCTTATTTGATAATGTTGACGATGGTGTTAATATTCCTACTAATAATTTTGTAGGACTATATGAATATACTATGTCCGCCTGGGTTAAACCTGTAGGTACACATAAAAATTATACTGGTACTATTATTTCTTCTGGCAATTGGAATTCTATTCATTGGGCTTTTGGCTTGGGGCAAAATAATGAATATATAAAATTTAATCGAGCCGATGGCTCTCGTTGGGTTAGTTTTAGTTATAATGTCCCCCTAAATCAGTGGACCCATGTAGCGGTTACTAGATTTAATGATAAATTAAACTATTTTGTAAATGGCCAATATATTGGGCAGTCTAGCATTAGTGCTTCTGGTGAATTAAATTCTAATGCTACTAATACTATGATCGGACGGGAGACCTATGCTAATGGTTATTTTGATTTTAACGGAGCTATTGATGATGTCCGGATTTATAATCGTGCTCTTTCTAGTGAGGAAATTGCTATTTTAGCTCAGCAAAATTAGGCTATTTTTGACAGGGCTAGTTTTTTTTCTTAAAATGTAAATATTAAATAATTTAAGGAAATAGTTTTATGGACCAGCCGTCCTCCTTTTTTGCGCAAAGTGAATTGGAAGTTTTGGCTTTTTGGGATAGAGCTAAAATTTTTGAGCAGTCTGTAGAAAAGACAGCGCTTCATGGTGATTATCGTTTTTATGATGGGCCGCCCTTTGCTACCGGGACCCCACATTATGGTCATATTGTTGCCAGTATTATGAAAGATGTGGTACCTCGTTTTTGGACCATGAAAGGTTATCGCGTAGAACGTCGCTGGGGCTGGGATTGTCATGGCTTGCCGATTGAAAATATTGTGGAAAAAGAATTGGGTTATCGACACAAGAAAGATATTGAGGCTTTAGGTATAGATAAGTTTAATGAACTGTGTCGGTCTAAAGTTTTAGGTTATGTGAATGAATGGCGCACCATTATCCATCGATTGGGTCGTTTTGTGGATATGGATAATGCTTATTTGACGATGGATTTATCGTTTATGGAGTCAGTTTGGTGGGTGTTTAAAGAATTATGGGATAGGGGATTAATTTATCATGGATATCGGTCAATGTATATTTGTCCGCGCTGTGAAACAACATTGTCGCAATCGGAAGTGGCAGAGGGTTACAAAGATGCTAAAGATTTATCCTGTACGGTTAAATTTAAGTTACAGCCTAATCAAAAGATCGGTGATTTTGTCATTAATGATTCAACCTATATTTTGGCCTGGACCACTACCCCCTGGACGTTAATGGCTAATGTGGCCCTAGCAGTAGGTGCGGACATGGATTATATTGTGGTAGAGATTCCAGCTAATTTTGACTTTAAGCAATTTAATGTTGATTTAGATTTAACTGGGAGATATATTTTTTCTCCTCAGTGTGCGGCCCAAAACGATAAGCTTCATCAGCTATTAGAATTAGCTCTACAAGGGCACGTTCCAAGTTATAAATTTAAGGGGCACGATTTAGTTGGTTTAAAGTATTTACCGCCTTTTGATTTTTATTATTCCCAGTCTGATTTAGCAAATAAAGATAAGGGCTGGCAAGTTTATCCGGCTGATTTTGTCAACACTGAAGATGGTACAGGCATTGTCCATATTGCCCCTGGTTTTGGAGAAGATGATTGGCAGCTAGCAAAACAATATGATTTGCCTTTTGTACAGCATGTTAAAATGGATGGCACAATTAAAGATGAAGCAGGTGAATGGGCTGGCTTAAATGTTAAGCCTAAGGAGGATTACCAGGCAACTGATAAAAAGGTTGTTGAATTTCTAGGAAAAAGTGGCTTGCTTTTTTCTCAAGAGGAATATGAACATAGCTATCCATATTGTTGGCGTTGTGATACTCCTTTAATTAATTATGCTACTTCCTCATGGTTTGTTAATGTGACTAAAATTAAGCCTCTCGTGCTGGAGGAAGCCAAGAAAATTAACTGGTCACCCAGTTATATTAAAGAAGGACGTTTTGGACAATGGCTGGAAGGAGCCAAGGATTGGTCTATTAGTCGGCAACGCTATTGGGCCTCTGTTATCCCTATTTGGCAATGTTCCTGTGGCTGGCAGAAAGTTATTGGTTCGGTGCAAGAATTAGCAGAGCTTAGCGGAAAAGAGATAACTGATTTACATAAACATATTGTTGACAAAATTACCATTAAGTGTCCTAATTGTGGGAAATTGGTTCATCGAGTACCTGATGTACTAGATACTTGGTTTGATAGTGGCTCTATGCCCTATGCTCAGGCTCATTATCCCTTCGAAAATGCTGAGAATTTTGATAGCCATTTTCCGGCTCAATTTATTGCTGAAGGCATTGATCAGACCCGATGCTGGTTTTATTATCTTCATGTAGTTAGCACGGCTTTAGGGCGGGGAGTGGCTTTTCGCAACGTTATCGTCAATGGTATTGTGCTGTCTGAAGATGGCAAGAAGATGTCCAAAAAACTACATAATTATCCTGATCCAGCTGCACTAATGGATAAATATGGTGCTGATGCCTTGCGTTACTATTTATTAGCTTCACCAGTTACTCAAGCAGAAAATCTTAATTTTAGTGAGACTGGAGTGGAAGAAGCAGTTAAGAAAATTATTCTCCCGGTGTGGAATGTGTATAAATTTTACGATTTATATGGAGGAAATGAACGCTCTGTTTTGTCAAGAGAAGATTGGCATTCAGACAATATTTTAGACCGCTGGATTGTGGCACGTCTTCATCAGTTGCTGGGAGATATAGATAGTGCCATGATGGATTATAATTTACCTAAGGCGGTACGGCCACTGGCTATCTTCATTGACGACCTATCTAGTTGGTATTTACGCCGTTCTCGCAATCGGTTTAAAAGCGGGGAGTCACAAGATAAAGCTGCGGCCATTCTTACTACTAGTTATGTGCTTCAGCATCTAGCTATAGCCTTAGCGCCATTTACTCCCTTTTTAGGTGAGGCCTTGTGGCAAAAAACTACTGGTTTTAATTATGAGCATGATGATAAATCAGTGCATTTGCTGAATTGGCCAACCGATTTGCCGGTAGATGAAAGGGTTTTAACAGAAATGGCAGTGGTGCGAGAGATTGCTGAATTAGCTTTAGCTGAGCGCGATGAAGCAGGATTAAAGATTAGACAAGTATTACCAAGTTTAACCATTAAAGGACCAACGGATCGCTTATCACTGTTGACTTCAGCCAGTCTAGATATTTTAGCTGATGAGCTTAATGTTAAGCATATTGTTACTGAGACTAATAATTCTGCCGGCTGGGAGGTAAAGTTGGATACTACTTTAACGCCTGAACTGATACGGGAGGGTTTAGCTCGAGAATTGGTGCGGCATATTAACTTACTTCGAAAGGAGTTGGGTCTTACCTTGTCAAACCGAACAATTATTTATTGGTCTAGTACTAGCCCACTAGCCAATTTAACTCTAGAGGAATGGGCCGCGACTATTCAAAAAGAGACACTTAGTGCTAAACTAGAAGAAGGCCAGCCTGACCAATTTTTGGCCCACAAGACCCTCAACTTAGATGATGGGACACTAGAAATTATGATTGCTAAATTAAATTAAATATTAATAAAAACAATTTTATGATGTTAGTTCTTTACATTTTATTAATAATTATTGCCATTTTTATTATCTGGCTCATTGCCGTCTATAACGGCCTTATTGCTAGCCGGAATCGTTTAGCTGAGGCTTTAAGTGATATTGATGTTCAGTTAAAGCGACGTTATGACCTTATTCCTAATTTAGTGGAGACGGTTAAGGGTTATGCTGCTTATGAGCAGGAAACTCTTAATAAAATTATCGAGGCTCGTAATGAGGCTATGTCAGCTCATAAAACTGGCGACAAGGAAGGAGAAAAAGCAGCGGAAGATAATTTGTCAGGCTTACTCAAAAATTTATTTGCTTTAAGTGAAAATTATCCTGATCTTAAAGCTAACCAAAATTTTTTGGAGCTCCAGCGTGAACTTACCGATACTGAAGACAAGATTCAAGCTGCCAGGCGTTTTTATAATAGCAACGCCCGTGATTTTAACATTAAATTACAGGTATTTCCTACTAATCTTGTTGCGAAAAAATTAGGTTTTACGCCAGTAGAATTTTTTGAAATTACTGATAAGGCAGAAAAAGAACAAGTTAAAGTTGAATTTTAAAAATATGAATCTATATACTCATATTAGCGCCAATAAACGTCGGAGTTGGTTGCTAATTATCATTAATGGAGTATTGCTTTTAGCTTTAGGCTGGGTCCTTAGCCAAGCTACTAATGATTATATTTGGTTCTATATTGCGGTAATTTATTCTTTGGTGTCTAGCTTAGTTGGTTATTTATGGGGTGACAAGGTGGTATTAATGACTAGCAAAGCTAAATTAGTTGACCGTAAGGATGCACCTGAGCTTTATCGCTTGGTAGAAAATTTATGTATTGCTGCCGGTTTGCCAACTCCCAAGATTTACATTATTAATGAAGCTGCTCCCAACGCTTTCGCCACGGGCCGAGATCCAAAACATGCTTCTGTGGCTGTTACTTCAGGACTGTTAGCTAAATTAGACAAAGCTGAGCTTGAGGGGGTTATCGCTCATGAGCTTTCTCATGTTGGCAATCGTGATATTCTATTAGCTACTTTAGTGTCAGTAGTAGTGGGGGCAGTAGCGCTCTTGGGTAATTGGTTTGCCCGGTGGTCATTTTGGGGTGGCAATCGACGCTCTAGTAATAATGATGAGGCAGGACAAATATCGGTTATCTTGTCTATTATTGCTTTAGTATTAGCTATTTTAGCGCCTATTGTGGCTCAGTTAATTCAACTAGCTATTTCTCGCCGTCGGGAATTTTTGGCTGATGCCGATGGCGTTCTTCTTACTCGTTATCCTGAGGGTCTTATTAACGCCCTAAAGAAGATTAGTGCCGACCCTGAGCCGTTACCCGTGGCCAGTGAAGCCACAGCCCATTTATATTTTGCCTCACCTTTTAATAACAAAAAAAGGACGTCGCCCTTAGCCAAGATGTTTATGACCCATCCACCGGTGGAAGAGCGGATTGCTGCTTTAGAAAAAATAAATATTTAATATGGCTAATCCTGACTTACCCAAAGACCTTAGTAAGACTGAGAATATAGCGGCTAGTGGCCTTAAAGAAGTATGGCGTGCTGAAGAACAAGAGCACCGACAGCGTAAAATTTTTTTAATTATCGGTATTTTATTAGTAATTATAGTCATTGGTGGTTTAGGTTTTATGAGTTGGCCCTATGTTCAGGGGCAAATTTATGGTTATTATGATAAAATAAGTAAGGAGATAAAAAGTTGGCCGGCTAAATATGCAGCTTGGCAGAAAAAAAATGAGGAGGCAGTTATTAAGGGTGATGTTTTTAAATAAGACATGAAATGCCAATAATATGCTTGCTTTTATTAAGGGAGAGATTAAAGCTAAACGTCTAGGGTCAATTATTGTAGAAAATAATAATCTCGGCTACCAGATTATGGTTGGCGAGAAAATTTGGGAAGAAGCTAAGACAGGGGAAACAATTGAATTATTTCTTCATCATCATTTAAGAGAGGATAGTGATGAACTTTATGGTTTTGCTGATTTGGAGACCCTGTCTTTATTTGAACTTCTTCTTTCAGTGTCAGGTATTGGTCCGAAGTCGGCTTTAAATATTTTGTCGCTTGCCGATATTAAAGACGTCCAGCAGGCTATTATTTTAGGTGACGAAGTGATGCTTACTAAAGTATCTGGAATTGGCCGGAAGACAGCAGAGAGAGTGATTTTAGAGTTAAAAAATAAAATTGCTAGTTTACCAGCTAATCTCTTGGCAGGCGAAGAGGGTAGTAGTAATGAGGATGATCTGGAAGCCTTAATTGCTTTGGGTTATAGCGCACCAGCCGCCCGGCGAGCTCTAGCTAAAGTAGATCGAAAAATTACTGACCCAGCTGAACGTTTGAAATTAGCCTTAAAGGAATTGCCTTAGTTTATGTGGCAGATCATAGATTCTCTGGAAGCCGATGATTTTGTAAAACACTATGGGGCATCTGAATTTTTACAAAGTTCAGCCTGGTTAGATATTCAACGTCAATTTTATAGCGTAGAGACTTTAGGCTATTATTTAGATAAGGAGTTAATGTCTGTGGCTCGTCTTATTCGACGACCGCTAGGAGGAAGATTTTGTTATTATTATTCTCCCCGTGGTCCCATTGTGAGAAAGACTCATTATAATCTATGGCCACAACTTATTAAGGATTTAGGGCCATGGCTTAAGGAGAGACGGGCTTTATTTTGGCGCCTGGAGCCAGGGAGTAACTGGTTAGATTATGATTTTGCCTCATTAGGTTTTTATCATGGGCCAGATATTCAGCCGAGTGAGACACGTGTTCTTAGCCTTGATTCTTCTCCCGAGGAATTATTTTCTAGGATGCATCCCAAGACACGTTACAATATTCGTTTAGCTAGTAAACGGGGAGTAACTGTACGTAGGGCTGGTCCCCAAGATTTTGCTAGCTTATGGTCTTTATTACTTCTTACCAGTCAGCGTGATAATTTTCATTTACACCGCCGGGAATATTATTTAGCCCTAATTAATTCACCAGCTATTGAATTATTGTTAGCTGAATATCATGGACAGGTTTTAGCAGCTGGCATTTTTGCTTATTGGGGAGATACAGCTATTTATCTTCATGGGGCCTCGGGCAATGAACATCGTGAGCTTATGGCTCCTTATTTAGTGCAGTGGCAGGCAATTCAATTAGCTTATGAATTAGGTGCTCGGCGGTATGATTTATTTGGTACGAGTTCTCAAAAATGGCCAGGGATTACTCGTTTTAAGCAGGGGTTTGGCGGGGAAATAGTTCATTATCCCGGAACTTTTGATTGGCCACTTTCTAAATGGAATTATAATATTTATGCTACTCTTCGGCAGTGGCGACGGAAAAAACATTAATAATCTTTATGAATAAATTTTTTGCTCAATTAAAAAAAACTATTTACAATAGTTATTTAAAGCATTTAGTACCAGCTTATCATTTTATAGTTAATTGGCTAGCTGATGTTTATTATAATCATCCAAGTCGGCAGTTAATTGTTATTGGGATCACTGGCACTACTGGCAAGACCACTAGTGTTTTACTGACCGCCGAGGTACTACGGGCCGCTGGCTATAAAGTAGGCTATACTTCCACGGCAATGTTTAGTGATGGTCAGCGTGATTGGCTTAATGATACAAAGATGACTATGGTAGGGCGATTCTTTACTCAAAAGATGTTACGGCAGATGGTCAATAATGGGTGTCATTATGCCATTATTGAAACGACTTCTCAGGGAATATTACAATATCGCCATCGTTTTATTAATTATGACTTAACTATTTTTACCGGTCTTTATCCTGAGCACATTGAGGCCCATGGTTCTTTTGATAATTATCGTCGAGCCAAGGGCCGTTTGTTTTCTCACCTGCGTCGTTGTGGTTATAAATATGTGGGAAGCGACAAACATGTTGAAAAAGTTGATCATGGCTTTAAAAAAGTAGGGCTGGATAAGGTGCCTAAAACTATTGTTGCCAATCTAGACGATGATTATGCTCATTATTTTTTAAGTTTTGGCGCGGATAAGGCCTGGGGCTATACCACTAATTATAAAGAGAAAAAGGATTTAGAATGGCCTGATTATCTTATTATGCTAGAATATGGCCAGATAAAGTCAGATATCCATGGCACTGATTTTATTTGCGAGGGTCAAGAAATTCATCTGCCGCTTCTGGGGGCTTTTAATGCCAGTAATGCGATGAATGCTATTGGAGTAGCCTTAAGCCAGGGGATAGATTGGCCAGTGATTAAAGCCGGATTAGGTGCAGTGAAGGTATTAGCTGGCCGGCTAGAAATTATTGATGAGGGTCAGCCATTTAGTGTAATTGTTGATTATGCTTTTGAACCAGTTGCTTTATCTAAAATATATAATACTTTAGAGTTAGTGCCTCATAAAAAAATTATTCATGTTTTAGGTTCAGCTGGCGGGGGGCGTGATGTGGCCCGGCGACCTAAATTAGGGCAGATTGCTGGCCGGCTAGCCGATATAGTTATTGTTACCAATGAAGATCCTTATGATGACGACCCACGGGTTATTATGGAACAAGTAGCTGTGGGTGCTGAATATGCTGGTAAAGAACGAGATAAAAATTTATTTACTATTCTGGATCGCCGTGAGGCTATTGCTAAAGCCTTATCTTTAGCTAAAAAGGGTGATATTGTATTAATTACTGGTAAGGGGTGCGAGCAGGCGATTTGCCTGGCTGCAGGACGTAAGATGCCCTGGGATGATCGGCAGGTGGTGCGGGAAGAATTGGCTAAACTGCAATTTTCAGAAAGTTAGGTTTTTATCTTTACTTGAGGAATAAATAATAACCTTGCCATCTTTTTTTGATAAATTATTATTAATAGCTG
>Ga0209506_1001903_pt1 | contig 20019 bp, 13 predicted proteins | sample AD_JPNHG2_MetaG_FD_184409 | JGI IMG/M metagenome (GOLD analysis project Ga0209506, IMG submission 184409) | Active sludge microbial communities of municipal wastewater-treating anaerobic digesters from Japan - AD_JPNHG2_MetaG (SPAdes) (version 2) | ecosystem: Engineered > Bioreactor > Anaerobic...
ATTCTTTGACAAAATGAGCATGCTCTCCAAGATAACCAAAAGCAATAATTTTTATAGTTTCAAAAATATCTTCGTCTGAAAGAATATCTTTTGATATTATCGTAGCCAAATCAAAGTAAACAGAGCACAATGCTTTAAATTCCTCACTCTCCTGATTATACCATAACTCTAAAATTTTTAATTCACATAATTCTTTTGCCTTTGAAATTTCTTTGATTTCATCATTAGATAATTCAAGTGTAGTAAAACGGCTGGCAATTTTTCCTTTTTGGATAATATGCCCTATATCCTGAATTAGATTTGGAAAATATTTTTCAAGTATATTATATTTTTCAGTTGGTTTCATTTTGTTCTCCATTTATAACAGTTAGCCATTTCTCTTTGGAAATTGGCAAATAAATGGCAAGCAATTTTAATCCTGTGGGCTCAAGTATTTCTGCTTTTAATTTTTCGTAACTCAGCTTTATATCATTTTCATCAGGGTTAGTATCTCTTACCAAAACACCATATAGCATGTAATTTGTGCTATTTTGCTTGTAATAATTTTTAATGGCATTATCGAAATCCTGCTTAAATCCTTCACTATCAACCAAACCAATCTTACTTTTTATGTAGCTTATTAAAATAAGTCTTTTTTGATGGTCATTATATAAATCTTTTAATTGGTATTCTATACCACCTGCATTGGTCATAACCTGTGGAGGTGATTTCTGTTCTGATGAAGTTTTTACTTCGCCAAATAAAAACAATATTTCATTGTCTATTTCAATGAACCCGACCAAATCGGCACCTGTTTTATTACCTCTTGGATTTCGGGCATCTCGTAATTCATTCCAATAAAATCGACAACTAAAATTTTCTTCCAAAATAACCTCTGCCACTGCTTCACCTATTCTGAAATTTTGAACATCAACTTCTTGATTTTGCAATGATTGAATATCTATCAAAAGTGTTTCTGATTTTTGAAAACCGGTGTCTTGTTCTAAAGTTGTTAAATAGTTTAATAATTCGTCTCTTTGGGGTTGGTCTAAAAGTTTGTTTTTTACCTGATTGCGTAGCAAGGCTTCTGCTCCATCTTCATTAAAACAAATGCCCTTGTAATTACGGTGAGGCGAATCTGCTTTTTCATAATTAGTATTAAATCTGCTCATTTTCATATTCTCTCTGCCATTATTAGTCTGTGATCTTAGTGACACTATCCACCATATTTTTAACTGTCTCAAACCATCCTCTTACTTCCTCCCATGCATTTATATTCTCTAAACTTCCCATGATTATTTGCTGGGACAGTTCACCGCACAAAATATTCTTTATATCATTTTCTTTCATATTTTTCTTTTCAGATATTTCTTTAACCACATCAAAATCATCCCAATTAGAAATATTTCCGAATTTAATGCTAAACCTATTTTCAATTAATTCTTTTGGAATATAATTTTCTATTTCTCGTTTATTTGTTAAAACCCCTTTTGAACCATCTTTCCTTTGATTTACCTTCTCAATGTGTTTTTTATATTTTGAATCTTTGTCTTTATCATATAGATGAAATTCTATCGCGTTTGTATTTTTAGTAATATATCTATCAATATAATCTCCACAATTTGCCCCATTCATTAGATTAAATGCTAATAAACCAGAATTGATAAAATCTTCTATATCAATAATAGATTTTAATTCAGGAATATTTTTATTTATATTTCTTAAAAAATTCATATCATTTTTTCCTTCAACACACCATAATACTTTACCAACATTAGGTAAAATGCCCAAATTTTCGATGATTTTATTAATTACATTGTCGTTAAAATTTTCTACAGTTCCACTATCAACATATCTTATCGTTTCTTTTGGCAATATTCGAATAAATTGTGGGCTGTGAGTGGTTATGATAATCTGATAATTTTCATTATTAGATAAATTCATTAAACTATCTAATAAAATTTTTTGTAAATCAGGGTGTAATGATGTTTCTGGTTCTTCAATTGCATATATTGTATTAACTTTTGTATCATTTTTTTGTTTTTCAACCTCAGCAAGAAAGAAACTAAGAAGCATTAAACGTCTAAAACCACTGCCTCGTTTATTTAAAGGCACTTCATTATCGGTATTGAAACCAATATTTTTATATACATCTTTCCATTTCAACGAAGGCACTTCTGGGATGTTTGGCTTTATCTGTGATTCTTGCTTGGATACCTCTTTAAATTTACTTATTGTGCTTTGTGCGATATTGTTAATTTCTCTTTCAACTTCTCTGGCTATTTCATTGAGTTTACTTTGTATTTCCTCTCTTTTAAATATTTGCTCAATTGCAATTTTTAGTGGGTCTTGAACCTCTGAATCCAGATCTTGATTTTTTCTGTCTGAATGGAAAAGAGCATAAATTGGCAGATAATTCACCAATTGGTCCCATATTTTTTTGGCATCTTCTGAATCAACAATAATTTCTATCTCTTTTAATTCAATATTACGATAAGATTCTCTAATAGCTTTTCTTAATAAGGCTGATTTCCTTTTATCATCGCATTCTAAATTTTTTTCTTTCACAATATCTTGTAATTCTTTTACTTTTTTTCTAAGGAGATTTTTCAAAACATCATCATTAGCCGGATGGTTACATTTTATGCTTGTTTCTTTTATTTTACCATTTTTAAATGTTTTCCAAACTTCCAAATCCCCTTCAGAATTTAACAAGTATTCATTTTTGAGTGACGTGTGGTTTTCTGCATCAATTATTATTTGGGCAGGAAAATCACAAAAAACAATTCCTATTCTAAAATCAATATTTTCATTTTTGGCTTTAATATTTAAATCGTCAGGTTCGATTTTAACAGCCCCCTTCCCTTCATTAATGAAGATATCAATTGCTTCAAGTATTGAAGATTTACCCTGATCATTCTTCCCAATAAAAGCAGTAAAATTCTCTAAACTAATTTCATGTTTGCCATAAAAAGCCCTAAAATTTTCTAAAATTACCTTTTTAATCTTCATAATTTTCCCCTCCTTCAATTATTTTTATTTCTTCATGTGTCAAGTTATACAATTTATAAACAAGTTGATCTATTTCCTCCTCAAAATTTTTTGTATCCGCCTGCGGGCTCTCTTTCTTTGCTGCAAGGGTTTTATCAACCAGCGACTCGATTTGCTTAGCGATGGGCTGGTTGGTTGGGGTGATGGGAGGAAGGGGAATTTTTTCAAAATTTGATTTTTGCCCAATTTTCATACCCAAACCCAATACTCCAGTTATTTTGTTTAAATACCATTCGATTAATTTTGAATTTAGAAGACCTAAAAAATATTTTCTTTTGTAGCTACCTCCAATCATATATTCATTGCTTGATAAATAAATACCAGCCTCACAATAACTATATTCCGCAGCATCTTGAAATTGACCATACACCACCTTCTCCTTCTCAAACTCGGGGTAGTAAGCACAAGCTCTTAGTTCCCACCAATAATCACCTTGATCATCTCTCTTTTTGGCTTTTGCTTCAAACGGTCTTAAATGGTTCATCAAAGAAGAAAATACTTTTTCAATAAATTTTTCAGCATTTTCTTTTCCTCTATTTTCATTTGTCCAACCCGCAGGAATCACTATCACCCACAGCCCAGCCCATTCGTAGTGATATCGCTTAATATCTCTGCCTCTAAGGATGGGTTTGATGATGGCTTCGGTGCGGCGGCGTTCAGCTTCGTCTTTGCAATTGGCAAGTATCTCGTTACGCTTTTCTGTAGTTATGATAAAGGCTTCGTTTAAGCCGGTTAATACACCACGATAAATATTCACATCCCAATCTTTCAGCGGTTTACCGATGTGTTCAATTTTTTCTTTCAGTCGTTGTTCGGCACCTGAGCCTATAAACCATGCATCGTGTGTAAGTTTATCAAGTACAACACCACGTTCGTACAATTGCCTTTCTATTTCAATCTCACCGTGATTATCTTTTGTTAATGTAACTGCCCGTAACTGAAAATTTGTTTTCTCTCTGTCAGAACCAGGCCGGCTCTTCTGTATCAGTATAATGTTTGTATCAACAGTAGCATTGGCAAAAATGCCCGGACCCAGATCTATAAGTAATTTCGGATTGAATCGTGTAAAAAAGTTACGGAGTTTCTCACCATAGCCTGCACGCATCCACTTGTTTGATGTTATAAAACAAAGATGCCCTCCCTGTTTAAGTATCTGCAGTCCCTTTTCATAAAAAAGGCAGTAAATGTCGCCAGTACGCGCAAAAGTTTCAAACCTCTGGCTCTGGTACAGTTTAGCCAGTTTGCCTCCGTCTTTCTGTAACTGTATATACGGTGGATTGGCAATTACAATGTCAAAACCACTCTCATTCCTGAAAACAGCCGGAAAGAATATTTTAAAATCGAAATCAAGCTTAAAACCAAGAGTTTCCTCTGCCCTCGAGAGTAACTCTTTTATTATTTCGTCAATTTTTTTTCGCAAATCATTCTTAATTAACGGTCTGGTTTCATTCACCAGTTCTTCTTCGAGTTTTTCTATTTCTTCAAGTTTTGGGGGTTTGTATGGATAGCCCAGCAGAGAATCTCCCTTTACAATTTTATAATCGAGGTTTGGCAGGGGTTTTATGTTTCTGAAATCGTCTTCATCAACCACAAGCGACAGCCAGAGGCGCAGCCTTGCAATTTCCACTGCCCCCGGGTCAATGTCAACCCCGTAAAGCGACTCCTCAATAAAATGTCTTTTGAAATTGTAAGCTGTCCGGCTGCCATTTCCGAGGTAAGCGTTCAGCGCCAGACGGGCCTGAACGGTTTCGTACATAAGTCCCACAGGAAATGCACCGCTGCCAACGGCAGGATCGCACACTGTAACATGCGCCAGCAACCTGTCAATCGTGTCGGCATTCTTAACGATTGACTCCGGCATTTTATAACTGTAGATGCTTGATTTAAGCTCTCCGTTTTCAATTTTCTTTTGCTTTTCCGTAGCAACCGTGTCATTATCAACCAGTAACGTGCAATTGTTTATGAAAAACCCAATATCTTCCAGAGGTACAGATTCTTTCAGCTCCGTATTCAGGTAATGGATAAGGCTTTGCCTGCACATGTAGTGCACTATCTCGCGCGGTGTATAGTAAACGCCATAATCTCTGTTGAATTTCAGTTCTTCCTTTTTCCCTTTTTTCAGAGCTTCTATATACTCATCAAAATTATCCTGTCTTATCGCATTGAATCGTTCGTATGCTTTCCCAAGCAGTTCGGGGTCGATAGCCACTTCCTTATCGAGAGGCTCCTCTTCATTAACCGTGAAATTGTAGCGGTCAAAAACATCGAGTATTCCATCGCCTGTATCGCCTTCAGGCGTTTTATGCTTGTTCGAGAAAAGGTCGTCGGGCAGCAGAATATCAGTGTGTACCCAGTCGTAGTTCCCAACCGGGTCGAAAAGTCCACCGTTCAGAAATGGTATTTTGCAGTTGAACCGGCTGTAGAAATCGTCGTCGTGGCTACGGTCAATCCTCAGGGCTTCATAAAAAAGGGGTTCGAGAATGTCGTTAAAGAAATTTCTGTAGTTGCAATGTTTTTTCTCAAAAAGTTCGCGCAGAAAATTCTTTGTACCTGTACCCCATTCATTATCACGCCCGACACCGAACCAACCTTTTTTCTGCAGGAAATAAAGAAATACAATCTGCCCGAGCAGTTTTTTTGCAAAATTTACAGAATCTACCCCTTTTTCCTCAAAATCGGCTTTTATTTTAGCATCTCTTCTGATAATCTTATCCAGTTCAGCTTTTGTACGAATGAACAGGTCGCGGTATTTACGGAAGAATTCGTCACTTACCGTTTCAATGCTGAAGGCTTTTTCCAGATCTTCAAGGGTTGGTTGCACCTGATCCTTCTCAAGTATGGGAAGCAGTTGTGACTGAGCAGTATGGCTCTTTTCGTTTGCTCCTACCAGGAACGACCATCGGCGGGCAGGAGTGAATTCTTCAATAACTTTAATTCGCCCGGTTTCTGTTTTTTCAAACCTGTAATCCAGTTTTACCAGAGAGAAACGCCAGTCGGTGAGGTCAGGGGGTACGAAAGCAACAATTGCAGCATCTTTACGCTTTTTGCTTCCGTATTTTCCCTGAAGATAACCTGCAACAAAATTCCTCTGCATGGTGCGAGCCCGTTCAACCGAAGTCTCTTTCCTTAAGTTAACCACCAGCACATCAATCCTGTTTTCGCCAATATTGTACTTCCCCAGGCGCTCATATTGTGTTATGTAATCTTTAAATGCATCAGGAATATAATTACCCTGATATATGAACGGGTCTTCTTCAATGTTGTTTAAAAGTTCCCTTGTAAACCGGAAATATTTGTTATGATCGAAGGATGACTCAAAAGTTTCACGAATGATTCTTGTTGCCTGATTTTTATCCATAAGAGTTATTTTTTAAAATATACCGAAAGTATTACTTCCCGTTTTCCTTCACCTGAAGCACCATGTTCGGCATAATGACTTTCGAGGAACCTTGCCGGAATCTTTGTTTGCAGTGTCGCAATAACCTTGAGAGGATTTGTAATATCATCTCTTAGATTTTCAAGAGCTTTCAGTGTGTCTTTTAATGTTCTGGCGGTAAAGCCTCCTTCATCGAGCTGTCTGATAACTTTATTAAGGTAATCTTCCTGTTCATCGGTTAATTGTTTTGAATTCTGTTTCACTGCAAGCAGGATTCTTTGTAATCTCACGGCCCTGTCTCTGCTGCCTTTTGTCCGGATAGGTTCAACAGCCTCTTCGGTGGTTGCCATTCTGAAGGCTTCCTTGTTTTTATCGAGTAAATCGTAAAATGCAGGGTTTATTTTCTTTTTTTCCTCTTCAGGAGTGCTTTCGAGCAGTTTGGCTGCCATTATGAAGTCAAGTTCCTGCGGTGAATTTTTATCTTCCACAAAGTAGAATTTGTCGAGTTTTCCTTTCCGGAAGTAGGTCAGAAGTGCATTTTCATATTCTTTTGAAGATTTTGCGGTGCGTGCTTTTTTCGGCAGGTGTTTTATTTTCGCAAACAGGTCAGGATCGTTGTCTCTAATGCCCTTAATTATCTGAAGGTATTTCAGTTCGCTCTCTTCTGCCTCGTCTTCACCTGTAACGGTCTGTTTTGAAATCAACCTGTTGAAAAGCTCGTGAGAATCTACAGGTTCTCCTTCGGTGAGCAAAGCAGCGTCTCCGCCCAGTAGTGTCAGGAATGCATTTATCTTTGATTCAGCAACTTCTTTCAGTTTGATCTGGTTATTTGACTGCTTTGTAGGGAAAAAATTAAATGTGTATATCCTGGGAAATTTTGTATCGACACGGTTGATTCGTCCCACCCGCTGTATCATACGAACCGGGTTCCATGGAATATCATAGTTCACCACTGTATTGGCACGGTGCAGGTTAACACCTTCCGACAGAACTTCGGTTGATATAAGCAACCGGTAATCATCTTTCGGATGCCTTGCGCGGGCATCAAAATTTTCAATAACCTTTTCGCGGGTTGCATCACTTGAGCTACCCGTGAAGAGAAGCGCCGTACCGTCATGATGTTCGTTAATGTTTTTTACAAGGTATTCGGCGGTCTCTTTCGACTCGGTAAAAACAATTATCTTGTTTTCCTTCAATATTTTGTTCCTCTTTAATTCATCCAGAAATTTGAGAAGTTTCGGGTCTCTTCCGATATTCTGCCATAATCTCTTTATTTGTTTAAGAACTTCGTAGTCATTTTTCAGGTCAACAATAAAATCATCCCTGAAATCGGCCGAAGAATACCTTTCTGCCTTTTGCTGGTCTATTAGTTTCTGTATTGCTTCGTCATCGTCATTATCAAGAAGTTCGAAAATTTTGCTGGAATATTTTTTTGAGACATACACATTGCCTCTTTCAAATTCTCTGATGAACATTTCGTATGAATGCAGGAACCTGTCAACAGATTTTCTGAATGCATAGAAACTGCTTTCCAGTCTTTTGACGAGAAGAATCTTCATGAATTTTCCCATATTTCTCTGGGAAAGAATCTCTGGTTGAGTCAGTTCCCTCTTAAAGTAAAGCATCGGGGTATAACGGGCATACTTAAAATTACCGGTAATCAGTTTTATGGTTTTATCAAAGACCTCATCCTCAAGGTCGTTCAATTCATAAAAAAGTGGTTCAGGTTTCTCCGGCTCCGGAAACTTTATCTTTTGCCTTTTAAGATCTTCGGCAAAATATTTTGTTATTTCGGCACGGGTTCTTCTTACCATTAAATATTTAAGAACCTTTTCACGTATTTCCTTTGAATTTTCTTTTACAATTTTTAAATATTTTTCGTAATCGGCCTGTCGGTCAAGTCCGTTTAATCGGTATTCGAGTGACCTGAAAAACCTTTCCAGGTCGGGCACATTGGGTATTGTGCTTTTCTTTGTCTTCTGAAAAAGTTTGATCTGGCTGAGCACATCCTGCGGAGTATTGTTATAAGGTGTAGCTGTTACAAGGATGACCCTTTTACCACGGCATATTTCGGCAAGTTTCTCATAGCTCTGGGTGGTTTCGGTTCTGAACCGGTGTGCCTCATCAATAATGATGTTTTTGTATTTCTCAGTTCCCGCATCGAGTATTTCATCGAGCTTACCTATTGACTCACAATCAAATGGTATATTGAATTCGGCAAGAACATTTACCCACGAACCGGGATTTGATTTCTGGAGCAGAGCAGGAGGTGCTATTACCAGTGTTCTTCCGTCAAGCTGTTTTGCCAGCATGGCAGCAATATATGTTTTACCGAGACCGACAACATCCGAAATAAACACCCCGCCGTATTCTTCAAGAATCTTTCTGGCATTCAGTACAGCCTGCTCCTGATATTCAAGTTTCATAAAACCCTCAGGATATTCGTACAGGTATATTTCTTCGGGCTGACTTAACTCTTCGCGGAAGTATTCATAAAGAAATTTGAGATATAACTGATAAGGTGTAATGTTCTGGTTGAGCCATGTCTTTTCTTCAACGGTTGTTATGTAATTATCACTGACATCAACGGCGTTCTGCCATAATTCTTCAAATTTTTGTCTGGCAAATTCATAATCAGAGCGGTTTTTAAGTTCAACATTGAATTCAAGGTTGTCGATCAGACCCGATTGGGTAAAGTTGCTTGAACCGGTTATTACCCTTCCAATATCGCGGTCGCCTTCCCTGAATGTCATAATATACACCTTGGCATGCAGACTCCGGGTAGGATAGGCTCGTATTTCCAGTTTGCCCGACCTTATCCATTCAACAAACTTCTGAACTCCAGCCTCAACATCATGTTTATCTTCAGAATTCTCAAATTCTTTTTCAATATAAGCCTGAAACTCCTGTTTTGTTCCTGCGTGGGAAAACTGGAATTCACCCTGGGAACCTTCTGAATTTCCGATATTTATTAAATCAACGGTGTGACTGTCTGTTCCTATACCTATTAGAATTCTTATTTTTTCGGTTTTTTCAAGGGATTTGTAAATTGAAAAAAATCCGCTTGTATAAAAATACCCTACAATGCAGTCAAAAAACCGGGTGTCTTTAATCAGAACTTCAAATCGTTGTCTGAGGCTTTGATTTTTCTCGTTTGTGATAAAGGTTAAATCGGCAGACATTAACTGATTAATTAAAAAAATTTACTCAAAATTAATCTACATTTATCAAAAATAAAAAACAATTAAGATAGCCGTCCCCTCACTGCAATCCCTTTTATTCCCCGCTCATTCCGGCTTCTCGGCCACAAAAATCTTTCCGGTGGTTATCACTGTCATTACCCAAAGGTTGCCGGATATTTTTCTGTAACGCTCTTCAAACACCGGATTCCATCGGCTGGACCTCTTCTCCACCAGCTGAGGCCTGATATAATAGAACATAAAACCTTTCTTTCTTCCCATTTTCCGGAGAATGGATACTCATAGCAGGAATTAAAAGTAATAAATAGTGACCTCTTTTCAGCTCTTGTTTCTCCAAACATGATAAATTTGTAGAAATTAAAACGATAATATGATACTTTTTTCCGAGGCATACGAAATTGTGATGGGTAACTGCCTGGTAGCAGATACTGAATTTGTGAGCTTTGCCGACTCTCTTAACCGGGTGCTGGCCGAGGATGTAAGAGCCGACCGCGATATCCCGCCTTTCAACCGCGCGGCCGTCGACGGCTATGCATGCCGCAGAAGCGACCTCGATAAAACTCTTGCAGTTAAGGGTCTGATAAAGGCAGGTGAGGCACCGCTCTTTAAAATTGAAGAGGGCGAATGCTGTAAAATCATGACCGGTGCCATCGTTCCCGAAGGAGCCGATTTTGTGTTTATGGTAGAAGATTCACAGGAGGCAGAGCCCGGCAAAGTGAGATATACCGGCAAAACACCAAAAAACAATATCTCATTCAGAGGTGAAGACATACGGCAGGGAGATATTGTCCTTAAGAAAGGCAGGATAATCAGGCCGCAGGATATAGCAGTGCTTGCCTCCGTCGGACATGTTATTGTGGAAGTCAGCTGCAAACCGCTTGTAGGTGTTATCAGCACAGGGGATGAGCTGGTTGAACCCGACGAAAAACCTGAACCGGCAGAAATCCGTAACAGCAATGCGTGGCAGCTTCTTGCGCAGGCAGAAAGAGCGGGAGGAAAGCCAAAGTATTACGGAATTGCACCTGATGATGAAGATGTTACATACGAGATGGTAAGTGGGGCAATTGCCGAGAACGACATAGTGATACTTACCGGAGGCGTCTCGATGGGCGACTACGACTTTGTGCAGGATGTTCTGAAAAGAGCCGGAGTAAAAATTCTTTTCGATAAGGTGAGAGTTCAGCCAGGCAAGCCAACGACCTTCGGAACACACCAAGGCGGTGTGGTGTTTGCCCTGCCTGGAAACCCCGTCTCGTGCTTCGTTCAGTTTGAGGTTCTCGTGAAACCATTTATGTACAAAATGTGCGGTGCCGACTGGAAACCCGCCGTCCATCCTATGAAGCTTGCTGCAAAATATGAAAGGAAATCGGCAGAGCGTGCCGCATGGGTGCCGGTGAGAATAACAGACGACTTCAGGGCTGAGCCGGTTGAATACCACGGCTCGGCTCACATCACGGCTATGCCTTATGCAAACGGACTGTTGTTCATGGAACCGGGTCAAAAGATTATCGAAAAAGATGAAACTGTGATGGTAAGGTTTATTTAACATCTCATCTACAGCCCTTCTAAAAAAACAAGTAGATATTAATTAAAAGTTTAGTTGAAAATATGCTTCCGGAGTTATACAGAATATTAATTATCACACTGTCCGACAGGGCCTACAACGGTGAGTACGACGACCGCAGCGGTCCGCGGATAGAAGAAATTCTCAGGGAGTTTGCCATGCAGGAAAAGTGGAAGCTTGAAGTTGAGCGGGTGGTTCTTCCCGACGACAGGGATATGCTACACAGGAGACTCGCGGAAGCTGTTAAAAGGTTTGATATAATCTTTACAACAGGCGGCACTGGCATCGGTGAACGCGATATAACAGTTGAAACTGTAAAGCCTTTTCTTACAAAAGAGATACCGGGTATAATGGAGTACATAAGAGTAAAATATGGTGCTGAAAAGCCCAACGCTCTGCTAAGCCGGGGCATTGCGGGGGTGGCAGGCAGGTGTTTGATTTATACCCTTCCCGGGTCGGTGAGAGCAGTAGAAGAATACATGACAGAAATATTGAAGACTCTACGGCATACCATGGAAATGCTCTATGGCATCGACACGCACAAAAAACATTAATATAAAATCTCTTTTTTCGAAGAATTGGTTATCAGCGTACCAATGAGCCGGTCGTAACGGTCGCGGGGATTACGGTAATACACAAAGATCAGATAATCATTTTCAGTTTCGTAGTGATTGCCTTCGAAGAATGAAGGCGGCGCACTCGTTGCCCCGTGCTTCAGATAGATATACTCGTAGTTATACCATCCCTGTTTGAGAAGCATGGTGCACTGATACTGCCCCCTGCCGGGGTCGTATGTCATACGGTTCTCGCTTGTAAATGCCCAGTTGTTGAATGCTCCTGTTACATAGATATCACCACCCTCTATCGGGCTGTACGAAGGAAGTGTGAAATACACATAAACATAATCAGCTTCAGTGTCCATATCACGTCCCTCCTGAACAGCTACGTAATACTTCCCGTTAAAATCCTGCATGAAGAAATAGGGTTTGAACTCCCTGTTTTCTGAAGGAACCAGAAAAACATGATACCTGCCTTCAAAATAGTCAATCTTTCTCACGTTTTCACCTGTATAACGGATGCTTCTTATATCAAAATGGCGGTACTCATTTCCGGCATAGAAGATATTTTCACGAGATAACAAATTGTATCTCACTTCATTACCTGCAACAAAATCGGGCTTAAGGTTAACTTTTGCATCGTTGAAGTTGCCATTTCTCAGGATGAAGGTGAAGATGTCGTTGTAAGGGTCTCTCACTGTAATCTTTGAAAGTCTGACATTTATTTCAGCCTGCTGTCCGGTGTTGTAGAATTCACCCGGCTGAGGCCTGCGTATGGCAGCACTTATTGCAGCCGATTCCTCCGTTACCATAAACCTCTTAGTGAAGGCAGGTTTGCCGGGCTCACCCGCCGGATATACCTTTATTATATAGTTCCCCGAAAGTTTTATGCCTATCCTTTCGTTCGGAATCATCACCCTGTAATGGTAGTAATGAACTTTTGTATTGAACGAAGGCCTGTAATCTTCAATCTGGTCTTCAAGGAAACCTGTAAGATAATCAGTTGTGAATATCTGTGATTCATTCCAGTCTTTGTCGCAATGGATAAAAGTATAATAGTACGATTCCGCATTATCACCCAGCAGGTCGAAGTGCAGCACAAGTTTTTCGTCACTGTTGAGTCTCAGAACCGGATAGGAGAGATTCCATCCTTCACGATAAAGCTGAACAGTTTTTATTCTCGGGTCGAAGATTCTATCGTTGTATGAAACATCAGCCGCTGAAATTTTAATCGGTACCGAAAATAAAATTAAAACAGGAGCTAAAAATTTAATAATATAACTCATTATTTCAATTCAAATCTTTATTTATTTTGGACTACTAAAATATAAATCATTAATGGTAAATCCCAAAAAGCGTACCTGAATAGTTTTATATTTGCACTTTTAAAAACATTATTTTGAAAGAGTTGTTATTATTCATTCTATTTTAATGAATTGGACAAATGGCCGGAATATATAAAATAAAAAAAGGTTTTGACATAAATTTATCTGGAAAGGCCAGATCGGTTATAGGGGGTGAACTTACAGCGGAGTATTACGGTGTAAGGCCACCTGATTTTCCCGGATTGATTCCCAGGATGTCTCTTAAGCCCGGTGACAGGGTAAAGGCTGGTACAACGATATTTACCGACAAGAAGAAGCCAGAGATAAGGTTTGCTTCGCCTGTAAGTGGAATTCTTAAGGCTGTCAACAGGGGTGAGCAGCGGAGGATTCTTGAGGTTGTTATAGAGCGTGATGGTGATGAATATGAGGATTTCGGAAAGGCCGACCCGTCAAAAACAACCCGGGATGAGATAAAGCAGAAGTTGTTACTTGCGGGACTATGGCCGGTGATTCGTCAGCGACCCTATCACATAATAGCCAATCCGGCTGATACTCCCAAGTCGGTTTTCATATCGGGTTTTGATACAGCCCCTCTGGCACCCGATATGAACTTTATTATGGACAACAGCAATGCCCACCTTTTTCAGACAGGACTGAATATACTTGCACGACTTACCGACGGTAAGGTTCATCTGGTGCTGAACGGCGCATGCGAACCTTCACCGGTTCTTAAAAATGCAGCAAACGTCGAGATTACATATTTTTCAGGTCCCCATCCCGCAGGGAATGTAGGTGTACATATCCATCACCTCGACCCGGTGAATAAGGGTGAGGTGGTATGGTATGTGAACCTGCAGGATGTGATAGCTATCGGAAGGCTCTTTGAGGAAGGTGTGTACTGCCACGACCGTATCATTGCTCTGGCAGGCTCGGAAGTTATAGATCCACAATATTATAAAGTACGAAGCGGGATCGCAGTAAAGGCGATCGCCGGTTCAAAATTGAGGGAGGGAGATGTTAGAATAATCAGCGGAAACGTCCTTACCGGCTCAAACACTGGCATTGACGGTTTTCTCGGATTCTACGACTCCCTGATTACTGTTATACCCGAAGGAAAATATTTTGAGTTTTTTGGCTGGGCAAAGCCTGGTTTAAAAAAATACAGTTTTTCGAAGACGTTTCTTTCGTCGTTTTTCAGAAAAAAAGAGTACAGGCTCGACACCAACATGCATGGAGGGAGAAGGGCTTTTGTGCTGACCGGTCTCTATGAAAAAGTTGTGCCAATGGATATTCTTCCCATGCAGCTCTTCAAAGCAATAATTGCCGAAGACATTGATGCAATGGAGAACCTTGGCATCTATGAGGTTGCTGAGGAGGATTTTGCCCTGTGCGAGTTTGTGTGTCCTTCAAAAATTGATATACAGGCAATTATACGACAGGGTATTGATCTGATGATAAGAGAAATGAGCTGACAATTAACATTGATAACATAATGAAATCTTTACGTAAGAAGATTGACAGGTTAAAACCACATTTTTCGGAAGGCGGGAGATTTGAGAAACTCCGCTCGGTGTTTGAAGGATTTGAATCCTTCCTTTTTGTTCCGGACACTGTTACTTCACGTGGCGCTCATATCCGCGACAGCATCGACCTGAAAAGGACCATGACAGTTGTTATTATTGCCCTGGTGCCTGCAATGCTGTTCGGAATGTGGAACACAGGGTTTCAGCACTTCAGGTCGACAGGCGTGGAAGCAAGTTTTCTGCAGATGTTCTTGTTTGGTTTCATAAAACTGCTGCCACTGATTATTGTCACTTACGTTACGGGTCTTGGAATTGAATTTATTGCAGCGCAGATAAGAGGACATGAGATTAATGAAGGGTTCCTTGTAACGGGGCTTCTTATACCGCTTATAGTTCCGATTGACATACCTCTGTGGATGCTTGCTCTTGCCACGGCCTTTGCAGTCATTCTGGGGAAGGAGGTTTTTGGCGGAACGGGCATGAATGTGTTTAACCCCGCTCTCCTGGCAAGGGCTTTTCTGTTTTTCAGTTATCCGGGGTGGATGAGTGGTGACAGGGTATGGATTGAAGGTCTGACAGAAGGCAAGAACGTTGTTGATGGTTTCAGCGGAGCCACACCTCTCGGACTTCTTATGCAGAATCAAACAGATGCACTGCCTTCATTAAAGGAAATGTTTATTGGTACTATCCCTGGTTCGGTGGGGGAGACTTCAACGCTAGCGATACTGATAGGCGCAGCCATACTGATTATAACCGGCATCGGAAGCTGGAAGATAATGACCGGTGTTTTTGCGGGCGGAATAGTGATGGGACTTCTGTTTAATCTGATAGGCGCAAATCAGTATATGGAGCTTCCATTCTATTATCATCTGGTTATGGGCGGGTTCGCTTTCGGCGCAGTCTTTATGGCAACCGACCCGGTTACAGCCTCTCAAACTGAAACAGGAAAATGGATATACGGGTTCTTAATAGGCCTCCTTTCAATATTCATAAGGGTTATAAACCCTGCCTACCCTGAAGGAGTAATGCTGGCGATACTGCTCATGAATGCTTTTGCACCCCTTATTGATTACTATGTGGTGCAGGCAAACATTAAAAGAAGGCTCAAAAGAGCCAGGGTCTCACTTAATACAGGAGCGAAATGAAAGAGTTCAGCAACAGATATATTTTTATTTTCTCACTGGCGATGGTTGTGATAGTTGCAACCATATTGTCGCTGGCTGCAACGCTTCTGCAGCCAAGGCAGGCTAGAAACCTCGAGCTGGAGAAGAAAAAAAGCATTCTTGAATCGATAAATGTTCAAGCAGACTTCTCCAACGCAGATGAGCTGTACAGCAAATATATCACTGAAAGCTTTGTGCTTGACTATAAAGGAAATATAAAGGAAGGTGAGGATGCTTTCAATGTGGAGCTCAGGAATGAGCAGCGAAAACCTCTTGAGCAGCAGAGCCTTCCGGTTTTTATCGCTATCCCGGAGAGTGGAGAAAGGATTACTATTATACCTCTTGAAGGCAAGGGATTGTGGGGGCCAATTTACGGTTATATCTCACTTAAACCTGATATGAATACTGTTTACGGCGTAACGTTCGACCATAAAGGTGAGACACCCGGATTGGGTGCTGAAATCAATACGCCGTGGTTTGAGAAGCAGTTTATTGGGAAGCAGATTTTTGAGGAAGGAAAGTTTGTCTCCATAAAGGTTGTAAAAGCAAGCAGTAAAAAGGCTGAGGGTGGAGGTGCTGATGCTACATCGGGAAGTACACACGGAGTTGATGCAATTTCGGGCGGGACGATAACCAGCAAGGGCCTTGAAGCCATGCTATACGATTGCCTTGTTAAATATGAAGATTATCTCAGAAAAAATGCAAAATAATATATGAGCGCAACAGAAAAAGAACCTCTTTTTTCAGCAAAGAACATAAAATTGCTAACCGGGCCGCTCGGGAAGAATAATCCCATCACGGTTCAGGTACTTGGCATATGTTCGGCACTTGCAGTAACGGTTAAGCTTAAACCGGCTCTGGTTATGGCACTTTCGGTTACTGTTGTAGTAGCAGTTTCAAATGTTGTCATTTCAGCATTAAGGTCGCACATCCCTGACAGGATCCGCATTATAGTGCAGCTTGTGGTTATTGCCACACTTGTGATAATTGTGGATCAGTTGCTTAAAGCCTACGCATTTGATGTGAGCAAGCAGCTTTCGATTTTTGTGGGGCTGATAATAACGAACTGCATCATAATGGGGCGTCTCGAAGCTTTTGCCCTCTCCAACAAGCCATGGCAGTCGTTTCTCGATGGGGTGGGCAACGGTGCAGGCTACGGAATAATTCTTATCGTGGTGGCATTTTTCAGAGAATTACTCGGCTCGGGAAGCATTATGGGATACCCGGTAATACAAAAACTGGGACTCTATTCAGCTGGTTATGAGAATAACGGTATGATGATTCTTCCGCCAATGGCTCTTATACTTGTCGGACTTATCATCTGGTTCCAGAGGAGCCGAGACAAAAGTCTTATTGAAAAAAAATAAAAACGGCCTGATATGGAAAATCTTCTAAATATTTTCATAAAGTCCATTTTTATCGACAACATGATATTCGCATACTTTCTTGGTATGTGTTCATATCTTGCTGTCTCAAAAACAGTTAAGACTTCTGTAGGACTGGGGATTGCCGTAACATTCGTTCTTGTAATAACTGTTCCGGTCAACTATCTTATTTATAATTATCTGCTTAAGAAAGGTGCTCTGGCGTGGCTTGGTAAAGGATTTGCCGACGTTGACCTGAGTTTTCTTTCTTTTATAATTTTCATTGCAGTGATTGCCACAATGGTGCAGATTGTGGAGATGATAATTGAAAAGTTCAGTCCGGCACTTTATAACTCACTCGGGATTTTCCTCCCGCTTATTGCTGTAAACTGTGCAATACTTGGAGCATCTCTTTTCATGCAGGAGCGTGAATATCATAATATTGGCGAGGTAACAGCCTTTGCACTTGGTTCCGGCATAGGTTGGTTCCTGGCAATTGTATGCCTTGCAGCAATACGAGAGAAACTGCGTTACAGCAATGTGCCCGGGCCACTGAAAGGACTGGGTATCACATTTATACTTACAGGGCTGATAGCGATAGCATTTATGGGAATGATGGGAATTAAACTTTAATCTAAACCACTCTGCCGATATGATTTTAGCATTCACAACTGCAGGAACTGTTATCTCAAGCATTGTGGTATTTCTTTTTGTAACCATACTGCTTGTTGTAGTTCTAATCTATGCCCGTGAAAAACTTACTCCCAGGGGGAAGGTAAAGCTTCAGATTAACGACAGACAGATGGAGGTGTCGCCCGGTTCGAACCTTCTTTTTACACTCTCATCAAACGGCATTTACCTGCCGTCGGCATGCGGCGGTGGTGGCACATGTGGAATGTGCAAATGTCAGGTACTTTCAGGCGGAGGGGCAATACTTCCAACAGAAACCGGTTTCTTCACGCGCAAGGAACAACTAAATAACTGGAGGCTTGGTTGCCAGGTGAAGGTAAGGCAGGATATGGTGGTTAGAGTACCTGAGGCCGTCCTTGGCATAAGGAAATGGGAATGCGAAGTGATATCAAACCGCAACGTTGCCACATTCATAAAAGAGTTTGTAGTGAAACTGCCCGAAGGAGAATCACTGGAGTTTGAACCCGGAGGTTATATCCAGATTGATGTTCCGAAGTATGAGGCAAGTTTCAGGGATTTCGACATCGACGAACAATACAGAGCCGACTGGGATAAATACGGGATGTGGGATCTGAAGGTTAAAAATACCACTGAAACTTTCAGGGCTTATTCCATGGCAAATTACCCGGCCGAGAAGAATATTATAAAACTTAACATAAGAATAGCAACGCCCCCATGGGACAATGAGAAGAAACGATTTAAAAATGTTCCTCCAGGTATCTGTTCAACATATATCTTTTCGAGGAAACCTGGCGATAAGGTGATGATATCGGGTCCTTATGGTGAATTTCACATAAAGCATACCGATGCCGAGATGGTTTATATAGGCGGAGGGGCAGGTATGGCTCCATTGCGCTCACATATCTTTCATCTTTTCAAGACCCTCAAAACCACCAGGAAAGTCTCATACTGGTACGGTGCACGTTCACTGAGGGAAGTGTTCTATCAGGAGGAGTTCGAAGAGATTGAAAAGAATTTCCCGAATTTCAGTTTCCATCTTGCACTTTCTGAACCTTTACCTGAGGACAACTGGACGGGGTATACAGGCTTTATCCATCAGGTGCTTTATGATAATTATCTGTCGAAACATGAGGCACCAGAAGATATTGAATATTATTTCTGCGGGCCACCACAGATGAACAATGCTGTGCTGAAAATGCTGAATGACCTCGGTGTTCCGAAAGAGAATATCGCATTTGACGATTTTGGTATATAAAAAAGAAACCCCGCCTGGCGGCGGGGACAATCAATTTAACAGGGGAAAGGGGAATGTTAAATCGAATGCCGGTTCTGATAACCGGGTTTTCTGGTAACAAATTTCAGATATCTTATGCAATTTTGAAAGATGATTTTGACAAGTGGCGAATATATATTGACGAATGCCACTTTTTTGTTGAGGAAAGTTTTTTAAAGGTTTCAGCCTTTATATTTTAAAAATATAAATAATTGATAGTGAGAAAATTAGTAATACCTATAATATTATCCTCTCTGGTACTCTTTTCGTGCAGGGATAAAGATCCGTTTATAAGGATAAAAGGTTCAACCCAGGGTACTTCGTTCAGTATCATATGCGAAAGAAAACGGGGTGTGACAGAAAATAAGGTTAACAGGGGTATATCGGATATTTTAACGGGGATAGACAATTCGCTTTCGGTTTATAACAGTTCATCGGTTATTTCGAGGATGAACAGGAATGAGGATGTGGTTGCCGACAGGTATTTCACAGAAGTTTTCGAACTAGCCCAGGAGGTATCGGAGTTGACCGGAGGGGCTTTTGATATAACTGTTGGTCCGCTGGTTAGAGCATGGGGTTTTGGACCGGAAGCAAGGGCAAAGTTTGACACAACAAAACTCGACAGCCTTATGCAACTGGTAGGATACAGGAAGGTGAGGCTTGAAAATGGGAAGCTGGTTAAGGAGAATCCCGGAATAATACTGGATGTCAATGCAATAGCCCAGGGGTATACTGTAGATGTAATCAGCAGGTATTTTGATTCGCTGGGAGTTAAGAACTATCTGATTGAAGTAGGAGGTGAGGTAAGGGTTAAAGGCACAAAAGAGGGCAAACTCTGGAGGATTGGAATTGACAGGCCATACGAAAATAATCTTTTACCAGGCGCTGACCTTCAGGCGGTAATTGAACTTAAAGACCGGTCGCTTGCAACATCTGGTAATTACAGGAAATTTTATGAGGAAAACGGAGTAAAATATTCGCATACTATCGATC
>Ga0209506_1001913_pt1 | contig 19927 bp, 14 predicted proteins | sample AD_JPNHG2_MetaG_FD_184409 | JGI IMG/M metagenome (GOLD analysis project Ga0209506, IMG submission 184409) | Active sludge microbial communities of municipal wastewater-treating anaerobic digesters from Japan - AD_JPNHG2_MetaG (SPAdes) (version 2) | ecosystem: Engineered > Bioreactor > Anaerobic...
CCAAGCCATTCTGCAGTATCATGGTAGGACATCCTGCTACAAATGATTTATAATTTTTATTATTTAATTCATTATAATTTGACCTAATTTCATCAACTTTTGAAAGTGCATATTGGGCCCGTATTTGTGCTATGCTTTTCATATTATGCCCCCTGTCCATTAAAAGAATGCCACTCTATTTTACAAATTCCCCGGCCAAGCGTTTCGTCACCACCTATTTGCACAAAGCCTTTTATGCCATTTTCTACCGTTTCTTTTACAGTTTTTGCCTGTAAATCGGTATCAAAGGCAGATGCACTGTAATACACTACACTGTAAAGCAATGTATTTGCGGGAAGCAATTCCTGATAGCGAAGAGCCCCATCCTGTGCAGTCCCTGTTTTTGTGTCAATCTTTATCTGGGTTTGTATTTCGGTACAATAAGAAACACAGTAATTAAAATCTTCATCACTAATTAATAAAAGATTTTCAATTTGTTTAATAAATTCATCAATGGCATTAAGATCACTGTTTCCGTCTTTTACCAAAAAAAGATCTTCTAGTAGTATATCCTGTAAATCGTTTAATGACTTAATAACGATTGCTTTATCTTTTTGAATGGAAGGTATCGTTATTCCATCTGTTTCAAAACCACAGAAGGCTAAATCATCTAATAGTCGTTTTAAAACTGCAGGACAGGTTACATGTACAAAGGGGGCTATATTGCTTCTCATTGGAAAAGCGAGTAATTTCGCATCTGAAACAGAAATAATTCCTGCAGTATTGCTTAGTTTTTCTGCTTTATCACCACCACCTTTTATAGGATAATCTCTATCGTTATCACTATCATTACCAAATATGTAATTGATGAACTCTCTGGCTTTCCTGCCATCCTTTACCTCATTTTCCGCAAAGCGGCGGAAATGCTGACGTAAGGCTCCTTTGACTGAAGACGCCTGGATATGGGGCCAGTTTGTATGCCGTTCCCTTTGAATAGGTAAATCCACCACCGATGTTGAATTCCCGGCTCCGGCATGAATTGGAGAAATTCCATAATACGTTACAATCGACGCAAGTTCCCGTTTAAGCATTCTTATCCTCCTGAATTGCAATAGTATTTTCTATATATTCAGCAAACACACTCCCTGGCGGGTAGTATGCCTGCATTGGTTTGTGAAATCCCTTTGCAAGATCCCAGCCTCCAAAATACACAACTTTATCAAAGGCAAGTACTTTTTTCTGGTTTTCAGGCGAGCAGGGTATATAAGATAGTGAAAGATAAGAAACACCATTTTTTATTTCATAGATATTTTTTAATTGTTCATTATTAAAGTGTTCATACAATCCAAACCTTTGCTCCGCGCCAATTTTTATGTATCCCTTTTCTGAAAGAATGTTATCCTGTGTAAGACCAAATAATAAACGAAACTGGTTGTTAAGTCTAAAGTGGGAAAACCCATACAGTTTACCTTCCCTTGTGCTTCGATTATCATAAAGGGCAACTCCGACCCGTTCTTCTTTATAGTAAAAGAATCCCGATTTATAGAAAGTAATATTTTCTTTAGTTTGTGTTAGGTTCAGATCTTTAATGCTGATAAAGTATCCAGAAAGTGGTTCAATGGAATTTTCAAGTTTTTCAGGCCATACTCGTATAGGTTTTGATGAATAAATTTTTTTATCTTCTAATTCATTTTGAGATACTTTGCGAGCACGAATTATAGATTTTGCATCTATTGAAAATGTATTCTTATCAGAATCTTCTGTTTCTCCCTTTTCATAAAACCATGAAGACGGTACTGGAACGAATACACCGCCATCCTGCTCAAACAAGGGGCCTATAATTGAAAAGGGCGAAGGATTCCCAGGTTTACCAATAGCTTCATAAATATCTTTTTCTGCTTTTTGGTTAAGATATTCTGATATATTAATTCCATGTTCTTTTAAAAATGCTGTTCTTACAGCACCTGCTATAGTCTGTGCAGGGGGTGGAAAAATAGTGATATTGGAAGAACTATCATCCTCTGCCCCCCTCACAAGTATTGTATCTACTGGTTTATAGGTATACCATGTAACACTACTCATTTCCTTCACCCCTTAAGAACGCAATCATTTTTAAAACATCAGTATCATATACATATTCAATTATGTTCTTCGTGATTTTTTTTCTTATCGTTACTTTATAAATATGCTCAGGGATATCCTGGATTAAATCTTTTTCAATAGATTTTCTTAGAATGCTTTCTATGAAAGCGATGCATTGGTTCTTTAACTCCTTTTCGTTGTCTTTATAATTTTCAATAATAGCTTTTATTCCATCTTTATATAGTTCAAGATTATAAAGCAGAGAAGTGGATAAAATATCCTTCTCGGTATTATATAAATTTTCAAAACCTTCCCATGCAGGATCATTCCATTTCCTATAAAAAAAGCGACTTCCTCCACTCCGTTTACGCAGTTCTATAGCACAGGCATTTCGTCCAGCTTTTTCCTTTGCATAAGAGTCTAACAGTTTGTGGCTGTCTCTAATTATAGCAGTAAGAGGTTCTTTATAATGAGCAATAATAATTCCAGCAGAGATACTTATTTTTTCTCCCCTACCCATTCCATGTGATAGTTTACCAGTGGATAAATGTATTGTTGTATTTTCTCCTATAATTTCTTCTTTTAATTCACCTGTTTTATCTACATTGATAACAGAGTAATACCTTGTATAGTAATCTGAAATTTCCTTTGCCGCTGACAGAACAGTATCAATGGGCATAATTGCACAAACATCGTCCCCGCCTGCATAGATGAGCCTTCCCCCATGTTGTTCAATAATACGAGGGACACCATAAATGGCAAAGTCTCCAAGGGCTTCTGATATCGCGCTGTGAATTGCAGGGGTTATTAAGCGCTGTTTATCATACAATTGTTCCCAATTATCATGATATCTTTTTTCAAAATCTTTGCTCTGCATTCTTGTTTTTATTTCAGGATGGAGCACGCTATCCCAGGTGGCAGCTATGGTTTCCCCCATGATAAGCTTGCCCATATTATCTCCATCCATAAGTAGAAGGGCATAGTATTTATCCTTATTTTTTAAATCTTTTATTCCGGATTTGGTCTCATCATCTGCATCATATAGCTTTTGAGCAATCTCTTTTTGTACCGCTTTGCCTATATTATTGCGTATGTAATAACTATAAAGCGATATCTCCGTAGTAGAAGGAAAGGCGTCATAATCTTTAAATGTAGTTGTAAGTATATGACTATGTTTATTTTCCTTTAAAGCTCGGGCTAAAGCTCGGGCTAGGAATCGCTTGACGAGACACACACCACACAGGGCTTCATGTTCTTTAAGCTCACCGCTTTCCGTTATTACCTCATTTATTCCTAAACCTTTTTTTACTTCTTGCCAGAAAGTATCCATGTTTTGTTTATACTCATGGGCAGCATCAATACCAGAGTATGGTGTATCAGTGAGGGCTTCCATTTCTCCACAGAGGCTGCATTTTATTCCATTTTGTTCTGGGCGGATATGTCGGGATGACATTTTTAAATTGGAAAGTGCATTTTGAGCTAAAAGATTTGTAAGAGGATACAATTTTCCTACTTCATCGTTATAATGAATTATTTGTTTAAATATTTCTATTTGTTTATTTACTTCTTTTATAAGACTTTTATTAATAAAATTATCATAATCTGCTCTGTTTTTATTACTTACTAGTGGATTAGCAATCCAACTGATATCCCAGTAACTGGAAATTTGTTCATTAAATTGTTTCTTTAACAGATCCTTATTGCAGTTGGTTTTATCTTTAATAAAATCAATAACGATATTTGCAAGATACTCCCATTCTTTCTGGATATGCTCCTGTAGCGACTTCCCTATCGCTTTTGCATAGTTTAAAGGAACAAGAAAGAGAACTTTATTTGGGAATGTAGCAATATCATTACAGGTATGCAGTCTGGGAATATAGCATTCATCGAGCGACCATGTATTTTTAAGATACTCCAATACAAGCGGTTGATCGATCAACGATGGATACAGTACATGATCTGGGCCTAAATATTCGATTATCCACCGGATTCCCTCAAAGGCAAGCCATGAAAGAAGAATGGAACCTGTCCAATAGTCCCGTAATTTTCTTGCTTTGCTAATAAAGGATTGAACCGGAGTTACTGTAAAAATCATTACACCAATATTATCGATATCATTTAATTTTTTTTGTTCTTCTAATTCTGCTCCATCAGGATTCATGCAAGATACTAGTGCGGAGACTAGAGCATTATGGTGCCAGATGGAATGGTCTGGAATTCTGCTATCGGCTGGTATTTTGTGCCACAAAGCGCCAAAACCTGCAACATCAGCCTGAGCCAATTTATACCGTAACCCTAAATGGGTATAAATAAAACGCCCCCGAACAAATTTTTCATGATCATTCAGCGTACTAGAATAGCCACTTTTTTCAGCTTTGTCGCCAACGATTTCAGCTATCTTGTTTTTTAAGATCTCATTGGTCCATTGCTGCAGCTGAGTTGCATTAATTTTAATAGACCCTCCCTGTATTGGGTGAGTAATAACAGGGTCCTTAGCAAAATCAATAAAACCGTTTTTACTTGGATTCTCGGAATGCCCCGGAAAAGTTCCCCTCTCAAAACCTGATGCAATACCGTCAGCAATTTTCCATATATCTGCATCTCTATTAGGAACCTGTTCTCCAAACTCCTCAATTATTTCCTTTGCCCGATCTTCGTGGCCCTTTAATGCCATTACCTTATCAAATGGATCATGGAGATACGAAATAAGTTTATTTTTCCAATATGTTTCATTTCTTTTTTCGAAGGGCATTAGCGGCCTCCTTGAACTAATTTTTTCTTTTCTAGATAATCATTTAATTTGTTATATGCATCTTGGTAATTTTTTTTGTTCCCATTATATGAATAGGGTAAAAATAATATTGTACCAATAAAATTTGATTTGCCATTTTTTAATTCTTTTCTAACATGTAAAAAATATGGTTTCGCATGTCTGTCAGTAATGCTTATATTTTCATTTCTTACAATTAATGGTTTTGCAATACAAGGCCGCAAATTAAATTTATGTTTTTGTTCAATTGATAAACGAGCTTCTCGATATGCTAAACCTATGTCAGAAAGAGCATCTTCCCATTTATTTGTATTTGCTATCTCAAATATTCTTGAATAGCTGCTAAATGCTGTAAATTCTTTCAGATCTCCTCTGAAGTCTTCAAGCTGCGTTAAATTTATTGTAGTATCATTGGGTTTAATCGAAATAGATCCAAAGCCATTTCTGGTTCTTGATCCAATACCTCCATAATAGTGTAGACAGCTTAGCGAATTAATTATTTGATATCTTTCTTCTTGTGTGCAGTTATTTAATTCTAAAATTAAAGAAAAACTTGAACCAGGATTAATATGAGAACGTATATATTCATTACCTCGTAGTTGTCTGTTATATTTCCAAAGACCAAATGCTAAATAATCAAATATTTTTAAATTAAAATTTCCTCTACTACTTTCAACAAAATAAGTTTTACCACCACTTAATCCTGTTATTATATTAATTTTTGTATTTTTAATACTTATCTTTACTTTGCTCTTCTTTTCAGTATTTCCAAAGAGTTCCTCTTCAGTTTTCCTCATTTTTGAAATATCATTTTCACCATAAAGCGCTCTCCACCAGAATCGTAGTGCTCCTTTTATCGATGCAGCACGGAGTTCTACATTTTTAGGATCTGCACCAGATAAAAACATGGGTGTTATAACTTCACAATCAAAAACAAGTTCTTCTCTGTTTTTATAACGTTCAATATAAAATTCCATTTCCCCCTCACTCCTCCGTTACCTCGATATTGCCAAAGCCGAAGCTTGTATTTTTGCCGGTGCCTATGTACGAACAGGTTTCTAGTGCCTGCCAGAGATATGCTGGTGCAGTGCCTGATACGGTAAATGAACCCACGACGCCGCCAAGTTTGATTGCAGTTTGCTGGCGAACAGAATAGCGGGTGTAATCGATCCAGCGAAGTTGACGGTTCGTAATGTCTGCTTGAATATCATTGTGGTCAGTTGTGCCACCACTTACTTGAGTTGTACCATATAGTCCCGCCAATGTTTGTACTCTCCGCATGCATGCTGTTAAAAAATCGCTTGCAAGAAAATTATCAGAATGTTTGCCATTGTGTCTGAAACGTACCGGTGTTTTGCATTGAACAGTGTAGGTTTTGTTGCACGTTACCGTATCGGTTGTAACATGGTGGGTGGTACGCGGAATAGCATCTAGTTCAATGGTATCGCCATGTTCAATAGGAACATTGTTACCAGCAAATACTGATAGGGTATACGGTATTCGTGCCCGGAACAAACCTGCTTTGCCTGCCTCTCTCAGTGCAAAAATAGTGTGGGGGATATAGTCGATGCCTGATCCAAAAAACTGAATACGCGCGGTCAGGGATTGTAGGGTTGTACCTGGTTTTGCATCGGCGATAATCCTGAATGGGTGGCTTGCCTTATCGCGTCCGGGTAGTACCGGTGTGCTTTTATCAATTATCGATTCAAAAACTCTTGCATAGGCACACGTTTTTCTAAAAACGCATACACTACAATCGTTATCATGCGTTACGCAGTGCATGCGCCTCAGGTAATAGCCAAAAACGCTTCGTAGTACAAATGCTGGATACACATCGGCGAGCGCAGGTTGTGAAAAGGTAATTTTGCAAATAATTTCAGCAGTTTCTATCGATAGCATGTAACGTGTGTCCCTTCAATTTCTACCTTCAATTTCTATCGTAATTCCTATTTAAAAAATCTGCAGCCCAACAGAGTGCTTCTATACCTGTGTCTGAGAGCTCGATTATGTAACGAGCTCCAAAATCATCGTTTTTATACGTCCCTATAAGCTTCTTTTCCTGATTGATAGTTTTAACAGCAAATTCTATGCCATGTATTGCCTTCTGTTTATTGTAGTCTGTTGTATATATGGTATGTATCCATTTATATTTTTCCCAGAGCTTATTGATAAAATCTTTAAATCCTTTAGGATAGTGATGATCGTCCCCAAAAGTGGGTTTTTTTCGATTATCTGATGGTTTGAGCGATTCCGGCGGTTTAGGGAATTGTGTTCGGTAAGCGGTGATGTATACCTGTCCCATAGGGGAAAGTTCATAGAGCGTTTCATTAGTATCGGGTATCAGGACTTCGGTAAGAAATACTCGTATAATTTCATAGATTTCTTTTTTTTCTTTTTCGCTTCCGTCCAGGTAGTTCAGTAGTTCCTGGTACGTGAGGGTTTCATCTCGTTCAAACCTTGCGAATACATCAGCATACATTCCCAACATTGAATAATCAAAACTAATTGGAAGCGGTGGGAAATCTATGATTTCGCGGAAACGTTCGTGCTTATACATAACTGGTATTTTAAGTATTTGACCAATTGCTACTGCTATTGCAATTTGTGCTTTATAGCCACCTGTTGCATCAATGATAGAACGGGGAAGATTATTACCCTGTACTACAATATGCCCAATTTCTCGAACCAGGTTACGTAGACCATGAATCTTAAATTCTTTTGGATTTTGATCTTGAAGTTTCTCAATGACATGAATGGATACGTGGACTTTTTTTATGGGGTTATTGTTTGTAAAATACTCTTTGAGTGTATCTCCTGTGTTACGTCCTGTTTCGGTATCGGAAACAAGAAAATATATTTCTTCAAGCGGGGCTTTTTTTAGCTTGATAATATCATTAATTGTATTTATTTCCGCACCACAGATTCTGTCTGAAGGGTCCAGTTTGATTAGTTCTTTTGCAAGTTTTCCCCAGTTTTTTTGTTTATATGCATTGCTGATCATTTCCCAGTTTTCAGGCTTGTTATCGCTTTGCGATATATTTTTTAAATTACCATCAAAGAGGCTCGTACCTACTGTACATAAAAGCACGTTTCGGTTTTCAAATAGCATAGTTAACATTCCTTTTGAAACCATTAGTTTATTTACGAGTATTTATGAAAGTGTATCAAAAAGTGGTTTGGTAAAATTAACTCCATAATATTTAACTCTTTTTTTACTATAAAATAGAATTGAGTATTGTCAGGGTGTAAAAAACAAATTTACAATTTTTTTTAAACGCAGTACACTGAAGGAATGTCAATCGTTGTAAGCGCTCTTGGAAAGATTCCAGAAATCATTGTAGAACTGCTCGGTTATATCAACCAGAATACGTTCTCGTTGTATAAACAGCATCCAGCTTATAGCAAAATTCAAAATGACTATAAAGAATATTTTCAGGGATATGAAGCTGATGAACTGTGGTTATACAGTACACAATCAGAAGAAAACGTGTTTAAAAATCTTATCGTTTGGAAACAGAAAAATAAGATTCCAGTGATTTGCCGATGCTGGATCCTACCTTGTAAGGATATTGATTCTTTTGAACATGCGCAGCAAGCAAAAGAATTAGCTGTGAGGCTTGTAGGGGAAGCTCATCGCAGAAAAAGCAATGCAGTTTTTATTAGTCTTGCTGCTGGACGTAAAACAATGACCACAGATCTTGCATGGGCAGGTTCGCAGTTTGGCTGTTCGGCATTTATTCATATATTGAGTAATAGTAATAGCGAAGATAAAAATCAATTGCAGCTTGATTTCATCCAGAGTGTAGACACAGCGATTGATGCTGATATCATTAAGAAATATTTCCCATACTATGATGGCAGAGCAAATAAAAGCCCGCTTGTTGCAAAAATTGAAGAAGAGTATGCCTCTTTCATAGAAATACCGGGAGAAGATGAAAGTATCATTATCACCGAAGAACATATCCCTCCAGGTGACTTTATTATCAGTAAAATAGAAAAAAAGCTTACCGAAGCAGCAAATGTGCATGCAAATATCAATTTGTCGGATATTCAACAAACCTTTCCGTTTCTGGCAATGTATGATTATGAGCTTATTAAAAGGCTCAAAAATACACCACTTAGTGAGGACTTTGCGCGTGTAATGCCTAAAGTAGATTTACACTGTCACCTGGGCGGCGTTCTTTCAATTAATGAGATTGTTGCAATTGCACGTGAAACCTTAAAACGAGAAGGTATTGAAAAATCAAACATAACTAATTCTTTCGAAGCGATACAAAAAATCAAAACAAGTAAAGAAAAATTACCATATCAAGATGTTCTAGCGATACTGGCATCATTTTCTGACAGAGAGCATGATCTTGAGGAGCTCTGGTATGGGAAATATCTTGATGCAGTACAATTTTCTCATATTGGGTTTGAAGCATATGAGCAGCTAGGGAATTTGCAGGGAACGACTCTTTTACAGAAAAAAACAGCAATTACGCTAACAGTACAAACGCTGCTGGAAAATTATAAAAAACAACATGCGCTGGGGCTTGAGTTGCGGTGTTCACCATATAACTATACGCGAGAAGGATTATCTGTAACTGAAGTCATCGAGACAATATTACAGGCTATTGAAAACAACAAAGGTGATCTCGAAGTAGGGCTTATTTTTATTGCTTCACGTCATAAAAAAATGAGTGAAGTGTATAATTCAATAGAACTCTATGAAGAATTTGCCAGAAAAAAACATAATGATTTATTTTTTAAGTATTTTCGTGGGTTTGATATAGCAGGAAATGAAGAAGTGCGTAGACCATCAGAGTTGCGTGAAGCGTTTATGCCAATATTGCAGGACTGTATCAATGTGACTATACATGCGGGTGAAACTGAAGACGCAAAAAGCATCTGGGAAGCAATATATTATTTAAATGCAGATCGAATTGGACATGGTCTTTCGCTTGCAAATAGTGATGAATCGTTAAAGAAAAAATTCTTAAACAGAGAGATAGCTTTAGAGTTATGTCCTTCCTCAAATTTCCAGATTGTTGCTGGAGAAAATAGTACAGGCTTTAATGATTACAAATTAAATCGTACCTGTGGGACAGTGTATCCATTGAAAGATTTCTTAAGGCGTGGGTTCAAAGTTACTATCAATACCGATAATCCAGGTATTTCCAGAACAAGCATTACCAATGAATTTTTAAAAGCAGCTGCTATGTGCCCGCAGGATAAGGATAATATGCTATCGATGCTTGATGCAATTCAATTGGTAAAAAATTCAATTGAGAAGAGCTTTTTCCCATATGATACAAAAAAGAATTTACTTAATACTGCTTCTATAAAACTAAAAAAGGAAATTGATAATTTTTTAATGTCATGATCATGGTTTGAAAATAATTATAACTCATTATCTTCATCAAAAAACCCAGCAAGTCGTTCTTTGAGAGCTTTCCGAAACGCGTGTCCTGTCATGCCTAGTAGTCGTGCAGCTGCTTCACGGTTACCATCAGTTTGTCGTAGTGCAAGAGAAACATATTCCCATTCAATCTGTAAGAGTTTTGCACGCAAATTGATTCCCTGTGGTGGTAGTTTACATTCATGCAAAAATGCATCGGATTCCAATTTTGTGTTGTTAACAATTGCTTCGATTCTCTGTGTTGTGACCAAATCGGTTATTGCTTCTGATTTAATAACTGTTCCGGTGCTACTTGCTGCTCCTGAATAAATTGTATTGCGAAGTTCTCTAATGTTTCCAGGCCATGAATATTCCTGGAATAGGGCAAGAACTTCCTGGCTTAGTTCTTTTTGTTCGTTATACTTTTTATTCCATTCATTAATAAAGTGCTCTGCAAGAAACGTTATATCTTCTTTTCTTTCTCGCAATGGAGGTATGGTAATACAAAAAACTTTTATCCGCTCATAGAGGTCTTTTCTAAATAATCCTTCCTTTATAAGTGCTGGAATATTTTTATTAGTGGCAGCCAGTATTCTCACATTGATTTTTTTAGGCTCATCAGAACCGATAGGGTAAATGACATTGTCCTCTATTGCTTTGAGCAATTTTGCTTGAATATCAAGCGATAAATCTCCAATCTCATCAAGAAAGAGTGTCCCATTATGTGCGGAAAGCAGCTTCCCGCTCCTATGCGATGTTGCTCCAGAAAACGATCCTTTCATGTGGCCAAAAAGCTCGCTTTCTGCAAGATCTTTTGGTATAGCGGAGCAATTTATTTCTATAAAAGGAAAATCTTTTCTGCAGCTGTTTTTATGGATTGCGCGTGCAATCATTGTTTTGCCGGTACCTGTTTCGCCTAAAATTAGAACGGGTTCATCATACAGAGAAGCTTTTTGTATTTCGTATGAAATATTCTGTAACGTTTTTTCCGATCCATAAAAATCGGATAAGTGTGATGCTGGCTTACTGTAAGTACCGTTTTTTTCAGATTTAAAAAATGGTAAATTTTCGGTTATAATTTTTCGTGTTTTATAGATTCCGCCGCCAAATTGTGGTGGTATTCCCTGATAAATTTCTGCGTCCACAATCTGTAACTGTGATGCCAACAAAAGACAGGTCTTCATTTGTGGAGTACCTGAATCAATTAAAAATATCCAATTAGGTTTAGTGTTTTTAGGAAGTTTTGTATTTACGTCATCCTGTATTGTTTTAAGTACATGTATGAGAGTTTCCCAGATTTCATTATAATCGATTGCGTCCTTTACAAAAAAGTCAATTGGATGGAAGCGTGTTGTATTGCCTTCAGATCGTGCTTCATATTCAAGGTCATTGGCTCGCTCTAAATATGTACTGTTTGAACAGAGGAGATAGGCTTCGTCAGGATGTTTTGAAAAAATAAAAGAAAGTATAGGCCCTGGTTCTTCATCGTTTTCAGGATAAGGGTCGCGATTGCCAACAAAGGTTACAAGAATAGAAATAGTTTGTGCCATATCTATTATGGTATCATTGGATGTCATGCTTTTCAATAAGCATAAAATATACCAGGGGATAAGTGAACTTTGTATATTTAAGTTAATTACTGTTTATATATAGTATTCTCTCATCTATCTTGTTGAAAGTAATTAAATGTATGATGTACCAATAAAGTAACAAAATTTACATGTGCAGTGTAACAAAAGTTACACATATTGTGTATACAGTAACGGTGTAGCCCAATTTTGCATCTGTATTCCCGGAGACAGACTATATTTTTTTCTGGCACACTTTTTGCTAATTACATAGCAAACAGCCATGCGTTTTTTAGTATGGAGTTAGTAAAAATTATTATCAGGGAGGAATTATATGAAAAAATTACTGGTAATCATATTTATTGTGACTGCGAGTAGTGCTCTCTTTGCAGATGATAACGCAGTTTTTCAGATAAATATGTTAATAGATGATAATCTATTTACAAACCAGTATATAATTGCTGATCTTGCAAAAGATCTAACTGGTGCACAAAAAATGATGATTTATAATCAGCATAAAAATGATCCAGTATTACCATTTATTTTGAACCTTGTGCTTGGATGTGGAATTGGTTCATATATCCAGGGCGATACAGGTGGTGGGACAATCGCGTTATGTGGTGATCTGGGCGGTATTTTACTGGTAAGTATTGGATATGCTTCTTTTAACACAGGAATGTTTTCAGCAGGAACAATAGTATTACTTGCCTCGAGAATTTACGAAATAGTACAACCGTTTGTTTACTCAAATAAGTATAACGGAGTACTTCGCACAGCACTTGGCATGCATGGTGTGGCATATAATGTGTATATGCTTCCAGACGCTAACAATAATTGGAGTTTAACTGCTGTTGCATCTATACAATTCTAGGAGGTGAGGTATGAAAAGGACTTATGCTATTTTAATACTCATAGTTCTTTTTATAATGGCTGGCTGTACGCCTTTTATACAAAGTAATAATGTTTTACGTAAAGATTTGACGGGTAACTGGACAGCAAAAATAACTACAACTAGTTCTACAAATACTCAAGTATTTCCAGTAGGTGCTACTTCTTCTGCGTCATTTTACGTGAATGACAATAATGGCAATCTTACCATTACCAACGTTCAGGACACGAGTTCGTACCCAGTAAACTGGCAGCCAGGAACGGGATACTATGATGGTACCAATTTTTCAGCTACAATAACAGGATATTACTACAACCAGAATAATGATCTGGTAAATGCGGAAATATATCTTTCAGGTGCAATTCCCGATGGCAGATCTGGCTCTGGAAATTTCCGCGAAACGTTCTCAGTGTATACCGGATCAGTTACTGCATGGGGAAACGTAACTTTTAATAAAAATTAAATAATAAATTGTTCTAAGGGTTCATGGTCAGGTATTGCAGGGTAGTTTTAAACCCTACAAACCAGGCTTTCCCTGGTGTCACGGAGTTTGTGAACAAAACCAGCATTTTCACATTTTTCGTGACACTATACTGGCCATGCAATTTTAGCTTATAAAATTAAGAAATCCTGCCTTTATCATTCGTTACTTACTTCATCCCATCACTCCCATTCCAGCTTGTACATAGTTGCTTCATCAGAAAAGACTATGTTTTGCCATTCGGAATCCGTGAGATTGCCAACGGATTGAGTAAACTCCAAGTAACTATACATAAAACCAGTTGCAATAACACGGTTCCCATCAGGTAGTAGTATGGGAATATACACTATATAAGGTATACCAGGACCGGCATATAGCTCTATTATTCCATTTTCTTTATTAGTGCGGTATATAAGTCTTTTGGATGGTATAAAGAGAGCTGGTTCTTCAGCATCATACATCACGGTGGAGGTGCTATTCCCATCAAGGTTTTCTTGCTGAACAGCAAGCGATGCGCCAGTAAATGCAGAAGCTTTAGGCATTGCTGTAATGAGAGCTGTAAGTGATTGTGGAATATTCAGAATAAATGTATTCTCTTCTGTTGTAAGTTTTTCTCCAGAAAGTTCTTTTTGTGCTATGAGTTCGCACTGTGCAAGTATCTTGTTAAAATTATCTAACACTATAATCGTTTCATCGATAGCTTTATTGCGGGCGTCTGCAATGAGAGAAGACTCCGATGTTTTTGCTGAGCTTATGAGCGATTTCCATGTAAGTGTTGCAGACTGCATGGTTTTGTAAAGCGATGCTCGTGGTTCAAGCCAGTGAGCAAGTGGACGCAAAGGTTTAATACGGGAAGGAAGATTGTTTTTTTGTTCTGGCTGTACCATCGCCGAATTTGATAAAACAGGAGCATTGGGAGGTACTGCAAGTTTGGAGGAAGGAAGTGCTAGTGTGAGACATATAAGGTCGGTTAATGCATTTTTTATTTTCCAGCCTGGTGAATTGATATACTGCTGATTGGTTTCTTTATCCTGTTTGAGAACTATAATCGATCGAGCTGGCTCCTGTATGTTTTGAATAGCAGGTAGTGTGCTATTTGAGAAGCCTGTTCTGATAAGTTCGTACTGGTTTTTAAGTTCGGGAAATTTGTTTATGTATGACAGTGTAAGAAGAGAATAGTCTTCAAAACAGTTTATGAAATCCACCCCGCTTAGAATTGTTCTGTTCTGGATCTTTGGACTGGTAAGCTGTGAAAAGATTGTTGTTTCGAGGCTGGTTGTTGGTACAAGTATAGCTAATAGTTTCCTTTCCTGACTTTGATCTGATGGCATATTGTTCTTATCACCGGTTTTAGAAAAAGAAGTGTCGTTATATTTTTTTTGTATTCTGGTAATAGTAGAAAGCGTTTTTACTGGGTCGTGTATCCATGTACCAATTGGTGTGAGTTTTTCCTGTTTGAGGAATTGTACAAAATTTTTAGAAATTTTTACCTCGTAGCTTTGTCTTAAGAGAGATTCTGTTTGTACAAGTGATGTTAACGTTTGCAGTGCTTGTTCATTTTCGCTCAATCCAGTAAGCAGATATAAAATCCATGCAATGGTTCCATGTCTGGTTTTAAAGGCTACGGAATCAAGATGAGCGAGTGCATTGATATCCAGTGATGCAAGGTTGAACCATGTAAAAACTTTATTGAGGATATAGTCTGTTTGATATGATTGTTTATCCCCAGCTCCATTGTTAGAGCCGTTTGTGTTAATTGTTGCATCAAATATTTCTGAGTACCAGTCCCCCTCTGCAGTGAGAAGGTTTTCAGCATCATGTTGAACCTGTTCTGGAAACTGAGAGAAAATTTCTGATTTTAAATATACTTTTTTCCTAACAATATCCATATTTTCATAGGTGTCAAATTCAATTACATATTCTGGAAGTGTGCCAATGATCAATTCTGCGGTTTGTAAAAAATGTATAGCTTTGTTATGTAAAGCCTGTGTCTTAGAATCTTTTGGCTTTACTCTGGAAAAGTAGTTGAGCGATTCCTGAATAAACTGCTTTAGGAGCGGTAGCTCAATAACCGGAAGCAGCCTATGTTCAAGGTTTGCTGCAATTTCATGGTATGCTTCTAAAAGTAAATCGGCAGTAATAAAGAGTGGGGCAGGGTCTTCTCCTGATTCTATTAGCATTGCTCGGGTTTCATACATGGCTCGGAGCAGAGAACCAGTTGACTGCGCAGAAAGAAGTGTTGCATTTTTTGCTGGAATATACGCTATTCCTAAATCTTCTATCATCCCAGTTATAGCATCAGGGAGCTTTGCAAGACCAGTAAAGGGCGTGAGTTCTTTACTGGTTCCGTCCGTATATAAACGCCAGGCTTCAAGTGTGACAGCTGGATCCTTATCCATGCCAAAGAGGTCTGCACCAAATACAAGCCCGCGTTTACCATCATACTCAGTTTCGTAAAAGTAGTGGTAATAGTCATCATGAAAAAACGTTGAACCTTCGGGGGTTTTTATTTCGGCAAAAATAGGAAGCAGGGTGCCAAATGGAATTTCCATGGGTTTTTTAAGCTTATCTGCATCTTTTTGCTGGTTAATTTTTGCTCCGGGATAAAAAAGTGCTCGCTTTCCTGCAACAACTGCAAGTTGATTGGAGGGTGGAATATCAGGTTTCTGAAATCGAATTGGGTTTGCATAGTAATCAGCAAATTGAGTCCTAAGTGCTTCATTGTATTGAGTAAAAAATATTTTACGAATATATCCTGGTTCTGGTGTTTGTTTTGGAATAGTATTTTGTGGAATCGGTTCGTTTTGCTGTGCCTGGTTTTTGCTGCAGGAAGCAGCATTTAGAGCAACGGTGCACATAATGATACTAAGCGCTAGAAGCGTGTTACTCATTTTTTTCATACTAACCTCTATGTTTTATTACTGTGTATTAGAGCGTATTTGACTAAGTACCCTACCTATAGTATGTCAAAAAATACCAATTTAGTAAATAAAAACTGCCTGCAGCATAATTGCTTATGCAAGCTGATAAGCAAAAAAGGTTGTCCAAAAAGTTAAGAGCGATGTCGCCGTGATGTACGATTATGTTCGATGGAGTACGAAGGAGAATGAAGGAGTCTGTCCCTATCTTTTATTTCCTATCTTTTATTTAGAAACAAAAAAGGCTGTCCATACCGTTAGGACAGCCCGTGTACGCATGCAATGAATCAAACGTATAGATTATTCTATATCAAATTATAGTTATTTTGCTTTTTCAAGCGCTTGCGAAACAAGCTGTAAAAATGAGCCTACTGTAATACTGACACCGGATACGGCATCGGTTTTACCATCGCTCTTAACAGCGATGAGGGCAGGGTTTTGCTTATCCAACAGTGCCTTTTGCATTCGCTCTGCCTGTACGTGCCAGGGACCCTGTGCCCCGTTCATGGGGTATGCACCAGCGAGGGAGCTTACGAGTTTCGATTTTCCTTTTGGATCTTTGGGCAGTGCATTCCAGACAACATCAACAATAGTGCCATTTACTACCGTAACGAGAACTGTTTCTTTCCATCCAGATTTATCAAATTCCTGTGCTGCTGCATAGAACCAACCGTCTTTTTTGTAGATACCTTTTTTAACAGGCTGACTTGCCAGTGCTTTTTTTACGAGTTCTACAAATGAATTGACATGTATTGTCGCGCCGCTTATAACATCGGTTTTGCCTGTCGTTGCATCATAGGTAATTTTTGATGGATCTTGAACGTGAATGAGATAGTCTTCCACACGTTTTGCTTGAATGTGCCACTCCCCCTGTTTGGCGGCTTGAGCCATACCATAACCACCCTGGCTTGCGTAGGTCTTTTTATCGGGCATACCAAGGTTTGATACAGCGTTCCAATTGACACTAACAATTTTACCGCCCTTAACTTCTACTACGACTTGTTCTTTCCAGCCTGAGTTGCCATATTGTGTATCCTGTGCAAAGTACAAACCATCTTTATAGGTTTGTGCAAACAGCATGACAGTGAATGCTAAAAAAAGCACTGCAAGAGAAAAACGCTTCATAGTACCACCTCATTATTATTGATTTATTTAATTATAGTTATAATTTAATGTAAATTCAAGTATTTATGAGCACAAAAAAGGCCACCCCATTGAGCAAATTAGTTCGGGGTAGCCTTTGGTTAGTGTCTCGAAGCTTGTAGATTAAAGTATCTCTACAACATTTAGGCTGCAAAAAATTCTTTCCTAGTAAAGAAAGCACGCAACCTTATGACCGGGTGCTAGTTCTTTTAGTTCAGGCTGCGATGCTTTGCATTGGTCCATACGTTTAGGACAGCGGTCGTAGAAATAACAGCCGGGGCGCTGTTTGTCTGGTGATGGAACATCGCCAGTAAGGATGATACGCTGACGTTTGCGCTCGATTTCAGGATCGGGAATGGGAGCTGCTGACAGCAGTGCCTGTGTATAGGGATGGAGCGGTTTTTTGTAGAGCTCATCAGCTTCGCTGATTTCTACAATCTTACCGAGATACATAACTGCAATGCGATCTGAGATATACTTAATAACTGCGAGATCATGTGCAATAAAGAGATATGTGAGCCCAAGATCCTGCTGCAAGTCCTTAAACAGGTTGAGAATCTGAGCTTGAATTGATACATCGAGCGCAGATACTGGTTCGTCGCAGAGAATAAGTTCCGGTTTGAGTGCCAGTGCACGTGCAATACCGATGCGCTGACGCTGACCACCAGAGAACTCATGCGGGTATCGGTTTTTGAAAAAGCGGGAAAGTCCTACCTTTTCCATGAGCTGTTCTACCCGTTCGTCCATTTCTTTCTTGGTGGTTTTGAGGAGTCCTTCTTTCATGAAGATCTTCATGGGTTCTGCAATGATATCGCGGGTAGTCATGCGTGGATTTAAAGATGCATAGGGATCTTGGAACACAATCTGCATATTGCGCCGAGCTTTGAGCATTTCTTCATAGTGCAGCTTTGTGATATCAGTGCCATTTAAGTAGACTTTGCCGCTAGTTGGCTCATGGAGCCTGGAAATGGCACGGAGCGTTGTTGATTTACCGCAACCAGATTCACCTACCAAACCGAGCGTTTCGCCTTTTTTTATCGAAAAACTCACATCATCAACTGCATAAATGTAGCCATGTTGCCTATTGAACAGACTGCCGGTCTTGAATTTAAAGTACATCTTAAGATTTTGAACATCGAGCAAGGTGTTTGATTCTGCCATAATTACTTCTCCTCTGCATACAGCCAGCATGATACGGTGCGGTTATGTCCAAGTGTTTTCTCTGGTGGATATTTTGTTCTACAAATATCCATAACCTTACTACATCGCGGATAGAAAGGACAGCAGTCAGGCAGGTTAATGACATTAGGTGGCTGTCCGGGGATGGAAAATAGCTTTTGAGCTTTATGCTCTTTATCGAGCCGGGGAACGCTTTCTATAAGTCCGACGGTATACGGATGTTTGGGATCTTTGAAAATATCGTCAGTGGAACCGCGCTCTACAACCCGTCCTGCATACATCACGTTAATCATATCGCACATTCCTGCTACAACACCGAGTGAGTGTGTGATGAGAATGACTGCGGTACCGAGTCTTTGCGAAAGATCTTTAATGAGATCGAGAATCTGTGCCTGGATAGTAACATCGAGAGCGGTTGTCGGCTCATCAGCTATGAGTACTTCGGGGTTACAGGAGAGTGCCATAGCAATCATGACACGCTGGCGCATACCGCCAGAAAATTGGTGCGGATACTGATCGATACGTTTTTCTGCAGCAGGAATACCTGCAAGTTTGAGCATTTCAATCGCTTTATTTCGTGCCTCTTTAGGGGATACTTTTTGATGGAGTACGATAGTCTCAATCATCTGAGTGCTGATGCGGAGGAAAGGATTCAAAGACGTCATGGGATCCTGGAAGATCATGGAAATTTTATTTCCACGTATCTGGCGGATTTCCTCATCGGTCATTTTGATAATATCTTTTCCTTTGTATAGCACTTCACCTCCAGCAATGCGTCCAGGAGGTGTAGGAATTAGTTTCATGACGGCAAGGTTCGTTACACTTTTCCCGGAACCCGATTCCCCTACAATTCCGAGCGTTTCGCCTCTCCGTAGATCAAAGCTCACACCATCAACTGCTTTGAGGAGCCCTTCATCAAGCTTAAAATATGCTTTGAGGTTTCTAACCTGTAAAATTACTTCATCTGACATAGGTGGACTCCTTAATTTCTATTTTTACCCTGTGGGTCAAGTGCGTCTCGTAAGCCATCACCAATAAAATTGACAGCAAACAAGAAGATAGTCATTGCAAGGCCGGGAACAAAGAGACGCCAGGGGTATAGCTGCATTCCCTGAACACCTTCACTCACCAAGGTTCCCCAGGAAGCTTTAGGTGCTGAAACACCAAGTCCGAGGAATGAAAGAAAACTTTCACTCATAATGAAGCTGGGGAATTGCAATGAGGAATAAACAATAATGATACCAATGGTGTTTGGAAGCAGATGACGGAAAATAATTCGGCCTGAACGTGCTCCCATCGATTTAGCAGCTTCTACAAATTCTGAATTTTTAAGACTCATTATCTGTCCGCGGACAACACGGAACATCGTCAGCCATGAAATGAGTGCTATTGCAAAGAATAACACAATTGTACTGTCAGAACCTTGCGGGAGCGAAGACATGATCATAATAACTATGAGCATGTAAGGAAGGCTGTAGAGAATATCTACGATGCGGCTCAAGAAGTTATCGATCCAGCCGCCTGCAAAACCAGCAATA
>Ga0209506_1001920_pt1 | contig 19899 bp, 16 predicted proteins | sample AD_JPNHG2_MetaG_FD_184409 | JGI IMG/M metagenome (GOLD analysis project Ga0209506, IMG submission 184409) | Active sludge microbial communities of municipal wastewater-treating anaerobic digesters from Japan - AD_JPNHG2_MetaG (SPAdes) (version 2) | ecosystem: Engineered > Bioreactor > Anaerobic...
GGCGGTCAGCGCCGGGGGCAGATCGTAAGTCAGTTCAGGATCGACAAGAGCCACTCGCGGCAGCATCAGTGGGCTTCTGAGGCTCACCTTCAGGCGATGCGGGGTGGACACCAGCACGGCGTTGCGTGTGACCTCCGCGCCGGTCCCCGCCGTGGTCGGAATCGCGATGAACGGTACCGGCGGCTGCGACAAGGGCTTGCCCTGGCCGATGACCTCAAGAAACTCGGTCGGGTTTCCCCCATTGGTGATCATCGCCGCAATAGCCTTGCCGGCATCAATCGCGCTACCGCCGCCAATACTGATCACGATTCGGCAGTTCGATACGACGGCCCGATCGGCTGCGGTGCGTACCATCTCGACCGTCGGTTCGCCGGTGACAGGCAGGGTAACAAATTCGATGTCATGCTTGGCCAGAATGGCGGTGAGCCGGCTCGGGCGGCTGGTCGAGACGCCGGAGACGAGCATCACCTTGCCCTTGCGCACGTTTCCCAACAAGCTCAGTGCAATCGGGCCCGCTTCGGAAAGCGATCCGTTGCCGAAGATGATCCGCGCTGCGGTGGCGAATTCAAAGGTCATTTCGGAATCTCCCAGCCCGCCTCATCGGGAAAAACGGCAGTGTACTTCATGCTGGAGCGAGGCTCGGCCATCATGTCGGCGACGGTGTCGCGCCACTTCGCGTAGTGGGCGGTTTCCTTGTGCTTGGCGGGGGCCTCGGGTGTCTTGTAGACCTCCATGAGGACGAATCGCGTCGGGTCGTCGCTCTGCTGGATGACGTCAAAACGGGCGATGCCCGATTCGCGAATACTGTGTGATGCGTTCTCAATGGTGGCTTGTCGAAAGGCTTCGACACATTCAGGTTTCACGTGAACATGGACAGCTACGATGAGCATTGGCGGAACTCCCGAAAGGGCCGAAAAGCATTGGCCGTCTGGAACCGATAGGATTCTACCAGCCCAAAGCCGCGAGGCAATCGGGCAACCGGGCCGTGAGACGTCGGCACGAACGCCCGCCCGGCATGCGTTGCCCGAAAACGGCAAACCGCATGCGAGGGCAGGCGGTCTCAGGCCCTGTGGGCGGGCCGATCGACGTCAATTGACCCGGCAAGCCGGAACGGCTATAAGGTGGACTCAGGGAGTGTATCCTTTCGGCCTCGGCAGGCGCGGGTGACCGGTGACGCGGATACCTCCGTAAGACATGATCGTAGACTGTCATACCCATATCTGGGAGTCGGTTGAACAACTCGGCCGTGGGTTTGCCCGCGGGCAGGCTCGGGTGAGAGGGGAATTGCCTCTGCGCGCCGGGATAGACGCCCATCGCTTGGCCACGCGCCCGGCGGACAAGGTCTTTGTTCTGGCGTACCGGAGCTATTATCTTGAGGCTGACATTCCGAACGACTACGTGGCAGCGTACGTGCGTCAGCAGGCGGACAGACTCATTGGTTTTGCCAGCGTTGATCCCACCCGTCCACAGGAGGCCATTCAAGAGCTGAGACGGGCTCGGGAGGAGCTGGGAATGCAGGGTCTGAACATCTGGCCGGCGGCACAGGACTTTCACCCGGCCGCCACCTGCGCGATGCGGTTATACCCCGAAGCCTGTCGCTTGGGGATGCCGGTGATGTTCCACATCGACGCGGCGGTGATGCCCGCCAGCAAGATGGAGTATGCCCGGCCGGTCCTCATTGATGAAGTGGCGCGCGAGTTTCCCGAGATGCGGATCATTGTGGCCCAGTTGGGGTATCCATGGACTGATGAGACGATCGTACTGTTGGCCAAGCACCCGAACGTATTCGCTGACATCAGCGGACTGACCAAGAGGCCGTGGCATGCTTACAACGCGCTGTTGTCGGCCTATCAGGCAGGCGTCATGGACCGCCTGTTGTTCGGCAGCAACTTTCCGTACGCCTCACCTGCCGGTTGCATCGAAGCGCTGTACAGCATCAACCAGTTCTGTCACGGCACCAATTTGCCGACCATCCCGCGAGAACAGCTCCGCCAGATTGTCGAGCGAGATGCGCTGGAGATACTGGGGATCGAATCGCCCGCGCCGCCCGTACGGGAGCCGAAGACCGCGGTCATCCGGGCTGATGACTGATCCGTTGGCCCGCGTTCTCCACAACCTGCGGCGTCCCGTTGATTTACGAATGCCCGCGACTACACTGAGGACATGGGCGCGATCCGTTCACCACGACCTGTGAACCTTATCTGCGGGTTCATTTCCAACGACGCGGATCTGATCAGGAGAGCGATCCGAATACTCACACAGTACTACGGGCCGACCGACGCCGTCAGCGAAATCTGGCCTTTTGACGACACAGATTACTACGAACCCGAGATGGGGACGAACCTCTTGCGGCAGTTCGCCTCCTTTGCCGAGCTGATCGATCCCGGCCGATTGGCGAGCATCAAGGTGCACACCAACGAGGTGGAGGGACGGATCGGCTACGAATGCGGCCTGCCTCGCGGCCAAAGGCCGGTCAATCTCGATCCCGGGTACATCGAGCTGAGCAAACTTGTTCTGGCAACGACCAAGAACGGATCTCATCGGATATACATGCGGGAGGGCATTTACGCTGAGTCGACGCTGCACTATCGCGAGGGTAAGTGGCAACCCTGGCCGCACACCTATCCCGATTACGCCAGCGGTCGCTACGATGCCTTCTTCGAGGATGCACGCAATCGCTACAAGAGCAAGCTTGAATCCCTCGGGCAGACGAAACGACCGGAAGGAGGGCGTTTGTGATTTCCGGTCCTGTTCTCATGGCGGCCGGCGTATCGCTTCTTCTGGCGTTCCTGATCAGCGTCGCCCTGACGCCCCTTTGTCGGGCCTGGGCCGTCAAACGGCAGTTCGTTGATCGCCCGCAAGATGAGGGACACAAAGAGCATGAGCGGCCAACGGCTTTCGGCGGAGGCATTGCCATCACGGCCGGAATCCTCGTGCCGATGGGGGGGATGCTTCTGGCCGCCTGGCTGCTGGCGGATTGGCCCGCCGGCCGCTTCGTTTTCCTTGACAAATGGGCTCCGTCGTGGCGCCCTTGGCTCAGAGGCGTTGTGGAGAAGGCTCCCGTTGGGCTGTCGATCATGGCCGGAGCGCTGGCCCTCCATATTGTGGGTCTGATCGACGACCGCCGCCCGCTGTCAGCCCGTGTGAAGCTGCTCATCCAGGCGGCGGTCACATTGGCGATCACCGCAGGGGTCGGCGTTCGCTCCGCGGAGGCGCTCGGACCGCTTCCGGCAGTGCTGCTCACCACATTCTGGATCATCGCACTGACCAACGCATTCAATTTCATGGACAACATGGACGGCCTGTCTGCCGGGGTGGCGGTGTTGACAGCCGTCGTTCTTGCGGTTTCGTCGATGGTCGCCGGGCAAGTATTCGTCCCGTGCGTGCTGATGTTGGTAGCAGGGGGTGCGGCTGGTTTCCTGATCTACAACTTTCCGCCGGCAACGATCTTCATGGGTGACGCCGGCAGCCTCGTGCTGGGTTACATGCTGGCGGTCTGCGCGGTGATGACCACCTTCTACGACCCCGAGATGGGAACAACGCCCTTCGGCGTGCTCGTGCCCGTGGTGGTGTTTGCGATTCCCCTTTACGACATGATCAGTGTCATTATCCACCGCCTGCGGCTGGGTGTCAGCATCTTCCGCGGCGACAGACGGCATTTCTCGCATCGCCTGGTTAAGCGGGGGCTGAGCCCGAGAACCGCCGTCCTCACAATCTACCTAGCCACGCTGGCAACGTCACTTCCGGCGGTGTTGCTGCCCGTGCATGGCTGGGTGGCGGCCCTGCTGATCGTCGCCCAGTGTCTTGCCGTGGTGACGATCATTGCCATTCTGGAATCGTGCAATGAATCGTGAGCCCGCTCCAAACCGTCGGCCGCCAACCGGAGTTGCGCCGGTCGCCGGCCGGGTGCCGCATGCGCTCGATGGTATGGCGTTCCTGGTGCTTCTCCTGATCGTATCGATGCGCGCTCTGCTTTCCGAAACCTACGAATCAGGACTGACCGGCGTTTCGCAGGCCGTCGGCGACATTGCGTCGCTTACGCCCGCGACCACGGTGATGCTCGACACGGCTATCTGGGTAGCGGCCGCAATGGCGGCGTTGGCAACCCTGCTTCGAAGCCGATCGTGGCAACGGACCGGAATCGAAGCCGGTTGGGCAATCATGGCCGTGGCCGCAGTGTGTTCCTGCTGCGTCGCCAGCAACAAGCGCCTGGCGATCAACGCGTCGTGCGACTGGCTAACGACGCCGGTCTTGGCAATCACGCTGGCGAACCTGCTCCGCGAAAGGAGAAGAGTGGTCCTGGTTCTGGCTGTTGTGGTCGCGTCAGGATTGGCTTCCGCGACCAAGTGCGGTTCGCAATTGGGCTGGGAGTTCGGCGATACCTGGCAGGCCTACCAGGAGCAGAAGGCCGAGTTCTGGGGCCGGCAGGGCGTTGCTCTGACCGATCCGACCGTCGAGCTGTTCGAACGGCGCATGATGGCCCGTGAAGCAACAGGCTTCTTGCCATACAGCAACGCCCAGGGCGCGGGGCTGATCCTGGCCGGATTCGCCGGGATTGCCCTGGCTTTTCTTTCCGGGCGGTCACGTACGGCGAAGGGCGTGTGCGGGGTGGTCGCGGCCGTTATTCTCGCATCGGTCGTCACCACCGGAAGCCGCGGAGCAATGCTGGCCGCTCTCATCGGCCTGGCTCTTCTGATAGCGGGCACCCTGATAGGATCGCGTTGGTACCAGAAATGGAAGGCCCTGTGGGCAGGCCTGTGGATAACGGCTGCGATCGGCGTTGCCCTGGTCGTCATCTGGGGGACGACACGCGGCCGTCTGCCCGGCGACTCGCTCCGCTTCAGATGGGAGTATTGGCGGGTCACATCAAAGATCGTCGCTGAACACCCCTGGACAGGCGTCGGGGCGCTCAATTTCGACCGCGCCTACCTGAAGCACAAACCGGTCCAATATCCGGAAGAGATCCGCGATCCACACAACTTCGCGATGGCGATTGTGTCCCAGTGGGGCATCATCGGTGGGGCGGGGATGATGATTGCCCTGCTCGGCGGGTCCTGGGTAGCGATCCGCGCCTTGGGGCAGGAGTCAGCATCACCGCCTGAGGCGGCACAGCCGAAGGAACCGGTGGTCCAACCACTGGGTAAATGGGTAGTCGCGGTCATCGTTGGCTTTGTCCTGTTTCGGCTCTGGATGCTGCGAGGCTGGCTGGACGTCGGTGAAGGAGGAGTGGCTACGGTTCTCTTCGACCTGTTGTTGTATGGACTCGTCTGGTGCCTTGCTTTCGCCGGCTTGTCGCTGCTGTTGTCATTCGGGTGGGACGATGCCGACATGGGCAGTGCGTCGACGGCTCCGCAGGCCAACAAGCGGCACTGGCCATCCCAAAAGGCCCATCAGCAACTTTCCCCCCCTTACCAAGGGGGGGGCAGGGGGGGTGACGGCTACCGGTTGCCGTGCCTGATTGCCCTGGGCGTCTTCCTCCTGCACAACACCATCGACTTCTCTCTCTTTGTTCCCGGGACACTTACCACTTTCGCAGCTTTGACCGCGGTTGCCGTTGCGAGGGCCGCAGGGCAGGGGGAAGGGAGCGGGGCGGCTCGGCGTTGGCTGCCGATGGTTGCGTCCGCCGGCGGCCTGCTGGCGGTGATTATCCTGCTAGTGGCGCCGGTGTTACGGTGTACGTCGAGTCTCAAGGACGCGAGATTTGCAGTGGCGACAGGCTTGCGCGATCCCGCGCCCTTGTACAAAGCCGCAGCCGAGGCAGATCGCTTCGATCCGACGCCGCTGACGGAATGGGCCTCGTGGGCGGCACACTTGGATGTTACTGGTTTGGACAAATCGCTGACTTGCCTGCAGATGGCCCAGGATCGCGACCCGCTTGACCGTGGGATCTACCGCTCGCAGTGGCGGGTGTTGGAGCTGCGATACGATGCCGCCCACAACCCCGCGGATCTTCTGCAAGCGGTGGCCGCGGCTGAGAAGGCCGTGGACCTGTATCCGCAGTCGCCGGACGGGCACGCCGATCTGGCAAGATTGCTGGGCAGAGTTGCCTCTGAGATCGCGTCGGATCCCGCCGCGGAAGCGGTCGGCCGTGATTGGCTCGCCGATGCCGTCATGCACTATCGCAGGGCGCTGCATCTCGACGCCGCCCGGCCATCCTACGAGATTCGCCGCTGGCACCATGACCGCAGGATGCAGATCGAGGGCCGACTTTCGCAGTTGGAGCGCATGGCTTCCGCGCGTGCGGGCAGTTGATTCCCTACGCCGCATGTGCAGAGTGCCTTTTTCGGGTGTTCTCTCAAGGGCCGCCGACGGCTCGGCCGCCAATGTTTTCGGCCACCTGGGTCTGGACGTGTGGACAGACTGCCTGCAACACCCTGAGTCTGCTGTCGCCGAATGGGTGGCGGACGCCTCGTTGGATCGTGCGTCCAGGTTGTCATTGGCGTCGCATTTGTTAGACTACTCGCTTCCGTCGGCGGCGACGCAATGCTCCGCCGAGACGTAACCTGCTTTGCAACAACGACTTGGAAAGGAGTCGGCACAATGGCGGTCAAAATCTACTACGACAAAGACGCTGATCTGGGTGCTTTGAAGGGCAAGAAAGTGGGCATCATGGGCTACGGCAGCCAGGGGCACGCCCATGCGCAAAACCTGCGAGATTCAGGCATCGAGGTCGTTGTCGCCGAACTGGCCGACACGCCGAATTACAGGTTGGCCGTCGAACACCATTTCAAACCGGTCAGCGTGGCCGAGGCCACGAAGGCCTGTGACCTCCTGGTCATGACGCTCCCGGATGAAGTGCAAGCGGCCGTTTATCGCAAAGAGATCGCCCCGAATATTCGGGCCGGCCAGGCGCTCGGCTTCACCCACGGGTTCAACATTCACTTCGGCCAGATCGTCCCACCCGAGGGCGTGGACGTGATCATGATTGCCCCGAAGGGTCCCGGGCATCTGCTCCGCAGTGAGTTCGTCAAGGGCGGCGGCGTGCCCTGCCTGGTGGCGGTCGAGAAGAACGCAACCGGTAAAGCTTTGCAGACTGCTCTGGCCTGGGGCTCGGGCATCGGCGGCGGCCGGGCGGGCATTCTGGAAACGACCTTCAAGATCGAAACTGAGACGGATCTTTTTGGCGAGCAGGTGGTGCTCTGCGGCGGCGTGACGGCTCTGGTGAAGGCAGGGTTTGAGACGCTCGTCGAAGCCGGCTATCCGCCGGAGATCTGCTTCTTCGAGTGCATGCACGAGCTGAAACTCATCGTCGACCTGTTCTATCAGGGCGGCATCAACTACATGCGTTACAGCGTGAGCAACACCGCCGAGTACGGCGACCTGACCCGCGGACCGCGAATCATCACCGACCAGACCCGCGCGGAAATGAAGAAGATTCTGGCCGAGATCGTCAACGGCGACTTCGCCCGCGAGTGGCTGCTGGAGTGCTCCGTGGGACGCCCGAGCTTCAATGCCCTCTACAAGAAGGACTACGATCATCCTCTCGAAGTCGTTGGCCGGAAGCTGCGCAAGATGATGAAGTGGATCGACTCGAAGGAAGTCTGACCTTGACGAGTCGAGGGGTTTACCCCCTCGGTCTTCTTGGCGAAATGTGCCTGGTTCGCCGGTTTCCGAAAGACCGGCGGGGTAAACCCGCTTGACGAGCCGAGGGGTTTATCCCCTCGGTCTTCTTCACGCTATCCCTGCGTTGTCTCGCGAAGACCGGCGGGAGAAAGCGGCTTGACGAGCCGAGGGGTTTACCCCCTCGGTCTTCTTCACGCTATCCCTGCGTTGTCTCGCGAAGACCGGCGGGAGAAAGCGGCTTGACGAGCCGAGGGGTTTACCCCCTCGGTCTTCTTCACGCTATCCCTGCGTTGTCTCGCGAAGACCGGCGGGATAAACCCACTTGACGAGCCGAGGGGTTTACCCCCTCGGTCTTCTTCACACCATCCCGGCGGTTGTCCCGTGAAGACCGGCGGGGTAAACCCGCCGGCTCGTCAAGACCAGGGGTTTATCCCCTCGGTTCTCTTGACGCCGTTCGTCTGCCGGTCCGGCGAAGACCGGCGGGAGAAAGCGGCTTGACGAGCCGAGGGGTTTACCCCCTCGGTCTTCTTCACGCTATCCCTGCGTTGTCTCGCGAAGACCGGCGGGGTAAACCCGCCGGCTCGTCAAGACCAGGGGTTTATCCCCTCGGGTTTCTTCACACTGTTCCTCCGTCGTCCGGCGAAGACCGGCGGGATAAATCCACTTGACGAGCCGAGGGGTTTACCCCCTCGGTCTTCTTCACACCATCCCGGCGGTCGTCCCGCGAAGACCGGCGGGGTAAACCCGCCGGCTCGTCAAGACCGGCGGGGTAAACCCGCCGGTTCGTCAACACCGATGGGACCAGCGTCCAGGCGATTCATGGCAGAACCTTCATGTCATCAACGCCGGCCAAGACGAACTCCTGATCCTCGACATATTTGATCGCAGCCTCGATGTGGTCTGATCCATTCAAGTACCGGTTGCTTCCGCCACGGGTCCACCACTTGTGTGGGGCACCGGCGAGGCGGTTCAGCGAAGCCTGCGTGGTCCCCTTGAGAATTCGGCGGACGGCCGGGCCGTCGTTGGGGCAATCCGTGACGACTACGTGGACGTGGTTTGCCATGATCCTCGCACTGAGCACGCGCCATGCCCGCGAGCGGGCCGTTTCGACGAGGCTTGCCGCAACGCAGGCCGCCTGCCGGCGATCCAGGTGAATCGTCTTGTGCTGCTGGCGGCGAGATGCCTGGGCGTGGGCATACGGATCGTCCGATCTGCACGGCGAGCCGGGTGCGTTTTCCTTGGGTAGCCATCGAGTCGGGTTGACCTGCAGGTTGGACACGTAACCCCGCGAGTCTCCGGGCAGCCAGGTTCCATAGCAGGTCCAGGTGATCAGCAGTCCGAATTGCCTATCGCTTTTCATACACCCACGAGCATATCCCCTCTGGCCGCCACTGCAAGGAGGAGCAAACGAAGACCGGCGGGATAAAGCCGCTTGACGAGCCGAGGGGTTTACCCCCTCGGTTCTCTTGACGCCGTTCGTTTGCCGGTCCCGCGAAGACCGGCGGGGTAAACCCGCCGGCTCGTCAAGACCAGGGGTTTATCCCCTCGGTTTTCTTCACACTGTTCCTCCGTCGTCCCGCGAAGACCGGCGGGGTAAACCCGCTTGACGAGCCGAGGGGTTTATCCCCTCGGTTCTCTTGACGCCGTTCGTTTGCTGGTCCGGCGAAGACCGGCGGGGTAAACCCGCCGGCTCGTCAAGACCAGGGGTTTATCCCCTCGGTTTTCTTCACACTGTTCCTGCGTCGTCCCGCGAAGACCGGCGGCATAAAGCCGCCGGCTCGTCAAGTCAGGGTATCTGATCAGCGTAGGTCGCTACTTCCTGACGGAAATCACGAAGTGTCAGGCCGAAATCCCGCTGTACCGGTCCAATATCGCAGACATTATCCTCTTGGCTCATCTGCACCTGCTCCACATTGAACTTGTAGGGCATCAGGAAGGAAGGCGTCAGGGGCAAGATGGTCCGTGCCATCAGCTTTGCGAGAAAAACAGGAACAGGAGCCTTCAACCGTCGATGCCCGACGATCGCCTCGGCGCAGATGTCGTAGAACTCGCGCCAGGTGTACTGAGCCGGCCCGCCAAGGTCGTAGGTTTTGCCGACGGTCTCGGGTTTCATCAGGGCGGCGACAAAGCACGTCGCCACATCGCGAACACTCACCGGCTGAATGCGAGCGTTGCCGCTCCCGAAATAGGGCATCACAGGCCGGCGGAGCCCGCCCGTGCAGAAGGATTTCATCATCCGCATGAAATCGCCTTCCGGGCCGTGGATCAGGCTGGGGCGAAAGATGGTCCACGCCAACGCGCTTTCGCGAACAAGCTCCTCGGCCCGCCCCTTGGTCCGGTGGTATCGACTCGGCGCATCCGGCCGACTGCCCAGCGCCGACATGTGGACATAACGATTGACTCCGGCCGATCGGCAGGCCTGCAGCACATTCCGCGTTCCCTCAACGTGAATCCGCTCGAAGGTGGCACCGGCGCGGGGATTCTCCTCAATGATCCCGACCAGATGAATCGCGCCTGCGCAGCCGGCCGCGGCCTGGCCAAGCGAGGAGACATCAAACAGATCGCCCGCCCGAATATCGCACGCGTCCGCAGTCTGCGACGGCAGGCGCGCCGACAAGTCCTTCGGCCGTCGGACAACACACACCGGCCGATACCCTTGATCGACCAGCTCTCGGAGCACGTACCCTCCGACGAAGCCGGACGCACCGGTGAGGAGAACTCGCCCGAGCCCACCGGCCTCGCGGCCAGGCTGTGTCGCGCTGGTGCTCGGCATCGAATCGGGATCCTGAGAGTCCGACATGGGTCCTTCCTCCTCCCCGCAGTCTATCCGTGAGATCATACCAAGAAAAGGCGAATCCGCCGCCCGCTCCGGGCGATACGATCGTCCGAACAGTTCGCCCGGCGTTGACCGCCTGACATGATAGCCCTAATATTCCGGCCGCCGGCCGCATAGCTGGGGGACGGAATCGAAACGTGCGAGTCAAGATCTGCGGCATTACGAGTGTCGAGGATGCGCTTCAGGCCGTCCAAGCCGGCGCCGACGCCATCGGTCTGAACTTCTATGCCGGCCCCCGACAGATCGACCTGTCTACGGGGGCGGCCATCCTGGATTCCCTGCCGCCTTTCGTGACGCCCGTTGCTCTGATAGGGGTCGCAGGCGATCAGATCGACGATGATCTCCTGACCTTGCTCATTCGCAGCCGAGTGACCCTCCTCCAGGTTCACGGTGATGTCACGATCGGCATGATGACCCGCCTTTGCGACGTCGGCTTTGCGATCATCCAACCGCTGGCGGTACGTGATTCGACGTTTGCGGCTGTGACACCGTTTTGGGGCGAGGGATCGTGGCGCCCGACGGCCGTGATCCTTGATACTTACGATCCTAACCGTGCCGGCGGGACCGGAAAGGCCTTTTGTTGGGACTGGGTGGAGGAGGCTCGCAGGGCCGGGCAATTGGACGGATGGCCACCTATCATCTTGGCAGGCGGCTTGAATCCGGATAATGTAGCCGATGCGATACGAATCGCCCGGCCTTGGGCGGTGGACGTGTCTTCCGGTGTGGAGCCGGAAGAAACGCCGGGGCGAAAAGACCCCGGCAAGCTGCGGGCTTTCATCCGCGCCGCACGAAACGCCTTTGAAAGGAACGCTGAATGCGACGACTGACTATTTCGACTCTCGCGATCGGGCTCCTGTGCGCCCCGGCGCCATGGATGTCGGCACGTGCGGCCGAGCAAGCGGCGGCGGAACCTGCGAGTTTCGCCTCTTTGGCGGACTTGCAGAGTCACTACGCGGAGAAGATCAAGAAGACCCGCCAAGCGATCGAGTCCGAGCGTCTTGCGGCCCTCGAGGCTCTGCTGAAAAAGGCTGCCACCACCGAGAGGCAGGCAATCCTTTTAGCCATGATCGAGTCGGCCGCAGCTCTCGAAAAGGCCGACCAGTTGCTCTTGCTCACTGATGAATATCTGAAGGGATCGACCAGTATTCAGGATGCGTGGCGTGTCCGGCAGGTCAGGTTCATGGCAATGGTTTCGTCCGACCGCGTGGACGAGGCAAAGGCGGAATGGGACAAAGCCAGTGAAAAGATGGACGCGGTCATGGACGTCTGGCAGCAGGTGTTCGACTCGGCGATTCTGATTGCCGACGCGATGTTGGAAGCCGGCCGTACCACGGAGGTCTCCGACCTGTACAAGACGCTTCGCAGCAAGTTTTCCTTCGTCTCCAATCTCAAAGAGGTTCTGCAACCGCGCGAAGCGGCCCTCAAGTGGATCGGCAAGACGGCGCCGGCCATTGAAGGGCAGGACCTGGAAGGCAAGCCGGTCGATCTGACGCAATACAAGGGCAAGGTCGTTCTGATCGATTTCTGGGCGACATGGTGCCCATCGTGTGTCATGACCATGCCCGAGCTGATCGAGACGTACAAGACGCATAACAAGTCGGGCTTCGAGATCATCGGGATCAGTCTGGATCAGGACAGGGAAGCGCTGAACCGCTATCTCAGCTCTCAGAAGATACCCTGGCGAATCGTTTTTGACGGAAAGGGCTGGTTCAGCCCAAGCGCACGAAGGTACGAGGTCAGCGCCATTCCCGCAACGTTCTTGATCGGTCGCGACGGCAAGATTGCGATGGCCGGTACACCGACGAAGGGTTTCGGTCCCGTGGTCAAGCGGCTGCTGCAGTCCTCGACGGACAAGAAATAACCCTCCCATGATGTCGGTGTCTGACTTTGACAAATCAGAGGCGGTCCGCCCGGAACGCATTGTCGCGGGACGACGTCCCGGCGGCGGGACAATGGCCATCTGCTGCAGCCCGTTGATGGCGCTTTGCCTGGCAGGATGCATCGGGCAATGGCGTCCGTCGAACGAGAACGTTTCTCAAGCACTCCAGGCGCAGCGTACCGGCAGATTTGAGTCTTGCCTGCGTGCCAACCGCCTTGGCCGGTGGCTCTACGAGCGAATCGAACTGCCCGAGCGCGAGGGCCGGCCGATCCGAATGCATGTCAGGCAGGTTGACCGGGAACGATTGCGGGAAGGAGTTCTTGAAGACCGACCGTTCCTGAAGCTCGAGGAGTACCTGGACCTCAAACGGGTCGCCACGCGAACGGCCGATGAGCCGGCGGCGACGCAGCCCGCCGGTCGTGACGGCTTGACTCAGCGAAGACCGCGAGCCCCCCTTGACGGGGGCACGGGCATCTTCTTTCGTTTGACCGACGCCGCCGATCCGATGCCGTTGGAGTTGGAATCGGAGAAAACGATCACCAGCGAGACTGCGGTAGTCTACTACAATTACCGGGGCATTCCGCAGGCGAAGGGCAGGCTCTATCGATGCACCGAGTTCGAAGGCATCGAGGACATCGAGTGTCCGGCCGGGCGTTTTGAGGGGTGCGTTCGGATTCGGGTGGACCTGAGAATACGCTTCCCGTGGGTGGCCATCGTTGATCTGACAACTTACCTCTGGCTCTCACCCGAGGTCGGCGAAGTCCGACGCGTGCAGCGGCTCAGCGGCTGGTTTCTGGTTTTTCCATTTGTCAGTGCGGACGAGTATCGGCTTGTTTGTTACGGTCCGAGCGCGGAAGCCGCGCAGCCGCCGGCCTGCGCTGCGGCGATGTGGAAGACCGGGGCCGTTCTTCTGGAGGGCGATTACCCGGGCATCCGCATCGCCGGCATGGTGATCGATTTCGAGGATGCCCAGGCAGGGCAATGACGGGCATGGCTGGCTGCACGGCGGCCGCGCGTTTATATTCACGGCCGTGATCGAGGGCTGGACAATGGCACGCGGCGGCTTGCTGCTCTTCGGCGGAAGCTTCAATCCCATACACGTCGGGCACCTGATTATTGCGCGCGCCGCCGCCGAGCAACTGGGCGTCGAGCGGACGATCGTGATCCCCTCGGCCTCTCCACCACACAAGACGGGCAGCGATCTGGCATCTCCTGAGCACCGCCTGGCCATGGTGCATCTGGCCATCGCCGATGAGCCGGCCTTCGAGGTCAGCGATATCGAGCTTCGACGCGAGGGACCGAGCTACACTCTTCTGACGGTCCAGGCGTATCGCCGACAGCTTGGTGCCGATGTGCCCCTGTACTGGCTGATCGGCGGCGACACGCTGCCGGAACTGCACAGTTGGTACCAAATCGCCGAACTCGTCGATCTCTGCCGCATCGTCACTGCCGTGCGCCCAGGCTTTGAAACGCCCGACTTTTCGACGCTGTTCGGCTGCCTGTCGCTCGCCCAGGTCCAGCGGCTGCGCGAAGGGATTCTCGATACGCCGCGGATCGACATCTCCGCCACACAAATACGCGCGCGAGTCCGCGAGGGGCGATCGATTCGCTACCTGGTGCCGGAAAGCGTTATCGAGTACATCGACCGGGAGCGACTCTATCGTTAAAGGTCGGGTCAGCGTTTGTCGTCGGGGTCAACGAGCGGCGGCGAGTTGTTCTTCCTGCAAAACGGTACGCAAGCCGCGAGCAATGAGTTGGGCGCGGGTCGTCTTGCGACGGCGGGCGACCTGGTCGATTCTCTGCAGCAGCTTCTTCTCGATGGTCACGGAAATCGCTTGCGACCCGGCTCCGATCCGCGGGCGGCCGGGCTTGCGTTTGGCTCGGTCCAGGCGATTCTTCACCGAGCGAGGCAACGGACCGAAAGTGTCCACGACGAATTCCCGGTCAAACTCCTCGGACAACGCGTCCAACTCCGCTGGGCTGAGCTGGGAGATCGGTTTCTTCTTTGAGTGTCTTTTCATCGCTTACCTCTTCGTCGTCGTTGGCGGTTCCAGCGGCGCTTCTCGCGGGTTGTCAGCGGGCGCGCGTGAATAACCAACGCGCTGTCATCCTCGTCGAGGACGTAGACAACCTACAGCAGCCTTCCGCTTGATGTCGGCCCCCAGCAGGCCAGTTTGTCATCCTTCCGATACTGTGGGTACGGTTCGGCGGCAATCTCAATCACCCATTCCGCTTCCTCGGGCGTGACGCCGTGGCTTGTCACCTTCGACTGATTCCACGTTATCCATCGGAACTCCACGTCATGCCCTCTAATATTATATATACAAAACTCGGCACGGCCAACTCATACCGCAGAACCCCGAATTCAGGTCGATCATCCGCCTCCGAGCCTAACATCAGCGATTTCACTGTCTTGCAACAACTGGTTGACGTCGCAGGCCTGGAAGACCGCGGGCTGATCGGTCATGGCCGATGCCGCCGAGACGGCCAGGGCCTGGCGGAAGGCGTTCTCGACCTGCCAATCCGGACGCGTGGTCGCGGCGAGAAAGCCGGCCAGCATGGCATCGCCACAGCCGACCGTGCTACGGACGCTATCGGGCGGAACCGGCGCCCGGCCTTTGAAGACCCGTCCTTCGGCAAAGCACATCGCCCCTCGTTCACCCATTGTGACCAGGACGAGCGGTATGTGCTCGTTGAGCCGGCGGCCGGCCTCGATTACTTCGCTTTCGTGAGAAATCTGAAAGCCGAGCAATTCGCCGAGTTCGAAAAGGTTCGGCTTGAGCAGCCACAAAGGCAGCTTTGCCGCTTCACGAAGATGATCGCCGGAACTGTCCACCACGACGTGAGCACCTCCGTCCATGCACGCCCGCAGTAGCTGAACAAACCGGCTGGCGTCCAGGCCGGGGGCACACGATCCCGTGAAAACGAGAAGGCAGTCGGGATTGGAGAGGGTGGTCAGCTCGGTTGTCAGTTGCTGAATATCATCTTGGGTCACCGTCGGTCCGGTGTCGCGAATGTGGGTTTCGGTGTGCCCGACCGGATCGACGATCGTGATGTTCTCGCGGGTGGCTCCGGTGATCGGAGTCAGGCGGACGGCCACGCCCGCTTGACGCAGGGCGTCCTCGAACAACGCTAACGATTCGGCTCCCACCCAACCGGCCGCGGTGCTCGGCGACCCGAGGGCGGCCATGGCTCGCGAGACGTTGATTGCCTTTCCGGCCGGCAGCAGCGACCGCATGCGACCCCTCAGGTGCGCGCCAACACGGAAATCGGGGACTTCGATAATCCGATCGATGGTCGGGTTCAACGTGACGGTCACGACGGATCGAACGACGGGCAGACTCATTGATTCGGCAGCTTTTCCGTGGGCCGGGGCAGAGGATCCTCGATTGGGGCCGTCGGCGGTTTCTCGCTAATCAGAATGCGCACCGGTCCGCCCTCGAACTGGAATCGAAGCACCGCTGAGGCGTGCTCATCACGCAGTTGCGGCGCAGAATGCGTCCAGCACGCACCATCGAACGCCTCATCTCCACAGGGTATCAAGGCAAACTGCTGCGGTCCGGTGTCCGACGGGATGGTCAGCACGACGTTTTCAACTGCCTTAGCCGGGCCGCCCGCAGCGTCCAGCACATAAAGCCGTCCGGCGTCGACGACCCACTCGATGTACCCCTGCTTGTCCGGCATGGTCAGGAGACGGCCGCCATGAGGGGGCTTCACGGCCGGAGTCGTGTCAATGTCGGTAGTGGCCTGCGGCGCAGTAACGGGTCGGCTGTCCGGTGACGGCACCGCAGGCGACGGTTGGTCCCTATCGCAGCCACCCACGCACAACAGGCCGATGGTCAACGCAAGGACAAACGAGTGCTTGAGTTTCAATCGATCGATGTTGCGAGGTTGATGCCTGCTCATGTTACTACAACTTCCTGCTTGTCAGAATCGTGCCTGGCGATGTGTCCCAGGCGCCTCGGCGTGCAGGTATTCTAGTGGGTGCGCCGGCAGGCGCCAACTGACCGGTACCGGCCTCACGACGTGAGAAGCGACCGGACACTGCCGGGCAACACGGTGAAACACAGGATTCCGAAGAGGACTGCCGCGATGGCAAGCAACACGACCAACAGCCAGCCGGGACGAAGCTCACGGAGGGCGTGGCGCGGAACGAGCTTGGGCAGAATCAGGAAGAACGCCGCAAGAATCGCCAACGCTTGTAGCGGCGTGAGAAGGATGCCGTCAAGCTGACCGCCGAGCTTAACAAGCCTGACCGGGTCAAAGAAGACGACTGCAACGAGGTTGGTGAGCACAAAGAAGAGCAAGAAGGCCCGGAATTGCCAGACGTGCGGGAAGCGTGAAAAGGGCGGGCAGATGATTCGGATGCAATCGGCAAGCAGCCGCGGCCAGCCTGCAAGCTGACCGACCTGGGTGCTGATCATGGCTGCCGAGCCGGCGATCAGGAACAACTTGGCGCCCAGCACACCCCATCGGCTTGAGAAGAGACGGGAGAGAGTGAAGGCGACCTCCTCTCCCTGGGGAACCAGACGCTCGGGCCGCAAGACGCCCGCCCCGGCCAGGCAAAAGCAGGCGGTGATGACGACGCCGATGGACGCTGCCACGATTGCATCGGTCCGGACCACACGACACCAGCCTCGCAAGGTGCGGGCCTCTTCGGACGTCAGGATCGCCAGGCGGTGCTCGTCGGCGCTCTTGCCGTATCCGCGTCCCGCGGCCATGCCGTAGCCGGCGCCAAGAACCCAATAGGTATACCAGACCTGGCTGGCAAATCCGCCGGCTGCCCAGCCCATGAGCGGGAGAATCTCTCGCCACGGTGAACCGTTTGGGCCGGCATCGGGTGCCCAAGACGGCAAGGACATGGGTTCGAGTCCGACCAATCCGCGGGCGATGTCGGCCAGCGGCGGCAGCACTGTCACAGCGACGTAGAGCACGCCAACGACGATGATCATCACCAGGCCGCTCATCACCGCCTTGAGCAGATCGAAACGCCCGGCCCATGAGACGCTGACCGCAAAGACGGAGGCGGCCGCTCCCCAGGTGATCGCTCCGCCGGGCAAGGGCAGCAGCGAGTTCAGAAAGACGCCGGCGACCTTGGCCAGCGCGCCGATGGAGACGATTGCAGCGGGGAACTGCACGGCCAGGACGAGCCAGATGAACCAGTGCCGCGGGCCCGGCATCCGCCGGAAGAGGTCGATCATTCCCTCGCCAGTAACCGCCGTCCACTGCGCACCGGCCATTCCGATGCTGCACTTCAGGACGATGGCCGCGACGATCGCCCACAATGCGGCCGTGCCCAGCAGCGCCCCGGTGCGCGTGGCGAGAATCACCTCGCCTGAGCCGATGTACTCGGCGCACCAGACGAGCGATGGGCCGACCATGGCCAGCATGGCCAAGCCGCGCGGTGCAATGCGGATTCTGTGAGACATGCCGTGTCGCCTCTCGAACTGACGGGCGAATTGTACGGCACGGCACCGATTATGAACAGGCTGTCCGCAACTCCGGCGAGAGACTCAGAGTCTGACAGGGCACGGCCGCGCACGAGCGGACAAGCCGCCAGTGCAATGGCTGGGCTGACCAAACTGCACATCAGTTCGCGCAAGCCGCGCCGGCCGGCACGTTCTCGCCGCTGAAGCACCGTTCGAAGACGGCGAAATCAGCCTGGTCAACGTCGCCGTCGTTGTCAAAATCACTGCTGCCACAGCCGCTGGCGCAGGGGATGCCCGGGCCGGACGCACAGAGTTCGAAGACGGCGAGGTCGTCCGGATCGACATCGCCGTCGCGGTTGAAGTCCGGGGCAATCAGCGGCGGGCAACCGTTTGCGTCGACGGTCGCGCCGGGGACCGTGTTCGGGCAGTTGTCACAGTCGTTGGGTACCCCGTCGCCATCAGCATCGGGATCGTTTTGATCGGGGACCCCGTTGTTGTTACAGTCCTTTGCCCGCCATCCGGAGTTGCCCCGGCCGAACGCGCTCTCGTGGGTGCCGCTCGAATCGACGGCCGCCTTGACCCAGTAATAGTAGGTTTGGCCGGGGGTCGCCGACGTGTCGTAGTAGCTCGTGTTCGTCCGCCAGCTCGATACTGGCGCAGCCGTGCTTGAGCCGGGCGTCGTGCTGCGATAGACGCGGTAATAGGAAGCGCCCTCGACCGTCGGCCACGAAACGGCGACGTGATCCACGGAGGTTCCGTCACTGGCCGTCGCGGTCGGGCCGGTCAATGCCCGCCAGCCGGTGTTCGAATTGCTGACCGAATCGCGCGTCCCCTGCGGATCCATAGAGGCCCTGGCCCAATAGTAATATGTCAGGCCCGGCGTCGCGGTCGTGTCGTCGAACGAGGTCACTTCATACGCCCAGTCCCCCAGGGGCGAAGACATCTTCGGATTGGAATTGCTGCCCCGATAGACACGATAGTAGCAACCGGATACGGGGCTGAGATTCCACGTGATCTGCACGTGGTTGGTGGACGCGCCATCGGTCGCGCTGGTGTTCGTCGGCGGCGGCAGGGCCCGCCAGCCGACATCCCCGGCGCTGAAATCGCTGGCCTTGGTGCCCGTGGAAGTCGCGGCGGCTTTGATCCAGTAATAGAAATCCACGCAGTACGCAGTGTAATCGCTGTAGCTCGTGGCGGTCTGCCAGGAGCCCTGTGCCGATGCGGTGGCCGGGTCGTTCGTCGAGCTGCGGTAGACGCGATAGTACGTCGCCATCGGCGATGCGTCCCACGTGATCAGAATGCGGGTGTCGTCCGTACCGTCGGTCGCGGACACGTTGGCCGGCGGCGTGAACGCCTTCCACCCAACGTCATTGACGACCAAGCCGGTTGCCCGTAAGCCGGAGCTGGAGACAGCCGCTCTTACCCAGTAGTAGTAGGACACTCCCGCCGGCGTCGTCGTGTCGGCGTAGCTGGTGTCGGTGATCCATCCCGTCAGCGCTGTGGCCTGGCCGGGGTCGCTGGACACACCGCGATACACGCAATAGTGGGTCGCGCCCGTCGGGCTGTTCCATTGCACGAGAACGTGGTCGGCCGAAGTCCCCTTGGAAGCCTCGACAATCGGAGGGGTGAGTGCCCGCCAGCCGGTGTTGTACGCGCTGAAGTCGCTCGGATGATCGCCAGTACTGCTCATGGCAGCCTGAACCCAGTAGTAATATAGCGCGCCGGGGGAGGTTGTGGTGTCGTCCCACCACAGCGCGGGAATCCACGAGGTCATGGCCGTGGCCGTGATGCTGTTGTTGGTCGTGTTGCGATAGACGCGGTAATGCGTCGCCCCGGCAGCAGCCTCCCAAGCGACCCGCACCTTATCGATGTAATCACCGTCGGACGCCGTCACATTCGCCGGCGGCGCCAGCCCCCGCCAGCCGCTGTCAGACGCGCTGAAGCTGCTCGTCCCGCCGCAGAGATTGACGACCTTGATCCAGTAGTAGTAAGTCGTATATGGGGTGCAGGAGGCGTCCTGGTAACCGGTCGTGGTCCAGTTATCCTCGATCTTGGTGGCTGTGCCGCTGTTGTTCGTGGTGTTGCGCCAGATCTCGCAGTGCGACAAGGCGCCCGCCGGCAACGTCCAGGTGACATAGACGTAGGGGTAGCCGCCGTCAGAGGCAGAGACGTTCGTCGCAACGCCCGGCCCC
>Ga0209506_1001938_pt1 | contig 19786 bp, 17 predicted proteins | sample AD_JPNHG2_MetaG_FD_184409 | JGI IMG/M metagenome (GOLD analysis project Ga0209506, IMG submission 184409) | Active sludge microbial communities of municipal wastewater-treating anaerobic digesters from Japan - AD_JPNHG2_MetaG (SPAdes) (version 2) | ecosystem: Engineered > Bioreactor > Anaerobic...
AACTACGTTATCTTTCTTCATGGTGTGTGTATCCTTTCCTTTTTATTTTTACCGGCTGATTGTCGGGAAACTCTCAACCGGTGGATACACCACCTATCTTCCTAAACACAACTTTTGTTTATATCTCAGCCCAACATGCTCCGGGTAAAGATTTGTGGTGGAGAGGTTTTTATCAGCGGATATCAAAGAGCGGGAAGAAGATTGCTCGTGTAGCTGTAGCACGTAAGCTTTTGGAGATTATTTACCGGATTTGGAAGGAAGAGAAACCATATTATAAGAAAGGAACAGTCGCCCTGCACGTTGTCTAGCCATTTTGGGCTCTTGGAATGATTAGGGGACTGTTACCGAACGTTAACGTGCGCGAAAAGCGCGGATAGATGACTGGTACAAAACCGTAATCGGGCATGGCGGTTAAAAAGAAAAACTGTTGTTTTCCGCAAGCTTCGAGATCAATTTAACATCTCTACGCTTACGGAAAACAATAAATAGCTAAGGTGCACTTTTTCAGTGGAAATATTTTTTCATAGATGACAAAGAGATTGCTTCACTGCGTTCGCAATGACCAGTGACACAATCTTCCTAAAATCTCTTCTAACCCCTCTTTACCAAAGAGGGGGATTTTTCCATCTTTAAAAATATTTGTTTTTGCGAGGCGGGCGCAGGACGCAGAAGCAATCTCTTTTTTACGCTGGATTTTTTCACTTCGTTCGCAATGACAAGGAAACTAGATTCTCATGTCGGCCCCGGCATTCGCCGGGCTGCGCTGCCAATCTTAATATCCAATAAGATGTGGCAGCTAGCCTTTAATACACGATACCGATTTTAGCCTGGCAACTTTTTTGGCAATGCCCGCGTCGTGCACTACCTGTACGACGTCCTGCAGGTTTTTATACGCCTCCGGCATTTCTTCTTTCAACGTTCCTTTGCTGCCCGCCATCACCAAAACGCCTTTATCCGCCAGTTCTTTGGCAATAGAGCGCCCCTGGCTCGCTTTGGTGGCCTGCGTGCGGCTCATCACGCGCCCCGCGCCGTGGCAGGCCGAACCAAAAGTTTCTTCAATCGCTTTTTCCTGCCCCGCCAAAACAAAAGAGCCTGTGCCCATATCGCCGGGAATCAAAACCGGCTGCCCGGCGCTTTTATAGCTAGCGGGAAGCGCCTCATGTCCCGCGGGATAAGAACGCGTCGCGCCTTTACGGTGCACGCACAATTTTTTGGTTTTTCCGTCGATAACAAATGATTCTATCTTGGCAATATTGTGACAGACGTCATAAACGAGCCGCATCCCCAAATCGCGCGGCGATATTCGCAATGTTTTTTCAAAAATTTCGCGCGTCAGGTGCATTAAAATCTGCCTGTTGGCCCAAGCGTAATTTGCGGCTGCCGCCATCGCCGCCAAATAATTTTGTCCGCGCGGTGATTTTATGTAGGCGCAAGCAAGCTGACGATCCGGCAAATCAATTCCCGTTTCCGCCGCGTGTTTCACCATTAAAGCCAGATAATCATCGCAGACCTGATAGCCAAGGCCGCGCGAGCCGCTATGAATCATCACGGCAATTTGCCCTTTTTGCAGGCCGAAAACTGCGGCGGCTTTTTCATCAAAAATTTCCTGCACGATTTCTATTTCCAGAAAGTGATTGCCCGAACCGAGCGTGCCCAACTGCTCGCGGCCGCGCTCGAGTGCGCGTGCCGATACCTGCTCTGGATCCGCGCCTTGAATTGTACCATGGTCTTCCGTTGCCTCCAAATCCTGGGGCAAGCCGAAACCCTTTTTCACCGCCCAGGCGGAGCCTTCTTCCAAAACTTTTTTTTGGTCTGTGCCGGATAATTTGATAAAACCTTTCGAGCCGACACCGGAGGGAATGCCGTGATACAGCGCGGTGGTAAGATTATCGAGCTTGTCTTTGATATCGCCCAGTGTCAGGTTTGTGGCCATCAGGCGGCAGCCACAGTTAATATCGTAGCCCACGCCACCGGGTGAAATTATTCCTTCCTCCAGGTCAAACGCCGCCACGCCGCCGATGGGAAAACCGTAACCCCAGTGCACATCCGGCATCGCCAGCGAATATTTAACAATGCCCGGCAGGCAGGCGACATTGACCACCTGCCGGGCGCTTTCATCATTTTGCAGGAGCGTGAAAATTTTATCGTTGGCGTAAATGACTCCCGGCACGCGCATCTTGCCCTCCCGCGGGATGAGCACGCGGTTGGCGTCAATTCTTTCCATCCTGATTTCAGACATCAAAAATCACCCGGGCGCGCCAACCCTGCTCGCGTTTTTCAATTTTCAGCGTGTGGTAAGTGACGGCCTTGATTTCCATTTTCAACTGATGTTTTTTCGTGTCATAGGGCTCGCCTAGCAGGCGCGCGGACATTTTTTCTTCGTTCATTTCCAGTAACTCGCAGGTTTTACAAAGCCAGGATTTTCCGTGAAAAAGATAAAGCGCTTCGCGCAAAAGGTTCATCAGCATATCGTCCTCGTCCACGCCGCTGGCGATAATCTTTTTTTCGTCCCGCATCGCAACGCTTTCGTTATCGACGATTAAATCAAACATCGCCTCGACGGTCGCGGCGAGCGCCTCTTCCTTTGTGTCGCCCCACGCCTCAATGCCGATATCGGCGGTGTGATCAAGCAGCGTGTATTTTTTCATGTATCAACTATAATGAATTTAAATTTCAAAAACAAGCGCCGACGGATGTCGAAAAAAAGCCCCTGAACATAGAGAAGCTCAGGGGCTAAATCAGGTTTTGCCTTATGATTATTTTTATTTATTCTTCATCTTCAGCGCCGTTTTCGTCATCGGCTCCATCTGATGTGGTAGGCGCGACGCCGACCAGTTTTTCTTTTTCCTCCAAATCAATCAGCTTGACGCCCTGCGCCACGCGGTGATTCACGGGCAGGTCCTCAACCTTCAGCCGGATGACCTTGCCGCCGTCGCTGATGAGCATAATCTGTTCTTCCCGGGTTACCTGCAGGACGCCGGAAACGTTGCCTGTCTTGGGCACGATTTTTAAATTAAGCGTGCCTTTGCCGCCGCGGCTCTGCAGGCGGTATTCCTTAATCGGCGTGCACTTGCCGAATCCCTTTTCGGAAACGGTCAGAATGTATGTGTCTTTCTCTGGAATTTCCACGCCGACCACGACATCGTCCTTGCCCAGGCTGATGCCCCGCACGCCTTTGGCCGTGCGTCCCATGTCGCGCACGTCTTTTTCCTTGAAACGGATGGCCAGGCCGCGGCGCGTGGCCAGGAAAATATCCTGTTTGCCCGTGGTCATTTTGACATCAACCAGTTCATCGCCTTTATCCAGCGACATGGCGATGATGCCGCCCGAACGCGGATTGGCATAGGCGGAAAGTTCCGTTTTTTTGATAGTACCTTTTTTGGTGACCATGACCACATATTTATCGTCGTCAAACTCGCGTACCGGCAGAGTGGCGCTGACGCGTTCCCCCTGACCCATGTTAATCATGTTGACTATCGCCTTACCCTTGGCGGCGCGCCCCGCCTGCGGAATCTGATAAACTTTCAACCAGTGGACGCGTCCCGTGTTGGTGAAAATCAGCAGGTAATGATGCGTGGAGGCGACAAATATTTTTTCGACAAAATCCTCTTCCTTGGTGCCCATGCCCACCTTGCCGCGGCCGCCGCGCCGCTGGCTGCGATACAGGCTTACCGGATTGCGCTTGATGTAGCCCGCGTGCGTGATCGTCACCATCATTTCCTCTTCGACAATTAGATCCTCGATGTCGATATCGCCGATGCTGGCGACAATTTCCGTACGGCGCTCATCGCCGTAACGCTCCCTGATTTCGTTGAGCTCGTCGATTATAACCTGCAGCACTTTCTGCGGATCCGCCAGAATGCCTTCGAGCTTGGCCATCAACGCTTTTACTTCTTTGTATTCATCATCAATTTTGGTGCGTTCCAGTCCGGTCAGGCGCTGCAATCTCATATCCAGGATGGCCTTGGCCTGAATTTCGGAAAGTTTGAATTTAGCGCAGAGCTTTTCTGAGGCTTCCTGCGGGGTCTTGGCCGCCTTAATCAGCGCGACAATGGCGTCGATATTCTTGAGCGCGATAATCAGGCCTTCCAAAATATGCGCTCGTTCCTTGGCGCGCGCCAGGTCGAATTCGGTGCGCCGCACGACGACTTCGCGGCGGAAGACGATGAATTTTTCGATGATCTGCTTGAGATTCAATACCTGCGGCCGGCCGTCGGTGATCGCCAGCATGATGATGCCGAAAGACGATTCCATCGGCGTCAGCTTGAAAAGCTGATTCAGAATGACCGTGGAGTTTTCTTCTCTCTTTAAATCTATGACGATGCGTATGCCTTCGCGGTCCGATTCGTCGCGCAGGTCGCTGATGCCTTCGATTTTTTTATCGCGCACCAGCTCCGAAATCTTTTCAATCAGCGCCGCTTTGTTCACCTGATAGGGCAGTTCCGTTATGACGATTGTTTCCCTGTCGTTACGGGCGCTTTTCTCGATAACGGCGCGCGCGCGCATTTTTATAATGCCCCGCCCTGTTTTATAGGCGGAAATAATTCCCTCGCGGCCGTTGATGAATCCCGCCGTGGGAAAATCAGGCCCCGGAATGTGCTTCATCAGCTTTTCGACGGTGATCTCCGGATTCTTGATGCAAGCGATGGTGCCGTTGACGATTTCCGTGATGTTGTGCGGCGGAATGTTGGTAGCCATGCCCACCGCGATGCCGGATGAGCCGTTAAGCAGCAAAAGCGGAATACGCGCCGCCAAAAGCGACGGCTCCTGCAGAGATTCATCATAGTTGGGCACGAAATCGACGGTTTCTTTTTCCAGATCGGCCAGCACTTCTTCCGCGATGCGCGCCAGCCTTACTTCGGTATAACGCATGGCCGCGGGCGGATCGCCGTCGATGGACCCGAAGTTACCCTGGCCGTCCACCAAGGGATAGCGCATGGAAAAATCCTGCGCCATGCGCACGATCGTGTCATAAACCGCCACGTCGCCGTGCGGATGGTATTTACCGATGATATCGCCGACGATGCGGGCGGATTTCTTATAGGGCTTGTTGTAGCGGTTGCCCATTTCATACATGGAGAATAAAGCGCGGCGATGCACCGGCTTTAAGCCGTCGCGCACATCGGGAATGGCCCGGCCGATGATGACGCTCATGGCGTAATCCATGTATGATTTTTTCATCTCATCTTCTATGTTCACCAGTGTAGGTTTTTTTTGGATTTCTTTTTCCATTTTAGCTTGTCCTCTCTGGAAATATGCGGTCGTGTAATATTTTCAGCAAAATCAGTTTTCGTCGTCGGATTAAATGTCCAAATTGGAAACATCCAGTGCGTTTTTATAGATAAATTCTCGGCGCGGCTCCACCTGGTCGCCCATCAACGTGGTGAAAATTTCATCCGCCAGCACAGCATCATCCACGGTAACCTTGAGCAGCGTTCTTTTTTCCGGGTTCATCGTCGTCTCCCAGAGCTGTTCGGGGTTCATTTCACCCAAGCCTTTGTAGCGCTGCACGCCGATGCCTTTCTTCCCGGCATTCAAAATGTGTTCGACCAGCGCCTTGGTGCTCTCCAGGATGACCGGGTTTTTCGGATCTTCCGCAATGTCCCGATAGGGCGGCTCGCCCAGAATGGAAACCTGCTCCAAAAGCGCGCGGATTTCCGCGAATTGCGGAGAGCGGAATGTTTCCACATCCATGGTCGTGGTCACCGTATGGCCGTTTTTCTTGAGATCAAAAATTATTTCGTAGACGCCCTCGTCCTTGTCCTGCGTGAGCTTAAAGCCGGTAATGTTGCCGTTGAGGGCTTTCATGGTTCTTTGGGCGATGGCCTGGAGATTTTTATCGCTTTTAAAAGAGCTCTCTTTGAGCGCGGGATCGCCGGCCAGCACGCGCAGGACAAAGCGGTCGCGTTTTTCCTTTTCAAAACGGTCCAGCAGATCCTCGATGCGCATAATCTTTTTAATCAGGCTCAAGAGTTTATTGCCGGTGGCGGGAAAACGGCTGCCGTCTCCCATGGTTAAATTGACTTTCGCCACGCCGTTTTCCAGAATGTAGTTTCTCATCTTCTCTTCGTTTTGTATGTAGAGCTCTGTTTTTTTATCCACCACCTTGAATAACGGCGGCTGCGCGATATACAAATATCCCCGCTCGATCAGTTCGCGCATCTGGCGGAAAAAGAACGTCAGAAGAAGCGTGCGGATGTGCGAGCCGTCCACGTCGGCATCGGTCATGATAATCACCTTATGATAGCGCAGCTTGCTGACATCATAATCGTCCGTGCCGATGCCCGTGCCCAACGCCGTCACAATCAGCTTGATTTCCTCGTTTTGCAGCATTTTATCAAAACGGGCTTTTTCCACGTTCAACACCTTGCCGCGCAGGGGCAATATGGCCTGGTTTTTTCTGTCGCGGCCCTGCTTGGCCGAGCCGCCCGCCGAATCTCCCTCCACCAGGTAAATTTCGCTCAGTGCCGGGTCTTTTTCCTGACAGTCCGCAAGCTTTCCGGGTAACGCGCCCACTTCCAGGGCGCTTTTGCGCCGGGTTAACTCACGGGCGCGGCGTGCCGCCTCTCGGGCGCGCGCCGCTTCCAGACATTTATTGAGAATCTGCTTGGCGATGGACGGATTTTCCTCCAGGAAACTGCCGATTTTTTCGTAGACAATTCCTTCCACCAGGCCGCGCACCTCGCTGTTGCCCAATTTTGTTTTGGTCTGTCCTTCAAACTGCGGATTCTGGACTTTGACGCTGATGACGCAGGCCAGGCCCTCGCGCAGATCCTCGCCGCGCAGCGATTCTTTGCCGTCCTTAATCAGTTTGCTGCTCGTCGCGTAGTTATTGAACACGCGCGTCAGGGCGGAGCGGAAACCTATCAGGTGCGTGCCGCCTTCCGTGGTATTGATGCTGTTGGCGAAGGTGAAAATGTTTTCCAGATAAGTTTCGTTATACTGCAGGGCCACTTCCACGAAGCAGTCTTCCTTTTCGCCGGAGACGTAAATAGGATGTTTGTGTAAAACTTTTTTGTTGCGGTTAATATACTCGACAAAGGAAACAATGCCGCCCTTGTAGAAAAATTCATTTTTCTTGTCCGTGCGTTCGTCAATCAGTGTAATTTTTACACCGGAATTTAAAAATGCCAACTCTCGCAAGCGGTTGGAAATAATATCAAAACTAAATTCCGTATCTTTAAATATTTTATCATCCGGCAGAAAAGTAACTTTTGTGCCGTGCCCCTTTGTTTTTCCCACCACTTCCAGCGGCTTTTCCGGCACGCCGTATTTATATGTCTGACGATAAACATGGCCGTCGCGGCGCACTTCCAGCTCGCATTTCTTGGAAAGCGCGTTCACAACCGACACGCCCACGCCGTGCAAACCTCCCGAAACTTTGTAGGCATCGTGTGAAAACTTGCCGCCGGCATGCAGCTTGGTCATCACAACTTCCGCGGCGGATACTTTTTCGGTCTTATGCATGCCCACGGGAATGCCGCGGCCGTTATCGTCCACCACAACACTATTATCCACTCTGATTTTTACGGTAATGGTGTCACAGTATCCGGCCGAAGCTTCATCGATGCTGTTATCCACCACTTCATATACCAGATGATGCAACCCATCCTTTCCGGTGGAACCAATATACATGGCCGGCCTTTTACGGACGGCCTCCAATCCTTCGAGAACCTTAATACTGTCGGCATCATATTTATGAGGCATAAAATTTTCTCAACTCCCTTAATGAACTTCTAAATTTTCAAAGGCATCACAATGCAGATATAATCATCGCCTTGTGTCTGTTTAATTACCGAGGGCTTAATACCCAGACCAACTTCCATTAATATTTTATCCTGATTAATCACCGATATCGCATCGATTAAATAATTAACGTTAAAACCAACATCCACGTCTTCTCCCGAGTAGGTGATGTCTATTTCTTCCGTCGCTTCTCCCACGTCCAGATTTGTGGAATTGAGCGTCAGTTTTCCTTCGGAAAAAGCAAGAATCACCCCGCCGTATCTTTCCGAAGAAACAACATTCATTCTTCTTAAAGCGTGTAAAAAAGATTCCTTGTCCAGGGTGATATTAATTCCCTTTTCTATCGGTATCACCCTTTTATAATCCGGATAGTCAGCGTCCACCAGGCTGACTTTTAAAATCGTGTTTTCCGTTTTCACGATAAACATGTTTTTATTCAATCCGATTTTTACACTTTCTTCTTCATCAACTATTTTTTTAATTTCCATCAATCCCTTGCGGGGAATAATAATCCCCTTGCCGGTAGCCAATAGCGGCTCTTTAAAAACGCTTTTAGCCATTGCCAGGCGATGTCCGTCCGTGGCGACCATGCGTAATAAATTATCGGCGCCGTCCGTAATACATTCCATCAACACGCCATTGAGATTTTTTCTCATTTCATCTAGCGCCATGGCAAAAGACGTCTTATTGATTAAATCTTTTATTATCGCTCCCTGAACATTATAAAATTGAATATTACGGTCATCGGAAACATCAGGAAAATCTTCCGCCGGCAGCCCGGGTATTTTATACATTGCCCGCTGACATGTTATTTTCACCACGCTGTTGGAACAAACCAAATTAATTGTCTCTCCCTGAATTTCGCGCACCATTTCATAAAGTTTCTTGGCGGAAATGGTTATCTCGCCGCTTTCCTTTATTTCCGCATCATAATCGGATAATAAACTAATTTCCCGATCGGTGGCGATGATCTTAAGTTTGTTTTTTTCCGCCTTTAAAAGTAGATTGTTTAAGATGGGTAAGGTGGTCTTTTTCTCAACAATACCTAGAGTTTTCTGAATACCATCTAAAAAGATGTTTCTGTTTATATTGAGTTGCATAAGAATCCTCCCCTTTATTTTAAATTATTTTTCTTATATATATAAAATAGTAATAGTAATAACGCTTGTTGATATGTGGAAAATAACCATTTATCTAATATTTTTAAAAATTTATAAAATAACTTCATGTTGATAAACCTATAGATAACAAATTAAGCTTTGTTTATTAAAATATTTTCCATATCCTGAATCAATGCTTTCAACTTGGCGTCTACTTCTATTTTACCGGCGATTTTGTTGGTTGCGTAAATAACAGTGGAATGGTCACGGTCCCCAATTTTATGCCCAATATCCGGAAATGAAGCGTGCGTCAGTTTGCGCGCCAGATACATGGCTATTTGCCGGGCAAATACCAGATTTTTATTTTTATTATGCGCTTTGATATCGGAAATTTTCACGTTTAACTTGGCGGCAACCGTTTTAAGAATTTCCTCGATGCTGATTTCCTGGTTGCCGTTGCGCTTTACCAGGTTTTTCAGAACTTCTTTAACCAGATCAAGGTCTATGTCCCTGCCGGTCAAGGAGGAATAAGCGCTGATACGGACGAGAAATCCTTCCAGTTCGCGGATATTGGATTCCACGTGCGAAGCGATGTAATGGGCGACAGCCGTAGGCAGATTAATTTGTATTTCCTGCATCTTTTTTTCAATGATGGCGATTTTTGTTTCTATTTCCGGCGGTTGAATATCGGCGATTAAGCCCCATTCAAAACGCGAGCGGAGCCGCCCCTCCAGATTGGGGATATCTTTGGGAAATTTGTCGCTGGTGACGACGATTTGCTTGCCGGAGTCATGCAGCGTGTTAAAGGTATGGAAAAACTCTTCCTGCGTCCTTTCCTTGCCGGCCAGAAAATGAATGTCGTCCATCAAGAGACAGCTGATATTGCGGTATTTTTCGCGAAATTTGGGCATGCGGTCGTAACGAATGGAGTTGATCATTTCATTCATGAATTCTTCGGCGGACACATACATGACATTTAATTCCGGATGCGCCGCCGCCGTCAGAAGACCGGTCGCGTTGAGCAAATGAGTTTTACCCAGCCCCGAGCCGCCGTAAATGAAAAGGGGATTGTAATTTTTCGCCGGTTGCTTGGCGACGGCGATGGAGGCGGCGTGAGCGAACTGATTGCAGGGGCCGACAACGAATCTTTCGAAAGTATAGTTGCTGTTCAGGGATAAATTATTTTTGCCTTTCATCGCGGCGATGGCGCTGGCTGTTGTTTTAGGCTGAACGGGATTGACGGGTGCTTTGTCCGCCGCCGGGCCATGATTTTTTTCCAGAATAAAATCTACCTCCACATCCAGGCCGACAACCTTTTGCAGGGACTGCTTTATGGTGGATAAATAATTGTCCATGAGCCAGTCCCGAAAGAATTTATTAGGCACGCTCAATTGAACGCACTGGTCTTCCATCGCGGATATTTTGATAGGTTTAATCCAGGTGTCAAAATTCTGCTTGCTGAGCTTTTCCTGAATAATTTTAGTAGTTTTTTCCCAAATAGATTCCACTTAATCGCCTTTTATCCACAGCTTTATAAACAGTTGTTAACAGGATTACCTTTTAATCTAACTCGTCTAGAATGCGGCCGGATAACCGGTTTAATTCGTCCATGGAAGTGTATCGGACTTCAATGGTGCCTTTTTTCGGAGATCCTTTGATTTCCACCTTCGTCTGAAGCTTCTTGCTTATCGCTTTTTCCAGGTCACTTAAGAAACGGTCTTTAGCTACCCGTTTTTTATCGGCGGGCGCTTTCTTCAGTTTTTGAATCAGGCGCTCTGTTTCCCGGACGTTAAGATCTCTTTTAATAATCGCATCCAGAGCGGAAAGTTGTTCCTCTGTGGAAGAACAGGCCAGAAGACAGCGCGCGTGCCCGGCGGTTATCTTTTTTTCCGTCAGCGCCGCCTTGATTTTTGTCGGCAGCTTCAAAAGGCGCATGGTATTGGCGACGGTCGAGCGGTCTTTACCCACGCGCGTGGATATTTCTTCCTGGGACAAAGAAAATTTTTCCGTTAATGTGACATACGCCGCCGCTTCTTCCAGAGGGTTCAATTCCTCGCGCTGAATATTTTCAATCAGGGACATTTCCGCCGCTTCCCGGTCCGTTGCTTCGCGCACGACGATCGGCACGTCCTTCAGTCCCGCGGCCTGCGCCGCGCGCCAGCGCCGCTCTCCGGCGATAATTTCATAACCTTTGCCCGAACGGCGCACGACAATCGGCTGAATAATGCCGCTGGTTTTTATGGAAGCGACCAGTTTTTTCTGCTCCTCGTCGTTGAAAGTCTTGCGCGGCTGATAACGGTTGGGATGCAACTCTTCAATCCCGCAGGTATGCGCTGATGCTTTTTTATCCAGATCGTTGAGCAGATCCGGAAAAATGGCCCCCAGTCCTTTGCCGAGAGCGTTTTTTTGCGCCATGTTTTAGAGCCCCCCTTTAATAATTTCCTGCGCCAGTTCCATGTAAGCCACGGCGCCGCGAGATTTTATATCGTAAAGAATAATCGGCAAGCCGTGACTCGGGCTTTCCGAAAGCCGCACATTGCGCGGGATGATTGTTTTGAATACTTTTTCTCCAAAATGGCTTTTTACGTCTTCCGTGACGCGGTGCGAAAGCAAATTACGCGGGTCAAACATCGTCAGTAATATTCCTCCCAGCGCCAGATCGGGATTCAGCTTTGCTTTGACCAGCCGCACGGTGTTGAGCAGATATCCCAATCCCTCCATGGCGAAATATTCGCACTGCAGCGGCACAATCAGGAAATCCGCCGCCACCAGAGCGTTGACCGTCATAAAGCCCAGCGAAGGCGGGCAATCGATAATAATAAAATCATAAGGCCTGGTCAGCGCTTTGAGCAAATGGCGCAAACGTTTTTCTCTATCCTCAATATGGATAAATTCCACTTCCACCCCGATTAAATCCTGATTGGAGGTGATGATGTCCAAATGCGGTATATTCGTCGGCTGAATTACATCTTCCAGTTGGGCCTGGCCGATCATCGCGTGATAGAGGTTGTTGCCGTTATCACTGATCCCCATGCCGCTGGTAGCGTTGCCTTGGGAATCGCCGTCAATGAGCAATGTTTTTTTTTCCGCCGCCGCCAAGGAAGAAGCCAGATTAATCGCCGTAGTGGTTTTGCCCACGCCGCCTTTTTGATTGGCTATGCATATAATTTTACTCATTATTTGGCTTAATATCTTCCTGAGATATCGTCGGGAAAAACTGGGGTAACACCTACCATAAAACAACCCTTTTTAGAAGGTTTTTTTACCCTTTTTGAGCTTTTTTCCCACAATAATTATGCTCTTTCTACCCTGGGGATAAATATCAATATTATGCTGAAATAATTCAAAAAAATCAACCACTGTTGCGTTTTTGCCACAGTGGATAACTTCATTTTCCACATCTTCGCCTTTCAGCGCGATAAATTTGCCTTCCGGCGACAAAAAAGGAGCGCTCAGCAGGGCTAAATCCTGGAGATGAAAAACGGCGCGCGAGACAACGTAATCGTAATATTCATGCCTTTTTTCATCCTGGGCCGCTTTTTGGACGCGCTCATGAATAACCTGCGTGCCTGCCAGATTCAGCTGCCTGATGATATGTTTTAAAAAAGATGTTTTTTTGCGGTTGCTTTCCAGTAGATGCACCTCCAGCTCCGGCATGGCGATTTTGAGAGGGATGCCGGGAAAGCCGCCGCCGGAGCCGATATCCAAAAGCCGCGCGTCGGGCCGGTCAATAAAGCGCGTCACGGAAAGCGAATCCAGAAAATGACGGCCCGTGATATCCAGCGCCGATTTTTTGGAGATAAGATTAATCTTTGCGTTCCAAGACAACAGCTCCTTATGATAAAGAGTAAATTGGTTCAGCTGCGCGTCGCTAAGCGTCACGCCTGCAAGCTGCGCTTGTTGTTGAAACAAATATTTGTCCATAAAATAGTGAATAGCAAAAAGAGTAGAACTCGGCAAATAAATTAAACGCGCCGACCGGAGATGTAGGGCAGCGAGCGACGAAAAGGAGGCATATAGAAGATGAACGAGACAGCGAAGCTGAGCAATATCAGTATCGTGCTGCAAAAGCCTAAATACGCGGGCAATATAGGCGCAGTTGCGCGAGCGGCCAAGAATATGGGTATCAATAAAATAATCGTTATCAGCCAGGATAAATATGAACAGGAAGAGGTGAAAACTCGTTCCACGCATCTGGCGGTGGATGTTGTGGAAAAAATAAAATATGCGGACGATATCAAAGCCGCGCTGGGGCGATTCAATTATATTGTCGGCACCACGGCCAGAAAAGGCGCGGCGCGCGGGCCTTTTTTGACGCCGCGTCAAATGGCGGAGAAAATTATCTCGTTATCCCAGAATAATAAAATCGCGCTGCTTTTCGGCCCCGAAGACAAGGGCTTGAGCAATGACGAATTGCGCTTTTGCCACGCCGCGGTCACCATCCCGACGGCGCGGGCGTTTCGCTCGCTCAATCTTTCCCACGCGGTGATGGTTCTTTGCTATGAAATATTTATTGCTTCGCTGGAGCGGATGGTGGAAACACCGCCCAAGCTCGCGCGCGCAGAAGAGCTGGAAGGAATGTATGAACAACTAAAAACGCTCTTGGCAAAAGTCGGCTTTTTAAATCCACAGAATCCCGATTACTGGATGATGCACCTGAGAAAATTTTTCAGCCGCACTACGCTTTTGGCGCGCGACGTGAAAATAATCAGAGGCGTCTGCCGGCAAATAGACTGGTATACAAGCCAGAAAAAAACTTGACTTTAGGGGCCTGTTCTCATAGGGATTGCCCATGCTGGTCGGCTGGCGACCGCAGTTATCTTTTTTATAATAAATACGCTAAAATAGCGGAGGGTGCACCATGCAAAAAATATTTTCCTTTACAGGCGCGAAAAAAATAATTTTCGGCTGCGGCGCGCTGCGACAGCTGGCTGATCAGGTCAAAGAGTTGAGCGCGAAAAATCCCCTGGTAGTTATCGATAAAAACCTGTCCGCCGTGTTCCGGGAAAAAGTGGAAGGCATTCTCGCGCCCGCGGGCGTCAATTTCAGCATCTACGACAAAGTGGAGGCGGAACCGCCCATTGAACTGGCCGACGAAGGCGCGTCGCTGGCGTTAAAAAACAAAAATGACGCGGTTATCGGTATCGGCGGTGGCAGCGCCATGGATGTGGCAAAAGCCATTGCCGTGATCGCGGCCAATAACGCCAAAGCGACGGATTTTTTGGGATTGGGAAAGGTGCCCAAACCCGGTTTGCCCAAAATCATGATTCCCACCACCGCCGGAACCGGCAGCGAGGTTACCTTTACGGCGGTTTTTATCCGCAAGGATTTGAAAAAGAAAGAAGGGATGAACAGCGTGCATCTTTATCCGGAACTGGCGCTTTTGGATCCGGAGCTCACGTTGAGTTTGCCGCCGGCGCCCACCGCCCAGACGGGGCTGGACGCTTTATGTCACGCGATTGAATCTTACACGTCGATAAACTCATCGCCCATGAGCGAACTTGTTTCTCTGCAGGCGATTGCCTTGATCGCCCAGAATCTGCGCGCCTGCGTGCACGACGGAAAAAATTTGGCTGCGCGCGAAAAAATGCTACTGGGCAGTCTTTACGCGGGGCTCGGATTGGCCAATGCGGGAGTGACCGCGGTGCATTCGCTTTCTTACCCACTGGGCGGAAAATACGGCATCGGGCACGGCCTGGCTAACACGATGATGTTGATGGCGGTGATGAATTTCAATCTGCCCGGCGCGCTGGAAAAGTTCGCGGATATCGCCGAGGCAATGGATGAAAATACGGATGGGCTGCCCGCGCGCGAGGCCGCTTATCTGGCCCTTGACGCTGTGGAGGCGCTGATTGAAGATTGCGGCATTCACGCGTCACTGGCGGATTTCGGCATTACGGAAAAAGATTTTCCGGATCTCGCCGATGTGGCTCTCACCGTGGCGCGGCCACTGGAAAACAATCCGCGTAAAGTGACCAGGGACGACGCCATCGCGATGTACGCGCAGGCATTATAAAAAGAGAAAATTTATTTAGCGATGCTTAGGAGGATAAAATGGCGGGTGCGGAATTAATCGGTCAGGAAGAAATAAAAGAGGTGGTGGAAATTTTGGAAACAGGCGTGCTGATGCGCTATGGCTTTGACGCTCAGCGCAAGGGCATGTTTAAGGTTCGTGAGTTTGAAGAAGCCTTCGCCAAATATTGCGGTACCAGTTACGCGTTGGGCGTTACTTCCGGTTCCGCCGCGCTGAAAGTCGCGCTCACCGCGCTGGATGTCGGCCCCGGCGACGATGTTTTGGTTCCCGCTTTTACGTTTCTAGCCACTTACGAGGCGGTTATGGAAGTAGGCGCGGTGCCCATTATGGTGGATATCGACGACACGCTCAATCTGGATCCAAAGGAAATCGCGAAGAAAAAAACTCCCTATACCAAAGCCGTTATTCCCGTGCATATGTGCGGTTCGGCCGCCTATATAGATAAAATACTGGAAGAAGCGAAGAAGCACAAACTCTTGGTGCTGGAAGACAACGCTCAGGGTTGCGGCGCGAGTTTTAAAGGCAAAAAGCTGGGCTCGTTCGGCGATATGGGTTGTTTCAGCTTCGATTACGTCAAGACCGTGACCACCGGCGAAGGCGGTATGGTCATTACCAACAATAAAGATTTATATCATCGCGCCGAATGGTATCACGATCACGGCCACGACCATAACCCAAAAGTCAGCCGCGCGCTGGAAGGAAGAACCATTCTGGGATTCAATTACCGCATGAATGAACTTCAGGGCGCTTTAGGCCTGGCGCAGTTGCGGAAACTTGATTACATTTGCTCCGAACAGAGGAAAAACAAAAAAGCTATTAAAGACGCGTTGGGTCAGGTGCCAGGCGTGAGCTTCCGCAAGCTTCCAGATCCGGAAGGCGATTCCGCCACGTTTTTGGCGTTTAATCTGCCGGAAGAAGCACAGGCGTTGAAATTTCAGAAACTTTTGGCCGCGGAAGGCGTGGATACGGTCTGCTACAAAAATAATCTCTGGCATTATGTGCCCAACTGGGAACATTTTCTGGCGCGCTCCACGGCCATCTCTAAAAAGTATCCGTTTACAGATCCTTCCTATAAGGGGAAAATAGAATATTCGCGCGCCAGCATTCCTTACGCTGAAGATATTCTGGGGCGCACCTTGGTTATACAAATCATGGTTAAGATGGGGCAGGAAAGACTAGATTCAATAAGAAAGGCTATCGAAAAAGCCGCCAAAAAAATGTAGGCTATTTTTGCTACAGGAACCGAAGAAAGCCGCGCCGATTAAAAGCGCGGCTTTTTATTTGTTTACAGCAATATTTGTCTTGGGTATAATTCAAAAAAACCCATGAAACCAAAACTGGTGATAGTAAACGACAAAATGCAGAAAAGGTACCGTTATTATCTGACGGAGCCCATCGGGAAAAATTTTGACCCTGAATTCAAACCTCAGTTGACGCCCAAACAGATGCTGGAGGCAGGAGTGTTCGGCGGCAAATACATGACGGATTGCCGCAAGGAATTCCCCGCGTCATGGTTCGCCAACGCCAAGCTCAATTCTTTAAAGCACGATCCCAGGCTCAACTGTTTCGGTGTAAACGCCTCGAAGCCTTTGTCCTACTGGAGGCAGAAAGGATGGATTTATCACGAAGACCCGCGTGGCTGGTTTCAGTGGTACTGCCGCTATTACATGGGCAGGCGCTGCCCGGATGACGCGCGCCAGATCAAAAGATGGAAAGCCATGCAGCGACACGTCAAGCAACTCAAAAAAAATTGCCCGGCGGGGGACCTCAACTGCCGGCGCCGCCAGCGCCAGGCACTCCTGCACTGGGCCTACGACAGCAGAAAGATGTGACCTTATTATGACAAAAGGCGCTTTTCTGATTATTTAAATTGATTTTCAGGCCGTTGCGGCCCGCTGCGCTTTCTCCATCTGCTTTCTTCTGGTCACCGTGAGAACAAGCAGGATATTGGTCAGAATCAGTAAAGTTAGATGGTTATATTTTTCCATCATTGCCAGAGGTGAAAAAAATATTTTTTCGGCTGTCTCCAGTGTTTCTTCTTCAATAAGCGGCTCCGGAATTTGACGCGCGCGCCGCTGATGAAAGATTACCGCTCGTGTTTCCGCTGTATCCATCTGAAAAGATGGAGCGAAAAAACGTTTCCAAACAGAGTGATCGTTAAAGGAAACACCCCAAGCGTTAGACTGTCCCGTTAAGGCGAACACGCAGAGCGCACAAATTAAAAAGAAAATCTTTTTCATACCTAATCTCCCTAGATGCCTTATTATGCGCCTTTTACTTTGCGGAGTCCAGCAGCGTGTTTCGATAGTAACCATGGCGAATAAAGATGTTGCGGTCAATCCATGTGGTCAAAAGACAGCAAGGCCGGCTGTTTGCCCAAAAGCACCATGCCGAAATGCTCATATTTTTCACCGGTTTTGGGATGAAGATCATGCCAGCGGGCGAGGAATTCCCTTTCCCGCAGCCAGGTGCGCCGGATGGACGCCGGATCTTCGAAAAGCAGCATATCCTTGTTGACGCCGATAATAATCGCGTAGTGCCCCTGATTCCATTCGCGCCGCCAGTCGTCAATGGTCATGTGCCGATCCGCCCAGGCCTGCAACAAAACGATGACCGGCGTTCCTTCATCAACGTACTGTTTTACCTGCTTGAGCGACCAGTTGGTTCCGGACTTCACGACGTAACCGTGCTGTTTGGCCACCCGGATCATTTCTTCAGGCGGCGTGCCGTCTGGAGTGGTGCCCAGTTCGTTGATGAGGTCATTATCATCGGCCTCTTCGCCGTAATAATGCATGACCGTTTGTAGAGCCTTGGGACCGCAATCGTAATTGAATGATTGCTTGCCGATATGCAGATTGATGATTTTCATTTTGCGTGATTCGTCCAGAGACTGCAGCGTTTGCGCCAGCGCTTCGGCAAAGGCGCGTCTGAGCCGGTTAATTTGCGCGACGTTCGGCGTGCCGTCGTCATTTTTATACAAGCGCTCGTTTGTTTCCTGAATGAACGCGGGCGCGCGCGTGCCGACGCGCTTGAGCGAATTGACCGAATGCGCGGCGCAGATATGTCCGTGCACTTTCACAAAATCAGAGGCGTTAACGGTGATCAGCACGTCCGGCAGGCGGCTGCGCAATTCCTCGGCGTATGTTTCCACGATGACATTCGGGCAGTAATACAGAGGGCTTTCGTCGCGGGGTGAATGTTGAAAATTCATGATCTCAATTTGATTTTCGGCAACACCACGGGCGGTTACGGTGGCGTGACCGTCAAAGAGCAGTCCGGCGCCGGCGGAGATGATTTCTTCTATGCCGCGGTGGAAAGGTTTAAGATATTTTTCCGCCAGGGAGGCGCGCATAGCCAGGGAGGGCTCAAAACCTGTCCGATAGATGGGCCGGCCGTGGATGTCTACCAGCGGGACGCTTTCCTCAATTTCTGCCGGATCACGATTGGCTTCCAGCAAGATACTGCAATAAGGAAAGACAATCTGCCGGTTGCCCAGAATATCGCGGAAATCGTACAGCCATTGCGTGTACCAGTCGATATTCCTGAGCAAAGCGGAAAAATCGTCGGAAAGATCTTCCGGAGAAATTTCCGGTGGAATGGCAACCCCGCTGTGCGGCACAACAACTAAAATATCGGAGCCCGTCATAATACGTGACCATAATAATTAAGGAAAAGTTTGATCAGTACCAACTACCGCTTATTTTCCATATTCTACGCCTTCTGGCCAGGATTGAAAATCGAAAAAATGAAGAAGGAAGAATGATAAAATATTAGTATTATCAGCATTTTAAATGTGAATAACGGCAATGTGATAAATGTTTCATGACCGGCGTTGTTATCCAAAATCGCCCATAAACAGGGCAGGAAAGATATTAAGAGATTTCAGAGATAAAAAAACCGGGGAACATCCGTGGACGCTCCCCGGTAAAAGTGAAAGAATTTATTACTTCTTGCCCATGGCGTTTTTGATCGCGCCGACAATCGCCAAAAGCGCCGCGCCTCCCGCGCCGCCACCCACCACATCGCCGGCTACCGCCGTCGCGTCCATGCCGCCGCTGCCGGTAAGAATGCCCAAAATGGCCAAAAGCTGCGCGCCGCCGACGCCGCCGATAAGCCCGGTAATCGTGTCACCCAGCTTGCCTAATGATAAATTTTTTACCGCCGCGCCCAGGGCGTTGCCGCCCGCGGCGCCACTGATTAACTGAATGATGATCGGAAGCCATGTTTCCATTAAAGATACCTCCTCTTCATGATAAAAAAACGTTGATTAACGGCGTTTGCCTCGTTTTGCTGCAAACCTGCGAATAATATTTCTTGCTTTCTCCTAATTATTTTTTCTTTTTCTTTTTTGCTGCCGCTATTTCGGCCTTGCTTTTGCGTTTCATGTCCATGGAATGCGCGCGTTTGTATGTCTGGATATCGACAAAGCGCCCTTTGGCATCGCGCACGGCGTATAATTTTGTTCCCGCGACGCTGTAGTGGGTGGTCCTTTTTCTTTTCGTAGCCATGTTATCCTCCTTTTAAATAAATTTTATTGTAAACGCGCCGCGTCTTTAAGCAGAAACATCCAAGACGAGACAATGCGCTGACGCCATAATCAAAAAAACAAGCTTATTACTTTTTGGGAAAGATACTGAATTTGCTTCCACTCGGCGGAAAACAGTGAAAAAAAGGCAAAACAAACAAACACAGCAAATTAAGAAAATATTCATAATTGCCCTTTGTTTTTTTGAAAATATAGAAGAATTAATATTGTCTGTCAAGCAGAGAAACAGTGGCTGTAAGCAGCAAATGATTTGTCCGGTTTTGTAGCACATAAACTGTCCGGTTGGTAAGTTACCTCATGGAGGTGGCGGATGAGACGGACAGAGATGCTACAGGAGATCCGGAAGATGCGATTTGAAGA
>Ga0209506_1001942_pt1 | contig 19750 bp, 10 predicted proteins | sample AD_JPNHG2_MetaG_FD_184409 | JGI IMG/M metagenome (GOLD analysis project Ga0209506, IMG submission 184409) | Active sludge microbial communities of municipal wastewater-treating anaerobic digesters from Japan - AD_JPNHG2_MetaG (SPAdes) (version 2) | ecosystem: Engineered > Bioreactor > Anaerobic...
GGTAGCGGTTTGATCGGTTTCGTTATAATACTTTTGAATGTCTTCTTCTGTAATATTAACCGAGTCCATTATCATTTTGTCGAGATAGCTATTGATAGCCAGATTATCACGGATATCTTCCCGTAAGACTTTAAAATTAATATTGGCATTGCTTAAGTAATTGAGAAATTTTTCCTTACCGCCAACCTGCATATACTGTAATTCAAGGATACTGTCAACCTCAGCGTCTGATATTTTTACCCCATTTTTCTCAGCCGCTTGTAAGAGGAGTTTTTTCTCAGCCAACGCAATGGCGTTTCCCTTGATTATTTCATTCAATTGATTGGTATCAAGGCTCTTTAATTGCTGAATGCCATCTCCGTATAACTGATGTAAAGTGGTGAAAACATCTCCGACGGTAATATCAAATTTTTTAGTAGTAACAATTACGGTATTTTTTTCAGGATCGAGTATCGGAATTTGCTGGGATAGTTCCTGGGCTAATTGATAAAGCTCGGTTCCTTTTTCTAATTTGGCGCTTTTTTCTTTCTGGGCACAAGAAAAGACTAGAAATCCTACTAATATGATCGGCAATATTCTTTTCATCATTTTCTCCTTTACTTAGAAATTTTTCTAAAAACGCATTAAAATTAGATAAAAATTGAATTAATTCATAATTATTTATCAAGGAATTATTTTTGAGAAATTGGAATGTTAGATGTAACTTAAAAGGCTTATTGAAGCCCCCATAGCTCAGATGGATAGAGCACCGGCCTCCGGAGCCGGTTGCACAGGTTCGAGTCCTGTTGGGGGTACTAAGTCTCTGTTAAAAAAATCTTGCCATATTGTAAGTGCATTAACCTTTTTCCGAAAGCTAAACTTTTATAGTAAGCCGGTTTTAAATATATTATTGGCGTGTTTGGTCTCGGTTGTTTAAAGAAAAATTTTAAGAGAAAGTCATTACTGCTATTTGCAATAGTACTGTTCTTACGCTTCCAGTTGTTCAGCCAGCAATTTGAATTACGCGATATGGCTAAGATGCAATGGTACAAGGGTAGTCTTCATACTCACGCCCGAGAAGGTGAAAGCGATTCCTCGGTTGAGTATGTCGTGAAATGGTATCGGGAACACGGTTATAACTTTTTGGTTATTACTGATCACTCGACTGTAACTATTCCACCGGACTACGCCATTGAAGGCGACCCCTCATTTCTATTTATTCCGGGGGAAGAAATAATGGGATACGGAAATGGCCGTTTGTTGGAAATTAATGCCTTTAATATTACCAAAGATATTTCGCCAATTCATAGCGAAACCGATTTAGATGCTCTCCAAAGATGTCTTGACACAGTTCGAGAAATGGGAGGCGTTCCAATGATAAATCATCCTAATTATCAATGGCGACTCGGCGCAGACATTATATTGAATTCTAAGGACTGCAATTTATTTGAGTTATATAACGGTTGTCCTGGTACCAACAATTATGGTGATGATAATCATCCAAGCACGGAGCAGATATGGGATTTTATGCTATCGGCTGGAAAGCGAATTTACGCTACTGCTACTGATGATGCTCACGTATATCAAAAATTTTCTGCCGAGTTATCTAACCCGGGTCGTGGATGGGTGGTGGCGAAAGCTAAAAAACTTGAGGTAAACGAAATTTTGCAGAATCTCGAAGCCGGTTTATTTTATTCAAGCACTGGCGTCGAAATTTCTGATTTAGTCGTCAAACCTGTCCAAATCGAAATCTTTATCCAGATGAGCGGCAAAAACCAATATACAACTGATTTTATCGGTACCGAGGGCAAACTCCTGCTACGCACGCAAAATAATCCGGCAGTTTATAAATTGACTTCTAATGAAAAATATGTGCGGGCAAAAATTGTGGCTTCCGATGGAAGTTGTGCCTGGATTCAGCCGATATTTGTTGTGCCATAATTTCGGCTGAAAAATTAGGCAGGGCGTATTAATAAAAGCAAAGATCTAAAGTTTAATTGATACTGACGCTCGCTATTATTATCCAAAATAATGGACAAATTTTGGTGGATTGACAGAGGCTTGATATTTTAATGGTCAGTTTTTCGGATTGTTGTAAATTATCGGTTGCGAAACTTGATATTGATTGTTTTTTTTGATTTACAATTGTTACAAAAGGAAAAGTACTTATGCTGAAAGAAGACTTGATTTACCGTGGGAAATCCAAAGATGTCGTCGAAATAAAAAGTGGGCCATACACTGGTAAATATCGTTTAATTTTTACCGATAGAGCTACAGGTTATCTGGAAAATGGTAAACCTGTTTTTGATCCTGGATATGATATCGTTGTCGGTGAAATCCCTGGAAAAGGTGCGATTGCTTGCCGATTTGCAACGCATTTTTTCAAACTACTGAAGGATAAGGGTATTCCTTCGCACTATATTGATACTGTCAGCGATAATGAAATGATAGTTGAACCCGCTATCCCGCTTAGTATGCCGGCGGAATCGCCGGAATTTCCCGGAGCGGCTCCACTCTTGAATCTTGAATTTACCTGGCGGAATAACGCCACTGGTAGTTTCTGGAGAAGATATCCTTTTGTGCGACCTTGCCGCAATATTCATACGATCGTTGAAGCCTGGACAAAAGGAGATAGTGATATTCTCATCACGTTTGAGGCGTTAGAGGAAACCGGCGCAATGACTAAAGACGAGATTAAGCAGAGTATTAAACTGGTTAAAGAGATCGCTGAAATCGTTGCTCAGGAATTTGCCAGCAACAACCTCCATGTCATTGATGGTAAATTTGAGTTGGGGCGACTGAAGTATGGCGATGGGAAAATTGTAATTATTGACGAAATCTCTCCCGATGTTCTGCGGGTTTGCAAAGGCTACTCTCCCGATGCTGACGGCAATTGCACGGTTTATAAAAATTGTACCGTGACGAGTTATGCCGATGGAAAGAGAACTATCAAGAATAAAAACCAGGTTCAAGCGGCTGATTTTGTCAATATTTTCCTCAATCATTAAGCGAGAAAGCCTATTTAAGGGCTCATGAGTTCTGATAGGTGCTATTAAGTGCTTTTAAGAGATAAGCTAATATAGGCGTGACTCTATAATATTTCTTTGCTTCTCGAATATTGTATTAATCACCTATTTTTAATTTTAGTCAATAGCAAATTTGCTCTTGTCCTTTATAGTGTATATCTTATTTTAGGTAGTGGAGAAGTGTGCGAATTAAAAGCATAAATACAGAAGTTGATTTGAGTAAATCAGAACGAGCAAGAAAGGGCAAATTTTACCGGATATTTTTCCACACAGCTGATCTGGGAGTGGAGGTGTACGGCGCCGATTTGCCGGAACTTTTCGAGCATGCCGCTTTGGCTTTGTTCGATTTGATGACTAATGTTGCAAAAGTAATGGATCAGGAGACTTGCGAATTCTCAATAGAAGCCGCTGACAGGGAATTACTCCTGCGGGAGTGGCTCGGCGAATTACTTTATTATTCCGTAAGCCGGCAATTTTTATTTAAATCTTGCCACATCAAACAATTTGGCGAGCAGACATTAATAGCCAGCGCGAGTGGCGAACCGTTCAACCCGCCGAAACATATTTTAAAACGCGAGATAAAGAGCGTTACTTATCATGAATTACAAATTAAAAATCAAGGTAATCGCTGGAAAGCGCGCTTTGTCCTCGATATTTAAAGGTTAGTAATGGAGCAGTTAAAAATAAATCAAATAAGCGAACAAGTATGGGAAATACCGCCAACCGGCGCAATGCGCGTTCCTGGGCGAATCTATGCGAATGAAAACCTGATGCAGGTTATTCGAGATGATCAGAGCCTTAAACAGGTCGCAAATGTAGCTCAATTACCCGGAATTGTAGGCTATTCTATGGCTATGCCTGATATTCACTGGGGTTATGGTTTCCCGATTGGAGGAGTAGCGGCTTTTGATGTTAAAGAAGGTGTGATTTCTCCAGGCGGAGTTGGCTATGATATTAACTGCGGGGTACGTTTGATAAGGACAAATCTGGTAGCCGATCAGCTCAAAATTGACATTAAAAACTTGATTGCCGCTATTTTCAATAGTGTTCCAAGTGGCATTGGCTCGCATGGAGCTATCCGTAAACTCAGTCGCCGTGAGCTCGAACGGATAGCGGTTCAAGGGGCTAAATGGGCGATAGAAATGGGTTACGGCAGTGCCGATGATTTACAGTTTATTGAAGATAGGGGCTGTCTTGCTGATGCCGAACCGTCCGTAATATCGCAACGTGCATTCGAACGGGGTGTCGATCAACTAGGGACGCTCGGCAGTGGTAATCATTTTATCGAGATTGGAAAAGTAGTGGATATATACGATTCAACCGCGGCGCAGGCGATGGGTATATTTAAGGGCAATTTGGTTTTAATTCTCCATACCGGTTCGCGAGGTTTCGGTTACCAAATTTGCGATGATTTTATCAAATTAACTCTACGTGCCACCCAAAAATATGAAATAAAAATTCCTGACAGGCAGTTGGCTTGCGCCCCATTAAAATCAATAGAAGGACAAGATTATCTCGGAGCTATGCGAGCCGCGGCGAATTTTGCCTTTGCTAACCGGCAGGTGATTAGCTCATTGATTTATGATAGCCTTTTGAAAACCTTAAAAATTAGTCCAAACGAGCTCGGTTTTCGCCCAGTCTGGGATATTGCGCATAATATTGCTAAGATTGAAGAACATCAATATGGCGGAGAAAAAATCCAGGTTTGCGTTCATCGCAAAGGTGCAACCCGCGCCTTCGGTCCCGGTAATCCTGAATTACCAGAAATTTATCAAGCAATCGGTCAACCGGTACTAATTCCCGGTGATATGGGCACGGCGAGTTATTTATGCGTTGGGACGGCGATTGCCATGCGAGAAACCTTTGGCAGTGCCTGCCACGGGGCTGGCAGAATTTTATCGCGGCATCAAGCCAAAGCCAAATCCCGCAGTCTTGATTTATATCAAGCATTAGCGGAAAGTGGAGTCTATGTAATGGCGGAAGAAAAAGGAACTATCGCCGAAGAAATGCCATATGCATATAAAGATGTGGGCGAAGTGGTTGATTCGGTAGATGCAGCCGGTATCGTTCGTAAAGTCGCCCGCTTCAAACCACTGGGCGTAATAAAAGGATAAAAGTGATAAATGCAATGGCACCAAGTCATTGATTTAGCGAGTGATTATCGCATTTGCATTGACATTGCGATTTTTCTTGATTAATATAGGATTGGTGGCTATTTAATAAAGAAAATGACTTATTCTCAAAAATTTGTAACAATTGTCTTAAAAGGGCACTGTTATGTTAAAGTTGAGAATTAGCATCTTTACTGCTTCTTTGTTACTCGTTGGTGTCGCTCTGGCGCAGGATTCTGATTTAGATAAATGGCTGGAGTTGGATTTGAGTGAATTGATGAATATCAAAGTCACGACTGCCACCAAGAGGAGTCAACTCATTGATAAAGTGCCCGCTACCGTCCGGATTATTACTGATAAGGAAATTCAAGAGCGAGCCTACCACAGTCTGGAAGATGTTCTAAAAGACCTGCCTGGATTTCAATTTCGCAATATATTAGGTTTTAACAGTTATTCTTTTCAACGCGGAGCACCCAGTCAGAATAATCTAATTTTAGTGATGATAGATGGGGTCGAGATTAATGAATTGAATTCGGGAGGATTTTACGGCGGTTATCATTATAATTTGCAGAATATCAGACGAATAGAAGTGGTTTATGGACCTTCATCAGCCTTATACGGAACGAACGCCATTTCCGGAATAATAAATTTAATCACCAAAGATGCGGAAGACGGACCGAAAGCCGAAGCGAGCCTAACAGCCGGTTCATTTGGGACGCTTTTCGGCGATATCAGTTTGCGTCTAAAGCCGGAAAATTTGCCGCTCAGCGTAACTTTTTCCACTTTTTATAAACAAACTGAAAAGGCGGATTTGGGAGGTACTAAAGGCGACAAAAACTGGTCAGAGAATATGGAAAATTTTGAAAATGATTATGGATTTGATTCCAAAATCAAATATAAAAACACCATAATTGGTTTGACACTTCAGGATAAACAGGCTTCCCGCACGACAAATTATAAATCGCTCGGCACTAATTACCTTGACTATGGTACGAATTTTCACATTCGCTTTTTGAATGCCTATTTGAGCAACTTGTACACTAAAAAACCCAACTGGTCATTGAAATCACAATTATATTATAGAAACTCGACGGTAATGGATAATACAATTGCCTATATTACTACTGATACCGGTCAGGTTGGATATTATCGTCCGAATTCACTAATCGGGCTGGAAGAAAAATTCGATTATGAATGGAGCAGTAAAGCCAACTTAGTTGCCGGAGTTGTAATGGAAGCCGAAAAACTCGCCAGCGACTTTTCTATAACCTATAGTGATGGCCCCGAAAAAGCTCCGGCTAAACCAGAGGAACCGGATTATGAAAATAATACTTTGATAAGTTTCTATGTTCAAACCCAATACAAATTTTGGGAATTAGTCGAAATGACGGCTGGAGCACGCCTTGATCAAAGTTCCTATTATGGGACGATTTTGACTCCTCGCCTCGGTTTTGTTTATAGCCATAAGAATTATACCGGCAAGTTGCTTTATACTGAGGCTTTTCGCGCTCCAAGACCCTGGGATTATAACTGGGGCATTGGTAATCCGGACCTAAAACCGGAACGAATGAAATCAATTGAATTAGCAAATAATCTAAATTTCAATCAACACTTACGCTGTGATTTTTCGCTATTCCATAATCAAATTTATGATATGCTAATTGAGAAAGATTCGTGCTGGGTAAATGCCGAACGCATAAATACTAATGGTCTGGAATTCAATCTTGATTACCGCCATGAAAAAATGCAGCTAAACCTGAATTATACTTTCACAGATTCTAAATTTTCCAGCGGCAAACAGGTCCCTGAAATTGCCCGCCACGGATTCAATGCCGGAGTTACCTATTCGTTATTGACGAACCTCAATGTCAATCTGCGTGGTAATTACCTCAGCCGCCGTAAAAATCCCGTTTTTATTTCTACAACTAAAAGTCATTATGTCGATCCATACTTTGTGCTAAGTAGTGTTATCAACTATAACCCGATCTCAAATCTGAAATTGCAGATTGCCGTCAACAATTTATTAAATGCTCGCTACTACCATACTAGTAACCGACCGCCAGAACGCTATCGTCAACCACAACGAGCTTTTTTGCTCAAATTGGGGTATCAACTCTGATATGATGAAATTTGATGTAATCCAAAGAAAATTGATCTATTGAATGCCGCATAAAAAAAGAATTATCGTCTGTATTTTTTGCTTCCTGATTCTTAGTTTTTCCTTTATCTACGCCAATTTACCATTCAATAGTGAAACTGAGATTAATGACTTAAAAGCAGCTTTCATTTATAATTTTACAAAATATATTACTTGGCCAGATCTTGAGCGTAATAAAGTATTTTTTATCGGAGTAATTGGCAATAGTGACATGGTCAATTCTCTGCGACGAGTGGCTGAGAAAAAATTCGTTAAAAATATACCGATTAGAGTTGCTCACTACCAAAGTGTTGATGATTTGAGATATTGCCATATTTTATTCATTTCTGCATCTGAAAAAAATCAACTCGATCCTATATTAGCCAAACTCAAGAAAAGGAAGACCTTAACGATCGGTGACACTCCCGGATTTTGTGAAAGTGGTGTAATGATTAATTTTTTTATGCAAGAAGATAGATTAAAATTTGAAATGAATCTTGCCAAATTGGAAAGTGTCGGCTTGAAAGCCAGTTCCCAAATTAAAAAATTAGCCCGGATTGTTGAGTGATGCCTTCATTTAATAGCCAACTTAAATTATTTGGTATGATGCGATGGCAAAGATGAAGTCTATCAATCGGGGAATTTTTCAGAAGATGTCTTTTAGGAAAAAACTGATTGTAATTCAGTTAATTACAGTAAGCACGGTTATCGTATTTTTTATTATTTTTCAGGTAATAATAAATCAGATTGACTATCAGCGAGATGTCAATGAAAAGTTAGAAACGACAGCTCGCATCATTGGCTCGAATTCTATTCCTGCTATTTTATTCCTGGATAACGAAACGGCTGAAAATATTCTGGCTTCCTTACGAAGTGAAAGTGAAGTCGTTAATGCCTGGTTATTTGACCATGATAAAAACTTATTTGCCACATTTGCGCGTGATGGGTTTGAGAATTATGATTATCCTTTCTTTGATACCGGTAGATATAAGTCTCATACGCGCGATGTAATTTATTCTTTGGAACTTAAACAGGAAGAAATCCCGGTCGGCCAAATTCTAATTCGCTATAAAACGCGTCCTTTAAGTCTGATAATAATAGGAAATTTAGGTCTTGGGGTAATCGTTTTGCTAATCGGTTTTGGACTAGCTTTAGTTCTTTCATTTTATACCGGCAAGACCGTTTCCAACCCGATCATGGCATTAGTTGATACGATCAAGGACATTTCGACCAGTCATGATTATTCAATCCGCTTATCAAAAACGACTCAAGATGAAATCGGAGTACTCTATGATGGATTCAACGAAATGCTGGAGCAAATCCAGAAAAAACAGGAAGAAAGGGATAAAGTCGAAAAAAAACTCAGAGAAGCAAACACAATTATCAATCGCAGTCCAGTCGTAGCTTTTACTTGGTATAACAAACCCACTTGGCCAGTCGAGTTTGTTTCTGAAAGTGTCATCAATCTTTTTGGCTATACCGCCGAAGAATTTATACAAGGCAAAATATCCTATGAATCATGCATTTATCCTGAGGATTTACCGAGAGTTAATAGTGAAGTAATTAAGTATAGTCAAAAGCCCGACGTGCAATCTTTTAAACATGAACCTTATCGGATTGTTACTAAATCAGGCGCAATAAAGTGGATTGATGATCTATCTTTTATCATTAGAAGTGAATCCGGAGAAATTACCCATTATCAGGGTATTGTCTCTGATATTACTGAACGTATGGAATTCGAAGAATTGCTGAGGCAGAGCGAAATCCGCTATCGTCGGATATCTTCCGTAGTATCGGACTATGTCTTTTCGGCCAAAATCAATCAAGATGGTGTTTTGGTAACCGACTGGGTTGGCGGAGCCTTTGAGACCATAACCGGATTTACCTTCCAGGAATTTATTGATGCCGGTGGTTGGAGAGCCAGGCTCCATCCGGACGATCTTGAAAAAGATGATCATGATTTTGAAAAATTGAAAAAGAATGAACCAATCCAATCCGAATTACGCTTTTATACTAAATCCGGTGAACTATTATGGTTAAGAGTTTATGCTTATCCGGTTTGGGATTATCAAAATAATAGATTAATCGGTGTTCATGGTGCGGTTCAAAATATCAATGAGTGGAAGAAGGCTGAACAAGCTCTTCAGGAAAGCGAAGTCCGTTACCGACTGCTCTTTGAATCTAATCCGGCGCCGATCATAATCTATGAACATAATACCTATAAGATTTTAGCGGTTAATGAGGCTTTCCTTCAGTTTTATGGTTATTCCAAAGATGAAATTCTGGCAATGTGCTTGACGGATCTTTATCCGGCAGATGAAAAAAAGAAAATAGTTAAAATGCTAAATGATTTATATGATTATCAAGATGCTGTCGAATGGCATCACTTGAAAAAAGATGGGACAATGGTAACCGTCATTTTCCGTTCGAATGATTTGAAATATCAGGGGCATGATGCCCGCGTCGCCGTTATCACTGACGTTACCGAACGAAAATTAGCCGAAGAAAAAATCAAAAATTTGAACATAGAACTGGAAAAAAGAGTTACTGAACGAACTGCCGATTTAGTAAAAGAAATTGAAGAACGGGAAAAAATCGCCAATACTCTGGAACAATCCCGAGAATCTCTGAGAACTATCATTGAATCCCTACCATTTCCTGTAGTGCTGGTTAATCAAGATCGAACAATCAGGGATGCTAATCAGGCTACTCTTGACTTACTCGGGTTTAATTCGTTCGATGAAATTGGTGGGAAAAATTGTTATGAAATTTTATGTATTTATAATAGTGATACTTGCCCAATCTTAAGCCCAGATCAGATAGTAGATAAAAAAGAAACAGTGATCATAAATAAAGATAAGGTAAACATTCCAGTACTAAAAAGTACAGTTCCAATTAAAATCGAAGGTGAGGAGTTACTGCTGGAAACCTATGTCGATATACTCAAAATCAAAGTTATGGAAACGGAACTGATTAAGGCTAAGGAACAAGCCCAAGCCGCTACCCAGGCCAAAAGTGACTTTCTGGCTAATATGAGCCACGAAATAAGAACTCCGATGAATGCGATTATCGGTTTAACGTATTTAGCCTTACAAACCGAGTTAGACGCTCGCCAACATGATTACATAACTAAAATAAAATCATCCGCTCAGAATTTGCTGCAAATCATTAACGATATTCTAGACTTTTCCAAGATCGAAGCTCGTAGACTAAAACTGGAGGATATTGATTTCAATCTGGGAAAAGTTTTTCAGGACACTGCCAATATTGTAACCTTTAAAGCCCATCAAAAAAATCTGGAAATCATCTTCGGCATAGATAAAAATGTTCCGCGCTACTTAGTCGGCGATCCCTTGCGTCTGCATCAAATACTGGCGAATCTAACTAATAATGCCGTCAAGTTCACTGATACCGGCGAGATTATTGTCCGGGCAGAAATGGATGAGGAATATGATGATACAGTAAAAATAAAGTTCTCAGTTAAAGATACCGGCATTGGTCTTACTAAGGAACAGCAGGATAAGCTCTTTCAATCTTTTACTCAGGCGGATTCCTCCACTACCAGACGTTATGGTGGTACCGGTCTGGGATTGGCTATTTCTAAGCAATTGACCGAGCTGATGCAGGGCGATATTTGGGTCGAAAGTACTTATGGGAAAGGCAGTACCTTCTACTTTACCGCCGTCTTTAAAAAGCAGGAAAATCAGAAAGTTGAAGAATTTGCCCTTACTCCTGATTTACGAGGATTAAAAGTTCTGGTTTGCGATGATAATAAAAATTCTCGTTTAATTATTAAAGGCGCACTTGAGGCTTTCGGTTTTAAAGTCGTGCTGGCTTCTTCGGGAAAAGCGGCTATAGAAACTTTAAAGAAACACAAAGACAAACCATTTCAGCTTATTATAATGGACTGGAAAATGCCCAAAATGGATGGTATCGAGACTATTCAAACAATCCGAAAGGATCCTGAAATTCCCTCTGCACCAGCCATCATTATGGTCAGCGCTTATAGTGAAGAAAAAATCATTGACCATATTGAAAAAATTGGAGTTGATGCATTTTTGTTAAAACCAGTCACTAATTCGACATTATTTGATACAATTATGCAGGTCTTTGGCAAAACCACTCCTAGGCGCAAACGCCAAGCCGACCGAGGGCAAAGACTTAAAAGTGAGTTGGCGCTCATCAAAGGCGCCCGGATCTTAGTTGCCGAAGATAATGAAATCAATCAGCAGGTTATAGATGGATTGCTTACTGCTTGTGGAATGGACGTTATCGTAGCGGAAAATGGCCGCGTCGCGGTCCAGAAATGTCAGGAAATGCATCCTTCTGAACTCGATTTGGTTTTTATGGATCTTGAGATGCCAGTATTGGATGGTTATGAAGCGACCAGGGCGATCCGTCAAATTGCGGGATATGAAAAGCTACCGATTGTTGCGCTGACAGCCGATGCTATGTCCGGCACAAAAGGGAAAGTATTATCGGCGATGATGAATGATTATATTACCAAACCGATTGATCCGAACGAGGTCTATAACATTCTGGTTAATTGGATTCCAGCTAAAAGAAAAAAAATAAATAAAGGTGAATCTGAACAACAGTTGGCTAAAAATCTAAATTTTCCAGAAGTATCTGGCATTGATATACAATCTGGTTTGAGACGGGTCGCCGGTAATAAACAATTATATGGAAAGATTCTGCAAAATTTTGGGCATGAAAATATAAATCTGATAACAAGCCTTCAAAATTACTTGGTAGATAATGACTTAGAAGCAGTTGAACATCGGGTACATTCTCTCAAAGGAAGTTCCGGTAATATCGGAGCCCAGAAATTATATGAAGTCGCTTCTGCGCTTGAAATGAAGTTAAAATCAAAATCTTACAATTCTACAAAAATTATGAAATTAATTCAGCAATTGAGTATAGAACTCGACCTTGTTCTTAGTACGATTCAAAACATTAAATTGCCAGCCGAAATTATCAGTTCTAATAAATCCAATAAACTCGGGGAATATGGAATTGAGCAGAAAAAGAAATGCCAGGAATTAAAAAAATACTTGGCTGAGTATGACGCAAGAGCCGGTGACATTTTCTATTTAATCAAGAGTGAACTAAGCCAATCAATTCCTGAAGTAGATTTGGCAAAAATCGCCGAATCTATTGAGCAATACGATTATGATCAAGCCCTAAGTATTTTAGAGAAATTCATTGAACTGGGCGACCAGGTCAATAAGGATTAATATGGAGATTAAAAAACCTACAATTTTAATTGTTGATGACGTAGCAACGAATCTGAATTTTCTGAAAGGGCTACTAATAAACGATTACGACATAAAAGCGGCCAATAACGGTCAATTAGCACTGAAAATCGCTCGAATGGGCGCAGGACCCGATTTGATTCTGCTCGATATTATGATGTCCGGTATGGATGGATTCCAAGTTTGTGAAGAGTTAAAGCGCGATCCACAAACTCGGGATATTCCAATTATTTTTCTGACTGCCAGAACGGCAACCGATGATATTGTAAGAGGCTTTAAATCCGGTGGAGTTGATTATCTGACCAAGCCGTTTAATCCGCCGGAGCTACTGGCGCGAGTTCGTACCCATCTTTTGATTAAGCAACAGAAAGATATTATTCTCGAACAAAACCGCGAGCAAAAAGAATTATTACATATTTTATGTCACGACCTTGCCAATCACTTTACCGTTATAAGTATGTCCCTCGAATTACTTAAAAATGATTCAGCTATAACTGATTACCTCAGTAAAATAAAAACTGCGACTACCCATGGTATTGATATCATTAATCTGGTCAGAGAAATGCGTGCTCTCCAGGAGAAAAAAATAGAAGTCTGTGCGGTGAACCTGAGAGAATGTTTGAAAGAGTCGGTTTTGTTACTTGGTGATCGCTTTGAGCAGAAAAATGTTAAACTGTTGATAGATATTGACCATAGCCTATGGGTAATGGCTGAGAGGTGTTCATTAATCAATTCAGTTATTAATAATTTAATGACGAATGCCCTGAAATTTTCCTTTGAAGGAGGGCAGGTCGAAATTTCAGCGACAGAAGAAGATGACGCCGTGATTTTCAAAATCCAAGATCACGGAATTGGGATGCCAGCTGAGTTATTGAGCCAGATTTTTGATATAACTAAAATTACAAGTCGTCCTGGAACCGGGGGTGAAATTGGAACCGGTTTTGGGATGCCGTTAGTTAAATCTTTCGTCGAATTTTATGGTGGCGAAATCGAGGTGGAGTCGCGAGACATTAATAAATATAGCGACGATCACGGTACTTTAATCACAATTAAATTCATTAAAGCTAGAAATAATTAGGAGGAATAAATTATGCTGAAAGTGTTGATTGTTGATGACAATAATGAGAGTCGTTCCCTATTAGAGACGTTTCTTAACCGTCATGACTACCAGGTATTTTCTGCGGTTAACGGCAAATTGGCGCTGGATATTTTGGAGAATAATAGCATCGATTTAATCATTTCGGATATTTTGATGCCGGAAATGGATGGCTATATGTTATGCAATACCGTTAAATCTGATCCGCGCTGGAAGGACATTCCATTTATTTTCTATTCGGCTACTTTTACTTCACGACAAGATGAGATTTTCGCTCTGAAATTAGGCGCTTCGCGATTTATACGTAAACCGGTTGAATCGGACCTTTTTCTGAATATTATTCAAGAAGTTCTGCAAAACCGAATTGAAGGGAGTCTGGAAATCGCCCAACCAAGATTTCGAAAAGAAGATGATATTTTCGAGTTATATAGTGAACGCATAATCGAGAAATTGGAAAAAAAGGTAAGTGAACTTGAAGAAAGTGAGGAGCATTATAGATCCATTTTTGAAAATGCGGCGATTGGGCTCTATCGTTCTACTCCGGATGGCAGAATTTTAATGGCAAATCCGACCTTGGTAAAAATGCTCGGCTTCGATTCTTTCGAAGAACTATCAAAATTGAATCTCGAAGAGGAAGGATTTGATCTTAAGTACACACGGTCAGAATTTAAAAAACGAATCGAAGCTGAAGGAAAAGTCCAGAATTTAGAATCAGTATGGAAGCGTAAAGATAACTCGCTTATCCACGTTCGTGAAAGCGCTATTGCGGTTCGCGATGCGAGAGGTGTAACTAAATATTACGAGGGTACCGTCGAGGATATTACGCTACGCAAAAAGGCGGAAGAAGAATTAAGGGAAAGTGAAAAACACTATCGCGAATTAATTGATGGAATGATCGAGACAGTCTGGATTATAGATTTTAACGGCGATCTTATGGACGTTAACCGAACTGCAACGGAAGTCTTAGGTTATTCTAAGGAAGAATTACTCAAGATTGGGCTTTTCGGTATTGATTCCTCATTAAAACGAGAAGATATCAAGGCTCTTGCCCGGTCAATGCCCAAAGATAAAATCCAGATATTTGAAACTACCCATAAAACCAAAGAAGGGAAATCTATCCCGGTGGAAATTTATTCCAGTTTGATTGATTATCACGGGCAACCAGCCATTTTGAGTATTGCCAGAGACATAACCGAACGTAAACGGGCTGAAGTGGCGCTAAGAGAAAGTGAGGAGCGCTACCGGGCAGTGGTGGAAAATTCACAAAATGCGATTCTAATAGTCGGTGAGGATTTTAAGTTTAATTATGTTAATGATGCTCTTTGTACACTTGTTGGTAGTCCTCGTGATGAAATCATTGGACATGATTTCAGAGAATTCCTAGATGATGAGAGCAAAGCACTGGTGGGAGAGAGATATCTCAAACGCCAGCGTGGTGAAGAGGTACCCAATAGATATGAATTCAATGTCATCAGATCAAACGGAGAGATACGGAGAGTTGAAATTAGCTCTACAGTTGTTAAAGATACGCAAGGAAATCTTTTGACAATCGCTCAGTTAATGGACTTAACCGAACGTAAACGGGCTGAAGAAGATTTAACCCGGATAATGGAAAGCGCTCAGGCTATTCTCTGGCATTCGCCGGTAGTCAGACGAGAGGGAACTGAACCGGAATTTCTATGGAAAACTCACTATTTCAATCTGGATGCTATTAAAAATATTATCCCGCTCCCTGATTATCCAACTCATGATATTAATGATCGTTATTATTACAGTATTTTAGAAGAAGACCGCCGGGCAATGGATCAGGTCAGTTCTGCTGCTCTAAAAAGCGGTGCCGATCGCTATAGCCAGGAATTTCGCTTGCGAGACGCAAATGGTGTAATTCACTGGATGTATGAAGACGCGCGAATCAAGAAAATTGATGAATCGCATTTTGAGGTAGTTGGTGTCATTACTGAGGTTACGGAACGCAAGAAAGCCGAGACAGCCTTAAAATTAAGTGAAGAAAGATTCAAGTCATTATTTGAATATAATAGTAGCGCCGTTATTATATATGAAGCGGTTGATAATGGTAATGATTTCATTATTAGAGATTTAAATAAAGCTGGTGAAAAAATTGATAAGATAAAAAGAAGTGAGGTAGTCGGTAAGAGCTTATTGGAAGTATTTCCGGGAGTGAAAGATTTTGGTTTATTTGAAGTTTTACAACGTGTCTGGCGAACGGGGGAACCGGAGAATTTTCCAGTGACATTTTATAAGGATAATCGCATTTCCGGCTGGAGAGATAATTATGTTTTTAAACTGCCGAGCGGCGAAGTCGTAGCGGTTTATGATGACCTTACCAAACAAAAGCAGGCTGAAGAAGAAAGGCGCAAGTCTGAGGAGAATTTCCGGTTGGTATGGGAAAATTCCGTGGATGGCATGCGGCTGACCGATGAAAATGGTATAGTCATAATGGTTAACAAGGCTTATTGCAATCTGGTTGGTCTTCCCAGAGAAAAGCTAGAGGGGCAACCATTTAACTTGATCTATGCTAAAGAGATACAGGCTAAAAATATGGAGCATTATCTCCAGCGTTTTCACGGCAAAACCGATCGAAATTATTTTGAAATCGAAGAGTTACTTCATAATGGGCGAAAAGTCTGGTTTAGTCTATCGGATTCCTATTTTGAGACTGGCCCCGAGAAACATTTATTATTGACGATTATTCGTGATATTACCGAACAAAAAATGCGGCAGATCGAAAAGGAAGAATTGCAAAGTCAGATTGTTCAGCTCCAGAAAATGGAAGCGATTGGCAATCTGGCAGGTGGAGTTGCCCATGATTTCAATAATCTACTTACAATTATCCAAGGATATGCCCAGATTTTGATGGCTCAAAAGGATAAAACTGAACCGGATTATCTTGGATTAAAGCATATTTTGGATGCCTGTAATAAAGCGGCTAATTTGACCAGGCAATTATTGCTATTTAGCCGGAAACAACCTATGGAATTCAAACCGGTCAATATCAATAATACTATAACTAATCTAATAAAAATGATTAAAGGCCTTATTGGTGAAAATATTAAAATTATCACTAATCTAAAAGAGCCCATCCAAAATATCGAAGCCGATGAAGGTAATATAGAGCAGGTTATCATTAATTTGGTAGTGAATGCGCGTGATGCTATGCCGAACGGCGGTACCTTAACCATTTCAACTGACAATGTTTCTCTTTCAGCCAAAGAGTGCCAGGCAATCAAAGATTCCCACCCCGGCCGGTTTGTGCGGGTGTCAGTTGCCGATACCGGTCAGGGTATTCCGTCTGATATAATCGAAAAAATATTTGAGCCGTTTTTCACTACGAAGGAAGCCGGAAAAGGAACTGGTCTCGGATTATCGGTAGTATATGGCATCATTAAGAAACATAACGGTTGGATCAATTGCCGGAGCGAAGTTGGTGGCGGAACCGTTTTTGACATTTATCTGCCAGCAACTGAAATAACGCTGGATGATAAAGCTCAACTATCGGCTGAGACTCAGATGAAACATGGGAATGGAGAAAAGGTTTTGATTATCGAGGATAGTGCCGATGTTTTGAAATTTCTAGCGGATACTCTTCACCAAAATGGATATACTCCGATTACGGCGGCTAATGCCGCTGAGGCTATTGAGCAATTCCGTCTGGAAAATGGGCAAATTGATTTGATATTGGCAGATGTTGTATTGCCGGACAAAAATGGAGTAACCGTATCTGAAGAAATACTCACACATAAAGATGGTATTCCAGTAATACTTTACAGTGGTTATGCTGAAGAATCTATCATACAATTGATCAAGAAAAATCCCAAATTTGTTTTTATCCAGAAGCCTTTTAAGGTTAAGGAATTATTGGATTTGATATATCAAAAATTGCATTGATTATTGAGTGTAGGACAGGCATTCTTGCCTGTCAATTTTACGGATAATATCTAACTGACAGCCTCAAGCTTATGCTCGCGGGGGTTGGCGAATACGGTGTCTGTCAATTTTAATGGTGGGTAATATCTAACTGACAGCACCAAGCCTATGCTCGCGTGGGTTGGAGAATACGGTGCCTGTCAATTTTAATGGTGGATAATATCTAACTGACAGCACCAAGCTTATGCTCGCGGTGGTTGGCGAATACGGTGTCTGTCAATTTTAATGACGGATAATATCTAACTGACAGCACCAAGCTTATGCTCGCGGGGGTTGGCGAATACGGTGTCTGTCAATTTTAATGGTGGGTAATGCCTAACTGACAGCACCAAGCTTATGCTCGCGGGGGTTGGCGAATACGGTGCCTATCAATTTTAATGACGGGAAATATCTAACTGACAGCACCAAGCTTATGCTCGCGGTGGTTGGCGAATACGGTGCCTATCAATTTTAATGACGGGAAATATCTAACTGACAGCACCAAGCTTATGCTCGCGGTGGTTGGCGAATACGGTGCCTGTCAATTTTAATGGTGGATAATATCTAACTGACAGCACCAAGCTTATGCTCGCGGGGGTTGGCGAATACGGTGCCTGTCAATTTTAATGACGGATAATATCTAACTGACAGCACCAAGCTTATGCTCGCGGGGGTTGGCGAATACGGTGCCTGTCAATTTTAATGACGGATAGTGTCTAACTGACAGCCTAGAAAGGCTGTCCTACGGGGTTAAGCCCACGGCTTTCTATAAAACCTATCTATTTTATCTGATTTAAAATTTCCTTCAAAACATCTTTATGGACAGTATAGGTAAGCATCTTCAATTTGATGTAATCTTCGCGATAAAAATAATAGCCTCCATATTTTCCCCAACGTGAACTGCGAGCCGAGTCCTTTATTAAAAACCAGTCACGATCGTCAACGCGGGTATATCCGACAAGGTGCAAGCCGTGATCGTCAGTCGTAGTTTTATTATAAATTCGGAATTCGCGGGAGTCCTGATTGATATATTTAAATGGAATATCGAAATCCGGAATGAAAGCTACATCCTCAAAGCCCAGATAACCCGGTTCGCTGACATCGCCGCCAATCGCCAGACTATATCCGCCGGTAATCGCTTTTTTCAAAAATTTATACCATTCTGCCAGTGGAATATTGATATAAGACGAATCATGCCACCAATTGTCCTCGACTTTAAATTCCGCTCGGATATAAAAGGGGACAGCAGTTGTGGACATTACGTCGCAATAATCGTCGAGTTGCAATTTGAGAACATTATTCAAAAAAGTTACCGGAGTATATTCCTGACCTTCGTAGCTAAAACTCTGGGGTGGTTCGCCGAGATATTTATTTAGAATCAGTTTAATACTATTAAGAGCGATTTCTTCGTCCCAGTAATTATTGGTTTTACAATATTCAAGATAATTGTGAATTTCTGCGAAAAGGCGAGTGTGATCATGTTTATCGCCATTTGGAAGTCCGGTATAGATCTCCGCCGGAACCGCTCCGTATTTTTTCATAATGCGGAAAACGCCGTTGACTTCGCCACCTTCTCCAATGAATGAATCGCCTCTTTCGCGAATGAACCGCGCCGCTTTCTCCAGATATTCATAGTAAATGGTATGTAATTCCGATATTTTGATTTTTTGTCCGATCAGACGCATAACCTCCGATTCTAAAAAAGATGTTCCACAAAAGCACCAACACATACCGGATTGATATTGGGCGATAGGAGGGAAGTGATCAATGGTTTTAAAGACATTGAGCGAAGCTGGTTTTTTTACTCCGGAGAGGTCGGATTGGAGAGAAAGTACATCCTTTTTGTTAATTTTTCGGCGCGCTTCCTGTTGAGTGTGAATTGCCGCAGTCAGCGAATCCTCACGAGCAATATCTTTCTCACGTTGCTCTTTCATCTGTTCCAGTACCGGGTCGTGGTATCTGGGTTTATATAATGTTTTATTAAGACTTTGCGCGTTTAATGTAATGAAAACAAAAAGGTTAGTAATAAAAATCAGGAAACTTTTACGTATTAGTTTCATTTTTAAACTCCGTTTTAGTGGTTATTAATTTCAAAATTGTTTTAATCATTTCAGCGAATATTAAGAAATTAAAAAAATGATTTCAACTGAAAATTGAATCGAACTGTAACCACTGAAGAGGAATAATTATCTAAAAACAATTTGATTAACAAAAAGGAGTCA
>Ga0209506_1001947_pt1 | contig 19713 bp, 21 predicted proteins | sample AD_JPNHG2_MetaG_FD_184409 | JGI IMG/M metagenome (GOLD analysis project Ga0209506, IMG submission 184409) | Active sludge microbial communities of municipal wastewater-treating anaerobic digesters from Japan - AD_JPNHG2_MetaG (SPAdes) (version 2) | ecosystem: Engineered > Bioreactor > Anaerobic...
CCGTCGTGTGATGCAAGGCCCTGCCAGTTTCTTGCTGTTTGTCCGGTTGGTTGGAACATTCCCGATGCGTCCATCTTATATATGTCGCCGTTGGAAACTGCCGCATACAAGTCTCCGTCGTGTGATGCAAGGCCGTACCATTGTCTTGATGTTTGTCCGGTCGGTTGGAATATACCAGCGCTGTCCATTTTATATACGTCGCCGTAGGAAACTGACGCATACAAGTCTCCGTCGTGTGATGCAAGGCCGTACCATTGTCTTGATGTTTGTCCGGTTGGTTGTTCCTCACTAAACACACTGAAAAAACTGGCCCATGCCCGAACGAGCGCATCTGTCGTACCGCCGCCTGCGAGCCTTGGATCTTGTGTTGTTACAAAAGGATTGATTGCGCTCGGCACACCGCTGGTTCCGGCAAGAGCGCCTACCACTGGAGATAATACGCCTAGCGCGGCTTTTTCATCGTTTGACGGAATGTGTGCTGTTTCAATAGAATCGAGCTTGCTCTTGTCGCCATTTCCCATCAAACCTCTTGCAAATGTCGTCGCATCCGGTATCTGGTCTGAACCGGTAAGATGTGAATCAGCGTGAGCAGTTGGCGTTCGCGCATCGCTTCCCCTCGGGTCATTCGACTGCATTGCTTTCCCAGCGGCAGATTCCAAAGAATCGGCAAGCTGGACCTTTCCTTTTTTCGTTGTCGAGGCATCAGATATCCAAGAATCAAGTGTTCCTTGACCATCCGAAACAGGAATGACATTCGGGTCCGGAGTATCTGTCCCAACCGGGTCAGTCCCATTCAAGCCATGCGACGGAGCGTGAGCGTCAGGAACACCTCCCAGCGCTGCGAATGGTGCGTGATATTGTTTTCCGTCTCTCCAGACTTCAACTACGTCTGTATCCTCAAGCGGTAAAGCTATGATGGGATACTGTGGGGTCGTCTTGTGTTCTCTTGCCATTATTGTGCCACCTTGTAATTTCCAAATTCGTCAACCTTAAAGTCGCCGGTATCAGACACTTTGTAAATATGCCCGTCTTCGTCGTACACTACGCGCTCGATCAGGCAAACTCTTATTTTCGTTTCAGGTTCCTTAGGCGAAACTGAAAGCACTTTGCACTTCCATCTTCCCATCCATTTTCTGTTCGCTGTTTCAAGCTCGGCGATAATTGTATCATAGATGCGAAGCGTCAAATACTTTTCTTCCGTCAACGTAAACTCGCTGAACCGGCGGACCTTTCCAAAAGTCGAAGCATCAAGCGCCGCACGAGCAATCGCATTTTCTTTACCGATCAAAAATGTCGATATCGGCAAAGTCGGCTTTTGCCGGATGTTCTTTGCTACCTCAGCTTGAGCAGACGAATCGGTATATGTTGTTTCTGTTCCATCATCATAGTTCTTGTCGTACCCTACTTGTGAAAAAGCAAATATCGTCTCACGGTCAGTAGTAATCCGTAATGTTCCGTTCTCTTTGATTTCCTCTTTCTGTATATAGTGAATCGGCTCCCTGCTGTCGTCGTCTATGCGAATTGTTCTTAGCAATGAACTATTGAACTCATACCGGAATCGTAGGTTGCAACCTTCCTGCAATTCCTTTATGACATTGTACAGCTTCTTTTGTTTGCTTAAATAAAACCCGCCCTGAATAATTCTGGAGGCTTCGCTTGTCCACTCCGCAGTGTCATAGAATGACGAATTAAAAGTTACACCGTTGGCCATTTCATCGAGCGCAATAATAACATCAGTCAAACGTGTTTGTGCCTCTCCGACAGCATCAACACAGCGACACTTTTTCGGATCTCCATCTACACGCGCGTCTGCTTGAGCCATGACAAACTCTCCGGTTTCAGGGTTTGTCGATACCGGGGTGAACGATGTCCATTTATCATCCGACAATAACTGAATTACGCCAAAGCTGGTCATTGCTCTTGCAACTCGATACGAAACATTCCCAGTCCCGTTGTCATTTGTCGGAATTGCCGGAACAACTTTGACCGGACCTGAACAGTACGGAATCGGTTTACCGATCATCTCGCTTTTCATCTCGGGGTAATCTTCTGCACTGAACACATCTACCGGCACCATCACGTCATAAGTATTCCGAACATCGTTGCCGGTTATCGTTCCGTCTGTCAGTGCAATGTCGATATCCTCAAACAAGAATCCGGCCAGCGGTTGCAATTCATCACGATCATATTCCGTTCTTTCATCGTTCGGCAATCTATAGTGATGAACATCGTTATTGAACAGCGTTAACTCGTTCATGAAGTCAAGCTCTCCGCCGTGGTTCATGATTTTCATTGACAGCTTTGTCATAGCAAGCCTGGAATAGTTTACGAGGTCTTCTTTGATTGTATACTTCGGCGGTTCCTTGAGGACCGGGAGATACCACGATCCGCCTATTGTCACCGGCTTGCGATCGCAGATACCGAATGAATACTGAAAGTCCGCAAAATCCCAGATCGGGTTAAAGTCCGGGCCGTAATTTATCCGGAGAACTTGGCTTCCCCAGTTGAAAGCATACGATTCAAAATGCGTGTTCACGTCTTCAAAAACATTATACTTCAAGAGACGCCGAGTTGAATTTATCGACACAGCCATGACGTTTACTTTTTCGAGCGTTGATTCATCTTTACAAGAAAAAACCTTTGTCCAAAACTCGGCCAGCTTCGCTACATTTATCGTGAATTCGAACGTGAAAGGGGCCACGCAAGCCCAGCGAGTAACATATCGTGTTAAGCCAATTTCAATTACATTCATGTCAGCACAATCTTCCCAAGCGCACCAGCTCCTCCATATGTCTTGTATGGAGCAGCAGGAGCCGCAGCCCCACCACCACCACCGCCAGCACCAGGAGCCGTCCCCGCGCTTCCGTTCGCGTTTATTCCGCCACCATCCCCGCCTCCAAGTCCACCACCGTGTCCACCGTTGGACGAATCGGCTTCGCGCTGTCCCCGGTGTCCTCCACCAGCGAGCGCAGTCAGCTCACCAAACTTTGTATGCGCCGCCGTTACTTCGCAAGCTATTACTTGCCCAGGATATACGTTGAGGTCAGCTTCAACCTCTCGCCCGCTATCTCCTCCGCGTCCCGGTGCATTCACCGCGCCATTTGATCCAGCAGTTCCGGGACCGATCAATTTAACATGAACACGGTACACCCCAGCGGGAACGGTATAATTACTGGTTGCGGTAATAGTTTGCATCTCAGGAAGCCCAAGGACCTTATATACCTGCCCTTCGAGCAGGGCGGTCATCAATAGCGTCTTCCACTGCGTCGGCAGGTTTCTTGTCAATACATAATTCCAGTTTGCATCCATATTCCGCGACAAAAACTTCGCAAGGTTTCTCTCAACGCGCCATCGTTCCGGTGTGTACATTCTTGAAATAAGTCCGTTAGCAAGAGCTTTGATTTCGTCGAATAAATACAGGGACCCGGACGCATACCATCCAGACCATTGAGTGTTCCATGCAACCCCTGAAAGATTCGCGGCAAAAGACGCAACCAGGGTATCCCCGGAGGGTGTGAGCTTTACAAAGTCGGTCTCCGACCCGGCTATAGTCTCGTCGGTCGTCGCTACATACCACTGACCGCCGACGCAAACTGCCGACCCTCTCCTGATATAAATACCATCAACTACCGGCGGAGCATTCAGGCGCAACCATGTCGTTTGAAACAATTCACTGATTTTCTGCCAATCCAGCATTTCCTCGGGAGCATCTCCTGGTCCGGTTATTTTCAAAAACATTATTTTGCCTCCGTGATTGTGATTGTGAATGAAACGCGGTCTTCTATACGCTCGCCATTTTCAATGAGATTCGTAACGCAATAAAGCGGCAAATAGACGTTGTGGTCCTCTTCGGTTATATCAACCCAAATATGGCCACGGTCTACTGGCTGAAACATCTCAAGGACTTTAAGGTACGTCTCTTTTACCACTCCCTGATATTTCGTTACATACTTTTTCCTCGGCTCGACATACTGAAAAGATACCTGCCCCTGGTCAGATTCTTCCATCGTCGATTTTGATTCATATACAGGAACAAAATTGGCGGTCGGCAAAGGAAAATCTTTTGCAATCCCGAACTCAATAGAACCAATTCGAAGGTCTTCTGTGACAGGTGCTGACGCTTCTATCACGGCCCAACGAACAAGCTGTTCATCAAAATATGCTGATCCGGAAGCATGTGAACAGTCTACATTGATCGTGTCGAGCAATACGCCATTCCACTGATACAGCTTCACTGTCATGGATGAAGCATTTGAGTAGGTGAAGAATATCGAATTGACCGGTCTCTGATCATCAAACATCATTGTTATGACATCATCAAAGCTGGTCGATTTGTAATATACCATCGCATACTGGTGTGCAAGATTCACGGCAGGGTAATTCACGTCTTCTTGTTCAGATGTTATTGTCGCATACCGTGCTATTTTATCAAACAAGACCTTCATTATTCACCCCACTTTATTCGGTACTGTCCGCTGTTCATGTGCGGTAGAATAGATCGCATGATAACTTCACCGTCTATCTCATTTATTATCGTTATGCTTCCGCCTATCTGTCCGGCAAGTTCTTGAGCTATCAGTCTCGCTTCCTTCCTTGCGAACGCATCGCCGGACGGACCCATGTTGAACAGGTATTCATCATATCCATTCTCTGCCAGTTTCCCGACCTGCCCGCCTCCGGTTGCACGAACGATTCCGCCAGTCTGGTATGATTTCACCGGGCGAGCCGCTTCAACAGCGGCAACTTGTATTGCACCGACGACACCTGCGGTAGCCGCATAAGCCTTCGCAACAATCAGGCCGAACTTTGATCCTGCAGCGAAAGCATTCATTACGGCAAGTGCCGCGCTTGCGATAGCCTGAAGCCGCTGGATATTCCATACCATCATAGAACCTTCGTATTCTATCTCCGCTTTCTTCTTCGCGTACTTCTCTTCAATTTGTGCTTTCTTCAAAGCGTTCTGTGCTTCAATTACCGCTTCCTGATTTCCTGTTTCTTGAGCAAGTGCAAGCTCGCGTTCGGCACGTTTAACGGCGCTTTCTTCTGCCAGTCCGTTCGCCTCAAGTTCTGCCTGAAGGTCCTGATCGACCTTTTCTGCTTTGTTTTCATAGACAGCGGAAACCAAAGACGACAGTGCGCTGAACATTGAGGTTGCGGATTCAAGGGCATACGCAATGTTCTCGCGGAATCTCTCCGCCGCTTCCTTTTCTTCCAGCTTGTCATAGAAAGCATTGACCTTGTTTGTGAGATCCTGGAAAACATCATCGCCAAGCGAATCTTTTGCTTTTTCAAGCTCTCCAAGTAATGAAGTACGCATTGCCGATCCGGTTTTTGCTGTCTCGGTATCGAGCGCATTCACCTTCTCAATGAGATCATCGAAAGCCGTTGACCCTGCTCCAAGCTCCTTGAGCAATGCAATCATCTGGATTAGCGCTTCCTGTCCCTTCGTTCCGAGTTCGTTCTCGCTGGCATAGCCAAGATCGACAAGGGCGTCGCGGTAATCCTCTGCCGCGCCGATCTGCAATTCCCGGAGTTCTGCATCATCAATAGCTTGGAGCCGTCTCAAATCCTTTGCGGTTTTCAGTGCCTGCTGGTATTCTTTTTCAGCTTCTATCCTTCCGCGTATCTGTTCGGATACTTCCGCTGGGCCGGTGTCTTTTGAAGCATCAACAGCCTTCTTTATTTCACCGCTAAACTTCTCGGCGAAAGCTGCCGAACCGTAGGTGTACTGATACCTGAGCCGTTCTTGTTCTTTTATCGAAGTGACCATTGCCAAAGTATCCTTGTATTCTTGCGATACCTTGTCACTGGTCTGTGCTATTCTGTTTAACTGATCGAGCGTAATTCCGAGTTCTTGAGTAATCGCTGCCGCCTGTTCTGAAACAGTGTTGAAGTTGAAACCGCCCTTCCCGGAAAGTGCAAGCGCTTCCTGAACATCACTGATTTTCTGTGCGGACAGATTTGCTTCATCGGCCATGTCTCCAAACTGCTCGCCGACTTCCTTCAGCATCCGCTGGTTATTCATGTCGCCGAGCTTCTGCAATCCATAACCGAGCGCCATAACACCAGCAATAGCCAACCCGATTGGATTTGCGGAAAGAGCAACAAGGGCACCCTTGAGCAATGTAACAGCCTGAATTGTTTTGGAAATACCGAGTGTCAACGGGCCGAGACCTGCGGCAAGAGCGGCAATCTGGACCACTGCTTTTTTCTGCGTATCTGACATTGAATTGAAGTTCGCAACGAGCTTCCTCAATCCTTCCATGAGCTGTAATGAAACTGGCAATAATTCTTGTCCTAGATTGATTGCCATGTTTTTTACTTCTGCCGCCGTTATCTTTGCCTTTCCTCCTGCCCCCTCTGCTTCTTCCGCGAAACGCCCTTCTGCAATAGCCGTCTGTTCAAACAAAAGAGCAAGGCGTACCTGGGTTTTCTCTTGCAATGTGAGTTCTTTGCCAGCCTTAACAAGTCCCATCTCCATTGCCTTCATCTTGATTGTTGCTTCTGTTATTCCAACCGCATATCGTTCGATCGGGTTCGCTTGTCCACGTAATAGAGACTGAATAGCTTCAAGCGCTGGTGCTGTTTCCGTTCCGTATGTTGCCGCCATGTCTGCCGCTCTTTGCGTTAAACGCAACGTCATGTCAGCGGCCTCTTCAGTGCTATATCCAAGATTCTGAAGAGACGCACCGAGAACGGTCGCGCTTTCATTTACCTGTGTCATTGACAATCCGGCAGACTGAGCGGCTTTTTTAGAAAAATCGTCTATCCTATCAACATACTCTTTGAATACCGTCTCTATCCCACCGACTGATTCATTGTAATCTGATGCCATTTTAGCGGCGGCCGCCCCTGCCGCAACTAGCGGGGCGGTTACCATGAGTGACATTTTTGAGCCGAGCTTGTTCAGGTTCTCTACGGCCTTCCCGGAGTTATTTATAGCCCCGGCCATCCGGTCCATAGCCTTCGTTGCGCTGGTAACATCAGCGTTGAGTTTATCAAGTCGTATTCGTATGCTCGCCCAAATTGTCCCAGCGTCTACGGCCATTATCTGTCCCCTTTACCAATCCACTTCATGCCATCTTTTTTGCCCTTTTCCATTTCCCTTCTTCGGTGAAGCTCTCCCCATGCGCAAGCGTCAAGATCAGGTTTGTCCCGGTCTACGAAACAACCACTGATATGGTCAGTCGGATTGTCATGACCGCGTTCTGCAAGAAGTGCCGCTCGGTACAACTGGTCTGCGGTGACGCTCTTAATATCACTGACGTCCTGCCCGAGTGCCCATGACGTAATAAAACCCATTGCATCTTCGGGAAGCAGGAAGGCAACGGATATTTCCAGCTTGAATAATTCATCCTCAAACTCTTTCCGCTTTACAGCGGGCAGGGTTTTCGGATCAATTTTTTTAAGCTCTTCAATCTCTGACTTGATTCTGGTTATAACCAAGTCTTCCTCGGTGATAATCTTCATGATTTCATCGAAGGAAGGAATGACCAACGTCATTTTTGCGATCTCTTCCTGAGTGTTCCGAATATCAATCATATCCTCGATCTTCGGTTCACGCTTCGTCACTTCCCCGAGAATGTTGACCAGCGATACCCCACCGCAAGCCTCAAGCTGTGTCTGGTTCAGACAACGGAGTTTGCACCAGACGGGAATATCATTGAACGGCACCAGCACCCAATGGAACAAAGCGCCCCTGATTGCCTCAGTGGAGTTATAACCTTCTTTTGGCTGTATCCGTTTTACATCGGCAAGCCGCCGGTCGATTGCTCGGTCAACGGCTCGCTCGATGATTTTGTCAAACGGTTTCAACGTACATTCCTTCGAATGTCGCTACGGTCATGGACTGTTCCCACCAAGCCGGTTCCTTGTTTCCGTCCTTGTCGGTGTACTCTCTGGCCTCTACGTCATACGCATAGTTTGCCCATGCCTTCGCCTCGACGGGAACGTCGCCTTCCATACCGGTACAGGACAGGAAACGGATCTGTTCGTATCCGCTCATGTTCTCCATTTTGTTTTCACCCTCTCCATAGATCGGGGAGAACACATCAATGAAGAAAAGCGGAGATTCCTGCCGAGTTGACAGAGGCGGAGTGTATCGCCCGGTTGTCCGGTTGAACGTGCCCCCCTGAATCAGCTCAAGGAGTTCGTAGTCTTTGTCCTTCATGGCGATAGCAAGGGTCTGTCCCAAGAGCTTTGCGGAAATAAGCATGCGAGTGATGCCGCCCTTTGCCCCTTCCTGGTCAATTTCTTCCTTGTCCTTCTTGTTTTTGGTCATGCCGATCGACATGGTACGATCATTGAATCCCTTGATGAACTCAAGGCCATTCCCTCCGTGAGCGATACCCTGACCGAAGTCAAGAGCGGCCGCCAGCGGACCGGTGACAGCAATTTCAGTGCCGGTTGCATGGGTTCCCTTGAGCCGACCCGTTCCCGCTTCTTTGCTCCAAGTTATTCCTGTGAAGTTTGCGGCAGTCAATGCGGTCACGGCTTCGTCTACCGTCACGGCGGTCTTGTCTACTGCGGCAGTCAGGTCTACCGTTTTTTTCTCTGCGGTTCCGTTGTCAATCTTGATTGTAAGGTCTGCGGTGAAGAGCGTCTCATCCAGCACGGCAGACAGGTCGGCGGTGTTTGCGAATCCCACGAACCTGGTTGCGGTTGGAACGGTTCCATCCGGGTTTGACCGTTTTACCCGGAAGCCTTCGGTAGCAAATCGAGCTTTTTTGTTTACATAAGCCATTGCTTTCTCCTTAATGAAGTCTTAACGGAACAAGGAATACCCGTTCCATCGAAATAGTATCATCATCGTTTGTCGCGACGATATCCGTATATTCATCGGTCTCTTTCAGCACGAAAGTGTTGCCGTATGAATCTGTTCCCTTCCAGTTCTTGAGCAATAAAGACAGGTCATTGAAAATGTACTTTTCCAAGTCCCGTCCATACCCCTGCGGATAGTGAGGAATAACCCGGACCATCCTGCCAGCCTGTCCGCTCTCTAACTTCACTACGACATACGGAACACTGGTCGGTTCCGAGCCGTACTCTACAACATTCTTTATTTTCCCGGTCTTCAACCGTTTGATTATTGCTATCGTCATGCCGCCATTATCCTTTCCACCTTCTCCAAGAACTCGTCTTCAAGCTCTTTCACAATCGGCCAGAGCGCGGCGTGTTTCCGATTGTTTGCAAGCTCCAGATACACGCCATATTCAACCAAGTGTGAAATGAAAAACCCGACAACATCGGTTGTTATATACGGATTGGAAAATACCGTGTTCATTGCTGTATACGTCTGGTTGTTCCAGAATGCTCTACCTCTCTGCCGGACCCGGAACAACTGCAATGCCTTTGCGGAATACTGGATACACAAAGCAAGGAGCGCTGTACGTCTACGTCCAAACACTCCCCGGATATTTGTGTTGATCTTCGCAATCTGCATCGCAATGCTTTCATCCATTCATGGCCTCGTAACATTCCAATGTAGCGGCTATCTCTCCGAGCAACCGCAATGCCTGAACCTTCGATAGCTGGTACGTCTCTCCGTTTATGTCAATCTGTATCAGCTCTCCCTTCGCCTGTACGCCGAACTCTGAACCGCTGTCCCGAGACGGCAAATATCCTGATTTCATTTGTCCAGTACCTTGTCGAGCTTTTCATTTATCGCATCGAGCTGACGGAAAATCTGCTCAATCAAAACGCCAAGCCGTTCAACCGCAAGCGCAGTTGTGTTCCTGGATTCATACAGCTCCTTGAACTTACAAGCCGCAGACTCTTCTTCCTTGTCGTGTTTTTTTTCATGAACTTCACGATACTCCGCTTGACTTTTTTCCATGTTCGCTACCTTCTGTTTCATCGCTCCATATCCGGCAGATGCAATCAAAAGGGAGCTAACAATGCTGATAATGCCGAACACCACGCTGGAATCTATGTTCATTCTTCGACCTCCACAACAATTTGATATGTATTCGTTTTGAAATCTTCAGCTGTTATTGTGTAGTCAACCGGCTCGGTGAAATCCTGTGCACCAATCGGCGAGACAAGTTTCCCGGTGTGAGTAATGACAGGTTCAAGTGCAGTTACGTCAGTCCCTGCAGGAAGCGTCACGGTAATTGTCTGTCCGTCAATAACGCCTTCAACGTCATCTATTGTGACGCTTTCAATCTCGTTGTCTCCTGAAAGATTTACTTTGAACAGTGGGCAATGTTTCCCGTAGACCTCGCCCTGTGCCTTCGCCGGTTCAACGTGTCCGACTTTCCATCCCTGACCGTCTATGCCTACCGTGTCACCCTCTTCGAGCTGACTGTCATGGTACAGGTTCAGGAAGCAAGATGCGTTCGTTGACAGCCCGGTTACGCCTACTGCGTTGGTTGGAACACTTCCAGATTCGTGTGAAAGCCGAACGGTTTCCATCTTTATTTCCGGCTGTTTGTCCAGATCGGGAATCATTACGCCAAGCCCGTTATCCTTCATCGGATAAACCCAGCGTTTTGCCACGGAAGGATTGAACTTAATCAGTAAATCATAGCCGGTTCTCATTTGCGCCAATAGTGACATTATAGCTCCTCAACCCCTCCGATAATCGGACGTGTCGTGTTGAATATCCTGCCGGTGCTGACCCCTTCCGAGACGGCTATATCTTCTTTCATTGAAGCAAGCATATTCTTGTAGAAGTTGTACAAGCTGGAAAGACTTTGATACTTTACCGTTTCGGTTCCGCTTGAGTGCGATTCAAGCCCGAGCTTTTGCCCGAGTGACATCATGATATTTTTGATAGCCTGAATTGCCGCACCGTCTACCCCATACAAATCAATGAGCAGTTTTATCTGTTCGTCGGATATTTCAAGCGGCACATCTGTCCAGACCTCACTTCGGTATTCCTGATACACGCCGGAATCGGTGATCGTGTACGCGGTCTGGTTTGCTGGTGTTGCCGGGAGTTCGTCTGTCTCTACCAGATTGATAAAACCAAGCGGGTCATGGATTCTCAGTCTCACTGTCTTTACCTGATCGAATGTTGCCATAAACCACTCCTTGTTTTTTCTTCTTTCCTTCCCCGGTCTCGAACCGGCAAGCCCCCAAGCGGGAGAAGGAAACAGCTCACTTAGGAATCAGTGGGCCAAGTGATTTCAACGATGGTTCCCTTTCCGGTGTTGGTTGCCGCACCACCAATGAGGTATGCAGTGTTGTCGCCGGAAATGCGGTGCCAGCTTCTTTCCTCGGTGGACAGTTCCAGAACAGAACCGGAGCCGACTTCGAGAGTTGTGTCCCGCTTGTCAACGATCATCGCCTGTCCGGGGATGAACATGTACGCCTTGCCAGCAGTTACGCCGGGAAGTGACAGGGTTTCCTCTCCGTAGGTCTCGCCGTGCTGGATACCGCAGGCGTAGGGAATGATGTCGCCAATCGGTAGGCTCGCGATGTTCTGTACGAATCCGCCAGCGGTGAATCCGGAAACAACACGCTGTACATCCCACAGGTCGTTCGGGTGTACCAGAAGTCCGGGAGCATTGAACCCGGCCATGCTGGAAACCAGACGGTTTGTGTACATCGGGTGAATCAGCTTGCCGAGTGTCTTCCTTGCCTTCCGGATGGTGTTGTACATCTTGAGATCAAAGGTCGTTCCGATTGCGTCTGCTGCCTGAGCGTGTTTCGATCCCCATGACCCAACTGCGTTGATCGGGTCCATCATCTGCGCATTCCGGTAGTCGGTCGAGATTCTTGCTGCCGCTTCGGTTACCCGCTGGAGAACAGGGATCGGAGCGAAGGCCATGTACTTGACGCTGGCTTTCCAGCCGAATGCCCGAATCTTCTGCACGATCTGTTCGGTCGCGGCGGCAGCTTCGTCCATCAGCGGCGCCTTGTCATTGGTTCCGGAGATTACCTCTTCCTTGCCAACGAAGGGAAGCCAGTTGCGGACGTAGGACACTTCCTGAGCATCTTCGGCTTTGATGATGTTCGCAATGAACGGTGTGATGTCGAGAAGATCATCAGCCTGGCGCTGTACGTCGATGAACAGCTTTGCGTAATACGCGGCAAGTTCGGTCGATGTTGCGGGGTTGGCGGCGTTCTTCTGCTTGAGCGAATACTGCATCGCTCCGATTTCGTCCCACAGGGCAAAGTACCCGGCGGAGTTCTTCCACTTCGCACTCCCGATTTTGTACTGTTCTTTCCCGTACACCTCGGTAGACTTTGCGGACAGGTTTTCTTCGGCGGTTCCTGCGTAAACCTTTGCAACACGGCACTCGCCATTTTTCACACGTTCTTCCGCAACAGTTGCGGCGTTGATAATTCTCATTGTGTTCTCCTTTTACATGATGCAACCGAACACGGTTACAATAAGATCCGATCCAGTGCCGTTTGCATCACCAGCAATGTCCAATCCCTTCGCAGTGGTGAATCCAACACCGTCAGCAATGGGAGCCGCAAGGGTCACATTCGTGTTACCTTCGTCGATCATCGCATTTGCGGTGAGACCGGCAACAGCGACGGTAGCGCCTACCACGGGAGATGCGGCAGTGTCCTGCAGGGTAACGGTTGCGGTAGTTTCCCATTTCGTCGCGCCGTCTACCGAGTAGAAAATCTTTGAGACGTATGCCTTTTTCCCGGCTCCCACTTCCGCATCAGTGAGAAGGTGAACGGGAGTTGCAGCAGCGGCACTGGTCAGTTTTGCGGTCTTCTTGAAGAAACGTCCGCCGAGTGCGGCATTTGCTACGACAACGGCCTGCAAGGTAGCAACGTCAGTCGCCACAATTTCAGCCTTCTCGAACTTGGTGAACACAATCATGCCACCGGAATCTTTGACGGTCTTGAGCTGGCCAACCTTGTAGTAGCCAACGGTCAGAGTGTCCGAGAAGGACTTGTCGGTGTCATTCCAGTACACGATCTGATCAACCGTATTGAAGGTGTCTTCGGATTCGGTAAGCGTTGCGGTCTGGACTTCGGTTCCTGAACCAATCAGGAATCCGCCGTATGCGTTAATCGCAATCTCTTCCTGTGCAATAGCACCGAGATCACCGATGATACAGAACTCACCAGCGGATACGATTGCACCGGTGGTGTTTTTCAGCCGGACATAACCGGCAGGTTCTTTTTTTACAAAACAATTCTTTGCCATTTCTGTCTCCTTGCCTTAGTAGGCTTTCACTTCATTGGAAGCGAGCTTCTTGTCAGTTACCACGGCGTTGATCCGGGAGTTCGGGTCTGCGACGTTTCCGAGCAGCACCTTCATGACCGAATCATTCTTGAGCGCTTCGATAGCGTTCTGGAGTTCTTCGCCGGTCTTACCTTTGACTTCCTTCATCGCATGGGTGAAAGCCGGGTTTTCTTCGCCATTCTCCAGCTTCTTTTTCCCGACGATTTCAATGACTGCGTTTTCTGCAATCGCTTCGGCGTTCTTTTTGTTTTCGGCAAGGACCAGATCGAGCTTTTCAATCGGCTTGTCTCCAAGTTTTGCGACGAGCGAGTTGGCAAGGGCGATCATTTCATCGTCCTTTTCATTGCGCAACAGTTTTTCAGCTCCGCAGTTTTTCATCAGGTCTTTCAGATTCACGGTACCGTTTGCGGCCGCGTTCGAGACCATCTCAATGGCTTCTTTCAGTTCCACGGGTTTACCTCCGTTTTTTCGTTTGTCTATCATGGATATCAGTTCCCCGATCTCGGACTTTCGTTCGCAGTCAGCATTGGCCACCAAACGGCGGAGCATGGGACGCGACACTTTTCCGTTCACAAGAAACTCTTCCCCATTATCGTCTCTCGATACCTTACCGTTTTTGATAAGCTCCCGAGCGAGTTCAAAATTGATCTTCTGCACTTCACTGGAATTGACGCGCTGTTTCATTGCACCGCCTTCAAACGGAACTGCATCGTTACGCTCATACCCGATTGATTCCACGAAGTGCATTTTGTATTCCCCGTCATCACCCTTCCGGAGTTCTCCTTGCGGATAGGTAACGAGCGAGTAGTGGACATTTTTCGCTTTGACGTTTCGGATAAAACCAGAATTGGTTGTTTCAAACCCGAATGACGGAATATAGATTTTCAGGAAAACAGTGCCGGTCTTGCCGTCCGGGTTTGTGTTGATCTTTCCGCCGATTGTAAAGAAATCATCACGCTCCGGCCATGAGTGACCGAGCTTGTTCCCGCCGAACACGTGCACCTTGAGCCGGTTCAGGAATGACTGGAAAAACTCTTTCGTATAAACCCCGCCCGAGCCTTCTACCGGGAAGTCAATTGCTTCGGTAACAAGCAACGGTTCCTGGTTCTGGTCTCCTTCACGGAGTACGTTGAACGTCTCTTCCGAAATGAGCGTCGGAAGTTCTGCGGCCTTCGGGAGTGTCGCACTGTCGGGTGTTTTGTAGTTGAGATATACGATTCCGTCAGGCAGATTGCCTTCGTTTCTTTTCATGCTTCGTATTATCGCATAATAAACGGAATCGCAAAAGACGTGATTATTTTCGGCGTTTTTATTACAGGCTGTTTTTTCTCACCCGCGTTTCTATCATTTTGACGGCGAGCGCTGCAAGCTGTATCAGCTCATTGTCAACCTCTTCTTCGGTCCGGCTTTCAACAAACACTTCAAGCAATTCTTCCTGGAGTAAACGATACCATGACTGTTCCCCGGTGTTCTCGCCGTGGTTGTTCTGCCTGCGGATAATCTCAAGCTGCATTTCCAAATAACGCCGGTCTTCAAGGCCGATGTCACTCCATACGGTCTCGCTCGGTATCCTCTGATGCAAGGCACCCTGTCTGGCTCGTTCCGCTTCAATGCTGTTGTGTCATTTCAATATCCTTATTGCCCGAGCCTTCCCGGAGATTGTTTGTATATACCCTTTCCGTTCAAGTGCGGACAGGTATGTATTTTTCACTACTGATGAACAGATTGCAAAGTGTTGACCGATCTCTGCCATTGAAGGTGGCCACCCGTTCGATTCTATGAACACTTTTATATACTGGTAAACAGCTTCCTGTTTTTCTGTTAGACCTTCCATCTGCTTTCTCCTTGACAATAAATATATCACGTTTCCAAGTTGCCCGCAACCGTAAATAAAGAGACCCCACCGGAGATGAAGGCCGGCAGGGTCAAATAAAAGGACGAGGAGATGGAGCCTCGGTGCCATGAATATATCACGACTCACCTATACGGTCAAGCCATATCTCATAGCCCATATCTCAATCTCTCTCGCTCCTTCCGTTTCTTCGTCCCTAACGTATTCCTCAAGTTGACGCATGAACTCTTCATCGTCTTTCAGTTCTGGTTCCAGCGTACACTGGCAATTTGGATGAATCGAATCACTGTATGCTTGTGCCTCCGCCTCGGTATACGGCCCTTCCGCAGCAATTTCCGGACACTCGCATCCCCAATCAAGGTGAGCCGGTGAAAGTACCCAATTGAATAACCCGGTGCTGGCCGGATTCATCTTGCCGTTGTTTATCTCGTTGTCCCGGACCATCTGGTACAGCTGTGTTCTCACTACCCGCTGTGTTCGATAATCCGCCCCGGCCTTACCTATCCGCTTACGGTATCGACTGGTTCCCGGTACAAGTTCTCCCCACTGACCAATGACAAACTCGCTTCCTTCCCGCAGATATCGTTCAAGGTCTCGGGCAATCTTTACCGGGTCAATTCCCGCCTCAAGTGAACCCTGGACATACGCAATTATCTTATCACTGAATGAATCTATCCCATTCCAGATAGACGATGACAAAGAATAGTTTCCCCGGTTCTGCAAGAGCATCGGAATCTCGGCTACCTTCCGGGAAAGCGGTGTGAAAGAATTGCTTACCTCATAAATTGCAAGTTGCTTTCCGTGAGCCTTCTCAAACGCCTCTTCTATCTGGTCTTTTGTTATATCCACCCCTGCCCGGTCGAATGCGTCAGCAAGATACTTCACGTCCGCCTTGCTACCGACCCGCATTACTTCCAGTCCTGACGATTTTATGATCTCAAGTTGTTCGTTAAATAGCCCTGAGCGGTCAATAGCGGCCTCTAGGCGCGTCCGATTGGTCTCTGACAATAAAGTAGATGGTAGACGTGAAACAATGCGTTTGAAGCCCGTTATTGATTTCAGATATGAAACACGGATTAAGCCGTTGTTCTTCCGCTGAATCCGGGCGTAGGCGGTTTTGTTCTTCCGCTTTTCTGCCCGGTACTCTTTCCGTGTCACTCGTATTCACCCTGACTAATAGCGTCGGTATTTGAGAACGCCTTGTGCTTGGCGGTTTCCTTTATTCCGGGAACAAACGTCTCAAGAGTTTCCTCGGGGAGTTCCGGATAGAACTTTTTCCAGAAGTAGAGAATATCGTCTATCGTTCCCCCCGCACTGGTAACAATCGAGCTGATTCCGGCCGCAACTGTCTGGAACACCCTCGCCTTGACTTCCTCGCTGAGCATATCGATCCTATCCCAGCTCATTTTGCATTTGCTGTATTTCCGCATTTCCACAAAGGACAGGATTTCCAGGGTGTCGTTGAACAGCCCTTCGTACTGCGTCCTGTCTTCGGTCTGTAATGACTGAATGTACTGGACGGCCTGATCCTTTTGCGTGTCAGTAGACGCTGCGTTTCCGGTCGCCAATCCACCCCAGAATAGTTCCGGAACATTGGAGCCGGTAATGAGCAGTTTCGTTATCCGGTCAAGCGCCTTGTCATGTGACCCGGTAGCGTCGCTATCCAGGTACAGCATCTCGGTATTTTCCTCGCCTTGCTTGTTCAGGAAGAACCGAGCATTGAACACGTCGCTGTCTATCTGGTCGATGCTGGTGTACCCGTTGTTCTTCATCCACTCTTTGACATCGGAGACGTTGTGGATCAGTTTCGGATTAAACTCGGCAAGAATCCGGACTTCTTGCAGCAGTACTTCGTGATAACTCTTGTACAGTCGCAGATTGCGTCCGTAGACGGAATGGCCGCGATACGCTCCATCTTTGCAGTCATGCCCGAACGGTCTCGGAAGGTGTCCGAAAGGATTCACGGAGCTGGTTTCTCCGAGAGCTTTATTTGTACCGCCAACCCATTTTACGGTAATGCGTTCCCGCGTGATCTTGCGGTATCTCTCACGGCGTTCGGTCTTGTTGCTTCCTACGCTGACCATAAATATATCATGAGTGTAGATGGCAACCATCTCCCCGGAAATTACATCGAACTCAATAGCCTCTATGCTGTCGTCAGGGATTGATTCCCATACAGCGGTGTTCGTTTTGGAATCGAACCTTGCCCATCTCCATGCGGTACCGTGGATGAGTTTTGTCCGCTCTATCGTCGGGAAGTCATCAGCGTATTCTGTTATGAGCAACTTTAGCCGATCTTTGGTGAGGTCGTCGTCTGCGGTCGGCATCGGGATGCCAATGAGAGTTACAGGAGTGTTGACAGGGACAAGCGCAAGAGCAGACGCAAGCTGTAGTTCCGGAATCTCGCCATAGTACAACCCGTCAAGAAGATCGACGTTCGCTACTACCGTGCCGGTTGAATCCCGCGTCCTGACCGTCCGGGAATCCTTCTTGTCTGCATCCACTTTCCGCTTGCCACCGAACACTGAAAACCAGCTTGCTACTCTTGTCGCCATATCCTCACCTCACTTGCCGGTATTATACCACGGGTTCCGGCATTTTGTCATTGCCTTGATCGAAGGGCCGCCATCTCCTGCCGGATATCATCATCGAAACCCGCTCCACCAGCTACTAAATAAGCATACCCAGCTGAGAGATTGTCAACCTGGTCATCGTGGTGCCGTCCAGTACCGTCAAACTGCAACAGCTCATTGATCCAATCGTCGTTCCATTCCCCGCGCTGTACAATGACATGCCCCGGAGTTTCAAAGATAGACTCAAGCGGTGTTGCCCTCGCGGCTTTGTCGCCCTTTACTGATAATTTTGTCCACGATATTTCCTGTATCGCGTCGCTAATATATTCATATGCGTCTTTACTGTCTATCGTGTTTTCTATCGCCTGTTTCACATAGACACCGTCTTTCCGCGCTGTCTCTTTGATAAGCTCATCCCGCTTCTTTGCACCTTCGCGGGTTCTCTTTACGTCTGCTATGTACAAGTATGGCACAGGGGATTCCGGCTTTGTCTCAAACGCCATAAGCGTGCCGCTTGTCCAGTCGGGATCACTTCCTGCCCGTTGCTTTGCGGTGTGTGCCAAGTCCCACACTCTCGCCCAGCGTTTATCTTTCGTGACTCTCATGCTGTCAACGTACACAATACCATCCGTTGATAGCCTGCCCCCTGATCGTACAGACGGGTTACAATCAAGCAATGCAGCTGCTCCATATTTCCCGAGCATTGCCCGTTGTGACTTGTACCACGATTCAGGGTACCGCTCAAGGAACAGATACTTGCCCGGATAAGTTCCCTCTCCCCGGTAATCCTCTGCACGTGCAGGGAATGATAATGTCTCAAACTTCGGGAAGCCCGGGATATCTTTCATTGCCTCGCGGATTCGTCCGGATGGATCGTCTTCGTGCCACCACGTAGCAAGCATGATGAAAATGTGTACCGGTGCAAGTCGCGTAAAAAGGTCGTTGGTTATAGCGTCCCAGATATTATCCCGAATCACTTTTGATTCAGCGTCAACACGTCCGGAAAGCGGATCATCACAAAGAATAAGGTGCCCGCCGGAACCAGTAATACCGGAAGACAAACCAGACCCAAACAGCTTACCTCCAAGCGGGTTCCCATCTCTTGCCCTTACTATCTCCCAGTATGCCTTCGCGTTCGATTCCGGGGACAGTGCTATTTCAGGGTACAGCCGGTTGTACTTCTCTGACCGGAAGATATTCCGTGCGTCGGATGTAAACTTCTCCGTCAACCCCGCCTTGTACGTGGTGCTCATTACTTCACACTCGGGAAACTCCCCCAAGAAGTGAGGAGGAAGAAAGCGTGAAAGGATATCACTTTTCCCCGACCTGTGATGGACGTTGATTATCAGATAGGTTGACTTGCCCCTACGGAAGTCCGCAATAGCCTTATCTATTCTTTCGCAGATTTTGCGCGTATGAAATCCGATTACAAAAGGCTCGGTTTTTCTCCAGCAGTACGCCATAAAGTCAAGATGACGCCGCCTTGCGAGTTCTTGCTTGACTTCGTCATTCGTCGGGATCTGCAACATCGATTTTCTTCGTCAGCTTTTCCAGTTCCTCAAGCTGCGCGTCGGTGAGTTTTGAATAGTCATACTTGCGCATGTTTACATTTGCATCAAGCTGAACCTTACCTCCCTCGGTTCCTTCGCGTATTTCTTTTAGCAATGCAACGCTCGCAGAGTCCCTACGCATCAGCACGTCCCGCATGATAAACCGGACCAACTCGGCCCCGTCAAGTTTTTGTTTTTCACCGTTTATCATGACCTCGTATTTACCTGCAAGCATCTCCCCGTAGATTGTGCTCAAGCGTTTTTTTTCGCGCCGTGCCTCACCAGACGCTATTCCCCCCTTGCGAGCTATTTCGCTTTGTTCTTTCTTTGTTCGCTTGTTTTGAGGAATTAGCTTGTCCGGGTTACCTCTGGGCATTTTCTTCTCCCACATAAACAAAGCTATATGTATTTCTGTTAATTGAACTTGCTCTGCATTTAGATGTTTTGCCCGGCTTGCCGACTCTCCCTGTTCTCACTAAAAGCCAGTTTTTGTTATTTTTCAAACTTTTGGCAAACCCGTTAAGGCTTGTTGTTATTGATACAAGCTCTGTTTTTTCTTGTATTTCTGTTTCTTTTACAATG